>Ga0074044_10001749_pt1 | contig 19333 bp, 17 predicted proteins | sample BogForMeECP23OM1_FD_94443 | JGI IMG/M metagenome (GOLD analysis project Ga0074044, IMG submission 94443) | Bog forest soil microbial communities from Calvert Island, British Columbia, Canada - Bog Forest MetaG ECP23OM1 | ecosystem: Environmental > Terrestrial > Soil > Wetlands ...
CTGCTCGGCACGATGGCGGTGGCGGTCAAGCACGAGATCGTGCTCGCGGTGATCGGCGGCCTGTTCGTGATGGAGGCGGTCTCGGTCATCGTGCAGGTCGTCTCGTTCAAGATGACCGGCAAGCGCGTGTTCCGCATGGCGCCGATCCATCACCACTTCGAGCAGCTCGGATGGTCGGAGCCGCAGATCGTCATGCGCTTCTGGATCATCGCCTTCGTGCTGGCGATGATCGGCCTCGCCTCGCTCAAGCTGAGGTGACCATGACGCCGGTCGAAACCCTGCGCGGACAGAGGGTCGCCGTCTTCGGCCTCGGCGGATCGGGCCTGTCGACGGTCCGCGCGCTCCTCGACGGCGGCGCCGAAGCCGCAATCTGGGACGACAGCGAAAAAGCCCGCGACCGCGCGGCCACCGCCGGGTTCCGGCTCGTCGATCTCGCAGAGGCCGACTGGCGCTCCTTCAGTCTCTTGGTGCTGTCGCCCGGCGCGCCGTTGACGCATCCGAAGCCTCATTGGACGGTCAAGCTCGCCCACGACGCCGGCGTGCCGATCGTCGGCGATATCGAGCTCTTCGTCCGCGAACGCGCCGCCCGCGCGCCGCGAGCGCCGTTGGTCGCGATCACCGGGACCAACGGAAAGTCAACCACGACGGCGCTGATCGCTCATGTGCTGAAGGAGGCGGGGCGCGACGCCGCGCTCGGCGGCAACATCGGCGTGCCCGTCCTCGATCTGCCGCCGCCGGCCGAGGGCCGAACGCACGTGATCGAATGCTCGTCCTATCAGATCGACCTCGCCCCGTCGCTCGCCCCGAGCGTCGGCCTGCTCATCAACATCGCGCCGGACCATCTCGACCGGCACGGCGACCTTGCCCGCTATGCGGCGATCAAGGAGCGGCTCGTCGCGCAGTCGGAGATCGCTGTGGTCGGGGTCGATGACGACCTCTGCCGCGAGATCTGCGCTCGCCTGAAGGCGCGCCCCGACGCGTCGCGAGTCATCGCCGTCTCTGGGGAAAACTCGCGGCTCGCCGAGGTGTTCGTTCGCGATCGCCGCGTCATCGCGCGGGACGAGGCCGAGCCGTCGGTCGATCTTTCCGGCGCGCGGGCGCTACGCGGCGCGCACAACGGGCAGAACGCCGCCTTCGCCTACGCCGCCGCGCGGGCGCTCGGCGTCGCCGGCCAGACGATCGCCGAGGCTTTCCTCTCCTTTCCCGGCCTCGCGCACCGCATGGAAGAGATCGGACGGCAGGGGCGCGTGTTCTTCATCAACGATTCGAAGGCGACCAACGCCGACGCCGCGGAAAAGGCGCTTCTATCGTTTCGCGACATCCACTGGATTCTCGGCGGAAGGCCGAAAGAGGGCGGGATCGAGCCGCTTCGGCCGCTCTTTCCGCGCGTCGCCAAGGCCTATCTCATCGGCGAGGCGACGGACGCTTTCGCTAGGACGCTCGCCGGCGTCGTTCCGTTCGAGCGATGCGGAAAATTGGCCGCTGCGACCGAGGCCGCCGCTCGAGACGCCTTGAGATCGGAGGCGAACGAGCCCGTCGTGCTGCTGTCGCCGGCCTGCGCCTCGTTCGATCAGTTCGCCAATTTCGAGGCGCGCGGCGAGGCGTTCCGCGTCGCCGTCGCCAAGCTTCCGCAGGGGGATGCATAGACATGGTGTCGAGAGCGGAACGCGGCCCCGTCGCCGATTGGATGCGCACCGTCGATCGCTGGCTGCTCGGCTCCTTTGGAGCGCTGATGGTGATCGGCCTCGTCATGGCGTTGGCGGCGAGCCCCGCCGTCGCCGAGCGGCTCAACCTTTCGACGCTCCATTTCGTCGACCGGCAGGCGCTGATGCTGGTCCCGACGGTGATCCTGATGATTGCGACGTCGTTCCTGTCTCCCCGGCACGTGCGCCGCGCGGCCTTGCTCTTGTTCATCTTCTCGTTCGCGCTGATCGTGCTCGCGCTGATGTTCGGCGCGGAGGTGAAGGGCGCGCGGCGCTGGATCTTCGGCCTCCAGCCGTCGGAGTTCATCAAACCCGCCTTCGTCGTTCTCGCGGCTTGGGCCTTCACCGAGGGCGGACGCAAGGCGTCGACCGCGATTCCGGCGAAGGTCCTGTCCTTCCTCATTCTGCCGCTGACGATCGCGCCGCTGATCCTCGAACCCGATTTCGGTCAGACGATGCTGTTGTCGATCGTCTGGGCTTCGCTCTTCTTCATGGCCGGACTGCACTGGTTCTGGGTGGCGGGGGTCGGCGGGCTCGGCGTCGCCGGCGGATTTGCTGCATACAAGCTGTCGCCGCACGTGCATGAGCGCGTGTTGCGCTTCATCGATCCCGACTCGACTGGCGGCGTCGTCGACACCTTTCAAGTCGACACGGCCCTGCAGAGCATTCTCTCGGGCGGCTGGCTCGGCCGCGGGCCGGGGGAGGGCGTCTACAAGCGCATCCTTCCCGACGCGCACACGGACTTCGTCTTCGCCGTCACCGGCGAGGAGTTCGGCATGGTCGCCTGCATGGCGCTGATCTTCTTTTTCGGCTTCATCGTTCTGCGCGGCCTCATTCTCGCCTCGCGCAACCACAACCCCTTCTGCCGTTTTGTCGCGGCCGGCATGACGATCATGTTCGGCGTACAGAGCTGGATCAACATGGCGGTCAATCTCCGCGCCATGCCGGCCAAGGGCATGACCCTGCCCTTCATCTCCTACGGAGGCTCATCGCTGCTCGCGCTCGGGCTCGGCATGGGCTTTCTGCTCGCCACGACCCGCAAACGCCCGATCGTCGACCTGCAGCATCATCTGGCGCCGGCGGAATGACCGCAAAGGGCGGCATTCTGCTGGCCGCCGGGGGCACCGGCGGCCACCTCTTTCCCGCCGCCGCGCTCGCCGCGGCGCTGGGCAAGCGTGGGGCGGAGGTGGAGCTTGCGACCGACGATCGGGCGCTCAAGTTCGGACATGACTTTCCCGCCCGCGCCGTTCACGCCTTTCCTTCCGCCACCCCGACCGGCGCAGGCGCGCTCAACAAGGCGCGGGCAGCCGTGACGCTCGGCGCAGGCGTCGCCGCAGCGCTCCTGCAGTTGAGACGGCTGAGGCCGCAAGCCGTCGTCGGCTTCGGCGGCTACCCGACGGTGCCGCCGGTCTTGGCGGCGTCGCTTCTCAGGATCCCGACCATTCTGCACGAGCAGAACGCCGTGATGGGGCGGGCCAACCGGTTCCTGAGCCCCCGCGTGTCGCTCATCGCCTGCGGTTTTCCTGAGCTCAGAGGCGCGGACGCGGCGACGAAAGCGAAGACGCGCTATACCGGCAATCCGGTCCGGCCGGCGGTGCTCGCAGCGGCCGAGACTCCCTATCCGGACCTCGCCGGCAAGAGGCTGAACCTGCTCGTGACCGGCGGGTCGCAGGGCGCACGGGTGATGGCCGACGTCGTTCCGGAAGCGCTCGCGCTGCTCAGCGCCGACGAGCGACAATGGATCCGCCTGACCCAGCAGGCGCGCGGAGAGGACAAGGCGAGAGTCGCGGCGGCCTGCGCGCGGATGAACTTTCCGATCGAGATCGCCGAGTTTTTCGCCGATCTGCCGGCGCGGATCGCGGCCTCGCATCTCGTCGTCGGCCGGGCGGGCGCTTCGACTGTCTCCGAACTCGCCGTCATCGGCCGCCCCTCGGTGCTGGTGCCGTTCCCGCACGCGTTGGATCAGGATCAGGCGGCCAACGCCGCGGCGCTCGCCGCCGCGGGCGGGGCGATGGTCGTGCCGCAGGCCGAATTCACGCCTGAGCGGCTCGCGGCGATCCTGCGCGAAGCGCTCGCCGCGCCGGCGAAGCTCGCGGCCTCCGCCAAAGCGGCGAAAGCGGCCGGCGTGCCGGACGCCGCGGATCGTCTCGCCGACCTCGTGCTGGAGATTGCTCGTCCTGCATAGCGGCGGCCCTCGCGGTCCCGCCCCACATTCTCGCCTGGGAACGAACGCAGCGTCCGAGCGTTGGCGCATGTTAGGGTAGGCAGGCGGGGTCGGCGATGCAGGTCAAAGTGCGCTCCTTCACGCCCGGGCTCAATCCGCGGCGGACGAAGCTCGAGGTTCCCGGCTGGGCCGGTCAGCGCGAGCCGCGCAAGGACGGCTCGATGGAGCAGGCGTGGCAGTGCCTGCCGTTCTCGGAAGGCGCGCGCTATGGGATCGAGCTCTTCTACCCTTATTCGAACGAGCTTCACGTCAAGACGTCGAATGGGGAGCTCCTTCTCGACGGAGACTTCGGACCGCGGCCGGAAGGCAATCACGGCGAGTGGCCGCCGTTCCGCACCTTCGGCGACCTCTACTACACCTATCAGCTCTCGCTGGATCTGAAGGCCGAGGAGGGTTTCGCGATCCGCGTCGAGCCTCATCCGCGCTTCTACACCGATCCGACCAACACCACTCCGATCGCCGTCCCCGCGCTGATCCGGCGATGGTGGCCGATGATCTTTTTTCTCGTGTTCAAGGCGCCGCCCGAGGGCGCCGTGCACGTGTTCCGGCCGGGGGAGCCGTTCGTGCAGTTTCTCGTCGTTCCGGAGGAGGCCGAGTTCGAGCTCGTGCCGATGTCGGAAGAGGAGGCCGCCGAGCGCGAACTGCAGTCTCGCCGCATCTACGAGAGCCGGAGCACCCTCTCGGCCGGCACCGAGTGGACGTCGGCCACCAACACCGTCTTCGATGGCACCTACCGCCACATCCTCGGCGCTGCGAACGAAAAGCAGAAGCAGAAGCGGCGCGGGGAGTGAGACTGAAGCGATTCGGTTCCGCGCCCCCATACTCGCGTTTGGCGCCTCAATACGGCGCCACATAGTGTTGGTGGTGGTGGTGGTGGTGGTGATGATGGTGATGCCGCCAGTGGTGGTGGTGGTGGTGATGATGGTGGGGATAGCCGTAATAGTAGTACTGCGCGAGCTGGAGCGGCTCGCTTCCGGCGTTCCCGGTCTCCTCCTGTGCCCGAAGCGTGATGACCGCGTTCGGAATGGGATCCAGCAGCTCGGCGAAGGACTGCGCGGGTTTGAGGCCGCTTGCTTCGCACGCGGGGGAAGCGGCGGCTGAGGCCGCCCCGCCGCTGACGAGGGCGAGCGCCGACGCGCCGCCAAGTAGTCCAAGCACCGATTTGTCCACGGCGTTTCCTTTCATGATTGAGATGGCATGAAACAGCGGCCAGCCGGTTTTGTTCCAATTGTCGGCGTGATTGGGCCAAGAGTTGGCCGAGAATCACTTCTTAGCCGGATCAGGCTTGCCTTTGACGTAGTCCGACAGACCTTCGGCCAGCCAGTCGAACATCAGCCGCACGCGCGGCGTCGACTTCAGATCGCGGTGCATGACGAGCCAGACCTCGAGCGCGATCTTGAATGCGTCCGGCAGGATTGGAACAAGGTCCGTCGAGCGCCGCGCGATTCCTTCCTGACAGCCGCCGATGCCGACGCCTGCGCGGAGCGCCGCGAGTTGGGCGACGTCGCTGTCGCAGCGAAAGCCGAAGTCCGAACGCTCGAGTTCGCGGGCAAACGCGCCCGCCGAACGTAAGGACCGGCTGTCGCGATCGAAGCCGATCACGCAATGATGCGGCAGGTCGGCGAGCGAACGCGGCGCGCCGAAGCGGGCGCAATAGTCCCGGTGCGCGTAGAGGCCGATGCGCGCCGAACCGATCCGCCGCGCGACGAGCCCGATCTGCGTCGGGCGGACCATGCGCACCGCGATGTCCGCATCGCCGCGCGCCAGATCCTCGTTGCGGTTGGTGACGGCGAGCTCGATGGCGACGCATGGATGTCGCGCATGAAAGCCGGCGAAGATCGGGGGCAGCACCTCGCAGCCGATGATCTCGCTCGCCGTCACGCGAACGACGCCCCGATCGAGCGCCGCTTCCGAAGAGGCTGAGCGGGCGAGCGCCGCGGCCGCCGCCGCCATCGCTTCACCATGCGGCGCGAAGAGCGGCCGGCGTCGCGGTCAGGCCGCGCGGCGAGCGCGTGAACAGCGTCAGGCCGAGCGCATCTTCCAGCGCTCGATAAGCCGGCCGACGGTCGGCTGCGTGAGTCCGAGCCTGCGCGCCGCGCCGGAAAGGCTGCCGTCCCGCGCCACTTCGAAGAAGGTGCGCAGCTCGTCCCAGGAAGGTTCTCGGCGTCCCATACGAAAATGTATAGCCGGTCAAGAACAATATGCAATTCCATGAGGGGCGTCGGCGTCCTACGTTTGTCTCCGACCGACAGAGTCGGCTCCGACGCTGTCGAAAGAGGAGAGTTCAATGGCTGCGAATCCCGGTGCGGACGCCGGTTCTCCGGCAGCCTCGGGCGTCGCGTCGGGATGGCCGCGCGCGATCCTGCGGCTCGAAGGGGCCGCAGCGTTCGCGACGGCCGCGGCGCTCTACGCCCATGCCGGTTTTTCCTGGCCGCTGTTTGCGGTTCTGTTCCTCGCCCCGGACCTCGCCATGCTCTTCTATCTCATGGGGCCCCGGATCGGCGCCGGCGCCTACAATTTGGCGCATGCCTATGCGCTGGCTCTGCCGCTCGCGCTCTTCGGCTTCCTTGCCGGGCGGCCGGCGATTCTGGCGGTCGCGCTGATCTGGATCGCGCATATCGGCTTCGACCGTGCGCTCGGCTACGGCCTCAAATATCCGACCCGCTTCGGCGACACCCATCTCGGCCGAATCGGCCGCGGATAGGCGCGCCTTCGAGGAGACGCCCATGCGCATTCATGCGATTCAGACCGGCCGGGTGCAGATCAAGGCGAGCCAGATCGTCGGCAGGGGTCACGGAGTCGCGCGTCGGCTCGCGCCGCTGATCGACAGGGAATGGTCGGACTGGCTGCCGACCACCGCCTATGCGATAGAGCATCGCGACGGAGTGATCCTCGTCGACGCGGGCGCCTCCGCCGGCCTCAGGCGCCTGCCGCGCTGGCATCCCTATTTCCGGCTCGCGGTGCGGTTCAACGTCGAACCGGATGAGGAAGCGGGGCCGCAGCTTCGCGCGATCGGCGTCGGCCCGGCCGACGTGAAGCGCGTCGTCCTCACGCATATGCACATCGATCACGACGGCGGTCTCGCCGCATTTCCCATGAGCGAGATCCTGGTCAGTCCCGGCGAGCTCGAGATCGCGTCCGGGCTCGCGGGCCGGTTGCGCGGCTACCTGCCGGAGCGCTGGCCCAAGACCTTCGATCCGAAACCGCTGGTCCTCGACAACGCCGCCTATGGGCCCTTCGGCGCTCGCGCCGGTTGACCGCCGACGGCGCGGTCGTCGCGGTCGCAACGCCCGGACATACTCGCGACCATCTCTCGGTCATCGTCGAGGACGACGGCGCGGCGATCTTCATCGCCGGCGACGCATCCTACACGGAAGAGGCCATGCTTTCCGGCCGGATCGACGGCGTCGGCGCCGACGAAAGCGCCGAGTTGGCGACGCTCGCCGCCATCCGCGCGTTCGCGGCTTCGCGGCCGACGATCTACCTGCCGACGCATGATCCGGACGCCGCCCGGAGGCTCGCCGAACGCTGTGCGACGCAATCCTCGCCGCGCGTGAGGTCGGACCCGGTCGCGGGGGTGGAGCGAGGCGCCTCGCTCCAGGCTGGAATGGCTTGCGGGTTGAGCGCCGCATCGAGCGACGAAGCCGGGTCGCCCCGGGCGCGGGAATGAGGTAAGGGACCGTCCCCGCGGCCCCGTGCCGAACCCAATTCGAGACGATGAATCCGATCGCATTCAGGCGAAGCGACGGCGCCGAACGGCGGCCCGAGGGCGTTGGCCGGCCGGGATGACGAGCGCTCCGACGTCCATCGAGAACGACGCGCCAAGCCTGGTCCGGGCGCGCGTCGGCGTCACGGCGATCTTCTTCGCCCTTGGATTCGCCATCGGCGCCTGGGCCGTCGCGATCCCCCTGGTCAAGGCGCTGTTCGAACTGTCCGACGCGACGCTGTCGCTCGTGCTGTTCGCCGCCGGCGCAGGCGCAATCGCCGCCATGCCCGTCGCCGGGCTCCTGCCGCCGCGCATGGGAGGCACGGGGCCGACTCTGCGCGTGACGGGTCCGATCCTCGCGGCGCTTCTCGCCGCCTTGCCGCTCACGCACGTCCTTTCGACGGGGATCGCGCCATTGACGATCTGCGCGTTCCTGTTCGGCGTCTTCAACATTCTCGTCGACGTGCCGATGAACGCGCACGCGAGCGTCGTCGAACGCCGCTGGGGGCGGCCGATCATGTCCTCGTTTCATGCGGCCTGGAGCGGGGGCGGCCTGGTCGGGGCGGCCTTCGGCGGCCTCCTCATCAGTCGCGGGGCCGGCGCATCCGTGCAGCTCGGCATTGAGGCCTTGGCGACGTTCGCGATTGCGCTCGCAGCGAGCTTTCAGATCGGGGCCGGCGACACGCACCCCGGCGGAACGGTCTTTGTGCTCCCCGAACGAAGGCTCGTTGCGCTGGGGGCGATCGCCTTTCTGTCAGTCTTTGCAGAGGCGGCCGTCAACGACTGGAGCGCGCTCTATCTCAGCGTCGACGTCGGCATGACCCACGGCGCCGCAGCGGGCGGATTCTCGGGCTACGCGCTGATGATGTTTCTCGGCCGCGCGTTCGGCGACGGCGTCGTGCATCGTCTCGGCCGAACGAAGGTCGTCGCCCTGGGCGCGCTCGCCGTTTTTGCGGGGATTGGCCTCGCAGTAGGACTTGCCTCGCCGCCGGCCGTCATCGCGGGGTTCTGCGTCGTCGGACTCGGTCTCGCCAACATGGTGCCTGCCGTCTTCAGCGCGAGCGCCTCAGCGGCGACCTCGCCGTCGCTCGGCGTCGCCATGGCCGCCACTCTGGCCTATGCGTCCAATCTGGTCGGTCCGCCGATCTTCGGCGCCGTCGCGTCCGTTTCGAGTCTGCGCGTGTCGTTTGCCATGCTCCTGCCCGCCTCGCCAGCTGCGCTGGGGAAGGTGGCCGAAGGCCGGATGGGGTGTGGCCCGCTGCCTCAACCCAAGTCGGTTTGCACGAGCGTCACCGCGAACTTACATCGGAGCACACCTGCTTCCCGCACCCCATCCGGCGCTGCGCGCCACCTTCCCCGCTTCGCGGAGAAGGGGATACTCGCCGACCGCCTGCAACTCGATAAAAGACAAGTGCAAATCGCGAGCTGTTCAGCCGGAAAGCAGCTGACCTCGTAAGCGCGTCAATCCATCACCGCGTGCGCCGCCCCTTCCCCGGACGGTGCGGGCGCGGCCTTAGGCGAGCGGATCAGCGCCAGCAGCAGGAACGCGGCGAGCGAGACGATGGTCATCAGCAAGAAATCGTTCGAATAGGCCATCGCGGCGGCCTGCTCGGTGACCATCGCCTCGAGCGTCTCGAGGTTCGGCAGGCCCATCCCCGACAGCAGGCCGGCGTTCGGCATGTGCAGCGCGTCGCTGAACGGCGTGACATGCTCGACGAGCTGGCTGTGATACTCGCCGATCATGCTGGTCAGCTGCGCGATGACGATCGAGATGCCGACCGAGGAGCCGATGTTGCGGATCAGCGTCCACAACGCCGCGCCCTCGGTTCTCAGCTCGCCGGGCAGGCTGGCGAAAGCGATGGTGTTGAGCGGCACGAACACGAAGCCGAGCCCAAAACCCTGCGCGATCGAGTTGATCGCGATCGTCCGCCCCGACACGTCGAGCGACCAGCCGACCATGAGCCAGAGCGACGACGTCGCCAGCACGAGGCCGATGAAGATGAGAATCCGCGGGTCGACCTTGCCGCTCAGCCGCCCGACGAGGAACATAGCGACGAAGGTGCCGATGCCGCGCGCGCCGAGCAGGTAGCCGCTCGCGAGCACGGGATAGCCCAGCATGTTCTGGATGAAGGGCGTCACCAGCGCCATGGTGGCGAGCAGGATGACGCCGATGAGAAACATAAACACAAGCGCGATGTCGAAGTTCCAGTCGCGGAAGATGCGCAGCGAGATGAACGGCCGCTTCGACGTGAAGCAGTCGGTGAGAAAGAAATAGAAACCGACGATCGAAAGGATCGCCTCGGCGATGATCTCGTTCGAGTCGAACCAGCCGAGCTCCTGCCCGCGGTCGAGCATCATCTGCAGCGCGCCGATGCCGAGCGACAGGCTCAGGAAGCCGAACCAGGAGAAGGGCACGTCGCGGCGGGTCGGCGTCTCCGCCATGAAGATCGAGAGCCCGACCGTCGTGAGAATTCCGAACGGCAGATTGACGAAGAACACCCAGCGCCACGAATAGGAGTCGGTCAGCCAGCCGCCGAGCGTCGGCCCCATGATCGGCCCCAGCATGACGCCCATGCCCCAGATCGCCATCGCCGAACCGCGCCGCGCCGGCGGAAAGATGTCGAGCATCACGGCCTGGCTGAGGGGCACCAGCGCCGCGCCGAACACGCCCTGCAGCAGGCGGTAGGCGACCATCTGTTCGATCGACATCGCGACGCCGCACAGCATCGAGGCGAGCGTGAAGCCGGCGGTGCAGACGATGAACAGCTTCTTGCGCCCGAACCGCGTCGCCATCCAGCCGAGCGGCGAGGTCATGATCGCGGCGGCGACGATGTAGGAGGTCAGCACCCAGTTGACCTGGTCCTGAGTCGTCGACAGCGAGCCCTGCATGTAGGGCAGGGCGACGTTGGCGATGGTCGTGTCGAGCGCCTGCATGACCGTCGCCATCATGATGCAGACGGTCAGCATCCATCGCACCGTCGGCGCGATGGTCTCGTACAGCGGCTGGTTCATTGCGTAAGCGCAGCCTTGGCGGCGCCAAGGCGCTGTACGAGGTCGTCCGCCAGGTCGGCGAGGTCGGCGAGAACGCCCTTCACCGTGCGCACGCGGGCGGTGTCGATCGACAGATAGGCGCTCATGCCGGCGCGCAGGTTGCTCATGTCCTCGTCGGGACCGAAGCAGAAGCGCAAAGGCACCCGCTGCACGACCTTGACCCAGTTGCCGCTCGCGTTCTGCGGCGGCAGGATCGAGAACTGCGCGCCCGTGCCCGGCGCGATCGAGCAGATCGTCCCCTTCCACACCCGGTCCGGGAACGCGTCGACCGTCACCGTCGCGGGCTGTCCCGCGCGGACATAAGTCATGTCCGATTCCTTCGGATTGGCGTCGACCCAGAGGCCCTTGTCGGCCACGACCGCGAACACGGGCTGCCCGGCAGGCGCGACGCGGCCGAGTTCGATCTGCGCGACCTGCGTCGCCACCCCGTCGATCGGCGCAAGGACCTTCGTGTTGCGCAGATTGCGCTCCGCCTCCTCGACGCCGGCCTTGGCCTGGATGTAGTCGGGGAAGTTGTCGATCGAAGCGTCGAGGCTTCCGCCGAGCTTGACCATGGTGGTCGCCTGCTGGTTGCGCACGAATTCGAGGATCTGCCTGGCCTGGATCAGGGCGGCCATCGAGGTGTCGCGGTCGACGTTCGTCCCGGCGCCGCGACTCGCGAGTTCGTTCTTTCGGTCGAAGTCGGCCTGACGGACCTTGACCGCGTCCTGGCCCATCTTGATCTGATCCTCATTGCTCAAATACGAGGAGCGGAGGTTGGCGAAGGCGACCTTGGCCGCGTCGAGCCGGCCTTTGGCGAGCGCGAGCGCGATCCGGTAAGGCTCCGGGTCGATGTCGAACAGCGGGTCGCCGGTCTTCACCTTCTGGCCCTCGATCACGTGCACCGCGACGACCGGCCCGGTCACCTGTGGGGTGATGAGCACCTTCTCGGCGCCGACATAGGAATTGTCGGTCGTGACGTAGCGGCCGCCGTTCAGCCACCACACGAAGCCGAGCGCGAGAGCGATGAGCGGCACGACGATGAGTAGGACGAACCGCGTTCCGCCAGTCCGCTTGCGCTTGACGACCATCGGCGCGGGCGCCGGCGCGGCCGGCTGCGCCGGCGGAGGCGGAGGGGCGGGATGGGGCGCAGGTGCCGGCGTTCTCGCCGGGGTGAACTGCACGGTCTGGCCGGAGGCGGCCGGAGAGGGCGCGTCCTCGCGCACAGGCTCGCGGGCGGCGGCGGACTTGCTCGGCGTCACTTCTCGCAGGCTCCCCGATGCAATTCGTTCTTGAGATTGGTCTTGATGACGGCAAGCCCATCCATGAGCGTACGGATCGAATCTTGGTCGAGGCCGGAGAGAGCGCGGCTCATCAGGTCTTCGGCCAGGGCGCCGAGAGCGCTGAGCGCCGGCGCCGCCTTCTCCGTCAGATAGAGGCGATGCGCGCGCCGGTCGGTTGGGTCGTTGCGCCGCTCGACGAGGCCGGCCGAGGCGAGCTTGTCGATCAGGCGACCGAGCGTGATCGGCGCGATGTCGAGCGCTTCAGCGAGCTCGCTCTGCTTGACCCCTTCGCAGCGGTGGAGGCGCGCGAGCACCGCCCATTGCGCCCGGGTCGTATTGAGTTCGCGCGCCCGCTGGTCCGAATAGGTTCGCAGGAGCCGCGCCACGTCATGCAGCGCGAAGCCGAGCTCGCGCGCGGGAGTGAAGACGCGATTGTAAGCAACAGACATCATAAGCAAGCTTATGATAAGCTTGACCAGGCTTCAAGAGGGCCGACACTCCACCTCCCAACGAAAAATTTCGCTGAGGTCATCTGCTGCTGAAGACGCGGCCGCCGGCCGCGTTCGGTACGCTCATACGGCGTCCGGCTACGGCGTGCGGCTACAATTTCCTGCCCGCATGAATGAATTCCCTGCCCAGCGACAAAAATTCCCTGCTAATTCCCTGCTGTGCGTGAAAAATTCCCTGCTCGCCTGCGCAGAGAATTCTGGTGGAAACCCTTGAAGAGCAACGGCTTTTAGACGTGAGTTTTGATGTTTTGGGCCTAAATTCCCTGTCGCAGGGAATTTTTTCCCTGCTCGATGTCGTTCGCCTTGACCGGGGTGCGCGGTTCAACTGCCGCGATAGGTCGAGTAGCTCCACGGCGAGACGATGAGCGGCACATGGTAGTGGGCGCTTAAGTCGGCGATAGCGAAGCGGATCGGCACGACGTCGAGAAACGGGGGGTCGGCGAGCTTCGCCCCTTGCCTGCGGAAATAATCGCCCGCATGGAAAGCGAGCTCGAAGCGTCCGACGCGCGCTTCCGCCGCGCCGATCAGCGGCTTGTCGGTCCGCCCGTCCGCGTTGGTCGTCGCCGACGTCACGAGCCAGCGGCCGCCGTCGGCGTCGAGCTCGAAAAGCTCGATCCGCACGCCCTTTGCGGGGCCGCCGCGGGTGACGTCGAGAACGTGGGTGGTCAGTCCGGCCAAAGCGCGCTCCATCTCTGGAAAAGGCCCGAAGTCCGGCGAGCATAGCGCGGCGCGGCGGCGGCGCCCAATCCATGCGGCATTCACATGGCTGCAACGCCGTACGCGTCGATTGCCAATTCGATGAGCGCATGAGAAGAAACTGCGACAATTTCGCGCAATCGACTTTCGTCTAAGCGCTAGGGAGGCCGGCCCGATGGACGACAGAGTGAAGTCTAAGGACGACGAGACCGACGAGTGGCTCGACGCGCTTGATTCGCTGGACGCCTTCGAGGGGATCGGCAGGGTCGACGAGATCCTCGACTCCGTCGTCACCTCGGCGAGACGGAAGGGCGCGCGGCTGCCGTTTGCCGCCAACACCGCCTACGTCAACACGATCCCGCCCGAGGCCCAGCCGCGCCATCCGGGCGATCGCAGGATCGAGATGCGGATCCGCCGCTTCGTGCGCTGGAACGCCGCCGCGATCGTGGTCAAGGCCAACAAGGAATCGTCCGAGCTCGGCGGTCATATCGCGAGCTTCCAGTCGGCGGCGACGCTCTACGACACCGGATTCATGCATTTCTGGCATGGCGCGAATGACTCGCACGGCGGCGACCTGATCTATATCCAGGGACACAGCTCGCCGGGCATCTACGCGCGCGCCTTTCTCGAGGGACGGCTGACCGAGGACCAGCTCCTGCACTTCCGCCAGGAGGTCGGCCGAAAGGGCCTGTCGTCCTATCCGCACCCTTGGCTGATGCCGGATTTCTGGCAGTTTCCGACCGTGTCGATGGGCCTCGGGCCCCTGATGGCGATCTACCAGGCGCGCTTCCTGCGCTATCTGCAGGGCCGCGGCCTCGCCGACACCGAGAAGCGCAAGGTCTGGGCGTTCTGCGGCGACGGCGAGATGGACGAGCCGGAATCACTCGGCGCGATCTCGCTCGCCGGACGCGAGAAGCTCGACAACCTGATCTTCGTCATCAACTGCAACCTGCAACGGCTCGATGGGCCCGTGCGCGGCAACGGCAAGATCGTGCAAGAGCTCGAGGCCGACTTCCGCGGCGCCGGCTGGAACGTGATCAAGTGCCTGTGGGGCTCCGGCTGGGACGAGCTGCTCGCCAAGGACCGGGACGGCAAGCTGCGCCAGCTGATGGAGGAATGCGTCGACGGCGAGTACCAGGACTTCAAGTCGAAGGACGGCGCCTACATCCGCAAGCACTTCTTCGGCCGCTATCCCGAGACGGCGGCGATGGTCGAGGACTGGAGCGACGCGCAGATCTGGGCGCTGACCCGAGGCGGCCACGATCCGATCAAGGTCTATGCGGCCTATAAGGCGGCGGTCGACCACAAGGGCCAGCCGACCGTCATTCTCGCCAAGACCGTCAAGGGCTATGGCATGGGCTCGGCGGGCGAGGGCCAGATGATCGCCCATCAGGCGAAGAAGCTCGGCGACGAGGCGCTGAAGGCTTTCCGCGACCGATTCCAGATTCCGGTGTCGGACGAAGATCTCCATAACGTGCCCTTCCTGCGCTTCGCCGAGGACAGCGCCGAGATGAAATATCTGCGCGAGCATCGGGAGGCGCTCGGCGGCTATCTGCCCTCGCGCCGCCGCACGTCCGCGCCGCTGCCCGTCCCTCCGCTCTCGGCTTTCGACGCGTTGCTCAAGGCGACGGGGGAAGGGCGCGAGATCTCGACCACCATGGCCTTCGTCCGCATCCTGACGGCGCTTCTGCGCGACAAGGACATCGGCCCGCGCGTCGTGCCGATCGTCCCCGACGAAAGCCGCACCTTCGGCATGGAGGGTCTCTTCCGCCAGGTCGGCATCTTCAGCCAGGTCGGCCAGCTCTATCGGCCGCAGGACGCCGACCAGCTGATGTACTATCGCGAGGACTCGAAGGGCCAGATCCTGCAGGAGGGCATCAACGAGCCGGGCGCCATGGCCTCGTTCATCGCCGCGGGCACGTCCTACTCGACGTCCAACGTGCCGATGATTCCCTTCTACATTTACTATTCAATGTTCGGCTTCCAGCGCGTCGGCGACCTCGCCTGGGCGGCGGGCGATATGCGCACCCGCGGCTTCCTCATCGGCGGCACCTCCGGCCGCACGACCCTGAATGGCGAGGGGCTGCAGCACGAGGACGGGCACAGCCACGTGCTCGCCTCCACCATCCCGAACTGCGTCAGCTACGATCCGACCTACGCTTACGAACTCGCGGTCATCGTGCACGCGGGCTTGCGGCGCATGCTGGTCGATAACGAGGACGTCTATTACTACATCACCACGCTGAACGAGAACTATGCCCATCCGGCGATGCCGGAAGGGGTGGAGGAGGGAATTCTGCGCGGCGCCTACAAACTGCGCGACGTGGCGGCGAAGACGTCGGGCAAGGACACCGGCCTCAACGTGCGGCTTCTCGGCTCGGGCTCGATCCTGCGCGAGGTCGAGGCGGCGGCCGAGATGCTGGCGGAGGAGCACGGCGTGTCGAGCGAGGTGTGGAGCGTCACCAGCTTCACCGAACTCAGGCGCGAAGGCCTCGACGCCGAACGCTGGTCGATGCTGCATCCCGAGGAAGAGCCGCGCATCCCCTTCATCACCAGGGCGCTTTCCGGCGGCAGGGGGCCGGTGATCGCCTCGACCGATTACATGAAGGTCATTGCCGACGGAGTGCGGCCCTATGTGCCGGCTCGCTATAAGGTGCTCGGCACGGACGGCTTCGGCCGCTCCGACTACCGACGGCGGCTGCGCTCGTTCTTCGAGGTCGACCGATATCACGTGGCGGTGGCGAGCCTGAAAGCCCTGGCCGACGATCAGCTTCTGCCGACGAAGCGCGTGGCGGAGGCGATCAGCAAGTACGGCATCGACCCGGACGGGCCGAATCCCGCGCGCAGTTGATCCTGCAGTTCCGTTCGAGCGAAGGAGGGGGCCCGGTGGCGAAAATCGATGTCAGCGTCCCGGATATCGGCGACTTCAAGGACGTGCCGGTCATCGATGTGCTGGTGAAGCCCGGCGACATGGTCAAGGTCGACCAGTCGCTGATCACCCTCGAATCCGACAAAGCGACCATGGACGTGCCTTCGCCGATCGCCGGCAAGGTGGCCGACGTCGTGACCAAGATCGGCGACAAGGTGTCGATGGGGAGCCTCATCGCGCGGATCGATGGGGACGGCGCCGGCGCAGCCGCGGCCGCGCCCGCGGCTGCGCCGGCGAAAGTCGAGGTCGCGCCGCCTCCGGCCAAGCCGGCGCCGCCGCCCGAACCGCCGCCTCCGCCGGCCGCCGCTCCTCCTCCCACCCCGGTGACGGGGCCGGAGCCGGCGAAGCCGGATTTTTCCGGCGTCTTCGCCGGGCCCGCCGTGCGCCGCCTGGCGCGCGAGCTCGATCTCGACCTCAACCAGATCAAAGGCACCGGCGAGCACGGCCGCATCACCCGCGAAGACGTGAAGGCGGCGCTCGCGGGCGCAGTCGGCCCGGTCGCGGCCGGCGGCGGCGCGCTGCCGGCCGTTCCTGCGGTCGACTTCGCCAAGTTCGGGCCGATCGAGACCGTGCCGCTCTCGCGCATCAAGCGCATCTCGGGGCCTCGCCTGCACGCCTCCTGGGTCAACGTGCCCCATGTCACGCATACCGACGAAGCCGACATCACCGAACTCGAGGCCTTCCGCAAGACGCTCGACGGGGAGGCGAAGAAAGACAAGGCAAAGCCTTATCGCGTGTCGCTGCTGCCGCTCCTGATGCGCGCCACCGTCGCGACGCTCAAGGCCTTTCCGAACTTCAACTCCGCTTTGAGCCCGGCCGGCGACTCCCTGATCTTGCGGAAATATTGGCACATCGGCGTCGCCGTCGACACGCCCGAGGGGCTGGTCGTCGCGGTGGTCAAGGACGTCGACCAGAAAGGCGTGATCGAGCTCGCCCGCGAGCTCGGCGAGCTTTCCGAAAAGGCCCGCGCCGGCAAGCTTGCGCCGGCCGAGATGCAGGGCGCGACCTTCACCATCTCCTCGCTCGGCGGAATCGGCGGCACGGCCTTCAGCCCGATCGTCAACGCGCCCGAGGTGGCGATCCTCGGCGTCGTGCGGTCGAAAATGGCCCCGGTGTGGGACGGCGAGGCCTTCCGGCCGCGCCTCATGCTGCCGCTCTGCCTCTCCTACGATCACCGCGTCATCGACGGCGCGGCCGCGGCGCGCTTCATGCGCCATCTGGCCGGAATCGTCGAGGACATGCGGCGCGTCATCCTCTGAACGGTCGGGAGCTGCCCCATGGCGAAAGAAATCCGCCTTCCCGACATCGGCGACTTCAAGGACGTGCCGATCATCGAGATCCTCGTCTCGCCCGGACAGGCCGTCCGCAAAGAGGCGACACTGCTCACCCTCGAAAGCGACAAGGCGACGCTCGAGGTGCCGGCGCCGGAGGATGGCGTCATCGGCGAGATCCACGTCAAGGTCGGCGACAAGGTGAGCCAGGGCAGCCTGCTGGCGACCTATGCGAGCATGGGCGGAGAGCCCGCTGCGGCGCCGGCGCCCGCAGCCCTGCCTGAACCCGCAGCCGCTCCAGCCGATTTCGAGACCGACCTGCTCGTCCTCGGCGCCGGTCCCGGCGGCTATACAGCGGCGTTCCGCGCCGCCGACCTCGGGCTGAAGGTGGTGCTGGTCGACCGCCGGCCGGAACTCGGCGGCGTCTGCCTCAACGTCGGCTGCATTCCGTCGAAGGCGCTCCTCCACGTCGCCAAGACCATCGACGAGGCGGCGGCGATGGCGGCGCACGGCGTCAGCTTCGGCGCGCCTTCCATCGAGCTCGCCGCGATCCGCAAGTGGAAGGACGGCGTCGTCAAGCGCCTGACGACAGGCCTGACCGGCCTCGCCCGCCAGCGCAAGGTGACGGCGCTCCGCGGCGAGGGCGTGTTCACCTCCCCCAACACCGTGCGCGCGGAGACCGCCGAGGGAACGCGCGTCGTGCGCTTCGCCAAGGCGATCATCGCCGCCGGCTCCGAGCCGGCCGCGCCGGGCTTCATCCCCGCCGATCCGCGCATCTGGGACTCGACCGATGCGTTGGAGCTGCGCTTCGTTCCGAAGCGCATGCTCGTTCTCGGCGGCGGAATCATCGGCCTCGAAATGGCGACCGTCTATCACTCGCTCGGCGCCGGCGTCACCGTCATCGAGATGATGGACCAGCTGATGCCGGGCGCCGATCCCGACATCGTCGCGCCTTTGGCGAAGCGGATCGGCCGGCTCTACGACAAGATCCTCTTGAAGACGAAGGTGACGGCGGTCAAGGCGCAGACTGATGCGCTGGTTGTCACCTACGAGGGCGAGGGCGGCTCGAAGACGGAATCGTTCGACGCCATCCTCGTCTCGGTCGGCCGCCGCCCGAACGGCAAGCTGATCGGCGCGGAGGCGGCGGGCGTCGCGGTCGACGAGCGCGGCTTCATCGCCGTCGACCGGGAGATGCGCACGAACGTCCACCATATCTTCGCCATCGGCGATATCGTCGGCCAGCCGATGCTCGCGCATAAGGGGACGCATGAGGGCAAAGTCGCCGCCGAAGTGGCGAGCGGCCACAAGGCCGCGTTCGACGCGCGCGCCATTCCCTCGGTCGCCTACACCGATCCGGAAGTGGCCTGGGTCGGCGTCACCGAGACGGAAGCCAGGGAGAAGGGCCTCAAGTTCGGCAAGGCTGTGTTCCCCTGGGCGGCGAGCGGGCGCTCGCTGTCGCTCGGCCGCGACGAGGGTCTGACCAAGACGCTCTGGGATGAGCAGACGCAGCGCCTGATCGGTTGCGGCATCGTCGGGCCCAACGCCGGCGACCTCATCGCCGAGGCGACGCTGGCGATCGAGATGGGCTCAGAGGCCGAGGACATTGGTCTCACCATCCATCCGCATCCGACGCTGTCGGAGACCTTCGTCTTTTCGGCCGAGGCTTTCGCCGGCACGCTGACCGACCTGTTCATGCCGAAGAAGAAGGGGTAGGAATTCGTGCTGCTCCCCTGTTACTCCCTGCTATCAGGGAGAAAACAGGGAGGGCGGACGGTTCCGCGGGCTCGGAATTCGCGTGAATCTATTTTGCTTCAATGGCTTGTCCGACAATTGACCTGATCCTGAACGTGTAAATAGCAGGGAAGAAAATGCCCCTGTTTCGGCGCGTAACAGGGAGATCAAACCGGGTAGGCTCGGCGTCAGGAACGCCTCCAGATCGCCCCTGGACGGGGCGAGCGCGGGTCCATTTCTCGCGGAAAATC
>Ga0074044_10001750_pt1 | contig 19332 bp, 17 predicted proteins | sample BogForMeECP23OM1_FD_94443 | JGI IMG/M metagenome (GOLD analysis project Ga0074044, IMG submission 94443) | Bog forest soil microbial communities from Calvert Island, British Columbia, Canada - Bog Forest MetaG ECP23OM1 | ecosystem: Environmental > Terrestrial > Soil > Wetlands ...
AGCGTGGTCACGGAAGTTTCTGAGGAACTGTACTTCCGGAGATAGTGCCGATCCATACGTAGCTGTGGCTATCAGGCATCCAGGTCGACTTGAAATGAACAGTTGAACGCTGACATACTTGATCGTTCCCGGACCACGAGCCATAATTGTGAACGCGTATGCTCCAGCCACTGTGTTCTTTGCGGCGTTAAGCGTTAATTGTGAAGTAGCGACTCCTCCAGCTGGTACAATCAAGATTCCAAACGCCCCAGGCACGATGTTTGATTGCGGGTTTGGCACAAACCCTCCCAGCACTCCACTCGGCAGATTAACGGCGGTAAGCATAACCTGACCGCTAAAACCGTTGATCGACTGGACAGAAACCGTAATTGAAGTTTGGCCACCCTGTGGAAGACTAACTACGTTGGATGTTGTAACCGCGAAGTCTGGCATTCCCGTACTCGTTACCATGTTGCTAGAAGGTGTAACCGTTACTGTTGAGGTAAGGAACGTAAATGTAGTCGAGCTTGAACTTGTGGGACTGTAAGAAGTCGTCGTGGTAGTAATCATCGTTATTGTGACTAATCCAGAATTAATGGTCGTAAAGTTCGTTAACGATTGTATGGTCTGATTAGTTGTGGGGGTAGTCACATTCTGGTATATGGTCGTAACTGGGGAAGGAATTTGATAGCTGCTAAACGTAGTCACAAATTGGCTGGTCTGAGGAATTACCGTAGTCGGTGACGGGTGATATCCCTTTATTGCATTGATGGTGTTAGTGCTAAGGAACCCAGCTATTGCTAGGATAAGGACCATAGACAATAGAATACTGCGGCGAACTCTCAAAGGCTGTTCCTACGTTGGCCATGTGATTGTATATCGGTTGATTTATCGTTTTTCGCATTCCCTAAAATAGGATACCTGAGAAATAGGTTAGTTTAAGGAACTGGTATACAATCGGAACCAATCCATGCCCGCGAGAAGATCAGAAACGTTAGGCTAATCCCACGTCCTTGAAGGCGGTGGCTTTTCGTGGATACGAAACATGTGACCGCCGATAATGATTTGACGGACGACGAATAAATCGTCTCGTAATTGGCATGTGAGGAGTTAAGTGCGAATCCTGAAAATCAGTGTAGATGCTAGGCGACTAAATCGAATCACAAACCGCCTCATGCTAAACGCAAGCCGTTCTAACGCCACACCGCAAAGCTATTCCTCGACCTGGCTCTTGCCCTCCAGCCAAAGGTGCCTCAGTAAGAGGAACGCAAACAAATTTTTTCTTGGATCAGTGCTAGACTATCAAATTCCTGGGCACGTGGCGTGGGAGAATGCCCATAGATTAGCGGAACAAATTCTTGACGATCCGGCTGATCTATGGAAAGAAATCACGTCAACATCCCAATCACGATGGAACAGAAAATGGTGGAAATACAAGCTTCATAGATTTCCCGCAGCCCATGATCGAATTTGGAGAATTGGAAAAGAAATCGTTCTAAAGTACCATGGCGACGCCCGTGAGATTTGGGAAAATCAAACGTCCGGAATTGTTCTTCAACGGCTTGGAGATCTCAGTGTCGGGAAGCAGCTTAGCCGAATGATAGTTGGTTCATTGATCGATTCCGGACATGTCCGTGGTCCTGGAGACGTTAAGGTAGATCGTCACATCAGTAGAGCTGTTGGCAGATTACTTATCGGTCGGGGGTTCTCAGGACGTGAGGTTGATGAGGTTACGAAAGTAACTCGTAGAATGTATCCGTCGAATCCGTGGGTCCTTGATTGGCCGCTGTTCGTTCTTGCTACTACCGTGTGCACTATTCGTGATCCCAAATGTGTTAATTGTGAATTTAGAACTGACTGCTCCTACTTCACGAAGCAGGAATCAACTGGCTGAAATGAGTTTAACCCTCGTTCTCAGCGTTATTTATGGTCTCATTTAACTGATCAAAGAAGTGACCTGAAACTGATCCAGATGGACTGGGTTACGTTAAGACATCATAAATTTAGACGCATATGGCTTAATGTATGTGAGTCTTAATTGCACCGCTCACAGCGACTATGCATCCTTATCCTAGTGTTGGTTGGGGTACTATCGTTCGTCGGGAATTTGGGAGCCAACGCACAACAAAACTTTGAAGTTTCAGCTCCGCTAGCGGCTCGACTCTCTCCAAACTCCATGCTAATTGACCAGGTCAGTACAAATTCAACATCGACGAGTGAGACAACCACTCTGTCTTCGCAGACCTCCCCGGTCGTCCCATCTCTTTCGCTCAGTCCATCTTCCGCTTCAGTTGGCGCGACTGTCTATGTGTCAGGTACAAATTTTTCGGTAACGGATTCAGCTTGCTCACTGTCGGGTGGAGCTGTGGGCGCTCTGTCCAATTGCATGGTTTCTGGAGGCTCGCGTGCTGGCTCTTTTCTTGTTGCTAATGTACCGGCAGGTTCATACACTATCACCCTGACCGGTACACCCGCTGGGGATTTTGCTTCAGCCGCTCTCACTGTGAGCGGAAGTTCGAAATCTAATGAGCCGTCTATATCGGTAAGCATTATTTCGGCTGCTGTCGGGACGGGAGTTCAAGTTTCTGGTTCAGGTTTCTCGAGCAGCGATACGAGTTGTTCTTTGTCAGGAACCGTGATCTCCTTACCCACTTGTTCGGTGTATAGTGGCGGATCTTTGGTTGGCTCATTCATTGTTGCGAACGTAGCCCTCGGTTCCTACACAATTACTGCAACAGGTACCAAGGCCGGTGATCATGCGTCAGCTTCGTTCACGGTTAGCGGAGGTTTGCCGACCATCACCCTCAACCCTACTTCCGCTCCAGCAGGATCTACCGTCAACATTTCAGGTTCAGGATTTTCGCTTAGTGACGTAGGCTGCTCAATGACCGGCGGCGGGACCATGGCATCAGAGACCTGTTCTGTTTCTGGTGGAACGATAACTGCATCATTTATAGTTGCCAAGGCTGCGGTTGGATCATACAGCATTGCCGTAACCGGAAGCCCTGACAACGACGCCGCATCAACAATCTTCAAACTCACCGCCACCACGAGTCAAACAACCACGACTACCACATCCACAAACCAAACTTCAACCTCATCGACTACTATAACCAATCAAACGGCAACTCAGACTTCGACGAATAGTACTAGCACTAGTATGAGTCCTGATTTCTCAATCTCTTCCTCCATCTCTACTTTCGCGTTATCTCAGAGCGCGAATAGGTCTGTTACGATTACGATTCATCCAATGAACGGTTTCAATTCAACAGTAACGTTGACTGCCTCCTGGCTTGGAAGCGCCCCCGCGAACATTATAACATCAATCGGTTCACCCGTAACACCTGCTTCAGGAGGTACGGCTACCTCAATCTTGACTGTCACTGCAGGTTCCAGTGCCTCTCCAGGGAACTTCACGATGCGCGTGACCGGAACCAGTGGCGCTCTCATACACATCCTTACTCCAGACATAATTGTGCAAGTAACTAGCATGATTAGTACAACGACAACAAACAGCACCGCAATGAGCGTCACCAATTCAACGTCTTCAGTGTCTTCAGCGTCTTCAGTGGTTTCTTCCACAACTTCCCTACCCGCACTTCCTGCTAACTGTCCCGTTTCGTACGCGGTCTCCGGAACCGAACTTGCTCCGTTCGCGCAGAAGTTAAGGATGTTTCGTGATCAGTCAATCATGAAAACGCGTTCAGGCGACGCGTTCATGATCCTCTTCAATGCTTGGTACTACTCATTCAGCCCACACCTGACACAGTATATCATCGCGCGTCCAATGCAGCGAACAATGCTGAGGTACAGTTTGTATCCACTCGTTGCAATTCTGTACGCGTCATACTATGCGTACCTTTTCGTCTCGCCCTTAAATGCTGATGCAGGTGCCGTGATGGCCGGCATCGTTGCAGCCTCAATGCTCGGCCTAGTTTACTTGGCTCCCATAATCTATCTTGCAAAGAGAACTCTTCGCCGATACGCAAAATTTGCATCGTTGAATATGACGCATATGATTCTTTGGTTTGGAGTAAGTGTGCTGATAACTGAAATTGCATGCTTCACGAACTCGCAAGTATTGGGAATGGCGACCGCTAACTTAGTACTATCAACGTTAACTTTCGGCATCCTACTAGGGACAACCATGCTGGGATATCTGCAGTCAATATGCGCAAGTGTAAGGCTCCCTCCGCTGGCAACCTTGAAAGATTTCACCGAATTATCACGTTAGGTAGTATCAAACACTAAGCTCGATACCTATGGTATAGTTATACGTACCACGAATCTGGTCGCAAGTGTGCTAACGATTCAAGAACTGTTTGAATATTCACGGCGGGTACGACGCTCGTTTGCGATAAAATTGAGTGAATTGCAGTGGGAACAGGTGGAAAAAAATCGTGAAGCTAGTTTCTACAGTATGAAGAACATTCTCATTCACATGATCGATAATGAAGACTGGATTGTAAATTGGGTTATTCCTGGAAAGCCAGATAAATATTCTCGTAGAAAGTCCGAAGAATATGCGAATATGGACGACGTTCTTGAACATCTTGCTGAAGTTGAAGAGAGAACGAAAGTATTTTTGCAGAATATCGACGAGCGCGAGCTCAATAGAAAAGTGAATTTTGTTTTATCATCGGGAAAGACGTTCGATCTTTCAGTTGAAGAATGCCTATTCCAATCATTTACGGAACAACTGTATCATTTGGGTGAACTAATTGCTTTAATGTGGCAGGAGGACGTTGAACCACCAAAGATGCAATGGTTCTGGAACAGCCCTCGGCACGATCCTTAGAATCACGCGGATGTGAATTTCGTCTCAGCGGATTTGCAGAAGGACGCATAGGGCTCTTCTATAGATAGGAAGCAAAGGGCTGATTTATGAGAATTGGAAACCCTATCTTTCAGAAGCAGTACTTTCCAGACAATTTCCGAGCTCGTGCGAGTGTTGCCCCTATTCTTCGCTATGGTCGGCAGATCTATCTGAACCTGATAGCATATCCCGAATTCCTCGTGGGAGTATTAAACGTCGGAGAAAGACATGGACAGGTAACTCACCGAGATTTGCTCCTGTTCTAGATACTAGAGAATCAACAACCACGGATCGGATGGATCGGATTAATCGGAACATCATACATGTCAGCATACTAAAACGGTTCGCTAAGGAAGTGGTTCTAGAAGATTTGACCTTAATGCCCCAGGCAAGTCTATCTTTCAAATGAAGATTGGACAACTCGTGTGATTTGAATACGTTATCCCAGAACACTCTTCTCGGCCCGTTCAGAATAGGGACATCATGCATCACCAAAATGCCTCCATTGATTAAAAACGGACTCCACAACCTAAAATCATTCTTCACGCACTCAAAATGATGACACCCGTCAATGAATAGCAAACTAATTGGCTTATTCCAATCTCTAACCGCTTCTACCGATGATTGTGGCACTTCGTGAACGAGTGATTTGACGTTAGCCTTCTCAAGATTATCACGAAACTCTTGCGCAAGGGACATTGAAGCTTCAAGTCCAGCAGGTACTTCGGTCGCTAACCCATGACCGGGACATGTCAAGGTATGAGGATCAACCGCATAAACATCTCTTCCAGAAGCCAGAGCTAAGAGAACTGTAGATCCGCCTTTGTAACTTCCAATCTCAACGATCTCTCCTTCTGGACTACACTTAGACGCTAGCTGAAAAAGGGCATTACGTTCCACTGGAGAAAGTAGGAGGGGAATCCTGTTCGTAGAATCAACGCTTCGTCGTTCAGTCCCATCATCTGTCAGCCTCAGAAAGTTTTCACAACGCGAATTCAATTCATGCCACCCATTCTGAAACCTTCTAAACTCATCTCTATAAGCATGATAAGGTTCTCTGTCTAAGAACAATTCCTTCTAGATTTACGATAAGACTGCACCGTCGTCCTAGCGCTGAGATTTCAAGAGTTTGTCAGTTACTCGTATTTCAGTGCGTCAACCGGTTTCATTCTGGCCGCTTGCCAGGATGGATAGATTCCGGCGAGAATTGTTATGAGGATTGGAAATGTTAGACTGAAGATTATCAACCCGGTGCTGAATACAGGGCCCGCTGATGCACCGGAGAATATGCTGGCGAAACCCCCGCCTCTTCCACCACCCCCTCCGCCACCACCTCCACCGCCCCCTCCACCACCGAAATTTAGACTACCGATTCCACTATACGCCAGCGCAACTCCTAGTAGGGTTCCCAGAATTCCGCCAGCAATTCCGATCAGTACGCTTTCGGCGAGGAAAAGAAGCATTATCTGTCTTCTCGTGTACCCGATAGCCTTCAATATGCCTATCTCCTTGGTTCTCTCCTTCACAGCCATCATCATTGTGTTCGTGTTATTGCTCGCGGCTACTACAAGACTGATCGCTCCGATACTCGCCATGAGTGTTGTCAGTCCACCCGTAATCGAAGATAGACTGTTAGCGATAGATCCTGCGCTGATTATGTTCACGTTATTCACTCCGTTAGAATTATACAGGCTGCTAATCGCCGCCTGCACAGAGGCGACGTCGGATGTAGAGTCAATAATCACGTACATTGCGCTGAAGTATGGTGTTTTCAGAAGGAGTTCTGCTGCATTAAATGAAACAAAAACGCAGTTGTCGATGTTCGTGAATAACGCAGACCCATACTCGTTAAGAATTCCTTTCACAAGAAAAGACAAACCGGTAGCACTTGATCCTATCTTCATCGAAACAGCCTGATTAAGCCCGATTAGTTGAGTCGTGTCCGTTGCTGGATATGCGATTCCCCATCCTATAGTGGCTGATGTCGGATCGAACGAAGATGGCAGTGTCCCAGCTGCCAAGCTAAGCCCTTTGTAAATTGTGGTAAGTTCAGTTGGGTCGACCCCTATTAGTGTACCAGAGATCGTTTGCCCTCCAACTGTAATCGTTACTGATTTCGAATAATACGGAACAACTTTGGTCACATGTGAAAGATGTGACAACGTTGTAACATCTTGGCTGGTGAGCTGATACGCTGAGGAGCTGCCTGATACGAAATTGGCCGATGCCGCTCTTACGATAAGCGTGTTTGCGCCGATCTTCTCTACCTGGGCTTGGACGCTCGCGGAAGTGCCGTTGCCACTTGCTATCAACGCTAGAATCAACGCTGAGCCTGCCATCACTCCTAGAATCGTAATCAGGCTTCTAGTTTTACGATTCATCAATGCCTTAACCGACAGTTTGAAGACGTCAAACACTTGCATGGCTCTTACCCTTCACTACACTACATGTTGTAGTTTATATTCTCCATTCATGTTGCTGTTTACAGAGAGACTTCTTCTCTTTTATTACTTAATATGACAATTATCTTACACCTAAATTTTGCGTTTGAATCACGTTCGAGGTTTAGGATGGGTTTTGAACTGCTTCGCTATCGTATAACCTAGCCACAACGCTCCGATTATTGCAATTGTCATTCCAACAACGCCGATGGGACTGGCTAATCCGTATTGTCTAGGCGCACCGCTGAAGGCTCCTCGCGTATAACCACCGCTTCTGAACATTAAAGAGCGAATATAGTTCGTGAGTGTGACGTAAGCTTCGATAACTATGCCGATAACTGTCAACGAATATGAGATTTTAATTTGTTTGCGAAATTCCATTCTCTTCCCCAAATCAGACTCACTTAACTCGCTTGGGACGATAAAACGGATTGTGGATGATTCATTCAGAACGCGGTGTCAGGGTCGGATGTCGTTTACATGGGCAATAAAGCAACTGATGACGACTATCGATCATCTCAACGATTTTCTAGATCCTCATGGTCGGGGACTATTTGGTGCTGAAGCTTGTCTCCATGGCTATTGAATGCGCCTATATCGTCGTAGGATTGGAACGGATATGCGGCGATAACCATGATCTTGCCGTAGAAATGATTCAGGTCCTGGATTGATGGTCTGAGTGTTCCGGAGGGATGGGAGTGTGACACTCCCATCACTTTCAGATCTAAAGGAAGCATTATGTTGGGGAAACCGGAAAATCCAAGGCCATGCCTAGCGAGAGGAGGGATGACTAGGTCATTGATCAGGATCTCGTCTCCCTCTGCTTTCCCGCGCATTAAGAGAATTGTTTCTCGTGGGTACGTGTCTAACGCCGAACTAAGAATGCTATCTGCCACCGATTTCTCAAATCGGACAAGACTGATCATGCAAGTCAGCTTGTAGAGATTGTGTGGTTACGCGGCATAAGTGGTCCTTGGGTTGATTGATGTAGTTTAGTATTGGGCTGGCATAGGGATCCAGTCTGCAGTATCATCTTTCAGTCCCAGGAATTTGCGAGGTGATTGCCAAGGCGTCTCAAACTCTCGCCCTCGAATTTCCTGTTCATAGAGTCTAGAATATTTTTCGACCTTTACTGGGTCAAATTCTACGCCTAGACCCGGATCCTTAGGTACAGGCAGGTGACCATTCTCGAACTTCATCATTCCTCCTTTGATCACGTCGTCACTTAGGAATGGGTATGCGGTTTGATTTGCATAAATGAAAGATGGTGAAGAGGCTATTGCTTGAATCATTAATGCGGTAGCAACGCCCAATTCACCGAAGCTATGCGCAACTGCACCTATGCCCGCCGCCTCGGCCATTCCAGCCGCGACTCTAAAGCCCCAGACTCCAGCATCAAACCTGGGGTCCAATTGTACTACGTCGGCAGCGTCATGTTTCAAGACATTCAAAGTATCATGGAACGTCCAACTGCTCTCATGTGACAATATCGGCGTTGATACGGCATTACGTACTCGAGCGAGTGCGTCCAGATTATACATTAGGACTGGTTGTTCTACCATTTCCAGATCGTATTTTTCCATTTTCTTGATCATGCGGATTGCTCCGCTTGGAGTCCAAGCCTGATTAGCATCAATCCTCAAATCTACGTCATAACCGACGGCGTCTCTGATGGCTTTAACGCTCTCGATGTCATGTTTTCGATCAATTCCGACTTTCAAGTATAAACAATCGAAACCTTCCTGAACGTATCTTCTAGATTCTTCTTGTATGGTGGAAAAGGTTCCATGTGGTACCCATCCCCAAAAGTTCACCTTATCGCGATAACCTCCACCCCACAGTCTATGGAGGGGTTGTCTACATGACTTACCTACAATGTCCCAGAGAGCCGTGTCTATACCACTAAATGCCCAGTTAGCCGCATGCAAATGGAAGTGGACGAGGTTGAACCGCGCGTAGAGTTTCTTACGCAATCTTTCAATCTTGAACGGGTCTTCTCCGATCAGTAAGGGTTTAACTGAATCGATCATGGACTTGCAGATCTCTGCTCCGTTAACAACCGGTGATTCGCCAATTCCTGTGATTCCAGCGTCCGTGATAACTTCAACTAACACCGAGAGCAAGGGAGATTCGCCGAAGATTACGATGGATGTTGGAGTAACCTTGCTCAGGGGCATGGCGACTACGGTCGTTTTCAGGTCAGTTATCTTCAATTAAAATCAAATCATCAGACATCACACGTAATACTTAAGATGACTCTCGCTGAAGCAGTGATTATCTACCCGGGTGAAATTTGTTCTGCAATATTCTCAGGAAAAGCTAGCTTCCTCAATTTTACGAAATAAAATTTCTGCGAAGAAGATTCTTGTTGCTCCCGGAGTGTTCAGTCCAGTGGTAGCTAAGCTTGCGCAGGATGTAGGTTTCGAAGTGTTATATTTCTCAGGAGGAGGTTTCGCCAACTTGCTCAGCTTGCCAGACTTGGGAGTCACAACGCTCACCGAGGTTGCAGATGCCGTTCGGCATATCACTTCTGCAGTTTCTCTACCCGTTATCGTTGATGTTGACACCGGATTTGGGGAGGCAGTAAATGTTGCACGCACGGTTCGAGATATTGAAGCGGCTGGTGCGGCGGCAATACACATCGAAGATCAAATAATGCCGAAACGTTGCGGGCATCTCACCGGAAAGCAGTTGGTGGACGTTAATGAGATGGTTAAAAAAATTATTATAGCGAAAAAGTCAAGCCAATTGGTAGTGATAGCGCGGACCGATGCTCGTGGCGTTGAAGGTCTTGATTCCACTATCGAGAGAGCTAGAGCTTACATTAAGGCAGGCGCTGAAGTCATTTTTCCAGAAGCTCTTGAAAGTAAAGACGAATTCGCCGAATTCTCACGAAAAATTAGCACTCCTTTACTTGCCAACATGACGGAATTCGGTAAAACCCCATACCTGACTGTTTCAGAATTCAAACGATTAGGTTACAGAATCGTCATCTTCCCTATGACTGCCTTCAGAACAATGTTATTTGCCGTCAGGCAAACGCTTCAAGAAATAAAAAGAGCCGGCACGCAGAGGAATATGTTGGGTAAGATGATTTCAAGAGATGAATTATATCGACTCATCGACTATTATTCGTACGCGGACCTGGACAATCATGTCATGTCCGCCTCTCGAAAGTTGCTTCGCAAAAGATGAACGTGGAGTGCACAAATCATTAGAAAGCCGCTATTGACGTTCGCCTAGCGGGACATACTCTAATCCGCTCGGACCAACGTACATTGTACGCGGTCTGATGAGGCGGTTGCTCTGGAGTTGTTCCAGAATATGGGCTGACCATCCGGACACTCGGCTTGAGGCGAAGATTGGCGTGTAAAGGTCGATCGGTATTCCCAAGCAGTAGTAGGCCGGAGCTGAGTAGAAGTCGAGGTTCGGAAACAGTTTCTTCTCAGCGGCCACAACCCTCTCAACTTGCTCACAGATCTCATGCCACCTCATTTGCCCTGTCTCTTCTCCGACCTCTTTGCTTATTTGTTTCATTAATTTGGCTCTGGGATCGCCGAGTTTGTATATGCGATGACCAAAACCCATGACTCTTCTCTTCTCAGCCAAAAGCGATTTAACATACTTTTCCGCGTTTTCAGGAGATTCTATGGCTAGGAGTAGCTTCATTGCCTCTTCATTCGCGCCTCCGTGAAGCGGCCCCTTGAGTGTGCCGATTGCTGCCGTAATTGCTGAGTATATGTCTGAGAGAGTTGAGGTTATAACCCTAGCACTGAACGTGGACGCGTTAAGTTCATGTTCGCTGTAAAGCACTAAACTCTTTTCGAACGCTCGGCTGAGTGAAATGCTCACGTCTTTTCCAAGTATCATATGCAGGAAATTCTGCGCATGGTTCAGTTGTAAGTCAGGCTGAATCACCTCTTGCCTTTGAGATATTCTGTACGCGGCTGCGGCGATGGTTGGCATTACCGCCGTAATTTTCGTCATTCTTCTGAGAACTGCTTCGGTACTGGTGTCCTCGGGTTCGGAATCATAAGCGGCGAGAGCTGAAACCCACGTTCGTAATGAATCCATCGTGGATGTTCTGGGGAGTCGTTTGATCAGTTCTATCATTCCCGTAGGAATTTGTCGATGCTCCGCCAGGGTTTGAGTGAACTCCTTAAGCTCTTTTTCAGAAGGAAGTCTGGCATTCCAAAGCAAGTAGCAGACTTCTTCGAAACTAGAGTGTTCAGCTAGGTCGAGTAGATCATACCCGCGTATTTCGACGACGCTCGTTTTTTCGTTCAAGTTACAAATTGCTGATGAGGTTACTATGACGTCTTCCAGCCCCTTGCTACTCATCTTTGTTCTCACTGTTCCAAATTGTGTTCGCTAAGACTTAATCAACGTCGCAAGCACATCGGAAATATCGGCGATGGTTTCGAGCTTCCAACTCTTTTTCAAAAATTCGTCCGCATCTTCTTTCGCGATCATGCTTTTGGTCAACGTACGGAATTTCTCTTCAACCTCATTATCCGTCATAGGATTTCTGTGATGACCTCGTGGAAATTCCACGCGTTTTCTATGCTTCTTGCCTGCGTTGTCGACAATCTCCAGTATTGCTGGTATTCCTCTGGGGTAGAGTTTTGTAAGGCTTGGGTCGGATCGTACCTTGGTCTTTTTTATCATGGATTTGAGTTGGGTATCTTGAATCCTCTCATCGGTGAACTGCTTCGGACCGAGTTCACCGTCGAGAAGCGCAACGGCCACCATATATGGGAGGCTATGATCTGCAGTCTCGCGACTTTTGGGGTTCCATTTCTCCGGTTCGCCGCCAATTATTTGTACTGCTACTTTGAAGGTGGAGATTTTGATCTCGCGTATTCCTTCTTGAGCTATCTCTTTCCGCAATTGTAATGCAGCATCAATTGCTGCTTGAGAATGATATTCGGCTGAGTAGTATTTGATTGAAGTTTCTAGAATCTTGAATCTCGTCCATCTCTTCGGGTCGGTTTGAAGTTTTCCAGACACAATTTTTTGAAAACCCTTTTCGCCTTCGAAAATCGGACTAGGCCCCGTGATCCCCTCGCGGGCAAGCAGGCTTGCAAAAACTCCGTTGCGTGCAGCATTAGCGAACGCGCAGCCTTTCCACATGGAGAGTTGACCTACACGTGTCTGTCGGAGTGCATTATTTGGTGTGATTGCAAGCGCTAGCGCGTGGCTAGCTTCTTCACGTGTCAATCCTAGAAGTCTTGATGCAACCAGTGCTGTCGAGATGTTTCCGTAAGTAACATGATCCCATCCACGATCACGAATATTCGAAGCATCACAAAGCCTACAGAGTACTTCATATCCAACGATAAGTGCCGTGATCAACTCGCGCCCATCTCTTCTCTCGCTCTCGGTAAGCGCAATTGCGGTTGAGAGATTGTCACTGGGATGACATGCTTCCTTGGACAAGTAAGTGTCGTTGAAGTCAAGGTAGCGAATCATTGCGCCATTCGCGAAAGTCGCTAGATCGGGAGAAGTCTTTTCTGATGTACCGATTATTGTGGACTCACGGTTTTTCGAGAGCTTGCTGACTAGTTCTCTGCACTTCGCAGGCGCATCGGCGTTGAAGGCACCTATAGCGCATCCAATTGAATCTATGAACCTGCGTTTAGCCTCATGCACAACGTCAGATGGAATGTCGTCAAATCTGATGTTCAGAGAGTAATCCGCTAATTTCTCCGCTAATGTTTCCAACACAATCTTATGGGTGAGTTGTTCGAGCAATATTTCTGTCTTTACCGAATGTCAAACGGTTCCGAGTTGGTGAGAAGGAAGAAGTATTAAGGTCGTCCAATGCGATGATCTAAAATGCCTCAGAAATTCAGATGATCAGAGGTTTTTTCCATGATTCGGACCTTCAAGATAAGAGATGTTCCTACGCTCGTTCACAACGGCGGCTCGTCGTCTAATCGGAGAGCGCGGCGACTTTGTGTATATGCCATACAGAAGGCCTTGGAAGCAATTGATCCGTCAAACTGCTTAACCGCATGCATTAAAGTCGATCACGATCGAATCATCGTTCGTAATCTGTCTGTATCAATCTCTGATTTCAGTCACGTCAACATAATAGCAGTCGGTAAGGCAAGTGTCCCAATGATGGACACTACTCTAGGATTAATCGATGAAGACAACGTATCGGGAATCTTAGTTGCCCCGAAGGGGGAGAAGATACCTCGTTTCGATAGCCGAATAGAAATTTTCCAAGCCGGACATCCTCTTCCTGATGAAGAAGGTTTTCGTGCCGCTCGACGTGTTATGGCAATGTTGGACACTATGAGATCGAATGATCTTCTACTTTGTCTAATTTCCGGTGGCGCATCTGCTCTTCTGCCTGCTCCCGTAGATTCCATTACGCTGCAGGATAAACGTCGGCTTACTGAAGAGTTGATACGGACAAGAGCTACGATTCATGAAATAAACACAGTCAGGCGGCATATCTCCGCACTCAAAGGTGGGAGAATGGTTGAGAGATGTGCGGCTTCGTCGATCATTTCTTTCATCATCTCTGACGTCGCAGGCAACACTCTTCATGACATCGCGTCTGGACTCACAGCTCCAGATCCAACCACATATAGAGACGCTGTGCAAGTACTTCGCAAATACGATATTTGGGGAAAGATACCTCGAAATGTGAAACGATATCTTCTACGAGGGCTAGCCGGCAAGATTCCTGAAACTCCTAAACCTACTTCTCCTATCTTCGATCGAGTTCACAATTTCATAATCGCGGACAATCGATATGCATGCGTTGCGGCTAAAAATGCCCTACAAGCCCGCAACGTGCCAACGAAGATATTGACGTCACAGGCTGACATGGAGGCGAAGAGCCTCGGGAAATTGTTGGCATCAATCGGAGTCAGTAGCAAGATTTTCCGCGAACCGATACGTGATACAGGCGCGATAATAGTTGGCGGAGAAACCACGGTTAACGTCGTAGGGAATGGGCAGGGGGGAAGGAATCAGCACACGGCGCTTTCTGCGTTAATTGATATCGACGGACAGATCGGTCTAGCTATAGCCGCATTCGGGACTGATGGAATTGATGGCAACAGTCCGGCGGCTGGAGCAATTGTGGACGGCAATTCCAGTAAACGCGCGAGACGCAGAGGAATGAACCCGCAACAGTTCATTGCTCGAAGTGACTCTTTTCATTTCTTCAAGAGACTTAACGATAACATAATTACTGGCCGGACTGGGACCAACGTCGGTGACATCTATATCACAGTGAAAGTCGGTGAGTGAGCTAACGTTCACCCTCGACTCAAATTGCATTTTGCAAGATACTTCGCCGTAGCCACAACTGATTCCGGACTTGAAGGTCTAGGCAGAGTCTCAGCGGACACCCATTCTTGGTAGTCTAACTCAGCAAGGATTTTCAATTGTCCTGCTATGTCCAAATGCCCGTACCCTGGCGGCCACCGATTGCTGTCTGCTATGTGAAAGTGAACGAGTCTGTCAACGTAGGATCTTATTGTGCTCTCAATCGATCTCTCTTCTATGTTCATATGGAATGTATCGAGCAGAATTCCAGTTGCCTTTAGACCTGAGTCGTCGATGAATTCCGCCACATGTTCAGCCGTGTTAAGAGACTTAGTTTCATACCTATTTATGGCCTCTAATGCGATTTTGCCGTTGCAACTTGATGCCTCTGTATCGCATGCTCTCAAGCATTCTCGTAACGCCGTTACATTCTCCTTGCTCTCGAATGAACCAGTCCCTCTGACTAAGCCTATGATCACAATTGCTTGATGTTCCGCTGCGAATCTGATCAGCTTAGTAACCTTAGACACAGCCTCAAATCGTTTAGTTGGATTTGGGTCAGTGAATGATAGTTTGTCGACCGCATACAACATGCCCGTTCCTATTGCTGCGAGTTTCAACTCTGATTTGTCTAGCGCCGTCCCAATTCGTGCGAACAGCTGTTCATCATCTACATTGAGATTCAACTCGAGGCCTTCAAACCCGTTTTCCCTAAGAAGCTTCAGCGCTCTCTCAAATTCGACGAACGATTCATCAGTGCAAAAAAGGTCGGGAATCTGATAGCCCAACATTTGAGAGACGAGAAACGCGAAACGCATCCTTTCACGCGACTCGTGAGGATGCTGCAGCCTCTACTATTCAATCATTCTGATTGAACCAACTTTTGTTCTTCAAGTGTAAATCAATGGCTTTAAGATCTCAAGTCGACGAATCTCTGTAGGTAAGTACCGTTGAAGATTGCGGACGCCGAAGTATTCCTTCTTCAAATTCCCTTGAAGAAAGCCCTTGCCGACTCCATTAGCAAGTGGAACAGAATCGAAATGATTGTGTTGAAAGTGACCTCAAGTAGCGGACTGGAAGGCTGGGGCTTCAATTGGACTATCGGCATTGGAGGAGACATAGTTCGCGATATGCTGTCACGCTATCTCATCCCAACCATACGAGGTATGAATCTTGACCTATCTAGGACTATACAAGATGAAGTCTATGAGAAGAATTCGTTCCTCTGGGATTATCGACTTGGCAAAACCGGTCTGGCGCAGATGGGAATGTGTGCAATCGATATGGCCATCTGGGATATTCGTTGCAAGTCCAGTAACGTTCCGTTGTGGAAATACTTAGGAGGTTGCCGTAATACCGTACCCGCATACAACACAGATGTGGGTTGGCTTTCGTGGAGCGTAGACGAACTGGTCAACAATGTACGTTCCGCTATCAGCGACGGTTTTACAGCTGTGAAAATTAAGGTTGGAAAAAGCGACCCTTCCGAAGACTATGATAGAATAAAGCGAGTTAGAGAAGCGGTTGGAGAGAAAGTGAAGCTTATGGCAGACGTCAATACCAAATGGGACGTCAATACTGCTGTAACGTGGGGAAAGAAACTTGAAGATCATGATATCTTCTGGCTAGAAGAACCGATATCGCCTCTAGATATTAGTGGTCACGCAAAAATTGCAAGAGCTCTGCGAACCCCTATCGCTGTCGGAGAGTCAATCTATTCAAAGTACACTTTCCGAGAATATATCGACGCAAACGCATGCGAGGTAGCGCAACCCGACGCTACAAAGGTTACTGGGATAACTGAGTGGCTTGAAGTAGCGTCGTTAGCGTCAGCAAATAATATTCCAATTGTCCCGCACACGAACATCCAATATCCAGTCCACGTTCAGCTTGGAGCGTCAACACCAAACGTAATCATGGTCGAATACGTCCCGTGGTGCACCGATGTCTGGAAGGAACCAATTCGTCTCGAGAACGGTAAATTCATCCTCCCGGCCGCACCAGGACTTGGTACTGAGATCAAAAGCTCCATCATCGAACAATACCAAGCCTAGCCATGAACCAGTAATTAGCCCACCCCCAGAAATACGTCGAGGAGGTCGCTTTTGCGTCATATCCAAGAATGTTTCGCATAAAACAGGTCTTCGACACGCCGGCACCGCTTCAAGACATACCTGCAGCCGTTCGCCAGACGCTGAGCTCACTAGATCTTGAATCAAGAATCAAGATTGGAGATACTGTCGCCGTCACTGTTGGAAGTCGCGGAATTGCCAATATCGCTGTAATCACGAAGTCTGTCATCGACGAATTAAAGAGGATAGGCGGTGCGCCCTTCATAGTTCCGGCTATGGGCAGCCACGGAGGAGCGACACGAGAAGGACAAATTGAAGTCCTCAAACATTTAGGAGTTACAAAACAGAGCATGGGTGCGCCAATTCGATCTTCGATGAAGGTTGTCAAAGTTGGTGAACTGTTTGGTCACCCAATTTATCTTGACAAGATTGCCTCCGGAGCAGATCACATCGCTGTCCTTGCCAGAATTAAACCACACACCGATTTCAAAGCCGAAATCGAAAGCGGTTTTCATAAGATGATGCTGATCGGGCTCGGTAAGCGCAAAGGGGCTTCGCTGATCCATCGTCTCTTCGCTCGGTACGGCTACTGCAGGGTTTTGCAGAAAGGTGGACGCGAAATCTTGAAGAACGCAAAGATCGCCTTCGGGTTGGGAATAGTCGAGAATGCATACGACCAGACCGCTAAGATTGTAGGCGTATTGCCAAACAGGATGGAACATACCGAAAAAATACTGCTCCGACTAGCAAAGGCGTGGATGATGAAGCTGCCGTTCGACAAAATTGATGTTCTTATCATCGACCAAATGGGCAAGAACATCAGTGGTGCTGGCATGGATCCTAATGTGATAGGCCGCTTTCCACAACCCTTCACTCAATCTTTCAACACGAAGATTGGCAGACTTGTAGTTCTAGACATGACCGACGAAAGCTGCGGAAACGCCGTCGGGATTGGACGGGCTGATCTCACCACGAAAAAGTTAGTGCAGAAGATCGATAAGAGGGCGACTAGAACAAATGCCTTGACCGCACTCATGCCGGCTTTGGCAAAAATCCCACCGTGTTTTGATACGGATAAAGAAACTATCGCCGTTGCCTTGGATAGTATTGTTAAACGGAGAACTTCGGTTAAGGTGATTCGAATTAAGAACACCCTACAGTTAGGAGAAATTGACGTCTCAGAAGCCTATCTACCACTTGTCAAAAAAAGAAAGAACCTTGTTACATTTGACGAAGTCAAACCTTTTCATTTCAACCGTCACGGAAACCTCATGCCTTTTCAGTTCCATGAAAACTCTCACTGATTCTTAGCTATGGTCGTGTTCGAAACGAGTTCTAGGCCTACTAAACGTCCGTAACCAAAACGCAACACACTCGTTTATTGAATTCTTGGATCGCGCGATTTCGTAATCTTGATTAATCTATTATGCTGTCTCTGCCGCATTCAATAGGATGTGTCTAAGTCTTGCCTGAGCTTGCTATCCTAGGCGGTAAGAAACTTGTTCAAAAGCCCACGTATGAGTGGCCAGTAGAATTCTTGAAACGTTATGGTCAAAGAGAGGCTGACGCGGTTTCGAATGTAATAAAACGCGGTATCGTCTGGGGCACCTTCGCTCCTGAAATATCTGCTTTCGAAAGCGAATTTTCAAGATATTTCCAAGTCAGGCACTCAATCTTCATGAATTCAGGGACCGCGGCATTGCATTGTGCTATGGCCGCCGCCGGCGTGCAGCCAGGAGACGAGGTGATAACGAGTCCTTACACCTTTATCGGTTCAGCATCTAGCATACTGCAGCAGGGTGCGATACCCGTATTCGTCGATATCGATCCACGAACATTCACAATCGACACTTCGAAGATCGAGGATAAGATCTCCACAGCGACTAAAGTTATCGAACCAGTACATATCTATGGACTTCCAGCTGATCTTGATCCAATTCTAAAGATCGCTGATTCGCATGATCTTGTAGTTGTTGAAGATGCATGTCAAGCTCATGGAACTGAATACAAGGGTAAGAAAGTTGGAGGCATCGGTGACATGGGCGCCTATAGCTTCAACGGAACGAAGAATATGCAGACCGGAGAAGGCGGCATGTTCGTGACAAACAGTGATGAATACGCAATGAGTTCAGAAAGGGTTCGAATCTTCGGAGAAGCACTCAGAAAGGGAGTACCGAGGCCTTACATGTCCTACGGTTTAGGTTGGAATTACAAGTCAACCGAACTCAATGCAGCTCTAGGGCGAGTCCAACTTAGCCGACTAGATGAAACGAACAAGGTTAGAATTGACAACTCTGAATTTTTAACTAATCGCCTAAAGAAGCTGCCCGGCTTCATTCCACCATACGTACCAGACTACACAAAAAGTGTCTACCATTATTACAAGATAAGAATCGACCCAGCTGCCGCTGGTTCCAAGCTTCCAGCAAGAGAGTTCCGTGATCGCGTGGTAGTAGCCTTACAAGCTGAAGGAGTCAAAGCAGCGATCTGGTGCACGCAACCGATATACATGCAACCCGCATTCCAGTCGCTCGAAGGATTCGGCAAAGGCTTTCCGTGGAAGAGCCCCTACGTGAGCAGGCAAATAAAATACGATCGCGGCCTGTGTCCAATAACCGAACAGATCTGTGAGGAAACATTCAACCTTTCTCTCCATCCACCGAACGGACTCGACTTGATGGAGGAATATGCGCAGGCTTTCGAAAAGGTAAGTCGCAACGCGGCGGAGGTTGAC
>Ga0074044_10001751_pt1 | contig 19331 bp, 22 predicted proteins | sample BogForMeECP23OM1_FD_94443 | JGI IMG/M metagenome (GOLD analysis project Ga0074044, IMG submission 94443) | Bog forest soil microbial communities from Calvert Island, British Columbia, Canada - Bog Forest MetaG ECP23OM1 | ecosystem: Environmental > Terrestrial > Soil > Wetlands ...
AAGCGACGGCAATCCCTTTTCCAACTTCGTCGATTTTGTCCAGGTGCTGCATAACCTGGATCAAACCGAGCACGGCTCCAATGATGCCGATGGTGGGAGAAAAGCCGGTGGTGCTCGAGTTCGACAGATTATTGGCAATGGTATCCAGATTCGTTTGCTGCGCCTGCATTCCCGTGGCGGCGGTGTAGAGTGCTCGAAACATCATTCCCTCCTAGACTTTTGCCAATTGCGTGCTGGCAATCTGGTTGAATTCGGTGTCCAACAGCGACATGGCGCGCTGCAGCATTTCGGCTTGCCGTTCCACTCCGATCAGCGTTACCACCGAACTGATGGGATTTACGTTCGAAGACTCGAGCGCACCCTGTTTGAGCATCGACTGCTGCGCGGGTTGCGCGCTGCCTGCAGGTGCGGCGATCAAGCTTCCACCCTCGGAGGTAAGCCTGGTATCGGGAGCGAACTCCACCAGCCGGATACTGCCCGCGACCGCGCCGTTCACCGAGAGCGTCCCATCGGCCGCGATGGAGACGGCTCCCGCCGGAACGCTGATCGCGCCTTTATCTTTATCCTTATCCTTGAGCGCCGGGTCGCCGAGCACAAGATCGCCTGCAGCCGTCACCAACTGCCCGCTGCTGGACACCTGGAAACTTCCGTTGCGCGTGTAGCGTGTGCCGCGTGCCGTCTGAATGGCAAAAAATCCTCCGCCTTCAATCGCCACATCCAGCGGGTTTCCGGTCGTTTCCAGATTGCCCGCCGTCATGTCCAGGTGCGTCCCTTCGAGCACCCCGAAATTGTTGGTGGCTGAGTTAAGTACATTGCTAAGCACATTCGGCGCCGTTGGACGCGACACCGCCAGCAGCGACTGGAAGGTTGTCTGCTCACCTCGAAACCCGGTCGTGTTCAAGTTGGCAAGATTGTGGGCCGAGACTTCGAGCGCTTGGCTTTGCGTCCGTAACCCGGCGCACGCTGCATAAAACCCACTGTCCACATCGGCTCCTTGTGGTTAGACAAGAAGCAAGCCAATCGCCATGACGGAGACGTTAAGGTCTTCACAGACACGCTTGTTCTGAACCGCTTAGGAGTGGCCGCTGGGGAAAAAACATTACAGCCGTCTTAGAGTTCGCAGGGAGTTTGCGGGCCGGGAAAACTCTGCCGGGAATTATGCAGCAACCCGGCAAGATTTTCTTGGGAAGTTGGAGGGCTCAGGTCTCAGGTGTTAGGTGTTAGGTCTTAGGAAAAACCCGGGCGCGATCTTCCTAACACCTGACACCTGAGACCTGACACCTGCTGTGCTCAGCCCTGGAGTTGGAGCCGAACGGCAACCGGAGCACCCTCGAACAGCAGGACGGTGTCCATCGAGTCCCCATCGGCCATTGAACGGAAACTGTATTCTGCGCCGCTGATGACGGTGGGCACGCTCAACAGGCATCGTTCATCCGTGCCCGCGAGCTTGTTCTTAAAGTTTCCCGCGACCATGTTGCAGACTTCTCCGAGCGCGTCCGCTACCTGCTGTTCGGAGTCGGCCATTTCCCCCAGCATGGACTTGGCAACGTGGCGGGCGGTCGTCGCGTCGCAGCGGATCGTCAGAACTCCGCACAGCGCTCCAGCCAAACCGACCATGGCCGTGAATTCCCCGTTCACCAAGTGTTCGGATGACGCCGGCTTTACCCGGCTACCCAGCATGATTTCAAAAACCTCCTCAACCGCAAGTTCGAGAATGGGCAGCCAGTTCTCCTCGTGAGCCCGAGTGGCAAATGAGATATCCGTGGTCACGGTTTTTTCCCCAGCAAGGGCAGGACATGCTCTTTCACCTGATCTGGAGTGAAGGGCTTGCGAATGTATCCGCGAGCGCCGGCCGAAAGCGCTGCCACCACGTGCGATTCGCTGCCTTCAGTGGTGATCATCACGATCGGAATCCCTTTAGCACTTTCGACCTTGGCGACCTGGCGGACGAATTCCAGTCCATCCATGACCGGCATATTGATGTCGCACAGAATGAGGTCGACCACGTTGCCTTGCAGCGCGGCCAGCGCCTCCGCCCCGTTCGAGGCTTCCACGACCTTGTCCAGTTCGATACCCGCCTGACGCAGCGAGCGCTCGACGATTTTGCGCATCACCGAGGAGTCATCCACGATGAGCGCTCGGATCTTATCCATAGGTTCTCACCACACTGGTTTGCACCACGTTGCGGCTCCCGCGGTTGGGTGACGAAGATCAGGCCACAAAACCGCGCGCCGTCATTTCTGGCTGACTTGTTGTACATCGGCAGTTCGATCTGGTGCTTTAGGGAATGGGGCTGCGACTTCCATAACCAGCGAACATACCAGGTAGGGACGGAACCTTTGGCAGAGCGTTGCCGTACCCGGTTCCTTCACCTACCTTTCTCTTCGTGGAATCCGTTATGCTTAGAGGAGATTTATGACCCTGCTCGACGCCCAGCCCTACGACGCAGCCAAAGCACGGCGGCGAAACATCCGGATCATCGCCTCCGTCGTGATCGTGATCGTTCTGGCCACGCTTGCCTGGATGTACCGCAACTGGCCCGAAGAACATAGCGTGGACAAGTTCTTCGCCGCACTCGAACATCAGAATTACGAAGCCGCTTACGGCATTTACTTCAACGATCCCGGCTGGCTCCAGCATCGGCAGAAATATTCTCAATACACGTATGCGGATTTCTATCGCGACTGGGGACCGGGCGGCGAGTGGGGCTTAATCAAGTCGTACAGGATTTACGGATCAGCCAACACAAAAGGTTTTGGCCGCGGAGGGGTCGTGGTCGAAGTCGTCATTAACGAACGCTCCGAGCACGCCCGCATGTTCGTGCAGAAGTCAGATAAGACGCTGACGGTATATCCGTACTAAGCCGCCATTGCCGCAACCTGCGCCAGCGTTTTCTGCAGCGACGCTTCATCCCCCACCGTGGTACAGGTCTTTGAACGATCGATCTGCCGCATGAGTCCCCAGAGGACTTTTCCCGGGCCAACTTCAATCAACAGGCTGGCGCCCTTATTGATCAGCAGCCGCACCGACGGCTCCCACCTCACCGCTCCGGTCACCTGGCGAATCAGGGCTTCGCGCGCCGCCTCCGCGGAATCGACAACCGCCGCATCAACATTGCAGACCACCGGGCAGGACGGATTCTGAAAACTCAGCGCGCCCAGGTCCGCCGCAAGACGATCCTGCGCCGGCTGCATCAGCGCACAATGGAAAGGAGCGCTGACCGGCAAGCTCACGGCTTTCTTCGCTCCGCGTTCGGTGGCTAGTTGAATGGCGCGATTCACGGCGCCGGCGTGTCCCGAGATGACGATTTGCTCGGGCGAATTGATATTGGCCGCCTGGCAAACTTCTCCCTGCGCCGCGTCGTTCGCAAGTTCGCTGACCTGGTCGAGCGTCATTCCCAGAATGGCCGCCATCGCACCTACGCCCACCGGCACCGCTTCCTGCATATACTTGCCGCGATTGCGAACCGTCCGCACGGCATCGGCGAAGGTAAGCGTGCCCGCGGCCACGTGCGCCGAATACTCGCCCAGGCTGTGCCCGGCAACAAAATCGGGCTTCAGACCCTTTTCCTGCAGCGCTTTTTCCATTAGAACCCGCCACGCCGCCACCGACGCCGTCAGAATTGCCGGCTGCGTGATCTCGGTCATTTTCAGCTTTTCTTCCGGACCTTCAAAGCAAAGTTCGGACAGCTTGTAGCCGAGCGCCTCGTCGGCTTCCTCAAAGGTTCGACGCGCCACCGGGTAGTTGGCAGCCAGCTCTTTGCCCATGCCGACGGATTGCGAGCCCTGGCCGGGAAAGAGAAAAGCAATTGGAGAAGAAGAGTTTGTCATAGTTGAGGATTAAGTCAGAAGTTAGAAGTCAGATTGCAGAAGTAAGAGCCCATAGTGCAAACGGCATTCGGTGGTCGTGGGGTTTTACTTCTGCAATCTGACTTCTAACTCTTGACCTTCCTAGGTCGCAACGGTTGCGGAAAGCTGAGCCAATTCCCGCTCGATGGCTTCGTTCACCTTGCCCTCGGCGAATTCCGCCGCCACGCGCACCGCGTTCTTGATGGCATTGGTATTCGCCGATCCGTGGGTGATGATGCATACGCCTTTTATTCCCAGCAGCGGCGCGCCGCCATACTCGGTGTAATCCAGCCGCTTCTTGAAATCGGAAAACGCGTTGCGCGAAAGCAGCGCGCCCACCTGCCGCGTGATTGTTGCCTTCAAGGTTTCTTTCAGCACGGTACGCACCATCCGCGACAGGCCCTCGGAAGTCTTCAAAGCAACATTGCCGACAAATCCGTCGGCCACGATCACGTCCACTTGGCCGTTGTATAAATCGCGGCCTTCGACATTGCCGATGAAATTGATGGGAAGCCGCTTGAGCAGTTGAAACGCCTCGCGCGTCAGGTCGTTGCCTTTGCCTTCTTCTTCTCCGATCGAAAGCAGCCCCACCCGCGGATGCTCCATGCCGAAAATCGAACGGCAATAAATATCCCCCATCACCGCGAACTGCTCCAGATTATTGGCCGTGCAATCCACATTCGCGCCGACGTCGAGCAGAACGGCCGCCGTGTTCCCGACCGTGGGAAACGCCGCCGCCAGCGCCGGACGGTCCACGCCGGGCAGCGCCCCCAGCACCACTTTGGCCGTGGCCATGGCAGCGCCCGTGTTGCCCGCCGTGACAAAGCCCGCGGCGCGTCCCTCGCGCACCAGCCGCAGTCCGACACGGATCGACGAATCGCGCTTGGCGCGAATCGCCTCCACTTTGTCGTCCATGGTGATGACTTCGCTGGCGTGAACCACTTCCACCGGCAGCCGCCGCGCGCCAGGATAGCGCGCCAGTTCGGCTCGGATCTGCGGCTCCGGGCCCACCAACAGCACGCGGATGCCGTGATGGCGCGCCGCCTGCAATGCGCCTTCAATCTCCGGCTTCGGCGCCTTGTCGGACCCCATCGCATCGAGTGCGATTATGCTAGGCATGGAGGATGACGGAAATAGGAAACTAGGATTTCTCCGCGACCTCTATTACTTCGCGGCCTTTGTAGGTTCCACACTTCGGGCACGCCCGGTGTGGCATCTTCTGCTCATGGCAGTTTGGACACTCCGACAGCGAGTGCTTGGAGAGCGAGTCATGCGCGCGCCGGCTGGCGGTGCGTGCCTGGGAATGTCTACGTTTCGGATTCGGCATGATGATTCCTTTTCAGTTGCCAGTTGCCAGCCGCCAGTTGCCGGTCAACCCAGCCTTACTGGCAGCTGGGGACTGGCAACTGGCAACTGGTTCTCACAGCTTATCTCGTATCTCTTTCAGCGCCGACCAACGCGGGTCCTCAACCTCATCCACACAGGAGCACTGAATTTCGTTCAAATTCTTGCCGCAGTGCGCACACAAACCCTTGCAATCTTCGCGGCAAATTGTTTTCAACGGCAGCGCCAGCAGCACCTGCTCACGCAGCGTGTCTTCCAGCAACAAACTTTCGCCCTGGTAATAACCGATTTCAGCCTCGGCGTCGGTGACTGAAAGCTCTTCGTGACCGGCGTCGGTCCCGAGCGGCCGGTAGAGAAGATCGAAACTGCGCTCCACCTGGTGCACGACCGGATCAAGGCAGCGCGCGCAAGCCACTTCCAGGCTCGTCTCCAGCTTGCCCTTCACACGGATGTCCTGCACTACCTTATGCTTGCCGTGATGCTCTTCGACCAGATCCGCCCGGCCCTGGGTGCGCAGCGGCGACCGCTGCCGGACCTCGTCACCCAGATCGATCGCACCCAGACTGAACTCCTCCCGGAAATCGACCGGGTGAATTTTCAGATCCTCAAGTTCGATGAGCATTTGGAACCTCCGCCGCCCCCACTCCAATTACCGCAAAGGCCCGCGGAAGTGCGCACAGAGACGAAAGTCTCTCAGGGAGCAATGTCTAAGAATAAAGGCCTGAAAACAGGGTGTCAAGGATAGGTACCTCAAGGAAGAAACTCTCTGCGCTATACTAATGCCCAGGCGATGGAGTTCGCCGTTAACCGCCCGTCGGCTGATGACTCCTACAGAACTTTTGCAGGAGGACTCGGTCGTGAACTATCTCTGGATCGCGCTCGGCGCTGTTGTCGGAGCCAGCGCCCGCTACTTCCTCAGTACCGTCATCGCCCGCGATTTCGTATCCGCCTTCCCTTACGGCACGCTGCTGATCAACCTCACCGGCAGCTTAATTCTGGGATTCTTTCTCGTCTTCTCGACCGAACGTGCGCTGCTCGACCCGCGCTGGCGTCTGCTGATCGCCATCGGCTTCTGCGGCTCCTACACTACCTTCTCCAGTTATGCCTTCGAGAGTTTCGCGCTGATGGAGCAGGGACAATGGCTGCTGACCGGCATCAACATTGTGGCCAGCAACGCGCTCTGCCTGGCCGGCGTTCTGGCTGGCGCTGCCTTGGCGAGGGGGTTGTAAAATGGCAGGCGATATGGCCGTTCAAGTCACCATCTACCTCACCGAAGGCGATTCCTGGCATCATCGCCCACTGCATCTGGAAATCCTGAAATATCTGCGCGAAGAGAATTCCTTCGGAGCCGTGGCCTACCACGCCGTAGCCGGCTTTCTCGGACGGGGCCGCATCCATACCGCGCATCTGGTCGAAGCTGGAGGGGAGTTGCCCGTCGTGATCTCCTTCGTCGATACCGATGAGCACGTCAACCGCGTTCTGCCCAAGCTGCGAGAAATGGCAGCCCATCGGCTGATTGTGCGAGAGAACGTCGTGATCGAGCAGGGCAGCTTGGACTGAAGAAGGGGGAAGACGCAGAAGACGTAAAGGGGGCTCCGTACAAGGAGTGCGGCACTCGGCACCAAGAGGGAGTTCGGTCAGAGCAATGAGTTCAGATCGCCGGACAAAAGATGCGGAGCGCCTCGCGGTATCTGGGGAGTTGCGAATCTCTGGTCCTCGGCCCGATCTGGGTTCAAGCAGCGTGGTTGGCGTAGAAGCGAACAAACTGCTTCGCATTGCGAGTCTAGCCGAGCAGTTCAATAGCGATCAAATCAAGAATGATGCCCGTTCCGCTTCCGAGCGGATTGCAGAAGGGCGTTTTTACGTGGCGTGCGTCGGCCAGTTCAAACGCGGCAAGTCCACTCTGTTGAACGCCCTGATCGGCAAGCCCATCCTGCCTAGTGGAGTGGTTCCGGTCACGGCTGTCCCCACGATCTTGAGATTCGGAGAGAATCTCGGGGCACGGGTTCGCTTACGAAGCGGTGAATGGACGGAGATTGCAATCGCCGATATTGAGGAGTACGTGTCCGAAGCGCGGAACCCGGAGAACAGCAAGGGAGTCGCTGGGTTGGAGGTGTTTGTGCCCAGCCCACTACTTGCCGAGGGCATGTGCTTCGTGGACACGCCGGGGCTAGGGTCGGTGTTCGCCGGGAACACCGCTGCCACGCAAGCATTTCTCCCGCACATCGACGCTGCCATCGTCGTGATCGGTACCGATCCTCCAATAGGCGGAGATGAATTGGCGCTGGTCGAGAGCGTTGCAAAAGAAATTCCCGACATCCTATTCGTCTTGAACAAGGCAGATCGCGTCACCGAACCCGAGCGGGATGCGGCCATTTCCTTCGCCAGGCAAGTGCTTGCAAAGCGGCTCCAGCATTCTGTCAGTTCGATTTGTGAAATCAGTGCCCTCGAGCAACTCGAAAACGGTGGTTCTCAAAGAGACTGGGCGCAGTTGGTAGATGCACTGGAGCAGTTGGTGCAGCAATCAAGCCGGCAGCTTGTTCGCGATGCCGAGGATCGTTCGGTGCGACGTTTATCCAGTCAACTGCTTGTTGTGGTGAAGGAGGAGCGAGACGCGTTGACTCGACCTTTTGATGAGTCTGAGAGGCGGATCAGCCAATTGCGAGAGATAGTGTCGCAAGCTGAGCAGTCTTTAAACGATCTCGGATACCTGTTCTCGGGAGAGCAGCAGCGTTTGTCAAGGACCTTTGCTGATCATCGGGATGTCTTTATCAAATCCGTGCGAGAGGCGGCGCACCACCAACTTGACTCGGCCCTACAATCACTGCCGCGAACTAACGGACCCCGGTATCGACGGTCTGCAATGCGAGCGGCTCAAGATGTCGCCCGGAATCACACCATGCCCTGGTTGGAAACCGAGAAAATGAAAGGAGAGGAAGGGTACCGCAAGATTGCGAAGAGATTCACCGATCTGACAACTGATTTCCTGTCCAAGACGCGTAGCATCCGAACCTCCGAGCTGGAGTATTTGCCAAGAGAGTTGAAGGCTGAACAGGATTTCCGAACTCGCTCTGAGTTTCAGTTCTACGAGTACATTGTCTTGGCTGTTCCGGCTTCCCCAATACGCTACGTTGCTGACTTTGTGCTTGGTGCTATCCGGGCACACTCACTGATTGACGCCGACGCCCACGATTTTCTCGACCTACTCTTGGAGACCAACAGCGAGCGAGTGCGGAACGATCTTGAGGAACGCGTAACCAAAAGCCGCCGTTCTCTCGAAGCCGAAATACGCGCCGTGCTGCGTGAACTGAGTGCGGTCGCGGAACGGGCGCTGGCTCGCGCACGTGCCGCCCATGCAGCGGGTGCCCCATCTGTTGAATCGTCATTGAAGAAGCTGGCGGACATCGAGGCTGAACTCGCTCGCCTAAGCGGAGCCGAAGCTCCTCATCCGGAGCTTTCATGACTCCGACCGCCATCTACGGGAGAGATGTTGAGCTTGAGCAACTGCGGCAGTTGGTGTCCCGGCGTCGTTCTTTCCTTCTGCACGGTCCCGCTGGGGCTGGCAAAACACTGCTCCTGAAGCATCTAGCAGGCGAGGTGCCAGAGATGCTTTATTGCGACGAATCCTCCAGCAGTCAAGCTGTTTTTCGGGCGCTTGCGGCTGGGTTATTTTTGAGGAAGAATCGCCACGTCCTCCAAGCCTGCGGGGCTACCGGTCTGAATGCCATCAGGGAGATGTCCGCCGTGTCAATCCGGGGAATCGTCACAGGGGCTCTGCGTGAAGGCGGCTATTGGATTGTGCTCGATCACTTGAAGTCTCCGTCCCAATCGTTTGCTGCCTCTCTGAAGGATGTGTGCAGTTGGACAGCAACCCCTCTTATTGCTGCAGCCCGCTCCGCGCACATGGAAGATGTTGGATTCATGCTGCCGATGTTCTCGGATCGCTCTGAGAAGTATGCCCTGCGGAATTTTGATTCGGATACGGCAAGAGAGTTTGCGGTGCGAACCGCACAGGAGATGCACCTGAACGCCGCCAACCGGGATGAAGCGATTCAGAAGATCGTCCACTACAGCAAGGGGAGCCCGGGCGCGATTATCGCCATGCTTCACATGGCCGCCAGCCCGAAGTACGTTACCCAGCAGCACGTCAAGCTTTCGCCGCTGTACATTGACTTCAGGCTGAGGTGGGGTGCCACTCATGGATGAGGGACTCAGTGACAACCTTCGTAGAGTCATCGCGAGCGGCATGCTGATCGTTGATGCCGCAGCCGTTCGTATGCTCGATCTTTTGGAGGACCGGAATTCGCCAGCCGCCATGAAGACCATCGAGGGCTCCGTTACTGAGAGCGAAAGGGAGCAGATCGGGGCAAGTCTGCTTCAACTTCAGACGCTGATCGCTTCTTTTGTGCGGAAATATGATCTTCAGCCCTCAAAGAAAGACCTTCGTCGCATCTTGGCAGCGGACGTGTCCCAGATATGGGTGGCTTTGGAGGATAGCCGGCCTGCCCGCATCCGGGGATACGGGGCGATGCCGATCTCCAGCGCCGAATCGCTGGAAGCAGACTTACAGGAGTTGTTGCTGGTTGCCAACCGACTCAGGGCGCTGCTGAATTCATAATCCCCCATCCAGTTGTGCAAAGTCCGAAGTACATTCCCGATTCGGGAAAACGGGCAGTCTGCGGCGTGCCCGCTTGCACATCCAGTAAGCGCACTCCCGAGAGAAGTCATAACCTTCCCATCGCGGTACCTTAAACGCAGAGGATCACTATGCCCGCTTCCAACGGTCAAGCCGTACGGCGCAGTTCGAGGGTACCGATCAACGTTCCCGTCCGCGTCACCAGCATGGAGCCGAATGCCAAGTTCTCCGAGATCTGCGAGACGCTGGTGGTCAGTGCGCACGGTTGCGCGCTCCGCTTCCCTCTGAAGTTAGACGCCGGAAGCGCCCTGCGCCTGCACAGCCGGGGAGGCCGGCAGGCCATGGCGCACGTGGTTTTCTGCCAGCCGATGGGGTCAGACGGACAAGGCTACCGGCTGGGGGCGCGGCTCGATCGGCCGGAAAACTTCTGGGGGCTGGAATCCTACCCCGATGATTGGCGAGTACTGGAAATGCCCGCGCCCGCCGCGCAACAACCTCCGAAGAAACTGCCGGCCGGCTCCGCTGTTCAGCACAAACCGCAAACTCGCTCTCAGGCCTCGCGAGCCGTTATCGACAAGATCGAGGAGCAACTCTCGGAAGACCGTTTGCGCGGCATCCTTGCCAAACTCGTTCAGCCCCTGCAGGCGGAAGTCACTGAACTTCATGAGAAGCTGGCCGGGAATGCCAGGCGCAACCGCTTTGAAGTGTCGCTTGGGTATATTCCGCCGGAATTGGAGCAGAAGTTGTGGGAGCGCCTACGAGAAGACCTGGGAACACGCGTTCTGCAGCAGACGCGGGAGCAGTCCGCAGAGGTACTCGAATCGGCGAAATCGGCCATCGAGCAAAAATTTAGTGCAGCCCTGACCGAGTTTCGGCACCGTCTAGCCGGTGAACTGCATGCCGTTGAGCAGCGGGCGCAGGTGTTGTCAAAGGAACTCACCAGCACGGCGCAACAGCATGTCCGCTCCGGAATCGAAAAACTCCAGCGGCAAGCTTTGGAGGCGGGAGCACATCTCAACATTCAAGGCGAAAAGCTGTTGTCTTCTTTGCAGGGACAACTCGTGGATTCCCACGCTGTTCATCGCCGGGAGATCGAGCAGATCCAGGCCGATACTGCCGCGAAAGCGTCTCAACTACAGTCGGAAGTGTCGGACCTCGGCCGGAGAATTACAGCACTGAACGAGTCCGTGCGTCGCCTGGAGTCCGACCTTGACGCGCACCTGGGCCGCCTCGCAGCCGAAATCGTCTCCGAGGCGCGGGCTCAAATCGAGAGCGCTGTCGCTCTGACCCTCAAAGACCTTCAAACTCGGGGCTCGAATGAAGCTGAAAGCAGGCTCAACGAGATATGCGGCCACCTGAGAACGATCCAGAACCGGATTGAAGGCTCCTTTTCGGGTTCTCTAAAAGCCCAGGGCGAGGAAGCGGTGCAGTCGATCGCGCAGCAATTCGAGGAACTCGCACAACAATCCACGGAAAAGTGGCGGCTCGCACTCGCCCGGGACTTGAGTTCGGTGGCGAAGACTGTGGGCGAACAACTGCGTCAGGAACTCGAACCCGAGGGCGGCCAGAGTTAATCCGAGCCGCGCAGCGGCACCATTCCTTAGCCCAGCGCCTTAGCGCTGGGAACGGAATCCTCCGATTTACAACATCAATTCCCCCCTCCAACACATCGGTGATCCCTTCCTTATTGCTAAACTGGATGCCAGCGACTAGCCTATGATTCCCTGCCAGCGCCATCTCTTCGATATCCCCGACGACGTCGCCTACCTGAACTGCGCCTACATGTCGCCGTTGATGAAGCCTGCGCTGGAGGCTGGGACCGCGGGGCTTGCCCGCAAAGCGCATCCGTGGGAGCTCACGCCGGACAAATTCTTTACCGGCTCAGATGAGTTCCGCGCGACCGCCGCGCGGATCGTTGATTGCTCGGCTGACGCCATTGCCATCGTGCCCTCGGCCAGCTACGGCATTGCCACCGCCGCGCGAAATCTGCCGGTCAAGAAAGGCCAGAGCGTTCTCGTACTCGAGGAGCAGTTCCCGTCCAACTACTATTCGTGGCAACGGCGAGCGGAAGAAACCGGCGCGGCGATGAAAGTCGTTGCCTGGCCAGAAGATAATGACTGGACCGCGGCCGTTCTCGATTCCCTGACCGCTGATGTGGCCATCGCCGCGCTCCCGCGCGTGCACTGGACGAGCGGCGGAAGACTCGATCTCGTCCGCATCGGCGAAGCTTGCCGCAGGCTCGGCACCGCGCTCGTTCTCGACCTCACTCAGTCGTTGGGAGCGCTACCCTTCAGCGTCAGCGACGTGCAGCCCGATTTCGCCGTCGCCGCCAGTTACAAGTGGCTGCTCGGGCCCTATTCCGTCGGGCTTCTCTATGTCGCTCCCAAATGGCACGACGGAATGCCGCTCGAAGAGAATTGGATTCAGCGCGCCAACGCCAGCGATTTCTCGAGCCTCATCCTCTATACGGAAAGCTACGACGCGGGCGCGCGGCGCTTCGACATGGGCGAACGCTCCAACTTTGCGCTGCTGCCGGCCGCGGTGCGCGCCATGAAACAGTTGCTGGAGTGGAATGTCGCGCAGATCTCCGAGACGGCCGGCGCGCTTAGCCGCCAACTCGCAGCCGCCGCGGCAGAACTCGGATTCTCATCTCCACCCGACCATCTGCGCGCCCCTCACTACCTCTGCCTGCGAAAAAAGGCCGGCATCCCCCGAGAACTTCCCGAGATGCTGGCGCGCGAAAAGGTCTTCGTCAGCGTGCGCGGCAGTTCCATCCGTGTGACACCGCACGTGTATAACTCAGCCGCCGACGGCGAGCGGCTGATCGCGTGCCTGAAGCAGACGCCTAACGTCTCCCGCTGACCCGTGAAGCCTGTCGAAACCGGGCGCGCAGCGCGCCAAGTGACCAAAGGCGTAGAACCCGGAAACTAGACTTTCGGCAGCTATCCGGCGCCGCCAAGCCTCGCTAGAGTAGTCCATTCGTCCCGATTAGTTATAGGAGGACCATCCTGCAATGAACCTGATGCAATGGTTCAACCAGCACGCCATCTCGTTCACTCTGATCCTGGCCTACATTCCATTGATTGCGACGATCGTGACCACCGTCGTCAGTCTTATCCTGGTGCGCGCTACCTTGCGATACTCGGAAGCTAGCGACCGGGGCTTGGCGCTGGCGCGCGAGCAGTTCGAGCGCGAATGGGCGCCGGAGCTGCACCTCAAAATGGCGCGGATCTCGGCCCGCGAACCAAGAATCTATGCCACCAACCTCGCGAAAGTCTCTGCCCTGATGCAGATGGTGCAGCTGCGCAAGCTGTCGATGGCCGTCCCGTCGTTGCGATACTTTCTCAACGAGCCGCTGGTTGGCGGCACCACCTGGAGCGAGGATATCGGAAAGCGCTTTTTTGCCTGCACCGGCGACGACTATGAAGGCCAGATTGCCGTATCCCTGACTTTTTATGCGGCCGGGCGCATGTACCGCACCGACTGGTTCCGCTTTCACGTGCAGGTCCGCGACGGCCAGCTTCTTCAGCTCAATCCCGTGAATATTGCAGTGCGCCGCGTAAAGGCACTTGAACCCCGCAACGGCAACGGAAGCACACGCCGGGAGTTGGTGATGGATGTGGCTGGAGACGCTGCCAAGAACAACGCCGAGACGGCTATAGCGGCAGTCGCCTCGCGAGAGGAATGAGACTGGTTAGGAATTGGGCGGTGGAATGCCCCTACTTCAGAGCCCCTGCCCGGCGCTGCGCCAGCGATGCTGCCTCGGTGGCGGGATTTTCCTTCTCCACCTGGTCGTAAATCCTCTTGGCTTCGTCGGGCTTCTTCTGTGTCTCGTAGAACGCGGCCAGATCGAGTTGCGCTGTGGCCTTGCTGACCACAATCGTGGGCTTGTCGATCAACTGCTTATAGAGATCGACCGCCTGCGTGCCCTTATTTTCCGCGCGATAAACCGAAGCCAGCGCGAACTTGCCGAGCGCCGCCAGGTCGGCGTTCGAAGATCCGGCCGTCTCCTGCAAACTGCGCTCCGCGGCCGCGTTGTCGTTAAGCTGAGACGATGCCAGTCCCACAAAATAGCGCGCCATGTCGGCCGTGCGCGTGTGCGGATACTTATCGGCGATGGCCTGAAACTGTTTCCGTGCCGTGGTGGCACGTTCCTGGGCTGACGCGAAGCTATCGAATCCCGGTTGCGCGGGCACGCCTGCCGGTCGGATCGGCGTTTCCAGGGTGCGGACCGCCGTCGAAAGCTCGGCGCTCGCCTTTTCGTCCTGCGTGTTGATGTAATACCAGCCGCCAAACGTGATCGCGGCAATGACCACCACCGCAACCACAATGACGATGAGTTTTGTCTTGTGCTCCTCGCTCCAGTGGGCGGCGTTCTCCGCTGCCTCGATGGTGACCTTGCTGAAGCGGTCTTGTTTCAGTTGATGCCGGGTTTCTGCGCGCACAGGCTTCCTTCTTCGCTTAACGGTAGGATGGCAATTATTCAGTCTAACAGGGGGATTTCCAGAGCGTCAAAGCGGACACTTCGCGACCACTACGCCCCACCAGCAATTCTCAATTAGTAAAATCGCCGTTTACGTCAGTTGCTATTTTGAGCAGACGTAGATTCGTAATACGGATTGCGTTGGATGAGCTATCGCGTTCCGGGCTTGAACTCCTCGACGCGCCTTGGCTGACCGATAAGCTCTAAGTCTGCACTGGTACCACGAACCTGAACCGTGTCGCCGCAGGATTCCAGCGTCAGTTGAATATCTGCGGTGATTCTCAACGGAATCGGTATCAGGTTGTCGGAGATCACCTCGCCCATCCTCAATGATCCGTCAGACAGATAGACGATATCCCCGTCCCAGACTTGCAGTGCTGCTGAGAACGCGCCATCGACCTGCGCGTCACTAATGCTCAATACCGCTTCCTGAGTCCAACCGGTTCCGGCATCCTCAAAGAGCCTGCCTTCGGACTGATGGATGTAGACCGATGGAAAGTGTATTAGCGCCGTACCATTTTCCATGGTTATACGATCAACGGCGGAGTCGTGAATCTCGATTACTCGGTTTGGCACACCGACAGACTACCAGTAAACCGCCGACGTCAGTAACTGGTGAAATATCCCCGATAGCACTCATCATTTCGGGTCCGTCCGGTAACTCCAGAACCCAGCCATCTTCTCTTGCAGAATGTGAAAAGGTGCTTCAAGAACTTCGGGGGCTAAGCCCGTTACCGCGTCTTCCCGCACCGCATCTTCGATCAGGCGATGCAACGGCGCCAGCTCGCAAACCGGATCGGTTGCACTGGCATCGCCCGTCAGCAGAAAAGCTTGGCAACGGCATCCGCCGAAATCTTCTTTGCGGCGGTCGCAGGAACGGCAGGGTTCGGGCATCCACGCTTCGCCGCGAAATTTCTGGAATGCTTCCGAGTTCTGCCAGATCCAATCGAGCCCGTGGTCGCGCACGTTGTCAAAACGCATGCCCGGAATCACGCCCGCCGCATGGCAGGGCAGCGCGCGGCCGGCGGGATCGATCAGCATCAACTGCCGTCCCCAGCCGCCCATGCAGGCTTTGGGAAAGCGGGCGTGATAGTCGGGAATGACCATGTCGATGCGAATTTTGCCGCGTAGCCGCTCCTCGGCCGCCGCAACCACAGCCACAGCGCGGTCAAGTTGCGCACGCGTGGGCAGCAATGCCGACCGGTTCCGGAGCGCCCAGCCGTAGTACTGCGCGTGCGCGATTTCCATGCGATCGGGATGGAGCGCTTCGAGTGCGGCAATCATTTCTTCAAGGTGCTCGATGTTCTGCCGGTGAACGACCAGGTTGGTGGTGAACGCGATACGATGCTCGCGGGTCTGATGTTCGCGGATCCAGCCGGCCAGTTCGAGCTTGTGCGCGTGCGAGCGTGCGCCTGCAATCCAGTTGGCAGGGCCTTCGGTCGAATCCTGAAAGCTAAGTTGGATGTGGTCGAGGCCTGCCTCCACAAGCTGGGCGAGGCGCTCGCGTGAAAGGCCAATTCCAGATGTGATCAAGTTGCTGTACAGACGCGACTTCCGCGCGCCCTCGATCAGTTCGGTCAGGTCTGCGCGCGCCAGCGGCTCGCCTCCGGTGAGGTGAAGATGCAGAACGCCGAGCGCGGCGGCCTCGTTGAAAACGCGCAGCCAGTCAGCGGTTGCGAGCTCTTCCTGGCGCGAGGTCAGCTCCAGCGGATTCGAGCAGTACACGCAGTGCAGCGGGCAGCGATGCGTGATCTCGGCAATCAGGGCCAGCGGATGAGAATATTGAGTCATTGAATCATTTAGTCATTTAGTCATTGAAAACCAATGATTCAATACCTCAATGATTCAATGACTCAATCGTCCTTAATAATCGATGATGCGCTTGGCGTGCAACTGCTCCAGAAATGTCTGGACATCGGCGCGGATCTTGTCCTTCGGCGCGAGGATGAACTGTGTTTCCAGCTTCTCGACAATTTCAGCCATCGAGAAATGTCCATCGCAGAGCTCGAGAATGATGCGGCCCGTTCCTTCCACGCGGATCGCGCCTTCCGGGAAGAGCACGACCGGAGCTTCGGTGGTTCCACCCCAGCGGCATCCCGCGGCAAACTTCGGAACGCTCGCATCGCTGAGCTCAGCCACGGTTCCCCTCAATTCGAAAAGCTCCCGGCGGCGGCCAGCCCGGTTCGACATACGCGAAATAGAGCGCGTCGAGCTGCGCCCAAAGAATGTCGCACTTGTCGCGCAATGCCTGGATGACGCTCTCCTGCTCAGCGCGTGTAGCGGCGTGGTCGAATACGTACTGGATCGCAAATGCAGCGTCTTCCGGCGCTTCGGTCAGCCGCGCCTCGAAGTAGTCGAGCGCGGAAGCCAGCCAGGGATAGTGCTGGCACAGTTTCTCCATGCGCAGCGCGATCAGGTCGCGCGAAAGAAGTTCCGTCAGCGAAGAAGCGACACATTCCAGAAACGGCCGCGTTCGCACCAGGTGGAGATATTCATTTCCAATAAAGCGCGTGGCGGGCAAGATTTCATCGGCACGCATCACCCGCTCGCGATCAAGCCCGGTTGCTTCCGCCAGCTTGATCCAGCGCAGAATGCCGCCATCACGCTGGTCGTCACCGTCATGATCCACAATGCGTTTTCGCCAAACGCGGCGAAATGACGGATCGGTCGCGCGCGAAAGGATGATCGCGTCTTTAATCGGGATGATCGACTGGTAGTAATAACGGTTCAGTGCCCAAGCCTGCAATTGTCCGCGGCTGAGTTTGCCTTCGTGCATGAGCAGGTGGAAGGGATGTTTGTGGTGATAACGCTCTTCGCCCACCTGGCGCAACGCCGCGCGCAGCTGCTCAAACGTAAGCTTGGAAGCATTTCCCGGGTCTTTATCCGGAACTATAGTTCCAGTTGCCAATTGTCCTCCGCCACTTCCCATCCGGCCTGGCGCACCGCCTGATGTTCGGGACTCGCCTCGTTCAGGATCGGATTCGTGTTGTTGAGGTGAATAAACATTTTGCGCTCAACTTTACTATTTTTCAGCAGGCGCAAACTTTCTTCCACCGGAATGTGTCCCATCTGGTGCGCGGTCTCGCCATTCCCCTGAACGCGCTGCAGTTCGTCATCGCTCCAGAAGGTGCCGTCGAATAGAAGCAGGTCTACGTGTTCGATCTTTTCGAGCAGTGCCTCGCTGAGGCTGCCGACGGCGGGAACGTAAGCGACTCGCTTTCCTGAAGCGGGCTCGAAGAATAACGCTGCGGTCGCTTGATCAGGGGCGAGGTCTTTGTCCTTGCTCTTGACATATTTCGGATAGCGTCCGGAAAGGTAGTGGACCTCGCACCGTAACCCAGAATCTTTCCCATCGGCGGACAACAAGGGAAACGGCACGCCAGACGTCATCGGCGTCCAAACCACCTGCGGCTCGACGCGGTTCAGCATGCCAAACATGCTGTTCTCTTCCCGCAGAATCCGCAAGATCGAGGGCGCAGCATAGACGCGCAGCGGCTGAAGTTCGCGGAGCAGCAGCAATCCCACAACGTGGTCGAGATCGGCGCTGGCGAGCACCACGCCAGCGATCGGGGAATCACGCAGCGCGCGCGGATGCAGCGCCGCGGAACTTTCAATCTGAGAGGCGAGGTCGGGAGAGGCTCCGGCTAGAAACCACGTGAAGCCGTCCGCGCTCAATGCGAGTTGAGCTTGGGTGCGCGCTTTGAGGGAGAATTTCTTTGTGCGGGCGTCTTTGCGCACGGCAGCGCAATTTCCGCAGCCGCAATTCCACTGCGGAAACCTGCCCCCGGCCGCGGAACCGAGGATCTGAATGTGCATCTTGCAGGTTTAGAGTGTTGCGCTCACGTAAGAGTTGATTTCGCAGCACAGAACAACTTCTTCGAAAACCGGACTGGTCCAAGTCATAACGTTTACCCTTAGGTTAGAGATTTTCCTCGCCGAGCCCCCAAGCGCAGCGTGGGTGGAGATAGAGAAGCATACCATCCCTGCCGTTGCATTGGTGCGGGAAAGTCGGGGAATGGCGTGGCCCGAAAGGGCCATGCTCTGAACTCTTGGAATCAAGGACTTAGGCGGAGAGCCGCGGGCGAGGCGCCCGTACCCCACTTTTACTGTGCGGCTTCCAGCAGGCCTTTTTCTGCCTTTTCCTGGCACGCGATGCAATGGCGAGTCCAAGGAACGGCTTCGAGGCGCTTGGCGTTGATCTCCTTGCCGCAGGAAACGCATTCTCCGAAGCTGCCTTCGCGGATGCGCGCCAGAGCGCCATCCACCATGTTGAGTAACTGGCGATCGTTGTTGCTCTGGCTGAAGAGGAATTCCTTGTTATAGGAACTGGCGGCGCGGTCGGCGACGTCCTGCGTGGCTTCGTCGTCGGCGGTGCGGCCGTCCTGCTGGTTGCGGACAACCATGTGGCGCAGTTCCTGGCGCCGGGTTTCCAATCTTTTTCTGAACGTCTCTAGTTTCTTCTTATCCATGATTGCTGCTCGCAGTGACCGAAAGTCCCGCCTACACGGGACCCATTCCCGCGCGAAGTCAAACGAATATCCTAAGCGCGAGAGAGGTTGTCGTCAACTGGAGGACGAAGCCGGTCGCGGCTAGTTCGCGGCAGCTCCGAGGGCGGGCGGCGGGTACTCGGGAAGCTTCTGCTTGGTGGCCTGCGTTCGCTTGACTTGGAGCTCATCGAACAGAAGCGCGGGGCTGGCTACGCTGAACCAGACGGGCTCAGAGCGGTCCTCGACAGCTGGCGCAGTTCCGGCGGCGATGAGATCGCCGCGCAGTGAGCGGACATCGAGATCTCCAAAGACGCCTCCGCGCACCAGTTCTTCATGAGCGTCTTTGGTGTAGATGCGATAGAGGAGCCGAGGCTCGAGCCGGGGTCCCATGGTTTCAACGTAGAGTCCGTAGGGCAAGTCGCGATTCTTGCAAAGTTCGATCAACTTTGCCTTGAGACCGGCGTCAGGTTGGGGATCGGTCGATTGCAAAACCAGATTGCCGGGATAAGGTACAGGCGCAGCAGGCGCGGCGG
>Ga0074044_10001752_pt1 | contig 19318 bp, 20 predicted proteins | sample BogForMeECP23OM1_FD_94443 | JGI IMG/M metagenome (GOLD analysis project Ga0074044, IMG submission 94443) | Bog forest soil microbial communities from Calvert Island, British Columbia, Canada - Bog Forest MetaG ECP23OM1 | ecosystem: Environmental > Terrestrial > Soil > Wetlands ...
CAGACCGCCGACGTCGAGGCGGCGCTGACCAAGGGCGTCAAAGGCATCGTGATCAGCCCGATCGACGTCAACGCGATGGCGCCGGCGCTGCAGGAAGCGATCGACGCAAAGGTGCCGGTCGTCACCGTCGACCGCCGCGTGCCATCGGCGACGGGCATCCTCGGTCATGTCGGCGCCGACAACGTCAAGGGCGGCGAGGCGCAGGGGAATCTCATTCTCAAGATGTTCCCCAACGGAGCGACGATCGCCAACTTGCAGGGTCAGCCCGGCGCGAGCCCGGCAATCGACCGCAACAAGGGCCTGCACAACGTGCTCGACAAGGCCGGCGACAAATACAAGATCGCGTTCGAGCAGACGGCGCTCTTTCAACGCGACAAGGGCCTTTCGGTCACCGAGTCGATGCTCGCGGGCATGGCGACCCCGCCGCAGGTCATCGTCGCGGCCAACGACGACATGGCGCTCGGGGCGCTCGAAGCGGTCAAAGCCCGGAATCTCAAGGGCGTCGTCATCATCGGCTTCGATGCGCTGCCGGAGGCGCTCGGGAAGGTGCGCGACGGCGAGATGACCGCGACGATCGAGCAGTTCCCAGGCAAGCAAAGCTCGACGGCCGTGCAGATCCTGGCGGACTATCTCAAGTCCGGCAAAAAGCCTGATCAGCAGATCACGCTGTTGACCCCGGTCGCCATCACCAAGGACAACATCAAAGACGGGGAGCGCCTCGACGAGCTCAAGTAGCCCCACAGCGAAGCAGAGGGCGCGCCCGCCGCGGCGCGCCCGCCCTGAAAAGCGCCATTCGCAGCATCGAGTCCGCTTTTATGCCCACCGCGCCGGCGTCTCCGTCGTCCGTTGCCGACCGATCGGAACGACCGATCCTCAAAATGACCGGCGTCAGCAAGCGCTTTCCCGGCGTGCTTGCGCTCGAGGACGTCGATCTCGAAGTCGGCCAGTCCGAGATCCACGCCCTTCTTGGCGAGAACGGCGCCGGCAAGTCGACGCTGTTGAAAGTCCTTTCCGGCGCCCACAGCGCGGACGCGGGCGCCATTGAGCTTTTCGGCGAGGCGGTCGCGTTCGCCGCGCCTCACGACGCGCAGCGCGCGGGCGTCGTCACCATCTATCAGGAATTCACCCTCGCCCCGGACATGACGATCGCCGAGAACGTGTTCATCGGGCGCGAGCCGGGCTCGCGCTTGTTCGTCAGCTGGCGCCGGCTCGCCGAGGACACTCGGGCGATCACCGACAGGATCGGTCTCAGGCGCGATCCGATGACGCCGGTGCGCGATCTCTCGGTGGCCGAGCAGCAGCTGGTCGAGATCGCGCGCGCGCTCTCGATGCAATCGCGGCTCATCGTCATGGACGAGCCCACCTCGGCCTTGAGCGAGGCGGAGGTCGCCAATCTCGCCCGCATTATTCGGACGCTGAAAGCCGAAGGGATGTCGATCATCTTCGTCACCCATCGGCTGGAGGAGGTCTTCCGCCTCTGCGACCGCTTTACCGTCTTGCGCGACGGCCGTTACGTCGGCTCGGGCCGCGTCGCCGACACGAACGTCGACGCCATCATCCGCATGATGGTCGGGCGCGACGTCGGAGCGCTCTACGCCGAGCGGCCGATCCCCGAGCATGGGCCGGTCGCGCTCGAGGTCGAAGGCCTCACCCGGCGCCGCAGCGCGCGCGATCCGCACGCAATCGAACTCGTCGATGTCTCTCTGCGCGCTCACCACGGCGAAATCCTGGGCCTGGCGGGGCTCGTCGGCGCCGGCCGCACCGAGGCTGCGCGGGCGATCTTCGGCGCCGACAAGTTCGACCGCGGGGCCATCCGCGTCGACGGCCAGCCGGTATCGTTCGCCGGCCCGCGCGATGCGATGCTGCATGGCATCGGCCTCGTGCCCGAGGACCGCAAGAAGCAGGCGCTGTTCCTGCGGCTCGCGGTGCGCACCAACATGACGATCGCCGCTCAGGACCAGATCAGCCGCGGCTGGTTCATCGACGAGCGGCGCGAGGACAAGCTGATCGACGAGTTCCGCCGCCTGCTCAGCATCCGCATGGCGAGCCCCGATCAGGAGGCAGGCAACCTTTCCGGCGGCAATCAGCAGAAGGTGGTGCTCGCGCGCTGGCTTGCGCTCCGACCGAAAATCCTGATCGTCGACGAGCCGACGCGCGGCATCGACGTGGGCTCCAAGGTCGAGGTGCACAATCTACTCATCGAGATGGCGAAGTCCGGCATCGCCGTCGTCGTCATCTCCTCCGAACTGCCGGAAATCCTCGCTGTCTGCGATCGCATCGTCACCATGCGTGAGGGCCGCGTGACCGGCCAGATCTCCCGCGCCGACGCGACGCAGGAAATCCTGATGGCGATGATGACGGCCCACGAAGGCGCGGCGGATCGCGCCGCATCGGCTCAATGAGGCGTCTATGACCGAAGCGCGGGCAGCTGACGCAGGCGAGGAGAAGGGCTTTGACGTCTTTGGCTTCGTCGCCCGGTTCGCCCCGACGCTGTTCCTCATCGCACTGATGGCGCTCTTCGCCGTGATCGAGCCGCGCTTCCTCTCCTCGATCAATCTCTTCAACGTGATGCGGCAAGTGTCGATCACCGGCCTGCTCGCGGTCGGCATGACCTTCGTCATCCTGACCGCCGGCATCGACCTCTCGGTCGGCTCGCTCCTGGCCTTTGCCGGGCTGGTGGCTGGGGCCGTCGCCAAGGGCGGCATGGAATACCGGTTCACGGTCGGAGAGGGCGGGGTCGGCTACGGCTGGGGGCTCGCCGCGCTCGCGGCGATCGCGGTCGGCCTCGCCGGCGGCTACCTCCAGGGCCTCGCGATCACCCGGCTCAAGGTGCCGCCCTTCGTCGTCACGCTCGGCGGCATGTCGGCGTTTCGCGGCGCGGCGCTGCTGTTCTCAGCCGGCGGGCCGATTTCCGGCTTCGAGCCATCGTTCGCCTGGTGGGGCCAGGGCAAGATCGGCCCGGTGCCGATCCCCGTCATCATCTTCCTCTCCGCCGCTGCGCTCGCCCACATCACGCTCCGCTACACGCGCTACGGGCGGCAGGTCTATGCGGTCGGAGGCAATCCCGAAGCCGCGCGTCTCTCCGGCCTCAACGTCAACCGCATCGTCGCCAGCGTCTACGTCATCATGGGCTTCTTTGCCGGCCTCGGCTCGTTCGTGCTCGCCGCGCGGCTCAACTCGGCCGAAGCCGTCGCGGGAACCGGCTACGAACTGACCGTCATCGCATCGGTGGTGATCGGCGGGACGAGCCTGTTTGGCGGATCGGGAACGATCTTCGGCACCGTCGTCGGCACGATCCTCATCGGCGTGCTGTTGAACGGCCTCGTGCTGATGAACGTTTCCTCCTACGTCCAGCAGATCGTCATCGGCGTCATCATCGTGCTTGCGGTGGCTTTCGACACGTTCGCCAAGTCGCGCAGACGGAAGATTTGACCAGCGGAGCAGATCCTCCTCCGCTTCGCCGGCCATGGAATTCACACAAGTCGAATTCGCGACCCTTTTCATGGAGTTGTGCGGATGGCTTAAACCATGGCGACAGCTCGCTACGAAGGCTGGCCGAGGAGGCGGGAAATTTGAACGCCCTTGACCGGCGCCTTCGTCTGCTCCGACTTCGCGGACCTTCGTGTGTCCTTCGTCGCGAAACCTTTGCCACAACAAAGAACTCCAAGGTACAAGAATCATTACGCTTTCCGCCATTCGTTCGCGCCTCGAATCGCGACTTCGAACGCGGCGCCTGAGGCCCCATCCGGCGTCGGCGAGCTCAATCTCCATGTCTTTGCGCTCCTTGTTACGCTGAAATCGTCTCCCTGTTATCGTCCTGTTCGCGTGCGCCGCCAACTTTCGCCAACTAATTGTTATTCAAACCGATTCTCCTGCAAAAAACCGGTTCGGAGACCCCGTCTCTCCCTCTTTTCGCCTGTTACCAGGGAGTATCAGGGAGAATCGCCGGCCACTCGAGATGTGTGAATGCGGTAGGCTTCGCGGGTGAGGATAATGGCCCAGCCGGTAGCTTCACCCGCCGATCCGCTCCCGTCTCGCCTCGCGCCGGAACAGCGCCTCCAGCGCCTCGGCGGACACCGGCTTGGTGAGATGCATGTCGAAGCCTGCGTCCTCGCTGAGCTTGCGGTCCTTGTCTTGTCCCAACCCCGAGAGGGCGATCAGCGTCGGCGTGTTCTTCCCCAGGCGGGCGCGCAGGCGCCGCGCCGTCTCGTGGCCGTCGATTCCCGGCATGCGGATGTCGACGAAGGCGATGTCGGGCCGGAACTCCGCGGCGGCCTCGACGCCCGAGGCCCCGTCGTAGGCGACCCGGACCTCGGCGCCGAAGCTTTCCATCAGCATCTCGAGGCTGTCGGCGACGTCAGGATTGTCGTCTATCACCAAGGTCCGCAACGGGGTCGAGGGCCGTGGATCCGCCGCCGCCGTCGCTTTCGAGGGGACGGAGGCGTCGAGCGGCAGACGCACGACAAACTCGCTGCCCTTGCCGAGCCCGGCGCTGCGCGCCTCAATCCGCCCGCCGTGCAGATCGACCAGCTTCTGCGCGAGCGCGAGGCCGACCCCGAGGCCGCCCTCGCCGTTCTTTTCGCCGCTGTCGGCCTGAGAGAACAGGTCGAACACGAACGGCAGCATGTCGGCGGCGATGCCGACGCCGTTGTCGCGCACGCGCACGACCGCCTCGTCGCCCTCCCGCGCCGTCCCGATCTCGATGACGCCTCGCGGCGGGGTGTATTTGGCCGCGTTCTTGATGAGGTTCGTGACGACCTGCGTCAGCCGCATCGGGTCGCCGTGGACGACGAGCGGCTCCGGAGCGACGCGGTTTTCAATCCGATGCCCTTTCGCTTCGATGTCGGTCTGGCTCATCCCCAGAGCGTCGGCGACGATCGAAGCGACCTCGGCGCGCTCCTTTCTCAGCTCGATCTTGCCGCTGTTGATGCGCGAAATGTCGAGGAGGTCGTCGACCAGCCGGACGAGATGTTCAACCTGGCGTTTCATCATGTCGACCGGCGCTCGATCGGATTGCAGGACCTCCACGCCGCCCGTCCGGCTGAGCAACTGGACGACGCACTGGATTGACGCCAGCGGATTGCGCAATTCGTGGCCAAGGATGGCGAGAAACTCGTCCTTGCGCCGATCCGCTTCGACCAGGGCGTGCTCGGCGCGCTTCTGCTCGGTGACGTCGAAGGTGACGCCGGCGGCGCGCGCCGGACGGCCATGCTCATCGAACGACACGCGCCCGCGCGCCGCCATCCAGTGAACCGCCCCATTCGGCCAGCGTACGCGAACTTCGAATTCGAGCTTGCCCGTCTCCTTGGCTTTCGCGCAAGCCGCGTCGAAAGCCGCCCGGTCCTCTTCCAGAACATGGCGGCGGGCGATCTCCTTTCCCCACGCTTCCTGCCGCGTCTCGTAACCGAAGATCTGATCGTGCCGAAGGTTGCGCGTCCCGGAGTCGTCGTTAAGGTCAAGGTCCCAGGTTCCCATTTGCCCGGCGTCGACCGCCAATTCGAGGCTTTCCCGGGCGCGGCGCAAGTCTTCCGCCGCCTCCTTCCTTTCGGTGACTTCGGTCGGTGCGCCGACGATGCCGATGATTTCCCCGTTCGAGATCCGCGGTTCGACATTGAGATCGAACCAGCGTGATACGCCTCTGCGGAAGATGTGAACCTCCTTCCGCGCGGCCGCGCCCGTGCTCAACACCGCTCGCTTGATTGCTTCGAGCGCGTTCACGTCCTCGGTCCGCTCCAACAGGTCCCGGTCGCTCTTGCCGACGATCTGGCCGGGATCGACGCCAAGCGCAGCGTTCTGAATCCAGAGGTAGCGCAGGTCGCGGTCCTGCTCGAACAGGACGACCGGCGAGACGCGTAGCGCCGCCGTCAGCCGCTCATGGGCGATCCGGAGGCGCTCTTCCGCCAGCGCCCGTTCAACCGCTTCCCAGGTTCGCTCGGCGGTCGCCTCAATCAGGGCGAGTTCGTCGCTCGCCCATCGATGAGGCGCGACATGATGAACGACGACAAAGGCGACTGACCGGCCCGCCCTCAAGAGAGGCGCGATGGCATAGGCGCCGATCTTCAGCGCGGCGGTCGCCTCGCGCTCGGCCGGCGTCAGCCCCCCCCCATTGACCACATCGTCGATGACAAGCGTCCGTCCGGCCAGCAACTCCGACATGATCAGAGGACCGTAACTGTCCAGATGATATTTCCAGACGGCGCCAGGCGCCGCGTCGCCATCGTCCCGCCGGACGATGCCCCAGGCGCCGTTCACTTCGCCGTAATGTACGCCCGCGGCCCTCAGCCGCAGGCTGAGAATCCGCGCCGCCTGCCTCTGGATGTCGAGCGGATCCGACAGAGAACGGAGCGCGTCGCCGAGCTTCAGCAGGAACGCCTGACGCTCTTCGCTCGCGGCGAGCGCCGCCTCGATCGCCCGGCGGTCGTCGATGTCGACGATCGATCCGATGTAACCGAGGAAGGCGCCGCTATCATCGAAGCGGGGCGCGCCGATCGCGAGAGCCCAGCGATATGCGCCGTTGGACCGCCGCACTCTGAACTCGTGTCGAAAAGGCTTGCGCTCCTCGAGAACCAAGCGCAGCGTCTTGATCGCCTTCCCCCGGTCGTCGGGGTGAAGGACGTCAAGCCAGCCGTGGCCGAGCGCTTCCGCCGGCTCCTGGCCAGTGAAGCCTCGCCAGCGCTCGTCGAGATATGTGCAACGCCCGCTTGGATCGGTCGTCGAGCTGATGACCCAAAATTGGTCTGCGGCGCTCTGCATCCGCAATCTGTTGCCCCGATGCGGTCTTTCCGCGAGCCCTTTTAGGGTCCTGCGCCCAGAATGTCACGGGCGGCGGGACGATAAGGTCTACGCGGCAAACATCTACGTAGATTCCCTTATTGCAGAGCCCCTCCTCTTCCTGCTTCCGTACCTCTGGTCAATCCCTCGCGCCAGCCGGAAAACCCGAAAGATCACGACCGCCGCGCATATTGCGCAGCCGGTTGCGCGCGACGTCATCTGCGGAGCATGTTCGTGAGATTGCGAGAGGTCATCCATACCTGTTCGAATGAAAAGGTCGCGGAGGCCGCGCTCATTTCGCTCGGCGGGGCGTTCGCCGAAATCGTGGTCGCCGCGGCGGCGCGACGTGGCGAATCACGGGGCCGCTTTGTCGTGGATCTGGCGCGCGACTTCGAGCGCCACGCCGGGACCTGCGTCTGGGCCCGGGCTGAACAGGCGATGCGCGGCGCCGACCAGCCGATCCTCGTTGGCCTCTACGTCATTCTCGCCCACGGCCTTCTCGAGGAGAACCTTCGCGCGGCGTCCGAGGGCGGCAAGCGCGTTTGCGAGGCGTCCGCAACTTCACTGAGATCGGAATTGATGGTCGCCTGAACGGTCGCCCTACCGGGGCGGGGAAAGGCTGCGGGTCGCCGCAGCGAGGCGCTGCATTGTCCTCTTCAAGCAGACCCAACCGCTAATTAGCGGGGCGGGACCCATCGGCGTGGTCTTGGGGGGCTCTCAAGCAAGGCTTCGGCGACCAAGTAGGCGGCCGATTCTTTGACTCGTTACAAATACGGCCAATGAATTCACCTATGATTCCGAGCGTCTACGGCGCATCGGTCCCTCGGCGCGCTCTCGGCAACGATCCGTTCGACCTCGTCGCATGCGCCGATCGGGACGGTCGACTTGACGACGACGACCGTGAAGTCCTCGATAACGCGCGCGATGGCCGCGCGGGGCACGAACGCAGCGCAGATCGGCCGAGCCGACCTCGGCTAGCGACAGCGTGCCGACGGCGATAAGATCGCCTGCGCCTCGCGCCCCTCCGTCAAGCTGGTGGTGAAGGAGAGACGGCTGGCGCGCTGGTTGGCGATCACCAGGTCGCCGAGGCCCGGCTCATAGATTGGGACCCGCCCCTGCGGAGCCCCGCCACTTTGACCTCGCCCAGTTCGAAGCAAACGACGTGGTGGCCGAAATCGGAAAGACAGGTTCCCGAAACCAGCCCGACATAGCCGGCACCGATCATCACAATGCGCATGATATGAAGTCCCCAGAGGTTGACGGCCTTCTTCGCCCTTCGCCGGGCATCCTCGGCTTAAGAGAATTACATCCCTACTTCTCTCAGAGCCGTCGCCGGAAGCACGCCAGTCGCTACTGCGACGCCAACCGCATGCGTAAGGTTTATGCAGTGCAGCTTGTGGCGCGCAGTATCCAGGTGAGTCTTCACGCTGCCCTGGCTCAAGCCCAAGATTCCCGCGATTTCCTGATGCGTTTTTCCCCTGGCCGCCCAGATAAGGCATTGCTCCTCTCTCCGTGACAGGTGTACGGCGGGCGGAGGCAGCTTTGAGTTCGTGCTTGCGGCGGAATCAATAAGAGCTGACAAATGCTGGAGAATCGTCATATTGTTTCTTTTGAACGATTCCCACTCCTGCGCGGGAATGTCACTGGTAAACGAAACCAGCGAGTATACATTCTTCCGATTTCGCACGGGGATCGACACACCATTACGCCCAACACTGTGGCGCGCCGCGTCTGCAAAGAAATCCAGACTTGCCGGATCATCGCCGGCAAGGGCCTGCCAATCAAACGGCAGCAAGGCCGTACGTCCGTGTCGAACAACCGGATCGATTGCGAGGTATTGCTTTAAGAAGTACCGAGCTTGCCACTCTCTTGGATACGTAACGACAGCAGTAAGTAAACTCGCATCCGAACTCTTATCGGCGGCAAAGCGTAAGTGGGCGATATGCGACAGACCGACTTCCGAGGCGATTGCCCTCAGAATGTCGGCCAATTCATCGGAATTGTAGCCAAGTATTTTGTCTGTCAGCTTGATGGCTGCAGAGCCAATGCCTATGCTGTCCATTGCGCCAGCATAGGCCACTACCGAAGTCAACGCAACTCCACGCCGCCTGGCCGGGGATGGCGAGCGAGCGCAATAATTTAACTTATATCTTTGGTTGTTAAGGGTCGGGTGTGCAGGGCCTGAATCGCCAATTGAGCCTGTTTTGTTCTCGTTACGATCTCCCCACATCTGGCTATTGGCAGGAGGACGCCCTTTGTTTAGCACTTATGTGGCGGAGCAACGGCTGAGGTTGCAGAAGACGCAGGATCGGTGTTCAGGTTAGAGATGCTTGATTTGATTGAAATTGAATTGACGAGGGTTCGCAGGATGGCGGGACACGCCGATGACGGCTTCCTCCTCTACCTGCTCGATATGGCTATACTGGAAGCCAACCGAAGAGCTCGCGCCCTCGGCGAGAATCGCGCCGGCGAAGGCGAGCAGGTTCGTCGCTTGGAGAGCGCCAGTAGCGAGTTGCGGCACAAATTCGCGGCGGAACTGAAGGTTGTCCGCTGAGGATCACTTCTCATCGTCGTGAAGTGTGGAAAGCTCTGTCACAAGAGCGATGACCGCCTCGCGCAGAGCGGCTTCCCTGATATTGAGAAATGCGCGCAGCAGGCGACGCCCTTCCTCGGGATCCGGCCGGGAATGGACTCCGGCGAAGTCGCGTTGTCCACCGTCGACAGAAGCTTTCCCTCGGCCAACTGAGAGAGTCTCTTTCCTTGCCATTGCGACCGTCAGTCCCGCCTAGCCTTTGCTTGCCACAACAATTCCCTTGCGGGTACGCCCGGCATAGCGAGGACGCGTCGGCCGCCGACCGAATGCGGCGCTCAGGGCGAATGGATCACATCTAAACACGAAGCAAGGCGCTCCGCCACCCTACAAACGGATAATCCGTTAGCGCCGACCGTCCTCGGTCGGACCAATCCCAACTGCTCGCAAATGGCATGACCCAACCCGAATTGTCGAAGTTTGGGACAAAACTCCTTCCGACTGCGTTGGCGCCAAGGAAGACAGGCGAGGCAATCCTATGCGCAATCGGGCGAGTGGGCGGAGATGACGGCTGGCGTTCAGGCCGTCATGAGTTCCTGTCAGGTTGACCTCGCCCGGGCGTAGCGCCGCTCCAGCCAGTCGGCAAGCTGTTCAAAGGAAGATTCTTGTTCGCTTCTGGGGCGCCGGGACGTTCGGCAAGTTCAGGATCGCCGGTGTGGCCGCCGGCTCAGCTCAACGCTTCAGCAGCGGGCGATTATACTCGATGAAGCGCCAGAAGCGGATGCCGAAAAGGACCCCGATCGCCTTCAACCGCTGCCCCGAACTGTCCAGCTTGTTTGAACGGACGATCGCGATCTAGTGGACGAATGGCGAAGCGAGGACAACGACACTCCGGAGAAACCACACGGCGCGTCCATGCGGCTTCTCGATAGCCGCGGCAAACGCTTCGCGCGAGGATTTCCTCCATTTCTGGGCAAGCTCGCGCCAAATCCGTCGCGCCGGATAGAGACAACCACCTCGTCGAAGCGATAGTTGGCGGCAATCGCCCGCTGGCCCCAGTCCAGATCCTCGGCGACCTGCCCGCGAAAGCAGCCGACGCGATCGAAGATCTCCCGCGGCACGAACATGTTGCCGGAACCGGAAAACCCGAGTTTTTCGATGTAGCGTTTGAAGTTGAACGCGAAGACTCTTTCGAAGGCCTCGACGGCGGTCGGGTGCGCCGGGTCTTCGTAGTCGACGTCGACCTGCCCTCCGACGATCTGGGCGCTTGAAAGAGCCGCCAGACCGCGCTCGAGCCAGGCCGGGGTCGGACGACAATCCGAGTCGATGAAAGCAAGAACTCTGCCGCGCGGAGCCTCGACCGCCGCGTTGCGCGCGGCCCCCGCGCGTTGAAAGGGAGCCGGCACGACGCGCGCCGTGCCGCCGCAGACGCGTTTCACCTCGTTCAGTCCGCAGCGCGAATTGTTATCGGCGACCACAACCTCGAACTGGCTGCGCGGAAGGGTCTGTGCGGCCAGCAGACCCATGCAACGTTCGAGGATTGCGAGATCGTTGTAATGCGGAATGATCACGGAGATCAGGGGCGCGTCCTGTCCGGCCAATGGCGCGCCCTCGGCCCCGACTGTGGACGGCTCAATAGCCATGGCGTCTCGCGATAATAGTTGCGACTAGCAGGACAGCGGCTGGCCACACTTTGCAAAGGGCGAGTATCACAGAGGCGCGACGGACAGCAACCGACTGTGCCGGGCGACGGCGCAGGACTATGCCAGCCCCGCATTCAATCGAGCCAGGAATTGTCCCAAATCGTTTGTGATATAGTCGACGGCGGCGGCGCCTTCCGTTCCAGCTCGATCTTGGAGTTCACGGTGGTCGACCTGTCCCGGCTTGGCTGTCACCAGAACCGTCGTCATCCCTTTGGCCTTCGGGACCGCGAGATTCTTGGCCACGTCCTCGAACATGGCTGCTTGGCGCGGGTCGACGTCGTATCGATCGCAGAATGCTCGGTAGGCCGCCTCCGCAGGCTTTGGCGTCAGGCTGGCCGCAACAATGTCGAAGGCGTCCTCGAAAAGGCCGTCGAGACCGAGCTGTCGGGCGGTCAGTATCGCGTGATCGCGCGATCCATTGGTGAAGATCAGCTTCCGGCCGCGCAGCCGCGCCACTTCGCGCGCGAGCACAGGATCGGGCTTGAGCGCCGACCGGTCGATATCATGGACAAACTCGAGAAAACGCTCCGCCGCGTCGATGTTTTCTTCAATCAAGCCCCGTAGCGTAGTCCCGTGCTGCATGTAGTAGTACCGGTGTAAAGCCCGCGCGGACTGGCCGTCGAGGCCGAAAAGGTCGATCAGGAACAGCGTGATTCGCTCGTTGATCTTGGGCCAGATGCCGCTGTCGGGCGGATAGAGTGTGTTATCGAGATCGAAGACCCACGTCGTGACGTGTCCGAAACTTGCTCGCAGGCGATCGTCCCGCGCCGAGCCCAGGGTCGAACGCGCGCTGGCGTCAGTGGCAGGAAATTCGTCGTACTTACCCAATAGTCCTCCGCTCGATTGGCACAGCATCGAACCTACCGGAAGGATTGTCGCCCGCAAGCCACCCATTCGAGTCCGAGCAAAGCCGGCAACTTCAAACAAAATGGCTTCGAATTTATGACGACGAACGCATGGGATTGCCTTTCGTCGCATGCACGACGGCCTTGCGCATCACGTTCGACAATCCGGCTTCCGCGACCGCGTCCGGCGCAACCCAGAAAAGCCCGGCTGGAGCGGCGCCGTCAAAGTGAGCGACGAACACCGTCAACCTCAGGGCGAAATGGGTGAAGGTCTGTTCGACCGCGCCGGGCAGCCTGCGCCAGCGCGCTGCGACAGGGACCTCTGACCGCCAATCTTCGCCCGGGCCCTCGTTCGTCCAGGCAGTGCCCGGCAGTTCGACGGTCGAGGCGAGCAGTCCGCGCGGCGGACGGCGCCGTGCGAGGAAAGCTCCGTCGGTCCGATGAGCGAAAAAAGCTACTCCCGCGCGACGAGGCTTGGGTTTGCCGGCCGGCGGGCGCCGGAAAGCCTCGGGGGCGCCGGAGCGCCGGGCAGCGCAATCCTCGTTCAGCGGACAGGCGGCGCACAGAGGACTGCGCGGCCGGCAGATCGTGGCGCCGATGTCCATCAGCGCCTGGGCGAAGTCGCCGGCGCGCCGGATCGGCGCCAAGTTGAGCGCGGCAGCGCGGATTTCTGCTTTCGCCTGAGCGATGGGTTGGTCCAAAGCCAAAAGGCGCGCGAGAATGCGGGCGACGTTGCCGTCGACAGGGGCCGCCTGCCGGCCGAAAGCGATTGCGGCTACCGCCGCCGCCGTGTAGTCGCCGACGCCCGGCAGAGCGCGGAGTTCGGCCTCCTGGTCAGGAAATCGTCCGCCGCGTCGCGCGATCTCCTTTGCGCAGGCATGCAGGTTGCGCGCCCGGGAATAATAGCCGAGCCCGGCGAAGGCGCCGATCACGGCCTCCGTCGAGGCGGCCGCCAGATCCTTGACGGTCGGCCACTTCTCGATAAAGGTCTGGAAATACGGTGCCGCGGCCTGGGCCGTGGTTTGCTGCAGCAGCACTTCAGAAAGCCAGACGCGGTAGGGGTCGGGCGTTTCTCCCGGCCCCGCGCGCCAAGCAAGCTCGCGGCGGTTGCGATCCCACCATCGAAGCGTCCGTTCAACGATCGTGTTTCGCCTTGCCTCGAGCGCGGCCGGGCTTACAGTGACGTTCATCCGACGAACCAACCCCTAACGGCGCGACCATGACGCTTCAGCGCCGCGGCGCCAAGGCGCTTGCGGAATTCTTGCCCGGGATTATCGAGGAGGCGCTCGCCGCACGGGGTCTCAGCGAGGCGAGCCTGATCGCCGACTGGCCGGCGATCGTCGGCGAGAGCGTCGCGCGCTACGCCCGGCCAATCCAGCTCCAATGGCCGCCGCGCGCGATGAGGCGCGATCCCGAGGCGCCGATCGCGCCCGCGACGCTCGTGCTGAGAGTCGATGGGGCCTTCGCGCTGGAGGCGCAGCACAACGCGGCGGTGATCGCAGCAAGGGTGAACGCCCATCTCGGCTGGCGCTGCGTCGAGAAGATCGCCTTCCGGCAGGGGCCCCTGCCGCCGGCAAGGGAGAAGCGGCGCCCACCTCCGTCCCCCAGCGCTGCAGCCGAGGCCGAAGCGAGAACTGCTGCGGCGACGATCGAGAACCAGGAGCTGCGCGAGGCCTTGACGCGTCTTGGCGCGCGGGCGATCGACCGGTCGGCGCGCCGATTTGCCGGCGCGCGGCTGCGCAAGGGAGACTGACTTGAGCCTCAGCCATCCGCTGGCCGGGCGCGCCATCGCGCGCATGAACGGCGCGGGCAACAAGATCTTGGTGCTCGACCTGCGCGGGTCGTCGGTCTTGCCAGATCCGGTCGAGGCGCGCGCGATCCATCGCGCTCCTCATCTCGATTACGACCAGATGATGGTTCTGAGCGATCCGCGCAGTCCGGCGACGGCCGCCTATGTTCGAATCTACAACAACGACGGCACGCTCGCCGGCGCCTGCGGCAACGGCACGCGCTGCGTCGCCGACCGGCTCAGCCGTCAGCTCGGCGTCGACGCGGTCCAGCTGGAGACGGAAGCGGGACTGATTGCCTGCGAGCGATTGGGGCCTCGGACGTATCGGGTCGACATGGGCGCGCCGCGGCTCGACTGGCGCGCCATTCCGCTCTCATGGGCCGTCGAAGACACGCGACGGGTGAGGCTGGACTGGGCCGAGGGCGATCCGCTCGCGGCGGCGCTCGGCCCTGCGGCGGTCGTCAACATGGGCAACCCGCACGCGCTGTTCTTCGTCCGGGATCTCCGGCAGGTCGACGCCGCCGGATGGGGCGCAAGGGTCGAAATTCACCCTGCGTTTCCCGAGAAGGCCAACGTCACCTTCGCTCAGGTCAATGCGCGCGACGACGTGACGGCTCGCGTCTGGGAGCGCGGCGTCGGACTGACTCTCGCCTGCGGCTCGGCCGCCTGCGCGACGCTCGTATCGGCATCGCGACTGGGGCTGATGGCTCGCAAGGCGACCGTGCGCCTGCCGGGCGGCGAGCTTGTCATCGAATGGCGCGCCGCGGACGACCACGTGCTGATGACGGGGCCGGTCGAGTACGAGGGCGAATTCTTCCTCGACGACGCTCTGTTCGAAGCTGCATTGTGAGCGAGCGAAAGGCGCCGCCAGACGGGCCGCAGAAGACGGGCCGCGTCGATGCGGTCGATTGCGCCCGCGGCCTCGCCCTGATCGGGATGGCGGCCTACCACCTGACATGGGATCTGGCCGACTTCCGCTTCGTGTCGCCGATGTTCCCCTTCTCCCCGCCGATGCGGCTTTTCTCGCATGTCGTGGCGAGCGCCTTTCTAGCGCTGGTCGGCGTCTCGCTGGCGCTCGCCCATCGCGACCGGCTGAACCTGCCGGCCTTCTGGCGGCGGCTCGCGATCGTCGCCGGGGCGGCCGCGCTGGTGACCGGGGGGAGTCTGATCTTCGCGCCGGCCCAGGGCATCTGGTTCGGCATTCTCCACTGCATCGCCGCAGCGAGCCTCGTCGCTCTCCCCTTTGTCGAGGCGCCCGCGTGGGCGAGCCTTTTCGCCGGGGCGACGGCGATCGTCTTGCCCTTCTTCATCCATTCGACGCTGTTCGACCCGCCGGCGCTGCTTTGGCTCGGCCTGGGCGAGGCCCTGCCGAGCACCCTCGACTGGCGCCCGCTCCTGCCGTGGGCGGGCGTCGTGCCCATCGGCCTCGGCCTCGCCCGCCTGCCTGGCGTCCTCCCGCGGCTTACATCTCCGTGGCGCTGGCGCGCGAAGTCCGGCCCGGCGCGGGGGGTCTGCTTCGCCGGGAGACACAGCCTCGCGGTCTATCTCGTTCACCAGCCGATCCTGATCGGCCTTGTCGCGGCCGCCGCCGCCTCGGGCCTGCTCGCGACCAACGCTCCGCCGAAGCCGGACTACCGGGCGTTTCTCGGGGCCTGCGAGCGCGCTTGCGTCGCGCATGGGCGTGCCGCCGAGGATTGCGGAAGCGCCTGCCGATGCGTCGCCGACGCGGTCGAGCGCTCAGGCCAAGCCGAACGGCTCGGCGAGCTCGACGCGGAGCGCAACGCCGAACTCAAGCGCATGGCCGATGCGTGCATGGGAAGGCGAAAATAGATCGCTTCCGAGGCCATGGCTCGCGTCGCCAGCAGGGAAAATTCCCTGCTGAGCAGGGAGACAGCAGGGAATTCGGCCTCTTTCGGCCACAATGAGCATCGAAAAGGCCTTGGATTCGAGGGTCTTGCGGCAAAATTCCCTGCGCGGGCGAGCAGGGAATTTTTTGCGCCCGAGCAGGGAATATGCAGGGAATTTTTCTCGCGAGCAGGGAATTCCCGCGCCGAGGTCGAAAAGCGCGGACGAGTGGCTCATTTCATCCCTGTTTGAAAGCTCTCTGTCATACCCGCGAAAAGCGGGTATCCAGAATTGCCGGGGGGTGCGGTTGCCCTGGATTCCCGCATTCGCGGAAATGACAGGTTGCTTTTGAAGATTGGCCTAGGACTCATTCACTTTGATCGGGACAGACCACTAGCAGGGCATTTCGGCTCGAGGAATCCACCGGCGCGGTGGGCGTGGAATTGCTTCGCTGCCGCTCGCAATGATGGTGGCGTCTTCGGCCCTCCAAGGCGCATTGCGGGCGGCCGAATATAAACAAACAAATAAACAAATCGACGTTGAATTGTTTCATTTAGACATTTGCCGCTCAGCGTGGCTTCCCGTTCGGGATTCGGGGGACGCTTTACCAAACCCCCAAACGACCGTTAAGCTGTCGTCCGGTTTGTTCCAGTCGCTCCCTATGGCTCGCCCCGCCCGCTTCGTCGTCCCCGACTTGCCGCACCATGTCACGCAGCGCGGCAACCGGCGCGAAAAGGTGTTCTTCGGCGACGACGACTATGCGCTCTACCACGATCTGTTGGCCAGCCAGCGCCGTGCCGCAAGCAGGGCGTCGCGGTGTGGGCCTATTGCCTGATGCCCAACCACGTCCACGTCATTCTTGTCCCGGACCGTCAGGAGTCGCTGGGGCGGGCGCTCGGCGAGACGCATCGCCGCTATTCGTCGACGATCAACGCGCGGCTGACCGGCCACCTGTTCCAGTCGCGGTTCGGCTCGGTCGTGGTGCACGAGGAGCATCTGATGGCGGCGGCGCGCTACGTGGCGTTGAACCCGGTTCGGGCGCGGCTCGTCGCGCGGGCGCAGGACTGGCGCTGGTCGAGCGCAGGCGCGCATCTCGGCGAGCGCGACGACGGCCTCGCCAGCGTCGCGCCGCTGATCGAGCGCTGCGGCGAGGGCTTCGCCGACCTTTTCTCGATCGCCTCGCGGCCATGACTGGCCGCGACCCGCGTCCGAAGCGGAGAGGGTCGAAGGCGCAAGGTACGGCGTTGGGGTTGGGAATTAAGTAAACCGTCCCCGAAATCCGATGATGCGGTCGCGCAAATGCAGGGGAATCGGGCGAACGATTTTACGCTGCAATGAGCTTGGCGAGGTAGTCGTCGTCCCATGCGGCGGTTTTCAGGCGTAAGCGGAGGGAGTCGCGCCCCGGTTTCTTGCGGGCGACGTTGGCCGCCATGTGCTTTAGGGTGACGAAATTTCCGGGGCGTGGTTTGTGCTGACCGCTCGATACACTCGTAATCAGTGTAGTACGCGGCGTGAACCACCGAGATCGTTCTCGACCATCTGCAGTAGCGCTTTGAGGTCGGGTCTCGCCATCTGTGAAAGCGTCTTCGCGACGTCGCCAAAGGCCCCCTTGACCCATTCTTCCCGTTTAAGTATGAGCGCTGCTCAGCCTCCGGTGCCAAGTCTTCGTAGGGCCAATACAAGGACGCTCCTGGCCGCCTCAATGCGCGCGGGGTTACACCCCGCGATGGACACGGTTATCGCCGAGGCAAGCGTTTAGCCATAGGGGGCTGCTTTACGACGTTATTTGTGGTCTGCCTCGTAATCCGTCACCATCTGTCGTAGCAAGGACAGATACTCCTTACAGACTTCTCTCACAGGGCGATCAACTCCATCGATGGTATAGGAATATATTGGCTTGTGAATGACCGCAGTCGGCATATTAGCGCCTCCAACAAGAACAGGCGGCACTCCAAAGACCTGGGCCGTTCCCGACGCATCCGAATATGTAGCACCAGGGTTGAGCTTGATGTCTTCCTGGCCCACCTTGCGACGAGAGGTTTGCCGGTGGGCGTCAGCATTCCTCTCCTTGCGCATAAATTCAAGAAGCCCTTCCACCTTATGATCGCGTTTCCATTGCGCCAACCACCCGTCAGCTTTGATCCCCTCACAAATTGACATCGTTTTGTTGTGAAAGGCGCTCAGAGCTTGATGGAATTTCTCATGGCCGCCAAATGCACGGCCCGCTCCTTGACCATCATGCCCAGATGATCATGCGCTTCCAAAAGCTTCTTGTGCAACTGCTCAACGTCCATTTTTCCGCTCCTAGTTGGACCTGCTCTTGATCGCCTGCTGCTCGGATGACAAGGGCGACGGGGTGGCTAAGAAGCCAGCGACAGACACCGCGAAATGGTTCGACCAAAAGGCGACCAGGCGCTCGACGAAGCCGGCAGGCGCTTGCGCGTCGGCCTCCGCCCGGAACAGGGCCTGTTCGACGCTGGGCGGCTTGGGCGGCGCGGGCTTGGCGGCCTCCGGCTCCGCCTGAGAGTTCACCGCGACTTTTTCGGTCGGCGGCGCCATCGCCGTCTTTTCGCGTTCGGCGCGCTTCGCCCGCTGATCGAGATAGAGGGCCTGCAACGCCGCGACGCCGCCCGGGAGGGCGCCATTTCGGATCCGCGCGACATTCGCAGTCCTCAATTCCTCGAGGAGAAAGCCACGGGGATCGCCCGCCGCCCAAGCGAGGTCGCCTGGACGCGCTCCGAGGCCGAAACGATTGAAGGCCGCAAAGGGCCTGCGACTGATCCTGGCCGATCGTCATCCTGGCCTCGCCCCGAGCGTGAAAGGCGCTCGCGCAACACGCCTCTACGCGCGCGACGCTGACCGGAGCGTGAACCGAACATGGCGACTTGCGGCGAATTTGCGGCCGGTTTCGGCCGGCCGGGGGCAGTTTTTCCCCGATCGACTCATAGGGTTTCCGGCTGATCCGATCGACTCCGAGTCAGATTCCCTTGATCGCGTCCTTCAAGGCCGCTTCGCGGCGCCTCAGGATGACGACCGTGGGATCGGCGCCGCAATCCGGAGTCCTCCTTGGCAGTTGCGATGACAGGCCTGGCTTGTTCATTGGCGTCCGTAATGCTGACGCTATGTGGCTCGGCAGCGCGGCCCCGAAACACGCGTAAGACTTGACTAGAGAAACTCAGGGGCTCCCCGATGGGCGGCGATCATCCGGGCCGAGCGTCGAAATCCTTGACTTAAGACGTCGGGGCTGGCCGCTTGAAAAAATAGGTAAGCCTCGTTACCCTATTAGCGAGCGTTCTTTCTTTGTGGGGGACGCTGCGCATTCACTCGCATCAGGACACCTAGCGTCATACAGCGACGTGCCTCCGCAATCCTAATTGATGCGTCAAATCGTCCTATTGTGAACTGATGTTGACATGCTATCGTTAAATAGCGAGACTGGACCGGCCACGAGGGCCGAGCTGCTCGCAGGGTCTGTTGGCAAAAAGCGGGGCTCGCTTTCAGTTCCGGCCCCCGCGACGAGGCGGAATACGCTGTCCAGACGGAAGGAATCCTTCCTTTCGTACGACCTAAAGAGGATGAAAGTGATGAAAGCGTCTATTATTGCGATTAGCTTGGCCACAATGCTTGGGGCCGGCGGTGCTGCGGCGGCTGGGATGGACGGCCACTGGTCGGGGTATCTTTCCGGCGAAAAAGGGAGCGGCCAGGCTGATATTGTCGTGCAAGGCAAAAATGTCGGCTCCTCGCTGAAAGGAGTGGGTAAGTCGGAATTTGGGGGCGGGTTAGCGATCGCTCAGGGGGGATCGCGTTTAGCCTGAGGGGATGCAGGACACCGATC
>Ga0074044_10001753_pt1 | contig 19316 bp, 19 predicted proteins | sample BogForMeECP23OM1_FD_94443 | JGI IMG/M metagenome (GOLD analysis project Ga0074044, IMG submission 94443) | Bog forest soil microbial communities from Calvert Island, British Columbia, Canada - Bog Forest MetaG ECP23OM1 | ecosystem: Environmental > Terrestrial > Soil > Wetlands ...
GCTTGATTTCAGCGCCTTCACCGCGTTTTCGACCAACTATCCCGCCTACAAGATGTTCGAGCTCTTGACCGCAATTGCGATCTTCGCGGTGCTGCTCGCCGTGCTGACCCGCACCCGCGTCGGGCTCATCATCCAGGCCTCGCTGACCCATCCGCACATGGTGGCGATGCTCGGCCACAACGTGCCGCGGGTGTTCATGCTTGTGTTCGGCGTCGGCACCGGACTTGCCGCGGTCGCCGGGGTGATTGCCGGACCGGCGCTGGTGACCCAATCGAACATGGCGGGGTTGCTCGGCCCGATCCTGTTTGTCGTCGTCGTGGTCGGCGGGCTCGGTTCGCTATCCGGCGCGTTTCTCGCTTCGCTATTGATCGGGCTCGTCCAAACGTTCGCGGTCTCGGTCAACCTCTCGGTCGCGGACGTACTGGGCGGCATTGGCGTGGCGCCGCCGGCCGGCGGCCCGCTGTCTGACCTGTGGAATGTGACGGTGGCGCAGATCGCTCCGATCATTCCCTACTTGCTGCTGGTGCTGATCTTGATCTTCCGACCGACCGGTCTCATGGGGACGCGTGAACATTGAGTGATGTAGTAAGCGGCGTAGCAAACGTCCCGGCGCGCCGGGCCCTGTCTCAACCGGGCGCCGCGGCGGTGGCGCGTCTTACCGGGCCGTGGCTCGCGCTCGCCGTCGCCTTTGCGATCCTGCCGGCGATTGTCACGTCCGGGTCGGCGCTGACGATGCTCAGCCTGATGGGCATCATGATCGTGTTCGCGCTCTCCTACAACATGCTGCTCGGCGAGACCGGCCTGCTGTCGTTCGGTCACGCCGTGTATTACGGTCTCGGCGGATTCCTGGCCGTGCATGCCATGAATACCATCATCCACGATGCGCTTCCGGTACCGCTGCCGATGATCCCGCTGGTCGGCGGCTTCAGCGGTCTCCTCTTCGGCATCATCTTCGGGTCGGTGTCGACACGGCGCGCCGGTACCGCGTTCGCCATGATCTCGCTCGGACTTGGGGAACTCGTGGCCTCGAGCTCGCTGATCCTGCGCGGCTTCTTTGGCGGCGAAGAGGGGGTGAGCACCAACCGCACCAAGCTGCTGCACGTATTCGGTCTCAATTTCGGCCCGCAGATCCAGGTCTATTATCTGATCGCGGGGTGGTGCCTCCTGAGTATGGTGGCGATGTATGCGCTCAGGCGCACCCCATTCGGCCGCATGTGCAACGCGGTGCGCGAGAATGCCGAGCGCGCGCAGTTTGTCGGCTATAATCCGCGCACGCTGCGCTTCATCGCCTTCTCGATCGCGGGGCTGTTCGCCGGTATCGCCGGCGGGCTCGCAGCCATCAATTTCGAGCTGGTCAATGCCTCGGAGGTTGGCGCAGGTCAGTCAGGTCTCGTGCTGCTCGCCGCCTATATCGGCGGCATCGGCAGCTTCATCGGACCGGTGATCGGCGCGATCCTCGTCACTTGGCTCGAGGTGATGCTCAGCGATGTGACCGACGTGTGGCAACTCTATTTCGGTCTGTTGTTCATCGGCATGGTGATGTTCGCGCCGAACGGCATCGCCGGCCTGCTGATAATGCATGCGCCGCTGTGGCAGGCCCGCGCCTATCGATCGATGCTGCGGCTGGCGCTGGCTTATCTGGTCGCCTTGGGGCCGGCGCTGGTGCTGCTTGCCGGTCTCATCCTCCTCATCGAGATGACATACCATCTCAGCGTCAAGGCAACCGAGGGCACGACGATCTCGGTTTTCCACGTCGCGCTCGACGCCGCGAGTGCGAAGCCCTGGGCGGTCGCCGCAGTACTCATCGCCGGCGGGTTTTGGTTGTTCCGCATGACCTGGCCGGTCGTGGGCGCCGCTTGGCACGACGCGTTCGCGCAGGCCCATGGCGCGGGGAGAGCGAAATGACCGCGCCCGCGGTTGAGCTCATCGACGTGCACAAGAATTTCGGGGCTACCCCGATCATTCGCGGCGTCAGTCTGGCCGTGCCGCCCGGCGAGCGCCACGCCATCATCGGGCCGAACGGCGCCGGAAAATCGACCCTGTTCAACCTCGTCAGCGGCCGCCTTACCCCGAGCGCCGGCACGGTCCAGCTCAACGGCGAGGACGTGACCGGGCTGCCGCCGCACCTGATTAACCGGCGCGGGCTGTCCCGCAGCTTTCAGGTCACCAACATCTTTCCGCGGCTCTCGGTGTGGGAAAATATCCGCTGCGCGGTGCTGTGGTCGCTCGGACACAAGTACGCATTCTGGCGCGGCATCGAAGGACTCCCCGACGTGCGCGCGCGGACCGAAGCCATCCTCGAAGCGATCGACCTGATCGACCGCCGCCGGGTACAGGCCGGCGTGCTCGCCTATGCCGAGCAGCGCGCGCTCGAGATCGGCATCACCATCGCCGGCGGCGCCGGCATCATTCTGCTCGACGAGCCGAGCGCTGGCATGAGCGTGGCCGAGGCCGCGCGCGCTGTGGCGCTGATCCGCAAGGTCAGCGAGGGCCGCACCCTGATCATGATCGAGCACGACATGGGCGTCGTTTTCGACCTTGCCGACCGCATTTCCGTGCTGGTGTATGGCCAAATCATCGCCAGCGATGTTCCGGCGCGGATCAAACAGGACAGCGCGGTGCAGACGGCTTATCTGGGGACTGCGGCATAATGCTCGACGTGCGCGATCTGCATGCCTATTACGGCAAGAGTCACATCCTGCGGGGCGTCTCGCTTCGCGTCGGCACCGGCGAGATCGTCAGCGTTCTCGGCCGCAACGGCGTCGGCCGCTCGACCACGCTGAAGGCGATCATGGGCGACGTGCCGCCGCACGGCTCCATCACCTTCAAGGATGAAGCCATCGCCGGCCTCAAGCCGTTCGAGATCGCGCATCGGGGCATCGGCTACGTCCCCGAGGATCGAGCCATCTTTCCCACGCTCACCGTCGAGCAGAATCTCATTCTCGGCGTCAAGGCAGAGAAGAAGGCGGCGCGATGGCGCATTGGCGATGCCTATCAACTATTCCCGCGGCTCGAAGAGCGCGCGAAGGCGCCGGCCGGCGTGATCTCGGGCGGCGAACAGCAGATGCTGACGATCTGCCGAACGCTCATGGGCGATCCCGATCTCATCATGATCGACGAGCCGACCGAGGGGCTGGCGCCGCAAATGGTCGAACGCGTTGCCGACCTGCTGCAGAAAATTGCGGAACGCGACATCTCGATCCTGCTGGTGGAGCAGAAGCTCACCATCGCCATGCGCATCTCGCATCGCGTCTATGTGATGGGCCACGGGCAGATGGTGTTCGAGGGCACCCCCGGCGAGCTGGCCGCCGACTCCCACGTGCGCAAAGCCTGGCTCGAAGTGTGAGCGCAATCTGCCCCAGCGCGGGGGCTGCCGCCCACGCGGCGGTTGCGGAGCCGGACAATACCCCTTGTCGAAGGCATCGCTTCGATTTACTATCCCCCTACTCGAGGCAGCGCGGTGAGTTTGTAAACAGCTCCCTCGCCTCGCGTATTGAAAAAAGGGAAACGACCAATGGCCTGGACCACTCCGACTCTCGTCGAAATCTGCATCGGTCTCGAGATCAACGGCTACCTGCCGGCCGAGTTCTGATCCGAAGTCTTCGTCTGCCGCAATCCCCGTGAATGGGGCGCCTGACCGCCATCGTACTCGGTGCTGCGGCAGGCGGCGGCTTTCCGCAATGGAATTGTCAGTGTCCGGTCTGCCGCCTCGCCTGGTCCGGCGATAGGCGCGTGAAACCGTGCACGCAAGCGAGCCTCGCCGTCTCGGCTGACGGCGAGCATTGGATTTTGCTCAACGCTTCCCCTGACCTGCGCGCGCAGTTGCTGGCGACCCCTGCGCTGCGGCCGCGCGCCGGCGCGCGTGGCAGTCCGATCACAGCCGTGGTCCTGACCGGCGCCGAGGTCGATCAGGTCGCCGGGCTGCTGACGCTGCGCGAACGCCAGGGTTTCACCGTGTTGGCCACCGCCGACACGCTTGCGGCGCTTGCCGCCAATCCGATCTTCGGGGTGCTGGCCGCCGATCTGGTGACGCGAAAGGTCGTGGCGCAGGGCGAAAGCTTTGCGCTGCCGGGCGGCATCGATGCAGAGCTGTTCGCCGTTCCCGGCAAGGTGGCGCTCTATCTCGAAGGCGACGATCCCGCGCTTGCCGCCGAAACCGGCGCTAATGTCGGCGTCGAGCTGGTTAGCGGGGCGCGGCGGCTGGTCTATGTACCGGGCGCTGCCGGCATAACGGCGGCCTTGCGCGAGCGGCTTGCCCGTGCCGACGTGGTGTTGTTCGACGGTACGCTGTTCGTGGACGACGAAATGATCTTGACCGGTACCGGCAACAAAACCGGCCGGCGCATGGGTCACATGCCGGTCGATGGCGCAGACGGCACGCTGGCCGCGCTCGCCGGCCTTCCCGGCCGCCGTATTTTGACGCATATCAACAACACCAACCCGATCCTGATCGAGGGTTCTGTCGAACGGCGCAAGGTAGAGGACGCCGGGTTCGAGATCGCGGAGGACGGGATGGAGATCGTGCTGTGAATACGCTGAGCGCCGAAGAACTCGAAGCCCGGCTGCGCGACATCGGCGCGCGGCGCTATCATCGGCTGCATCCGTTCCACAAACTCCTGCACGGCGGGGCCTGCGACAAGGGCCAGGTTCAGGCCTGGGCGCTCAACCGCTATTATTATCAGGCGATGATCCCGGTGAAGGATGCGAGCCTGATCGCGCGCTGTGACGATCCGGCGATCCGCCGCGAATGGCGCAGCCGCCTCGTCGATCACGACGGCGCGCGCGAGGGTGAAGGCGGCATCGCGCGCTGGCTCAAGCTCACCGACGGGCTGGGTCTCGACCGCGACTATGTCGTGTCGCTGCGCGGGATGTTGCCGGCGACGCGCTATGCCGTCGACGCCTATGTGAATTTCGTGCGCGAAAGAACCCTGCTCGAAGCGATCGCCTCGTCGCTGACGGAATTGTTCTCGCCGCAGATCATCGGCGAGCGCATCGAGGGCATGCTGAAGAGCTACGATTTCGTCACGGCGGACACGATGGCTTATTTCTCGCAACGTCCGCCGCAGGCCGAGCGCGATTCGCGCTTTGCCCTCGACTACGTCAAACGACACGCGCGCACGCCGGAAGCACAGCACAGCGTGCTCGCCGCGCTCGAATTCAAATGTGACGTGCTGTGGGCGATGCTCGATGCGCTGTATCACGCTTATGTGGCGCCAAAGCAGATTCCGCCCGGCGCGTTTGTCCCGCACGACTAGGGAGCGGACGTGAACGAGACGATGCCCGCGATCGCCGCCGACGCGCGCCCGCGTTTGCCGCACGGCGTACGGCTCGTCCACAACGAGGCGCAGGGCGGATGGGTGCTGCTCGCTCCCGAGCGGGTATTCAAGGCCGACAGCATCGCCGCCGAGGTCGTCAAACGCTGCACCGGCGAGGCGACCTTCGCATCCATCGTTGACGATCTTGCGAAAACCTTTGCGGCGCCGCGCGAGCGTATCCTCGCCGACGTGACCGCCCTGCTGCGCCGCCTTGCCGACAAAAGGCTCTTGGAATTGTGATACAATTCCGCCAGCCGTCATTCCGGACGGCCGCTGCGCGGCTTCCGGAATGACGGTCTGTGAGAGGCGTCACGTGTCTTCAACGAGTCCAGCACTCCACAGCCCCCTCGGCCTTCTGGCCGAGCTGACGCACCGTTGTCCGCTGGGCTGTCCCTATTGCTCCAATCCGCTGGCGCTCGATCCGCGGGCGGAAGAACTCGACACGGAAACTTGGGCGCGAGTATTCACCGAGGCCGCGGCGCTCGGCGTGCTGCAGGTGCATCTATCCGGCGGCGAGCCGGGCGCACGGCGCGATCTTGTCGCCATCACGGCGGCCGCGCATTCCGCCGGCCTTTACACCAATCTCATCACCTCGGCGGTCGGCGTCACCGCGAAAACGTTGAGGGAGCTCGCCGAAGCCGGTCTCGATCACGTGCAAATCTCGATCCAGGACAGCGAGCGCGATTCCGCGGACCACATCGCGGGTTACGAAGGCGCCTTCGCGCGCAAGCGCGCGCTCGCCACCGAAGTTGTCGATCTGAAAATTCCGCTGACAGTCAACGCCGTGATGCACCGGGCCAACATCGACCGCATCGAGGATATGGTGGCGCTCGCGCTTGCGCTCGGCGCCCGCCGCGTCGAGATCGCGCACGCCCAATATTACGGCTGGGCGTTGAAGAACCGCGCCGCGCTAATGCCCAGCGCCGAGCAGGTCAAGCGCGCGACCGCCGCAGTCGAGGAATTGCGCCGGCGGCACCACGGTGAGATCGTCATCGATGCCGTGGTGCCCGATTACTACGCGCGGCTGCCGAAACCTTGTGTCGGCGGCTGGGGACAGCGCTCGCTCAACGTGACGCCGGCGGGCAAGGTACTGCCGTGCCACGCCGCCGAGTCGATACCCGGCCTTGAATTCTGGTCGGTGCGCGAGCATTCGCTGGCCGATATCTGGGCGAATTCGCCGGCCTTCAATGCCTTCCGCGGCACCGACTGGATGCAGGAGCCGTGCCGCAGCTGCGCACGGCGCGACGTCGACTTCGGCGGCTGCCGTTGCCAAGCGTTCGCGCTGACCGGCGACGCGCGCGCAACTGACCCGGTGTGCCATCTCTCGCCTCGTCACGGGGAAGTCGCCGCGCTCGCGGCGGCGCGGGACGACGGGCCTTACGTCTACCGGCGGATGTAACCGGTCTTGCCGGCCATCTCTGGCGCGCTGGTCTGGCGTTCCCCTTTTTCAATTGCCGTGCCTTGCCGATTTTCGATTTCGCTCCGCATTGCAACAGGCTAAAATCACCACTTGCCAGCGGGGGACGCCAGCGCGACTTTCAGCAGGCCGCGGCAACGGAACGCCGAGCATGATGGCACTCTCGATCAACGGTAAATCCTACGAGGTCGACGTTGAACCCGATACGCCGTTGCTGTGGGTGCTGCGCGACACAATCGGGCTCACTGGCACGAAATATGGCTGCGGGATAGCCCAATGCGGTGCCTGCACCGTCCATATTAACGGCGTCGCCACGCGTTCGTGCCAGGTCCCGGTCGGTACCATCGGCGCCGAGGAGATCACGACGATCGAGGCGCTGGCGGACCACGGCAAACTGCATCCGGTGCAGAAAGCCTGGCTCGATCTCGACGTGCCGCAATGCGGCTATTGTCAAAGCGGAATGATGATGGCGGTGGCGGCGCTGCTCAAGCAGAAGCCCAAGCCGACGGATACCGATATCGATGCGGCGATCACCAATATCTGCCGCTGCGGCACTTATCAGCGCGTCCGCGCTGCCATCCATGCCGCCGCCAATGCGTGACACCGAGGTGCGACCGTGCGCACTTTCAGAACCCTCCTGCTGCTGATCTGGGCCGGCGTTGCGGCGGTCCCCGGGATCGCGGCGGCTGCGGAGCAAGTCGATCTCCTGCTGGTGCTGGCGGCCGACGTCTCGCGCAGCGTCGACGGCGCCAAATTCCAGCTGCAACGCGAGGGCTATGCGGCCGCCATCTCCGATCCGCGCGTCCTCGATGCCATTCGGTCGGGCCGCAACGGCCGTGTCGGACTGACGTTCGTCGAGTGGTCGGGCGTCGGCTCGCAACGGGTGCTCATCGACTGGACGACCATCGGCGATGCCGAATCGGCGAAGGGTTTTGGCGACCGCCTGTTGGAGGCGCCGCGATCGTTCGCGGATCGCACGTCGATCAGCGGCGCAATCGAGTTCGCCATGGGGCAGTTCGCGCGCGCGCCCTATGAATCCACTCGCCGCACCATCGACATCTCGGGCGACGGCACCAACAATGCTGGCCGCGACGTGACGCTGGCGCGCGACGAAGCCCTTGCCCAAGGCGTCACCATCAACGGTCTTGTCATCCTCAGCGAGACCCCGTTGGTATGGAATCCCGACCACACCAATCCACCGGGCGGCCTCGACAACTATTACCGCAACAATGTCATCGGCGGTCCCGGCGCCTTTGTCCTGGTGGCGGAAAACTTCAACTCGTTCGGCCAAGCCATCATCAAGAAGATGATCGCCGAGGTAGCGCAGGCGCGCGGGAGACCATTGCTTCATGCGTCGGCGCGTTGAGCGCCACGGGTCCGCCGCAAGCATCAGGCGGCCTTCGGCGTCCGCGGGCGGCGGCAATTTTAATGGGTCTGGGCAGGTTTTGCCCTTTTGCAGCAACCCTTTGGCCCGGCGCGCCGCGGCCGCGGCCACGAAAGCGACACAGATGCCGAGCATGTTTGCAGCTCACCTGCAGGACCGTATATTCGACCGGCCCAGCGAACATCGGAAGCGCATCTTGTGACCGCGGCTACTGGCTTGAAGCGCCTCGCGATTGCCGTTGCTGCCGTGGTCGCGGCGGCGTTTATCACGTTGGTTGCGCTCTCCTTTCTCATTCCGGCCACATCGGTGCGGGATGCCGTCGCCAAGGAGATCCACGCGGTCACCGGGCTCGACCCGGTGCTGCGCGGCGACATCTCAGTCTCGCTGTTCCCATCCGGCACGGTCAGTTTCCGCAACGTGCTGTTTGGCGACGGCCGTACCGGCGACTCCGCCTTGATCGCCGACGAATTGACCGCCAACCTGCGCTATTTTCCGCTGCTCGCTGGGCGGATCGAAATCGCCGACGTGACGTTGGTGCGGCCGACGATCACCGTGACATTCCTGCCCGGCGGTGAATCGAACTGGTCGGGACTGATGCGATCGCTTGCCCGCGCGCTCGAACCAGATCCCGGGCGCACCGGATCGTTCTCGGAGATCGGCATCCACGACGGCACGGTCGTGATCCGCGGTCAACGTGCCGGAAAGGATGTCACTGACCGCCTCGATGGCGTAGATTTCCAGCTCGCGTGGCCGTCGATCTCGCGCAGTTTCGGTGCCAGCGGCCGCTTCGTGTGGCGTGATGAACCGGTCGAGGCGAGCCTCACCCTCGGCGATTTTCTGGCGGCGCTGAACGGCGAGCGCTCGGGCGTCAAGCTCCGGCTCTCCGGCGCGCCGGCGAAAGTCGCCTTCGACGGCGCAACGAGCGATCAGCCAACCCTCAAGGTCGAAGGCACGCTGAGCGTGGAAGCTCCCTCACTGCGCGACGCTTTGCGGTGGACCGACACAAGCGAGTTGCCGTTCGGCGGCTTCGGGCGCTTCGCGCTGCGAGCGCAGACCAGCATCGTCGGCAGCGTGGTCTCGCTCTCCGGCGTCAATGTCGAACTCGACGGCAATGCCGCCGAAGGCGTGATCACGCTCTCGGCCGACCATCGCACAGTCCAGGGTACGCTGGCGGTCGACGCGCTCGATCTGTCACCGTATGTAGCCGGAATCCGCCTGCTGGCCGCGAACGAACGGACCTGGGATCAACTGCCGATTGGGCTTGGCGGATTCGCCGACTTCGACCTCGATCTGCGGCTCTCGGCCGCCAGCGTCAAAATAGCGAACGCGCAATTGGGTCGAACGGCGGTCGCCGCCAACATACGCAACGGCAAACTCGACCTCACGATCGGAGAATCGCAGGCCTTCGGCGGCATCGCTAAGGGCTCGCTCGGGCTTGCCAGCACCAATGGTGGCGTCGCTGTGACCTCGCACCTGCAATTCATCGATGTCGATCTCGAAAGCTGTCTCGGCCAGGTATTCGGGATTCGCAAGCTCGCGGGCCGGGGCAATCTGCTGCTCAACATCGAGGGATCGGGACCCTCGGTGCTGGGCGTGACGAATTCGCTCAACGGAACGGCAAGCCTCACGGCCCGTGGCGGCGCGCTCGCCGGCATCAACGTCGAGCAATTGCTGCGCCGGCTCGAGCGCCGACCCCTGTCCGGCAACGGCGACTTCCGCAGCGGGCGCACCCCGTTCGACCAGCTTGCGCTAAGCCTCAAGATCGAGCAGGGCGAGGTGTCCATCGAAGACATGCATCTTGACGGTCCGGCAGTGCGCCTCGCGGTCGGCGGCCAGGTCTCTGTGCCCGCGCGCGATCTGGATCTTAAAGGGGTCGCGACCCTGGTCTCGAACGCAACCGCCAACGAGTTCGACCTGCCGTTCGTCGTGCAGGGCCAATGGGACGACCCGATCATGCTGCCGGATCCGCAGAGCTTGATCCGCCGCTCGGGCGCAGCCGCGCCGCTACTCGACGCCATCAAGGCCCGCAACGCGGGCGCCGCTGTCCGCTCGGTGATCGACAAGCTGTTTGCGGCTCCCGGAGCCGCCACCGCGCCACAGCCGCCGGCGCCCAACAGCCCGAATTAGCTCATCATCGGACTCATACCCGCGCCGCCGCGCCTCGCGTCCCGCTGAGCTTGGCGAGAAGCGATGCGGCGATCACGGCGATGCCGACCACGCCGACCATGATGCTGCACACGGCGTTCATCTCCGGCTTCACTCCGAGGCGAACCTCGGAATAGATGCGGATCGGCAGCGTGGTGGCGCCCGGGCCGGTCGTGAAGCTGGCGATGACCAGATCGTCGAGCGACAGCGCGAAGGCGAGCATCCAGCCGGCGGTGATGGCCGGCAGGATCAGCGGCAAGGTCACCGCGAGGAACGTGCGCAGCGGCGAGGCGCCGAGATCCATCGCCGCCTCCTCGAGGCTCGTGTCGAAGTCGACCAGCCGCGCCTGCACGATCACGGTGACAAAGCACATCGCCATGGTGGTGTGCGCAATCGCCACCGTCCAAAACCCACGATCAACGGCGACGGCCACGAAGAGCAGCAACAACGATAGCCCGGTGATCACCTCCGGCATGACCAGCGGCGCATAGATCATCGCTGCGAACGGCAGCCGGCCGCGGAAGCGGCCGAAACGCACGAGGGCAAGCGCCGCCAGCGTCCCCAAAATCGTGGCCGCAGTCGCCGACGCAAGCGCCAGGCGAATGCTGATGAAGGCCGAGTCGACCAGCGGCGCATCATTGATGAGCTCGGTATACCAATGCGTCGACCAGCCGCCCCACACCGTCACAAGACGCGACGCGTTGAACGAATAGATCACCAGAATAACGATCGGCAGATAGAGGAAGACGACGCCAATCAGGATCGCGAAGAGATTGAAGGCTGATACCTTGCGCATCGTCACTCCCGCTCCAAGGCCTGCATCGCTTGGTTCTGATAGATGACGATCGGCGTGACCAGGAGGCAGACAAGCACAACGGCAACCGCCGAAGCGGCCGGCCAATCCTTGTTGCCGAAGAATTCCGTCCAGATCGTCTGTCCAATCATCGGCGACTGCGAGCCGCCGAGCAGATCGGGAATAACGAACTCGCCGACGATCGGGATGAAGCACAAGAGCACGCCTGCGAGCAGCCCCGACGACGACAGCGGCAGTGTTATCAGCCAGAAGATCTTCCAGCGCGGGCAGCCGAGATCGGCCGCAGCCTCACGGTGCGATTCGTCGAGTTTCTCGAGCGTCGCGTAGAGTGGCAGCACCATGAACGGCAGATAGGAATAGACGACGCCGATATAGATCGCCGTGTCGGTCGCGAGCCACGCCTGCGGTTCCTTCACGATCGAGAGCGCCATGAGCACTTGGTTGAGCGGCCCGTCATGCTGCAGGATGTTCATCCAGGCATAGATGCGGATCAGCAGCGAGGTCCAGAACGGCAGCACAACAAGAAGCACGAGCACTGCCTGCCAGCGCCGCGGCATGCGCGCGATCGCGTAGGCGATAGGATAGCCGATAAAGAGCAGAATAAGGGTGGAGAACGCGGCGATCTCCACGCTCTTCATATAAGACAGCAGGTAGAGCGGATCTGAGCCGATGAGGACGTAATTGTCGAGCGACAGCGCGGCGAAAAACGCTTTGACGCCGGGCCAACCGGCCGCAAGGTCGAGCACCGGCTCGTAAGGCGGCTGCGCAATCGCCGTCTGCGACAGGCTGATCTTGAGCACGATCAGAAACGGCACCAGGAAGAAAGCCAGCAGCCACGCATACGGAATCCGCACGACCAGGCTTTGCCAAAAAGAGCGTCCCTGCTGTCGCTTCATGGCATTGTCATTGCGCTGCACCGCTATCGGGTCACTGCGTCAGTACGATCGCGGCCTCGGGAGGCCAGCTCAGCCACACCTGCTCATCGAAGGCCAGCGCCCGCCCGATGACGCCGCCGGTATTGGCGATCGCCGCCTTCACCAGCGAGCCGTCGCGGATGCGCAGCTTGTAGATCGAGGTATCGCCGAGATAGCCGATATCGACCACCGTCCCGGCGACGCAATTGTCCAGGCTTGGTAACGGCGGCTCCCGCGCGATGCGGACTTTCTCCGGCCGCACCGCGGCCCAGACCACCTGGCCCGGTTCGGCGTCGACCTTCGCGGCCACGCGCAAGCGGCCGGCCGCCGTGCCCTCGACGCTCCAGCAATCGTCGCCGAGACGGCCCTCGAACAGGTTGATGTCGCCGACGAAGTCGGCGACCCAGCGTGAATTCGGCCGCTCATAGATCGCGGCGGGCGGCGCCACCTGCATGAGCCGGCCGCGATCCATCACGCCGATGCGGTCGGCGACGATCATCGCTTCGCTCTGGTCGTGGGTGACGATCACGAAGGTGAGGCCGAGCTGCCGTTGCAGCTCCATCAGCTCGAACTGCGTTTCGCCGCGCAGCTTCTTGTCGAGCGCCGCCATCGGCTCGTCGAGCAGCAGCACGCGCGGGCGCTTGACCAGCGAACGCGCCAGCGCCACGCGCTGACGCTGGCCGCCGGAAAGCTGATGCGGCTTGCGGCCGCCGAAGCGTTCCAGTTTGACCAGGGCAAGCATGTCGGCGACGCGCCGGGCGATCTCCTGCCTGGGCAGACCTTCCTGCTTGAGCCCGAAGGCCACATTGGCCTCGACCGTGAGGTGCGGGAACAGCGCGTAGCTCTGGAACATCATATTGACGGGCCGCCGATACGGCGGCACCGCTGCAAGATCGACCCCGTCGAGCAGGATGCGACCGGTGTTCGGCCGTTCGAAGCCCGCGATCAGGCGCAACAAAGTGGTCTTGCCGCACCCCGAGGGGCCGAGCAGGGCAAAGAACTCGCCCTCATAAACGTCAAGCGACAGATGATCGACGACCGCGGCACCGCCGAAGCGCTTGGTCAGGACCTCGATGCGCAGCAGCGGACGCAGCTTCGGATCGCTCCACGGCGCAAAATCTCGTTTCGATCCGACGTTCTGCATTCCCACTTCAGCCGCGGCGTGCGGGAAACTCCGGGAGCTTTTGTAACGCAAATCGACATCATCGACAAATCGGGCGACGGCCGTCAGTGATCGGGCTTCGCAAAATATCAAATCCTCATCTCGGTCTTGCCTCCGCCCCGGGATCGGCGATGATGCGATATGGACTTTCGCGATCGTCACGTGGTGATCACCGGCGGCGCCGGCGCGCTCGGCACCGCCGTCGTCGCGGCGCTGGTCGAGACCGGCGCCATTTGCCACGTCCCCTGCTTTGACGACGCGGAAGCGCAACGCTTTCGGCTACGCGAGCACAGGCATGTCGTGCTCACCGTCACCGGCAGTCTTGCCGACGAGACGTCCGTCGGCCGCCTCTACGATGGGATCGCGCCGCTTTGGGCGTCGATCCACCTCGCCGGCGGTTTTGCCGCGGCGCCGCTCTCTGAAACCGGCGTGGCGACGCTGCGGCAGCAGATCGACATGAATCTCGTCAGCTGCCTCCTCTGCTGCCGCGCCGCGGTCAACGCCATGACCGCCGGCACGACCGGCGGTGGTGGCCGCATCGTCAATATCGCCGCCCGCGCGGCGCTGGAATGGCGAAGCGGCGCCGGCATGACCGCCTATACCGCGAGTAAGGCGGCAGTCGCCGCGCTCACCGTCGCGCTCGCCGAGGAGGTCGCCAAGGACGGCATCCTGGTCAACGCGGTCGCGCCCTCGATCATGGACACGCCGGCCAACCGCAAGGCCATGCCCAAGACCGATTACAGTGCTTGGCCGAAGGTCGAGGAGGTCGCCGCGACCATCCTGTTCCTCGCCTCGCCGGAGAACCGCGTCACCCGCGGCGCCGTGGTGCCGGTCTACGGAAAATCGTAACCAAGCGTCATTGCGAGCCAACGGGTCCGGCCCGAAGTGGCCGGCCCGATGACAGGCTAAGCGAAGCAATCCAGCTTCGTGCCGCGGAATCTGGATTGCTTCGTCGCTTCGCTCCTCGCAATGACGACCGGCTTTCTAATACCCTGGCCACAATCCGGGCGTCGCCAGTTCGACGAGATGGCCGTCCGGATCGCGGAAATAAACGCTCTCGCCACCGCGCGGCCATTTGGTGCGGCCTTCGATGGCGATGTCCGCAGCAGACAGCCGCTCCTCCCAGGCCGCAAGCTCATCGGCAGCGATCGAGAAGGCGATGTGCACCGGCCCATGACCGTCGTGCGGCGGGATGGTGCCGCCGGGCAGCCGTACGGTTTCGAACGAACGGCCACGCAGGAACAGCAGCAGCACCCCACGCCCGCCGACGTCGTAAGCGCACAGCCGCTGATCGCGGTAGATGCTGTTGAGCCCGAGCACTTGCTCGTAGAATGGACAGGCGCGCTCAAACTCTTCGACATAGAGCGAGGTTTCCAGAACGCCGAGCAGATTGGGCATGGGATCCCCGCAATCTTTCACCCGCGTTCCGTCGTCACCCTGAGGTGCGAGCGAAGCGGCCGCCCCAGGATGACGGAATTTACCCCGAGACCGAAACCACCTCGCGCGCCGGAGAGCGCACCAGCCGCGTCACGGCACCGGCAGCGACGACGGCGTGCTGCTGCGCATAGGCCTCGTGGTTCTCCTCGATGTAATCGAGATCGTAGAGGTAATTCACCATGAGCCCGTGCGATTGCTCAAGCGCGCGTTCGGAGGTGTCGGCCGGCCAGTCGAGACGTTCGAGCCGCGCACCATTGCCGAGATGGAATCGGGCGACCGCGTCGACGGGCAGGCCGCGGCCGTTGCGGGCGCGCACATAGTACCAGGCGGCGGCGCGCAAGAGCGGCCCCCGGATCGTTTCAACCAGATCCGGCTGGCGCCACCAATGGGCGTGGTCGAGCGCGGTCAGCGCGGCGCGATCCTCCTCATCGAGCGCCGCCGAGGCCTCGTTGGCGCGCTCGCGCTTGAGCCATTCGGCGAAATTCGGCGCCGGCGAAAGCGTCACGAAGGAGGCGATGCGCGGGATCTCGCGCGAGACCTCTTCCACCACCTGCTTGATGAGGAAGTGACCGAAAGTCACACCGGCAAGGCCGCGCTGGCAATTGGTGATCGAATAGAACACCGCCGTATTCGCCCGCTCCGGCACGACGGCCTCGCGCTTGTTGGAAAGAATCGGCGCGATCGCCGCCGGAATCTCGCGCATGAGCGCCACCTCGACGAAGATCAACGGCTCGTCGACCAGCGCCGGATGGAAAAAGGCGTAGCAGCGGCGGTCGGGCGGGTCGATGCGGCGGCGCAGATCGTCCCAGTCGCGGATTTTGTGGACGCCCTCATAGCGGATGATCTTTTCCAGGATCACAGCCGGCGTCGACCAGTCGATGCGGCGCAGCACCAGGAAGCCGCGGTTGAACCACGACGAGAACAAATGAACAAAGTCGTTGTCGATGACACCGAGATCGTTGCGGTGATCCATGGCGTCGAGGAGTTGCTCACGCATGCGCACCAGCGCGGCGGTGCCGCCGGGCGCCAGATTGAGCCGGCGAAAAAGTTCGAGCCGGCGCGGCTCGGCGGCACGATGCAGCTCGGCCGCGGCATCGGAAGACGGCGACTGCCGCCAGGCGGCGATCGCGGCATCGATGCGGGCGGGATCGTGGTCGAAGGTTTTCGCCAGCACCTCGAAGAACGCGATGCGCGGCCCGGTCGTCAGTGCCGCATAGCCCGCCAGAATCTCGTTGGCCAGCGCGACGCCGGAAGCCTCGCCGCGCCCGGAAAGCAGCGCCTCGCAGAGTTCGACCAAGCCGTCCGAGCGCCCGCGCGCCGGCTCGCGCCGGATCAATGCGCGGCTGCGGTCGGCGATGCTCTGCAGCATCTCGCTGAAGAACGAGGTGTTCAGCGCAACCATCCCATTCGCCCTTCTACCCGGCATAAAACAGCTAATCATCACAGCAGGCGATGACAAGTTAGCGAACTGCCCAACCTGTAGACAAATTGGCGCCGCTTTGTCAGTTAACGGACGCGCGGCAAACCGCTGCGAAGCATTGAGGAGCCGTCCATGCCGGGTCCATTGGCCGGTCTGCGAGTGCTGGAGCTTGCCCGTATCCTGGCCGGGCCGTGGGCGGGCCAAATCCTTGCCGATCTCGGCGCCGACGTGATCAAGGTCGAGCGCACCGGCGCTGGCGACGACACCCGCAGCTGGGGCCCGCCCTTCGTTCCCGCCGCCGATGGCGGCCATCTCGGCGCCGCCTATTTTCACGGCACCAACCGCGGCAAGCGCTCGATCGAGCTCGATTTCGAGAGCGAAGACGGACGCCGCATCGTCAAAAAACTCGTCGCCCGCTCGGACGTGGTGCTCGAGAACTTCAAGGTCGGCAATCTCGCCAAGTTTGGCCTCGATTACGCAAGCCTCGCCCCCGATAACCCGCGTCTGATCTATTGCTCGGTAACCGGTTTCGGCCAGACCGGCCCCTATGCGTCGCGTCCGGGCTACGATCTCATGGCGCAGGGCATGGGTGGCCTCATGGATCTGACCGGCACCCCCGACGGCGAGCCGCTGCGCGCCGGCGTGCCGGTCTCCGATATTTTCACCGGCGTCTATTCGGCGGTCGGCATCCTGGCGGCGCTGGCGCGGCGCGAGAAGACCGGCCGTGGCGGCTATGTCGATACCTCGCTGATCGATTCGACCGTCGGCGTGCTCGCCAACCAGGCGCTCAATTATCTCATCTCCGGCAAAGTCCCGCACCGCATGGGCAATGCGCACCCGAACATCACGCCGTATCAGGTGTTTCCTGTCACCGACGGCCACATCATCATCGCCAGCGGCAACGACAGCCAGTTCGCCAAACTCTGCGCCGTCCTGGGCGAGCCCGGGCTCGCCAAGGACCCGGCATACCTGGACAACACGGCGCGGCTCGCGCACCGCGCCGAACTGGTCGATCGCATCTGCGCGCTGACCGCGCGCATGTCGCGCACCGAGCTTCTGGACAAGCTCGAAGCCGCCGGCGTGCCCGCCGGCCCGATCAACGATCTCGCCCAGGTTTTTGCCGATCCCCAGGTGATCCATCGCGGCATGCGGCTCGAGGTGCCGAATGCCGCCGCCAAGGCCGGAACAATTCCCGGCGTGCGGACGCCGATCATGCTCGACGGCGCGCCGATGGCGGCGGAACGACCGTCGCCGCGGCTCGGCGAGCACACCGCCGAAATCTTGCGCGAGATCGGCGAGGGATAACTCGTTCGATAACCAGGGAGCTTGATATGACGAGACTAGCCGGCGCCCTATCGGCAACATTATTGTTCCTGTCTGTAACGGCCGCGGTTGCCGGTGAAAATCCGCTTCTGGGCACATGGAAATTGAAATCGTTTGTGCGTGAAGTGGCAGCGACGGGAGAGCGCTACAACGAGCGCGGAGAACACCCGAACGGCTATCTCGGCTACGCAGCGGATGGCCGCATGTACGCGATTATCACCTGGGACAATCGCGCCAATCCTCGCGATGTGGTTCCGACCAACGAAGAGCGAATAAAACTGTATGGGACGATGATTTCCTACGCCGGAACCTACACGATGGACGCCGAGAAGGTGATCCATCACGTCGATATTTCGTGGAATCAGATCTGGACGGGCACCGATCAAGTCCGGTTCTACAGGCTGGAAGGCAATATCCTGACCATCATTTCCGCGCCCAATCGAAATCCCGTGGACGGCCGCGACGGCCGCAGCATCTTGGTGTGGGAGAAGGTGACTCCTTAAAAGGCGTTTGCGAAGCTCATCATTCTCGCGGCGCCGGCTACGCCGTCGTCGGCAGCCGATAGGTGCGCTTGGCGGTATTGAAAAAAAGCTCCGCCTTCTCGTCGGCGCTGTAGGCCGCCGTCAGCTTTTTAAACGCGTTCCACAGGATGCCGTAGCTGCAATAAACCTTGTCGACCGGAAAGTTACTCTCGAACATCGCCCGCCGCGGTCCGAACGCCTCGATGCACGTTTCAACGTAGGGCCGCCACGCATTGGCGAGATCCGCCGAGGACGGCGGCTGTGGCTGGTCCTCGAATCCGAAACCGAAGATGCGCATGCCCATGCCGCCGAGCTTCACGCAGACATTCGGGCACTGCGCGAGGTCGCGGATGCTTTGCCGCCAGTGTGCGAACACCTCGTCGCGCCGGCCGGCATAGGCGGCGCCGACGCCAAGCGGCGCGCCGATATGGTCGAGCACGATCGTCGTCTCCGGAAAGATTCGGGCCAGGTCGGTCAGCTCCGCAATTTGGGTGTGATAATTCCAGGAATCGAACGAAAGACCATGGCGCGACAGGCGCGCAAATCCGGTGCGGAACTTCGCGTCGAGCAACAGCCCCTGCGGATACTTCACCTGAGTCGATCTGATGGAGGGGTCGGCGTCCCACACCGAAGAGTAGCGCACGCCCTTGAAACGCTCGCCTGCGGCGCGCAAGTGCGCTTCCAGCACGTCATCCACCTCGGCGCCCAGCAAGAGATCGGCGAAACCGACGATGCCGACGCAAAGCCGCGCCGGCCCATAGAGGTCGCTGGCGCTCATCGCCGCTACGCCGTTGACGAATTCCGTCTCGCCGACGGGCGCGAATTTGGCATCGCCCTCGGCGCGGTACATGGAGCCGCACTGCAAATAAACGGTCGCGCGGACGTTATGGCCGCAGGAATCGATGTCGCGTTTGAGTTCCTCGAGCAGATAGCGCGAGCCGCGATCCCAGAGATGATGGTGCGGATCGATGATCGGCAGGCTTTTGTCGATCGGCTCCTCTTGGCGCAACGCGAGCCAATCCTCCCTGACTTGGTAGATGAACTTCCGTTCGGCCGGCTTTTCCGCAGTCTTGTCGTTCACCTTAGACCCTCCCGCACGACGTACCCACGTCGGCGCCGCAGCATGGATTGCCGGGGCAAATCCGGCAATGACGAAATAGAAAATGCGCTCGCGCGACGCGTGCGCGCTCCCTCGCCCCGCGTGCGGGGAGAGGGTTGGGGTGAGGGGGCGTTGCGGCTTGGCTCAGACTCGCGGATAGGCCCCCTCACCCGGATTGCTTCGCAATCCCACCTCTCCCCGCGCAGCAGGGAGAGGTGAAAGAAATTCATTCTCGCGACGCGTTCGCGCCCGAGCATTGTTTGATTCGTTTGCTCCCTCGCCCCGCATGATCCCGAAAAGTGGTTGCCGGTTTTCGGACAAGATCATGCGCAAGAAAGAGGGGAGCGGAGCGCCGAAAGGCGCAA
>Ga0074044_10001754_pt1 | contig 19316 bp, 21 predicted proteins | sample BogForMeECP23OM1_FD_94443 | JGI IMG/M metagenome (GOLD analysis project Ga0074044, IMG submission 94443) | Bog forest soil microbial communities from Calvert Island, British Columbia, Canada - Bog Forest MetaG ECP23OM1 | ecosystem: Environmental > Terrestrial > Soil > Wetlands ...
ACGACCTTATACGGCACGCGTTTGATTTCCTCCTGCACTTCATCAAACTTGCGGCCCATGAACCGCTTGATGGAATAAACCGTGTTGCGGGAATTTGTGACCGCCTGCCGCTTGGCGGCGTCGCCCACGAGGCGGTCGCCGGTTTTGGTGAAGGCGACGACGGACGGGGTGGTGCGCTTGCCCTCGGAGTTCTCCAGAACTTCAGGCTCGCCGCCCTCCATGACCGCCATGCAGGAGTTCGTCGTTCCCAAATCAATGCCTAAAACTTTTGCCATAAAATCTATGTGGTTACACTACTTCTCAAGTACTCTAAGCAATGGTGATGCCGCGCGGTTGAAAAGATGATAAAACCATTGTAAACAAAGTAATAAATCGTGTTTTCTCCCGTTAATGGAGCGAAGAAAAACTGCGCCAAAAGAGTCATTATGGCGCTGTGTGAGTGCCGTATGGCACAGTTCGGGATGAATTTGGCGCACCCGGGAATATGCACTGTACAGAGGTTGGTGCGCCGCGGTTTGGAAAGATGTGTTTGGTGGCTTTATGCAGAAACACGGCCGGAGCAAAATTCTTCGCAAAAAACATAGAGAAAGCAGGACAGGCGTCGTGCCTGTCTCCAATTAGAGACCAAAATATGGAAACAGGCGCGACGCCTGTCCTACTGAATGATTTCCGCGAGCAGCGGAATTTTGCCGGGACGCTTCGCAGAGATTTCAAAGGCGGCCTTCAGCCGGGCGATGGCTGCTCTGGCCTGATTTGAATCAGCAGCGTGAACCCGGCAAAGGGTCGCGGATTTCTCCACCCGCTCGCCGGGTTTGGCCATTGGGTCAATGCCCACATCGTAATTGATTGAAGATTCTTTGGTGAGCCGGCCGCCGCCCAAATCACGGATGACTTCGCCGACAATCCGCGCGTCGCATTTGGAAATGAAACCGGATTTTTCCGCTCTCAATGCAACCACGACCGCCGCGGTGTGATCGAGCGCGAGTTTTTGGTTGAACGCCTTCAAATTTGCACCCTGGGCAACGAGCATTTCGTCCCATTTCTTTCGCGGTTCGCCGGAGTTCAGACAATCTTCCGCCAGCTTGTGGGCGGCGGCAAAGGATTTCGATTTGCCGGTTTGAACGAGCAAATGCGCTGCGCAGCCGAGGACGAGCGTGCACAAATCGTCACAGCGTAGGACAGGCATCCTGCCTGTCTCCATATTTCTGTTTTGTAATTCGGCTTTTAAGCTAGAAACAGGCGCGACGCCTGTCCTACGATCAAGCAGAGCTACACTTTCCTTCACCTCCAGCCAGTTGCCGGCGGCGCGGCCCAGCGGCGTATTCATGTCCGTCAAAATCGCGCGGGTGTTGACGCCGCACTCGTTGCCGAGCGCGACCATGGCCCTGGCGAGTTTGCGGGCATCGGCTTTGGTTTGCATAAACGCGGCGCAGCCGAATTTCACGTCGAGCACCAGCGCGTCCAGGCTTTCGGCGAGTTTTTTGGAAAGGATGGACGCGGTAATGAGCGGGATGCTCGGCACGGTGCCGGTCGCATCGCGCAGCGCGTAGATTTTTTTGTCCGCCGGCACCATGCGGTCGGTCTGGCCGCAGATGACGCAGCCGATTTTCTGGACTTGCGCGATGATTTTTTCGGCGGGCAGCAGCGTTTGGAAGCCGGGGATGGAATCGAGTTTGTCGAGCGTGCCGCCGGTGATGCCGAGGCCGCGCCCGGAAATCATCGGCACGCGGAAGCCGAGGCAGGCGAGCAGCGGTGCCAGCGGCAGCGAGGCCTTGTCGCCGATGCCGCCGGTGGAATGCTTGTCCACGAGCGGACGTTGGTCCTTCGGGAATTTCAGCACGTCGCCGGAATCACGCATGGCGAGCGTGAGCGCGGTGGTCTCGGCGGTGTCGAGTCCGCGAAAGTAAATGGCCATGAGCATCGCGGCCATCTGGTAATCGGGGATTGTCCCGGCGGTGAATTCGCGGGTGAAATTATGAATTTCACTGCCCGCGAGAATTTTGCCTTCGCGCTTGCTTTCGATTAACGAAAGAAAGTTCACGGTTTAACCCGTAAATTTTTTCGCCGCGATGCAGGCGTTGTGGCCGCCGAAGCCGAAGGAATTGTTGATGACGGCGTTCACCTTCAGTTCGCGCGCGGTGTTCGGCACGTAATCCAGATCGCATTCGGGGTCAGGCACCAGGTAATTGATGGTCGGCGGGACGATGCCGTGCTTGATGGCGAACGCGCAAACAGTCATTTCGACGGCGCCCGCCGCGCCGAGCATGTGGCCGGTCGCGCCCTTGGTGGAGCTGACCGCAATATTTTTCGCGTACGGGCCGAAAACGGTTTTGATGGCCAGCGTTTCACAGGCGTCGCCCTGCGGCGTGGAAGTGCCGTGGGCGTTGATGTAGGAAACGTCGGACGGATTCAACCTCCCGTGGCGCAGCGCCATTTGCATACAGCGCGCCGCGCCTTCGCCGCCGGGCGCCGGCGCGGTGACGTGATGCGCGTCGGCGGTGTTGCCGTAACCGACGATTTCGCAATAAATCTTTGCGCCGCGTTTTTTGGCGTGTTCCAATTCTTCGAGCACGACGACGCCCGCGCCTTCGCCCATGACGAAGCCGTCGCGCTCCCGGTCAAACGGGCGCGAGGCGTGCTTTGGATCATCGTTGCGCCGGCTCATGGCTTTCATGGCGCAGAAACCGCCGATGCCAACCGGAACCACCGTCGCTTCCGCGCCGCCGGCGAACATCACCTGCGCGTCGCCCATTTTGAGGGTGCGCCAGGCCTCGCCGATGGCGTGGTTGGCCGTCGCACACGCGGAACAGGTGGCGTAATTCGGCCCGCGCAGGTTTTTATGCATGGAAAACATCCCTGAAGCCATGTTGCCGATGAGCATCGGAATCATAAACGGCGAGAGCCGCTCCGGGCCGCGGTCGAGCAGGATTTTGTGCTGTTTGGTGGTGGTGGCCAGGCCGCCGATGCCGGAGCCGATGATGACGCCGATTTCGTCGCAATTTTCCTTGTCAAGTTCGAGACCGGAATCGAGCAACGCGTGATGCGCGGCAAAAACACCGAATTGGGAGAACCGGTCGGTATGCCGGACGTCCTTCGGCGATGGGAAGGCGGGCGTGGGATCGAAATTTTTCACCTCGCCGGCAATTTGCGTGTCGAACGGCGTCGCGTCGAACGCGCTGATGCGGTCAATGCCGCATTGCCCGGCGACGAGGTTGTTCCAAAAGACGTCGGGTTGGTTTCCCAGCGGCGTGACCACACCAAGGCCGGTGACGACCACGCGGCACTGTGTTGACTGGCTTCCCATAAAATCAAAAGGGGCAGATCAAGCTGAGTCCAGCCGAAACTGCCCCGGGGTTTTCACGTCGCAACTACTTCTGCTGCACGTCTTCGATGTATTTGATGACATCGCCGACGCTTTGAAGCTTCTCGGCCTGCTCGTCGGGCACTTCGATGCCGAATTCCTCCTCCAGCGCCATGACCAGCTCGACCGTGTCCAGCGAGTCCGCGCCGAGGTCTTCAATAAACTTTGCCTCCAGCGTCACTTGATCCGCATTCACACCGAGTTGTTCGACGATGATGTCCTTTACGCGTTGTTCAATAGATTTTTCAGCCATGGGTTGCTCCGGTTAAATTTTGAACTGTGTCTATGCCATGAAAACGCAGGGCGTCAAGCCCCGAATCACATTTTTTTCAATTTAATTGTTTGCCCCCCTCACATCACCATCCCGCCATCCACCGCCAAAACCTGTCCGGTGACATAACGCGCCGCCGGGCTGGCGAAAAACAACACCGCTTCCGCCACGTCCTCCGGCTGGCCCAAACTGGCCAGCGGGATCTGCCTGGTGATGCCCTCCTTCTGTTCCGGCGACAATTTGTCCGTCATCGCCGTCTGGATGAACCCCGGCGCGATGGCGTTGACGGTGACGCCCCGGCTGCCGAATTCGCGCGCGCACGACTTGGTGAAGCCGATGACGCCGGCCTTGCTGGCCGCGTAATTGCACTGGCCGGCGTTGCCAATCAGGCCGATCACGGAGGCGATGTTGACGACGCGGCCGGAACGCTGTTTCAGGAGCGGGCGGCTGAATTCCTTGGTGAACAGGAATGTCCCCTTGAGGTTGATGTCCAGCACGGCGTCCCAATCCGCCTCGCTCATGCGCATGAGCAGGCCGTCCCTGGTGATGCCGGCATTGTTCACCAGAATGTCCACGCGTCCCGGCTCCTTTAAAATCTGGCCGACGGCTGCCTCGACGCTGGCGGCGTCGGCCACATTGGCGGCCACGGCCCAGGCTTTGCGCCCCAGCTTCCGGACTTCGTCAGTCGTTTCCTGCACAAATTCGATTTTCAGGTCCACCGCCACGATGTCGGCCCCGTGGGCGGCCAATTTCAACGCAATGGCGCGGCCGATGCCCCGGCCCGCGCCGGTCACGACGGCAATTTGATTCTCAAGTTGTTTCACGGCGGGCCATTGTTTAACCGCGAACGGGCCTGAATGCACACAAAAAATTTGAATTCGCCAAAAAACTATACAAATCTTGCACGTTTCGGTGTCTGTAGGATGAAACTGTGTGATGACAGACGAGGCGAAATTTTCGATGACGCCGGCTGAACCCTCCCATTTTTTTCAGAGAGTGGACTGGGCAAGTTTTAGCGTCACAGCACTGCTGGCTCTGGGGATTTATTGGTTCACGCTGTCACCGGAAGTTGACCTTGATTTTTCAGGTTTTTTTTCCACGGCGGCGATGTATCCCGGCGTGTCAATCACCCCGGGATATCCGATCTGGGCGATTTACGGATGGGTTTTCATTAAACTTTTGCCAGTTTCGAACGTCGCATGGCGACTGGCGGTTGCTTCCGCACTGGCCGGCGCTCTGGCGTGCGGTTTGATTGCGCTGATGGTATCGCGGGTTGGAGTTTTAGCAGCGGAAAACATTTCCAGCTTTAAAAACCTCCATCCGAGCGAAGTAAAGTCGTTGCGCTTGGTTTGTGGTTGCGTCGGAGGGCTGGCCTTCGGGCTTGACGGTTGTGTCTGGCGCAAGGCGGTCATTCCTGATCCGCAACCTTTGGGTTTGCTGCTGTTTACTCTCACACTTTGCTTTTTGACGCGATGGTTTTTTCCGCCGCGCCAAAAACGATATCTTTGCGCGGCGGCATTTGCTTACGGTCTGACTTTGGACAACAGCCCGTCGCTGGTGACGGCAGCTTTTGGCCTGCCGTTTCTGCTGGCGCTGGGTGAACGCAAAATAGGACGGGAAATATTTTTCGGAGTGGGAGTTCTTTTGTGGGGCATTCTGGCAACCAATGGTTATTTGCATTGGAAAGACCTGAATTATTCATCAACGCGGCACATTTCCCTTTTGCTGTGTGCTATTTTCAGTTTCGCGTGGCTTGTCCTGTCGGTGCGAACGCGCAGCTTTTTCAGCGAATGGAAAACGGCCTCAATTTGCGTGGCGTTATTTCTTGCCGGTGTCAGCGCCTATTTTTTATTGCCGATATTTTCCATGACGACTCCTCCAATGAACTGGGGTTACCCGCGCACAGTTGAAGGCTTCTTCCACGTGTTAAGCCGGGGCCAATTTGAATCGCTCAATCCAACCGACCGCTTCAGCCAGTTGATAAAGCAATTGGGAGTTTACGGCAAAATAGCAGACGACGAATTTGGCATTATTTATTTGATAGCTGCTGCGATACCGTTCTGTCTTCTGCACAAGATTCCATCACCGACACGAAAATGGCTGGTTGGGTTACTGTTGGTTTGGATTTTTGTCTCCCTGCTGACGTTGGTTGGATTAAGTCCAGGTTCGGACAAATCCAGCGTGGAGGTGACAAAAACTTACTTCGCTGCTTCGCATCTGTTGCTCGCCGTATTCGCCGGGTGCGGCTTGATGCTGGTCGGCGCATTTGTCGCGCGGCCGGCAGCGGCGACGGAATCAGGGCGCTAACATTTTTACCGTCGCTTCCAAACTCGCCACATCCGCCACGTTCAACATCTGTGCCGTTTTATCAATGCGCTTCATGAAACCGCCCAGCGCCGTGCCGGGACCGAGTTCGATGAACCGCGTGAAACCCTGCGCCAGCAAATAACGCATGGATTTTTCCCAAAGCACTGGCGACGTGACCTGTTCGACCAGCCGCGCGGAAATAGTGGCACAGGCATCTTGCCTGTTCGCGGTTGACAGGCTGGAAGCCTGTCCCACTACATGCGGTTGGCCCGTGACATTGGAAATCACCGGCATGGTCGGCGACAAGATTTCGATTTTTGCGAGTTCCGCCTGCAGCTTCGGTTGTGCGCTGGCCATGAGCGGCGAGTGATACGCACCGGCCACCGGCAGCGGAATCGCGCGCTTGGCGCCCTTGGCCCTGGCGAGTTCAACAGCCCGGGCGATTTTGTCCGTTTCGCCGGAGATGACGAGCTGGCCGGGGCAATTCAGATTTGCCAGCACCACGCCCGCTTCGGCACAAATCTCGCGCGTCGGCGCTTCGTCCAGGCCGATGACCGCTGCCATGCCGCCGCGCGTCGCGTCGCACGCTTCCTGCATGAATTTTCCGCGCTGGCGCACAACGCGCAGGCCGTCCTCAAAACTCATCGCACCCGCCGCCGCGAGCGCCGTGAATTCGCCGAGCGACAGACCGGCGGTGGCATCAAATTTCAGTTGGAGTTCACGCTTTAGCGTGTCAGTGGCGGAACGAGCTAAAGCTTGAACTCCAACACGCTCCTGGAGCAGTTCAAAGCAAACCCAGCTCACGAGAAAAATTCCCGGCTGGGTGTTTTCGGTCTTGGTCAGCTCGGCATCAGGACCGTTGAAACAAATCGCGGCGAGGTCATAACCGAGCGCGGCATTGGCGCGGTCGAACCAGTCTTTGGCCGGCGGGAATTTTTCGGCGAGGTCCTTGCCCATGCCGACGGCCTGCGCGCCCTGCCCGGCAAACAACAATGCGGTTTTGCTCATGCGGCGGGAAACTAAACACGAATTGTCCGTCGTGGTAAAGTGTTGAACGATTCAAAGGCGTTGGTACGTCCCCATCAACTGTCCCTCGGCGAGGACATGGCCGTTCGTCGCCCTGAGCAACTCTTTTTTGGTGAGGCCGGGTTTGAGGTCGGGCATCGTGTCGAGCGCATAAATTTTGAAACAATAGCGATGCGGCTTGCCCGGCGGCGGACACGGCCCGCCGTAGCCGAGCCGCCGAAAATCGTTCATCCCTTGTTTGGCGTTGCCGGCGATGGTCTGCGTCTTGGCGACATCTTCGGGCAGCGCGCTCGTGCCGGCGGGTAAAGCATAAAGAACCCAATGCACCCACGTGCCGACCGGCGCATCGGGATCGTCGGCGATGAGGGCGAAGCTTTTGGTATTCGAGGGCGCATTCGTCCATTGCAGCGGCGGCGATACGTCGTTGCCGTCACAGGTGTATTTTGCCGGAATGGGCTGGCCGTCGGCAAACGCGGCGCTGGTGATCTGGATGCTCATGATTTTCGGGGGGTTGTTGTTGTCCGCGCAACTGGCTGTCAGCAGGCAGCCGAACAGGGCGATGGCGAACCACAAGTTCATTCGCGCGTTCATGGCTCGATTTTACTCCGCCATTGTTGGAGTTCAAGCTTCAGCTTGTTCGGACTCCGCGGCACGTTGGGTTTGTGGAGAAATGCATCAAGCGGCTGGTAAAGAAGATCGTGGTTTGCGATTTTGAGTATCTGTCTTCGGAGGGGCGAGTTCTACGAGTCCCAATTAAACAGGGCGTCGCAGAGCTCCGCCCTCCGATTTACGCCCGAGGATGAAATTTCCGGTGAATATCCCGCAACCGGTTTCCCGTCACATGCGTATAAATTTCCGTGGTGCTGATGTTCGCGTGGCCGAGCAATTCCTGAATCACTCGCAAATCCGCGCCGTGCTCCAGCAGGTGCGTGGCAAAACTGTGCCGCAGCATGTGCGGCGTGATGTTGCGCGCAACCCCGGCGCGGCGGACACGATTTTTGATTCGCAGCCAGAGTGTCACCGACGCGAACGGCGTGCCGCGCTTCGTCAAAAAAACATTCGCCGGCGAACGCGCTGTGACGAGCTTGGGCCGCCCGGCTTCGAGGTAACGATTCAACGCTTCAACCGCTTTGCGCCCCACCGGCACGACGCGTTCCTTGTTGCCCTTGCCGATAACGTTGATGAAACCGGCTTCAAGATGAAGCTGTTCCAGGCGCAGGTTGCGCAGTTCCGCCAGCCGCAAGCCGGAGGCGTAGGCGAGTTCAAGAACAGCCTGCTCACACAAAGTTTCCGGCAATTCCGGCGTTTGCGGTGTAAGCAGTTTTTTAATTTCCTGATTTGTCAACGCCTTGGGCAGGCGCTTCCACCGCCGCGGCAGCGATAGATTTTCCGCCACGTTCACGGGCAACAACCTTTCATTTTCGGCAAAGCGATAAAACGCCCGCAGCGCGGCGATTTCGAGATAAACACTTTCGCTGCTCAAGCGGCGCGGCGAATCTGGCCGGGGCGAGGCTCCTGACGAGCCGCCGCCGCTTTGCTTTGTCGCGCCGAGTCCGGCTCGCGAGGATCGGTCTTCGTTTGACTTCGACCCGACAGGCGCTCGCCCCACCGGCAACAAATTCCGTTCGCGTTCATGCTGGAGGAAGGCCATGAGATGCTTCAGCTCGACCTGCTCCCAGTCGTTCAATCGCTGCTTGCCGGCCCAGGCGACAAATTTGCCGAGCAACGCCGCGTAGGTTTTCTGCGTGTGCTCCGCCTGTCCGCGTTCGTGCCGCAGGTATTGCAGAAAATCTTCGATGAAATTTTGCACGGCTAAAATGGGCTGCCGAAAAATGTACGCCGCCGTTTGGCGAGGATTTTTCCGGTTTCGCGGCTGCCATGCAGAACACCGGGGACTCGCACCTCATCCCTTTTCACCGCGTAAAAAATGCCGAAAGGAAAACGATTGAGATTCACGCGACGAATGCCGGAAAAGCGGATGGCGTAAAGCAATGGGTGTTGGCCGGGTTTGCGGTATGCACGGCGGAATTGTTCGCGGACCTCGGCGCCCGGGCCGGGAACTTCGTCTTCGTACCAATCGAAGGCGCTTTGCAGATCAGCTCTTGCGAGCGGATGTCTTGTGGGAGCGGGCATCGGCGAATTCCTGGAACATCCGATCGAGATCAGCCTCTTTAAACGATTCGAGCAATTCCGGATGCTCGTCTATTTCCTTCAGGCGCAATTCCAGTTCGGCGCGCACGTCAGGGCTGGTTTCGCCGGCATCGTCAACCAATTCGTCGCGATGCTTTTCATACCACACGGGAAACCGCCTGCGCTCTTCCGGCGGCAGGGCCTTGATGGCGGATTCCAATTGTTCCACGCTCATGCGGTCAATTTACAATTTTTCGCGCCAATTGCGAATCAAAAATTCCCCGCGCTCGCGGCGCGGCGGGGAATTAAATTTTCACCTTGAACTGTTCTCCCGCCTTGAGCGACCGGGCAAAGGCCGCGAGCAGTTCGGGAATTTTTTCCAAATCCTTCAAGCTCACCACCTCCACCGGCGAGTGCATATATCGGTTCGGCAAGCTGACCAGCGCGCTGGCAATGCCGCCGCGCGTCCAGAAAATCACGTCAGTGTCCGTGCCGCTGTTGGACGACATCGCGCCGTGTTGAAGCGAAATTTTCCCGGCCTTGGCCACAGCTTCGATTCGCCCAACGACTTCAGGATGGTTGCAGCCGCCGTGGGTAATCACCGGGCCGTGGCCGATTTTCACATCGCCGTGCTGCGTCTTGCTCACGGTCGGATAATCCGTCGCGTGCGTCACGTCCACCACGAGCGCCACATCGGGTTTGAGTGAGTAGGCAATTTGCCGCGCGCCCAGCAAACCGACTTCTTCCTGCACATTTGAGACGGCGCAAATTTCCGCATGCAATTTACCTTTCGATTCTCGCAGCAGCCGCAACGCTTCCGCCACGGCAAATGTGCCGATGCGATTGTCGAACGCTCGCGCCACCGCCAAATCATTCCGCAACAAATCAAATTCATCGGCCAGCGTAATCGGGTCGCCGATCTGCACGAGTTTCTCGGCTTCCTTGCGGCTGCCCGCGCCGATGTCTATGAACAAATCGTGAATCTTCGGCGGCTTCGGGTCTTTTTCCTCGCGCATCAAATGGGGCGCGACGTTGCCCACCACACCTTTCACCGCGCCATTGCGGGAGTGAATCATGACGCGCTGCGCCTTGGTGATGGCTGCGTCCACGCCGCCCATTTTGCGGACATAAATAAAACCTTCATCGGAGATAAAATTCACCGCCATCGCAATTTCATCTGCGTGGGCAGCGAGCATCAGCCGCGGCGAACCGCCTTTGTTCAAAACGGCGACACAATTGCCGTAGGCGTCGGAAGAAGTTTCTTCGGCGAATTGTCCGGCGTAATCGAGCCAGACCCGCTGGCCACGAACTTCGTGGCCGGTCGGACTTGGCGTGTTGACCAAAGTTCGCAGGAAATTCAGAGATTGTTCACGCACGCACAGAAATTACGCGCTCGCAATGCGCGTGTCGAGTGCGGGTAAATGGCGTAACTTCCTCTGACTTTTGGTTTTTGAACGGCTTCCCGCACCATTTTCACGGTGAAACAACTCAGTGGAACTGGCCGATGGGCTATCAGTAAATGCCACTGCCGTTCCGAACGTGTTGGTCGTGCTTCCCGGCACGGTCGTCCCTAGCGCCGGCGACGATGGATTGTGGTTTCAACATGATCAGCAAAGCCAGCAGTGGTTCCACAAACAACTTGCGGCATCAAAGACTCAAGCAGGAACACTGCGCAAGGCGGTTGGGACGCCGTTTCGAGTCCTGTAATGTGCACCAACCTTCGCCACAGCGAAGCAAGGACGAAGGCTGCCGCGCCGAAGTTCGTAGAGCGTAGGCGGGCCGATCTGACGAAGCGCAAGGGGCTACGGCTCGGCGGGCTAAATTATTTTCCCGTTAAAAATTTCTCCACGTATTTGCCGAGCAGGTCGGCTTCGAGGTTCACGGCGTCTCCGACTTTGCGCTCACGCAATGTCGTGATTTCGTAAGTGTGCGGAATAATCCAGATGCGGAAACTTTTTTTGTCCACGCCCGCGACCGTCAGGCTGATGCCGTCCACGGCCACTGAGCCTTTGAAAACGACGTAGCGCATTACCTCCGGCGGCGCAGTAATGTCGAGCACGTGGTCCTGACCGGTGCGTTCCCAGCGGATGATTTTGCCGACACCGTCAATGTGGCCGGTCACAAAATGTCCGCCGAACTCGCCGTCCGCGCGCAACGGCCGCTCCAGATTCACGAGTGAACCGGCCTTCGCGAATTGCAGATTGGTGCGCCGCCACGTTTCCTGAAGCAAATCAAATTGGACCAGTTTGATTTTGCCGCGTGTGGCAACCTTTACCGCGGTCAGGCAACAGCCGTTCACCGCGAGGCTGCCGCCGGGCTTCAGCCCGCGGCCGGTCACGTTGGCACGCACGGTCAGTTCAATGGATTTCTTCGCCGGTTTGATGCGTTCGACGATGCCAGTTTCTTGAACGATGCCTGTGAACATGATTTTCCCATTGTAGCCGCAGGCTTCCGCCTGCGACAAACTCAAAACCCGATTTCGCGGGTGAACGCAGCCTGACGGCTGCGGCTACAGCACTCGCGCCGTCAGCAACAAATCCGGGCCGAGTTGTTTCCATTCCACATCCTGAAGCGGCAGCGCTTCCGCCAGAGATTTCGCGCCCTCGCCGGCCACGGCCCTCCGCGAATCCCGTCCGCCCAGAACTTTCGGCGCATAAAAAAACGCCACGCGCTGCGCGAGTCCGCCAAGCAGGAACGACGCGTTCACTTCACCGCCGCCCTCGACCAGCAGGCTCGTCACATTTTCCGCGCCCAGTCTTTTCAGAAGCCAACGCAAATTAATCAGTGACCAGTGGCGGGTGACAGGTGACAGGGGTTTGGTGGCGGGTGCAACCATGACATTCACGCGTTTCGCCAGTGCCGCCACCCGCCTCTTTGGCGCGCGTTTGCTCACGACAATCGTCGTCAACGTGGCATATTTGTCGCTGACAACTTTTGCACGCAAGGGCGTCCTTGCCACCGAATCCAGGACAATCCTGCGAATTGATTTCGCCATCTTCCCTCTTCCCTCTTCCATTTTCGTCCGCACCGTGAGGCTCGGATTGTCCGCCAGAATCGTGTTGATGCCCACGAGGACCGCGTCGCTGCCTTGGCGCAAATTCATCGCGCAAGCGCGCGCCTTTTCACCGGTGATCCATTTCGATTCGCCGCTGGCCGTGGCAATTTTGCCATCCAACGTCATCGCGGCTTTGACCGTGACGAACGGGGTGCGATGAACCATCCAGTGGTTGAACGTTTCGTTGAGACGCGTACATTTGTCGGCAATTGTTTGGTGGGGCGAGCGTCCTCGCGAGCCGCCGATTTTGGTAGGGACGGCGCGCCTCGCCGTCCAGTCATCGCGGCGCGATGACCCTGCCCTGGTCACCGCAATTCCTGCTCGTCGCAAAATCTTGAAGCCTCTGCCGGAATGGTTCGGATTCGGGTCAGCTGCGCCGACAACCACGCGTTTGATGCCAGCGGCGATGATGGCGTCCGTGCACGGCGGCGTGCGACCGTGCGTGGAACAGGGTTCGAGTGTCACGTAAAGCGACGCACCGCGCGGGTGGTGACCGCGCTTCTGCGCGTCGCGGAGCGCCTCGATTTCCGCGTGTGGCAAGCCCGCGCGCCGATGCCAGCCGCGTCCGATGATTTTTCCGCCCTTCACCAAAACCGCGCCTACCATCGGATTCGGCGAAGTCGTGCCGTAGCCGCGCCGGGCGAGCCGGAGGGCGAGGCGCATGAATCGGGTGTCAGACATCGCCGCGCAGCGTAGCCGTTGACGGGAAGAGGCTCAAACGGAAAGGGCTGCGAGCCGGTATGAAAATCAACCACGGATCCCGCAATACGGGACGGCTGGGCACGGATTTTGAACATCACAAACCTGCATCACCGAAAAAAGCTTCGGGCGAGTGTGTCTTTGAAATTGAGGTTTCCCAACCGGAAGGTATTCGCCTGGATCAAAATTGCCAGGAGAGTCGGGAGAGATCAACGCAGCAGAACTCGCAGCAGAAAATATTCATTGTAGGGCTGGTCGTCGGTGATTTCGACTTCAGGGTCGGGGTTGAGGAGATCGGGGACAGAAACTTCATTCTTAATAACCCGCCCGATATAAGCCGGGGCATCCTGGGAGTCGTTCCATTCCAAAAGGTCCTGCTTGGCGCTTTCGGGCATCCGCGCCGCAAGCTGATTCGCGTCGAGTCGTTCGAGGGGTTCCGAGGAAGCCAGCAAGTGGATTCCCCATCCTTCCACGGAACGAAAACAGCGAACATAGGGAAACGACTCGTGGATGGACCGAACGACGGCTTGTTCGGTGAGGAGCTCCCCGCCGGGAAACCACATCTGAAGAACACCGCCGGGATTCAAGTGTTGCCGGGCGGTGGCATAGAATTCCTTGGAATAAAGGAGGCTGGAACCCGCCGCTTCAATCGGCGGCGGCGGGTCCACCGTGATGACGTCGAATTTTTTTGAAGTCCGTTTCAGGTAACGCCGGCCGTCATCGATGATGATGTGACCCAGAGGATTGGTGAGGAAACGGTCCGCGTCCGCATGATAGAACCCGAACGCCTTGGTCACACTGGGCACCAACTCCACGGTCGTCGTTTCAATGTTCCAGCTCAAAGCCGAGCGATAAGACGTGCCCATGCCGAAACAAATGACCAGAGCCGATTGGGGCTGGCCCGGGTGAAAAGCCAGTGGCAAATGGGCGATGAACTTGGTGATGGGAGTCAGCGCCGTCATGCCAACGCCATTGACCAGAAGATGTTTGTCCCGGTTTTCGCCGAAGGAAATCACCGAAGCGGCGTAGTCGCGCCGGACCTCGGTGTGTTTCTGGCTGCGGAACAACATGTTTTCAAAGTCTTCCGAGATAAAGAGCGAGCAGGCCAGCACGACGCCAATGGCCAGTCCCCATCCGAGGCGCCGACGCCGGGGCTGGGAGCCGCCGAGCAGGATGAAAAAAATCACGAATGGCAGGTTGAGCAAAATCAAGGCGTGGCGCTCGCTCAAATGGGGCAGCAGAATATAACAGGCAAAGAGCGGTCCCAGGATGCAGCCGAGGACGTTGATGGCATAGGCCTCGCCGGCCCTTGCCGGATGACCGGTGGCGTATCCGTCAATCAAACCCGGCGTCAGATATCCCAGCACGGCACAGAACGGACAAATGCTGGCCAGCAGAATGAACACGCTGCGGGGGTAAGCCCACCCGGCCCAGTGAACCGTTACCAACCGGGGATCGTTGATCAGCACGGGCAAAAACGCCGCCACCGTCAGACCGGCAATCAATTCCACCGTTGAAAACAAGCGCCGCCGCCGAAGGTTTCGGCGATACATCAACGAACCGAAGAAAGTGGCCCCCAGATAAGTGAAAACGATCAGGGCAAAGGAATAAACCTGCGTTTTCATGACCGGCGTGAAGGCCCGGGTCCAGACCACCTCCGTCGCCATCGCCACAAAACCTGTCGAGAACAGAATCATACGGGTCATCCCGTTCCGGAGGGCCGGGACAGCGGCCGAACCGACGGAGGATTCGGGCCGGTCCGTTGCTTCCGCGGGAATGGCGGTGAACCGCTGTTCCCAGGCCAGGCAGAAGCTGATAAACGCGATGGTGAAGTTGCCCGCCGCCGCCAGCCAGAGCGTGTGGTGGAACCCCATGAGCTCGATCCAGGCAATGGCCGTCATGAACGTGCCCGTCATCGCCCCGAGTACATTGGCCAGATAAAGAAAACTGAAACTGTCCGCGTTCCGGGAATCCCGCTCCCGGATGAAAGCCATCATCAAAGGAAAGGTCGTCCCCATGCAAACACACCAAGGCAAAATCGAGGCGGCCAGCACCAGCGCCGATAGTGACAGGTAGGCGAAGGAATTGGTTTCGCCGGTGCTGAGCAACAAGTGCTCGCCCAAGGCAAACAGTTTCTGGACCGCAAAGGCGCCCAGCCCGATCACCAGCTCCACCAGGCCGTAAAAGACGACCGCCGAGAGTCCGGTTTTCCGGGTCAATTGAACGATGAATCGTCCGCCGGCCCAGGCTCCTGCGGACAGGCCCAGCATGAACACCGAGAGGACGATGGAAAGCACCGGGGTGATGATCCCGAACGAAGCGAACGCCATACGGGTCCAGACCACTTGATAAACGAGTCCGCAAAACCCGGACAAAAAGAAAAGAAAAAACAGAACGCGGCGGGTGAATAGATTCATGTGGAGCGGTTATTTACTCATCGAATCCATTTAAGGCAAGTTTCAAAGTCCGTCCGCGCCGGTGCCAGCCGCGCGCGATGATTTTACCGTCTTTCACCAGCACGGCGCCGACCAGCGGATTCGGCGAAGTCGCGCCGCAGCCGCGCCGGGCGAGCCGGAGCGCGAGGCGCATCATTCGTTCATTTTCGGTCATCATCGTCCGAGGATTACTCCGCTTCATGAATTGGACAGCACCATTCGACATGGATGCCCGCTTTAAGCGATCCTCCCGCAACCCCCCAACACACACCGGTAGCCTCGGCGAGGCTGCCCGCCTCGATGATGAAGACTTCGCCGACGCGCTCGAAAATATCCGATTGGAACCGGGAGCCGATAAAATGAAAATGTCGATCTCGAGAACGTTTGGGAGCGGAGGACAGCATATGCTTCTTCATCGCCTCTCCCATCTCTTTGGCGAGCTGGTTGGCAATCTCTGGAGGAAGATCCCGCAGATTAAGGCTTTGGTCCTCCTGTGCTTCGGATGGACCTGAAAAGATACAGCTCCCTTCATCGTCCGGCCTTTCAGGAATTTCCTCCTCGACGATCCGTGAGAGTTCAGCCCAATCAATCTTTCGTTCGGACGAATCCGTTTTAATGAACGGATGCACTGAAAGAGGACCGACTTTATGGGTTCTCTGGCACGGTTTTTTGCATTGGCTGATATGCTCTTCGAAAAGTTCGTTTCCGCGCAGAGCAATCGCCGCCGGAGCTCCGTAAACGATGAATGAGGCCACGTAAACCGGAAATTCTGACTTTCCGGCATCGAAGCACCTCAAGTCAAACAGCGCCGCCTGCATCGGTATCAAATACCAAAACGCCATTCATTCCGCAAACAACGCCTGCGCGAATTGTTTGGCGTCGAACGGTTGCAGGTCATCCGCCTGCTCGCCGAGGCCGACGAATTTGATGGGCAGGCCGAGTTCCTTCTGGATGGCCACCACCATGCCGCCTTTGCTGGTGCCGTCGAGCTTGGTCACAACGAGGCCGGTGAGCGGCACGGCCTTGTTGAATTCGCGTGCCTGGTTCAGCGCGTTCATGCCGGTCGTCGCGTCGAGCACGAGCAGCACTTCGTGCGGCGCGCCGGTCAGTTGCTTGCCGATGACGCGATGCAACTTCTGCAATTCCTGCATCAAATTGTGTTTCGTATGCAGGCGGCCCGCCGTGTCAATGAACAGGTAGTCCGCCTTGCGCGCCTGCGCCGCGGTGACGGCGTCGTGCGCCACGGACGCCGCGTCCGCGCCGTAAGCGCCGGCGACGACCTCAACTTTCAATCGTTGCCCCCACAATTTGATTTGTTCGATGGCGGCGGCGCGAAACGTGTCGCACGCGGCGAGCAAGGCGGTCTGGTGCTGTAATTGGACCAGGTGCGCCAGCTTGGCGGCGGTAGTGGTCTTGCCCGTGCCGTTGACGCCGACAATGGAAACCACGGTCGGGCCGTGCGCGGCCTTGATCAAATCCACCTTGTTTGACGAGAGATTCTTTTCAACTTCAGAACGCGCAATGGCGAACACGTCGTGGCCAGTCGTTCCCTGTGATTCGTAGGCTTGTTTGACGGCGGCGACGATTTGTTGCGCCACCGTCAGACCGAGGTCGGCGGCGATGAGCGCGGCTTCGAGTTCTTCCAGCGTGGCCGCATCGAGTTTCGGCGAGCGCGTGACGATGCGTTTGATTTCGTGGGCCAGCTTGTTGTGCGTTTTTTGCAGGCCGGCGCGAAATTTCTGAAACAAGCTCATTCGTTGAATCGTTAAATCGTTGAATCGTTGGACCGGTTAAACAATTCAGCGATTCAACGGTTCCACGGTTTTTCGGCTGACCTCCGCCTTTAATTTTTCCACGTGTTCATACGGCAGCTTGACGGTGCCGATGAGCGGTTTGCCTTTGCTGAAGCCGTGGCAGTCGGAACCGCCCGTCACGAGCAAATGAAATTTGTCGGCGATTTCCAAATAGTGCGCGGACGTCGCGGTCGAGTGTTTCGTGTGAAAACACTCGATGCCATCCAGCCCGGCGTCCACAAGCACCGGAATGACATCATCGGTGCGATTCAAACCGGGATGCGCCATCACCGCGAGGCCGCCGGCCTGATGAATCAACTCGACGCCTTCGAACGCGGACATCCTGGCCTTGGGCACCCACGCCGGACGGCCTTTTTTGAGAAAACGCTCGAACGCCTCGTCGAGCGATTTGCAAAGCCCGGCCTTCACGAGGGCGCGCGCAACGTGCGGGCGTCCGGGTGATTTGCAATTGGCCAGCGCAAATACGCTTTCCGCCTCCAGCGGCACATTCAACTCGTTGAGGCGCGCCACCATTTCGCGGATGCGATCCTGCCGGACGGCTTGGAATCGGGCGATATCCACAAGCAATTTTTCATTTTGCGTGTCCACGAAATAGCCGAGCAGGTGAAGCTCGGTGCCGTTGTGCTCGGCGGTGAGTTCCGTGCCGGTAATAAATTCAATGCCCGCCGCCCCGCAAACCTCTGCCATGCGCGTGCAGCCTTCGACCGAATCGTGGTCCGTCAACGCCATCGCCGCGAAGCCGAGCCGCTGGCCGTGCCCGGCCAGTTCCTCCGGCGAAAACGTGCCGTCGGAAAAATGCGTATGCAGATGGAGATCGGCGAATTTCATTTCACAATTCTTGCGGGGCGCATCAATTCGCCTTTCACCTTGTCCAGAATGCCATTGACGAACTTGCCGCTGTCCTGTGTGGAAAATTTTTTGGCGATATCCACCGCCTCGTTGATGCTGACCACGGGCGGAATGTCCTCGCGGAACAGCATTTCGTAAATCGCCAGCCGCATGACATTGCGGTCCACCGTGGCGATGCGATGGAACTCCCAGTTTTTCGCGTGCTGCCGGATGCGCGTGTCAATTGCCTCGCGGTGCTCGACGACGCCGCGGATGAGCGGGTCGGCAAACAATCGCGTCTCGGCCTCGGCGGCGGTCGGCGGCGGCAGTTCGACCGGCTGGCCCCACGTCGCCGGGCCTTTTTCCCCGGCGATGGCCGCCGCGCGCTGCGTGTCCCAGAATTCATCGAGCGCCCGATCCAAATCCTCCGGCGGATTCAAATCGTGCTGAAACAGAAACTGCACGGCGCGTTCGCGCGCTTCGCGGCGTTTGCCCATAAATCGGTTCTATAATGCCGTACAAACACAGGTGGGGAAATGAAAAACTGCGGTATGGCTTTTTACAGGAGAAAACGGAGGCAACGGAGATTTCGTTTTTAACATCTCTGTTTTCTCTGTTTCCTCCTGTTCAAATTCCCGCTAACTTTTCGCGCATGAGCAAAGTCAATAAACTGTTGCACACGCGCTACCGCGTAAACGATCTGGAACGCACAATCAGGTTTTACCGCGACGTGCTGGGTCTCCACGAAATCAAGCGGCACAAATCGCCGCGCGGTTCGGAACTCGTTTTTCTCAAGGCACCCGAAAGCGGCGAGGAAATTGAAATCTGCAGCTTCCCTGCTGGCGGCCCGGTGCAGGTGCAGCCCGACCTGACGCATCTGGCCTTCGAGGTGGACAGCCTTGAGGAATTCGGCAGACACCTGGCGAAACACGGCCTGAAATATTCCGACGGACCCACAACCACTTCCACCGGCACAGTCTTCGCGTTCATTGACGCGCCGGAAGGCTACGAAATCGAACTGATTCAAAAGGGCGCGGGCGGTTATTGAAAAATCGGCTTGCGCGGCCTACGAATTGTGCCTATAGTAAATCACTATGAAAAAGCCAATTTCACCTGTTCTGCCGGTTCCCGTGGACGGCGAACTGAAATCACTGATTGAGGCCGCCGCCGGGAAAACCCGATTATGCCAGGCGGATGTGATGCGTTCGGCGTTACGCGTCGGGGTGCCGGAGGTCGTCCGCCGACTCGAAGTTCGCCGCGCGCCGCGCCGGTCGCTGGTGGAATACCTGGATGCCTTTGCCGGATTGGTCAAACCCGGTCGCGAGTTGGTGCCGACTTCGCGCTTCAAATGAGATACCTGCTCGACACCAATTTGTTGTGCAAAGAGCGG
>Ga0074044_10001755_pt1 | contig 19308 bp, 16 predicted proteins | sample BogForMeECP23OM1_FD_94443 | JGI IMG/M metagenome (GOLD analysis project Ga0074044, IMG submission 94443) | Bog forest soil microbial communities from Calvert Island, British Columbia, Canada - Bog Forest MetaG ECP23OM1 | ecosystem: Environmental > Terrestrial > Soil > Wetlands ...
CCATCGGGCGGATTCCAGACGTCGCCGACCTCGATACCACTGGCCTCGACATCAAAGGCTCGCATGTGGACGAACTGCTCAGCGTCGACCTCGACGGCTGGCTGGCCGAGATTCCGTTGATCAAAGAACACTTCGCCAAATTCGGCGACCACTTACCCAAAGGCCTGCAAGACGAGGTCGCGGGACTAGAGCAGCGGCTGAAGTCCGCCACGCGGTAGTGCTCCCGGCCAACATACTATTAACAAACTGTCATCCCGAGCGGAGTCGAGGGACCTTGTGTGTGCTGTTCGAGGTGCGTCTGTGAGGAAGGTTCACATTCAATAGCTGATCGGAAACGCAAGGTCCCTCGACGCGAATCATCGTTCGTGGGCGAACGATGATTCTGCGCTCGGGATGACAAGGGTTGGGGGGAGCGCGCGCGGCTAGCCGTGCCTTTCAAAACTCCGACGCCCGATTCTTACCCTTTTCTGTGTGCGAGTCCTGGATTCCCGCCACGCCCATCATTCGTCCTGTTACTCCCTTTTCAACGCGATACGAAAAGAGCAGGTCCGGATGACAGGCCGTGCATAGGGGCGAAGCGCTGATATTCTTGGGAAGGACGCCAGCGCTGATCAGTTGACGGCGGTTGGCCTCGACCAGGTCCAGGAAAATCTTCGGCGGCAGCTCCCCGTGACCGGGAGCCCTGGCCGTGAGAAACAGCAGCGGGTACTTTTCGCGAACCGGATCAGATTCTTTGACTTCTCGGAATAGATTCTCAGCGTAAGCGAACTGCGATTCGAATTGCTGGCGCACCTCGGCTCCGACGTCATAGCAGCAGGCGTGGATTCCAGGGCCGATAGCCGCTTTAATATTCTTGGGCAGTGTGCCGAACCAACGGTGCATTTCTCCTACGCCTTTTTCGACAATGCGCTTGACGGTCCCGCGCCAACCCGCGTGAAACACTCCGACGGCTCTTTGCTTGGTATCTACCAGGATGATCGGAAGGCAATCGGCGGTTTGGATGGCAAGGAGAATGTCGGGCGTGCGGGTGATGAGGCCATCGCCAACCAACGGTTCCTTGGGCAAGGCGGCGACGCAGTGAATGAGATCGGAATGAATCTGGCGCAGGGTAACGAGGGGCCACGGCTTCTTGCCGCGCGTGGCGCCGAGTTGCGATAAGAAAAGCATGCGGTTGCGTTCGACCATGCTGCGCGAGTCCTGCTTGGTGAATCCGAGATTGAGAGTGTGTCCCCCATAAACGCGGGAGAACCCGGCGGATCGCGTGCTGAATCCATGGATTAGCCAGGGAATGCGCGAAAGGTCGTCAGATCGAAGTATGGTAAGTTGAGCTTTGTTGGCGCTCTTGATTGGCACCAGAACATACTAACAATCTAGGGTCACTGCCTAAGACCTGCAGGCATTTCCGCGCGTATAATCCGCATGCAATCAAAACGAGCGCTGCCTAGAATCCGGGGGACAATATGAGTCGCGTCGTGAGGATTATGAGTGGGATCGCTTTTGCGCTGATCGCTGTTTGCCTGGGAGCATTTGTGTCGTTAGATGAGCCCCTCGTGGCCTCGCCGCGACATTCGAGCGCCGCTGCGCAGGCTTCGTCGGACCCGCGTTTGCAGAATGCTTATCGCTTTCAGCAGGGCGGATGGACTTATGTCCATCTTGAAGGTTCTCCCGAGCACATTGGATTCCAGCATGGATACCTCTTGGCGCGCGAAATTGCGGACGCTTTCGCGGCGGTCAAACTGGAGGACACTCACACCACCAAGCGCGACTGGGATTTTTTCAGGAAAGCCGCGCACGAAATGCTTTGGCCGAAAATCGATCTGGAATATCAGCAGGAGCTCACGGGCATCGTCGAGGGACTTAAGGCCCAAGGCGTCGCCATGGATGTGGACGATCTGGTTGCGCTCAACGCCTTCGAAGAACTCCCCGGCTACTACGTGCCCTGGTTGGACCAGCAGCAACACGTCGCGGGTGCGCCGCGGCTGTCTAGTCCGGGCAATTGCAGTGCGTTTATCGCTACCGGCAGTTACACTCGCGACCACCAGATCGTAATTGCGCACAATAATTGGACCAGCTACCTTGTGGGCTCGCGCTGGGTCATCGTCTTCGACATTGTTCCCGAACACGGGAACCGCATTTTGATGGATGGATTTCCTGGTGTCATTACCAGCGACGATGACTTCGGTGTGAACTCGGCCGGAATCATGGTAGCGGAAACGACGATCGCCCAATTTGTTGGCTGGGATCCGCAAGGCAAGCCAGAGTTTGTGCGCTCCCGCAAGGCTCTGCAGTATGCCAATTCCATTGACGACTACGCCCGCATTATTCGTGATGGGAACAATGGCGGCTATGCCAACGACTGGCTGATCGGAGACCGCAAGACGGGCGAGATTGGATATCTTGAGCTGGGCTTGAAGCACACGCCGATGTGGCGGACGAAAGATGGATATTTCGTCAGCTCAAATTTTGCCCGCGATCCGGGGGTGATCAAAGACGAAACATCTGGCTTCGATCCCAAGAACGCGTCCACTTCGCCTAATGCCCGCCATATCCGCTGGGAGCAACTCATCAAGCAGTCCAAGGGACAGATCGACGTCGGCATGGCGGAAAAATTTATGGCCGACCATGTGGACAGCTTCGAAAAGAAGGAGCAAGCGGACGAGCGCAGCTTGTGCGGCCACGTGGATGCCTCGCCGAGGGGCGTGAAACTTTGGGACTGGGGAACTTACTATCCCGGCGGCGCAGTCCAAGGCAAGGCGACAGACAGCAACATGGCTCAGCGCATGAGTTTTCAGGCACGGGCAGGGCATCCCTGTGGCCAGGATTTCATCGCCAAGGATTTCTTGACCGCGCATCCCGACTACTCCTGGGAAGCGCCCTCGCTTCGTGATATGAAAGCGGGTCCGTGGACACTTTTCCGCGCCGGACAGCGCGAGGGACAGTAATCGAGTAGTTACGCGTCGACTAACTCCGGACTGCGCTTGCGCCAATCCGTGGCCTGCTCATACGCATACGCGAGCTGTAGAACTGCGTCTTCTCGCCAGTGCGGGCCGATGATCTGCAGTCCGATGGGAAGACCAGCGCTCGTAAATCCGCAGGGAACCGAGATCGCAGGCAGTCCCCACACGTTTGCCGGGCGCGTATTGCGGAGCAGTAGCATTTCGCGCGGACGGAGAAGATCTGGGTTCTGCTTCAGTTCAGCAATCGCAGGTGCGGGAACTGGTGTGGTCGGAATTACCAGGAAGTCGACATCCTCAAACACGTGCTTGATTTCGCCGCGTATCTTCTGCAGTTCGCGGCGGCGCTGCTCGACCTCCTCGCTGGTGATGTCCTCGCCCTTGCGGATACGACGCAGGGTTTCCGGTAGGTACTGCTCCGGGCTCCTGGAAACGAAGTCGGCGTGATACGCGTAGGCCTCCGCGGTTTGCAACGTGCGGTCCGTGGGGACATCAAGCTCGATCTCGCACAAATCGCCGCCGAGGGTTTTTATGATGCCGAGCGCCTGCTCCACCGCGGAAGCAATTTCCGGATCAAGATCCTCATAGAAAAACTTCCGGGGGACGCCGACCCTCGCCGGCTTGGATCCGTCACCAATGGCTGCGAGGTAGTCGGGCACTGCCACGTCGGCGCTGTTCGTATCTCCCTCGTCGTAGCCTGCGATTGCCTGCAACATCACCGCGGCATCGGAAACCGTGCTCGCGATTGGCCCAATATGATCGAGCGACAGCGAAAGCGGTATAACACCGCGAGCGCTTACGCAGCCATACGTCGGCTTCAAGCCGACGATTCCGCACAACGCACCAGGTTCGCGAATGGACCCGGCAGTATCCGTCCCAATGGCGCCATAGACGAGACCGGCGGCTACAGATGCGGCTGAGCCTCCCGACGATCCTCCGGCGATGCACGCGGGATCCCAGGGATTGTGAACTTGCCCGTAATAGCTGATCATCGAACTGCCGCCATAGGCAAACTCATGCAGGTTGTTCTTCCCTAAAAGGACGGCCCCAGCATTTTTCAAACGCCGCACAACCTCAGCATCTTCTGCTGGAATCCGATCCTTAAATAAAGCGCTGGCAGCGGTGGTGCGAACGCCCGCCGTGTCGATGAGGTCTTTCAAAGCAAGTGGGATCCCGTGCAGTGGCCCGCGCCAATGTCCCTGCAGCATCTCTTTTTCGGCTGTGCGTGCCTGCTCCAGCGCCGACTGCGAGGTCACGGTAATGAAAGCATTCAGGGTGGGGTTGAGCTTCTCAATCCGCTCCAAACACTGCTTCGTCAACTCTACCGGGGAAAGCTCCCGTTTACGCAACAACTCGCTAATCTCCACAATGGACGTGAGCATGTTCCTTTTTCTCGATGCGAATCTGCTTTCGGCAAATCAATTATCGTCCGGGGTCATGCTTTGCTTGGCACGAAAAGTCTATAATCTTTACTTTGCTTCTGGGGAGGTACAAAGATCACGCCATGGCCCAGATGACTGCAACTCCTGTCGCAACCCGCGCGTTTCTCCTCGATGGTAAATGGATTGAGGAAGGCGACCAGGTCGAGATACGATCGCCCTACGATGGTAGCGTTGTCGGTGGTGTATTTCAGGGAAGACGCGAGCATGCCGAGGCGGCGATAGCGGCCGCGGTCAAGGCTTTCGGCACTACGCGCCGGCTGCCGGCGTTTGAACGGCAACGCGTATTGCGCCGGGTGGCGGAGAACCTTGCCCAGCGCAAGGAGGAGTTTGCCCACACTCTAGCCCAAGAATCGGGCAAGCCGATCAAGGCGGCGCGCAGTGAAGTCGGCCGATCTATTTTTACTTTCACCGTAGCTGCGGAGGAGAGTACCCGCATCTACGGGGAGTATCTGCCGCTGGATTGGCAGGAATTCACAGCCGGACGCTGGGGAATTGTCCGTCGTTTTCCCCTGGGGCCGATCGCCGGGATTACGCCGTTCAATTTTCCCCTCAACCTGGTGGCACATAAGGTGGCCCCCGCTATTGCCAGCGGCTGCACCATGGTGTTGAAGCCGGCTCCGGAGACGCCGCTGACCGCATTGCTTATGGCGGAAGCAGTGCAGCAGGCGGGTTGGCCGGACGGCGCCTTGAATGTTCTTCCGCTTTCCAATGACGACGCTGGACTACTGGTGACCGACGAGCGCCTGAAGCTGATCAGCTTCACCGGCAGTGCCGCGGTCGGCTGGGATATCAAGCGGCGCGCCGGCAAAAAGAAGGTCGCGCTGGAGTTGGGAGGGAACGCAGGCGTCATCGTTCACAGTGATGCGGATCTTACTTACGCAGCAGAGCGCTGCGTGACCGGAGGTTTTGCCTACGCCGGGCAGTCTTGTATCTCGGTGCAGCGCATCCTGGTGGAGCGCACGGTTTTCGAGAGATTCAAGGATCTTTTCGTGGCCGGAGTGAAAAAACTGAAAACGGGAGATCCGCTGGAGGAGTCAACCGATGTGGGCCCTTTGATTCGCGAAAGCGATGCCATCCGCGCCAGCGACTGGATTCAGGAGGCAGTGCGCGGCGGCGCCCGATTACTGTGTGGCGGCCAGCGCAAGGGATCGGTACTTGAGCCGACTGTCCTGACCGGGACGCGCCCGGAGATGAAGGTGAACTGCCAGGAAATTTTTGCCCCAGTCGTAACCATTGAGGCGTACGACGACTCTTACAATGCATTGAGGCAAATCAACAACTCTCAATACGGTTTGCAGGCGGGAATATTTACGCGGGACGCCAAGCTTCTGTTTGACGCGTACGAAGAACTCGAAGTGGGGGCCTTAATGGCCGGTGACGTGCCGACGTTTCGCATTGATCACATGCCTTATGGTGGCGTTAAAGACTCGGGATTAGGACGCGAAGGCCTGCGCTCCGCAATTGAGGAAATGACAGAACCAAAGTTGCTGGTGATGAACCTGCGATGAAGTGATTGTGGTTGGCAGAATGCCTGGGACATATCGAATCACGATATAATTTCCGGGCCGCGGGAGAGATGGCTAGAGCGCATTCGGAAGCTGTTTTGGGGAGGGCAGGGCTTCAGCCGTGCCGTTTAGAGCCTCGGAAACCCGAGGCTTTAGCCCCTGAGGGACGAGCCCCAACCTGAAAGACATTTATGAAACACACTCTAGAGTGCTTGCTGTTTTTGCCGGCACAATAATTGTTGGTGAATTTTTTCGCAGTTGCATTGCTGGTGGCAATCGCAAAACGGCACGAACTGTTATAATCACAAGTTTTCTGTTGGCAGGAATTACGAATGAAGTGACTGCCGGTTCCAAAGAGTGCTGAACTGGGGATGGGGTTCGGCGCTCCGCTGCACTGAAAGTTCTGATCGATGCAGATTTTCCATCGCAGTACCAACACAATCTCCCGCGCCACCATTTACGGGACGGTGTTCCTGGTGGCGGCGTTGCTCTGGGCTGTGCTCGAACTGCAGCGCTCGCCCTATATAACCTACGCCAAAGTCGTGCGTCCGCAACCCGTGCCCTTTAGCCATCAGCACCACGTCGGCGGGCTGGGCATTGATTGCCGTTATTGCCATACATCGGTCGAGACTTCAAAATTCGCCGGAATTCCTCCAACCAAGACCTGTATCAACTGCCACTCCCAGATTTGGACGGGAGCGCAGTTGCTCGAACCGGTACGGGAGAGTTTCCGCACCGGCAAGTCCCTGGTATGGACTCGAGTCAACGACTTGCCTGATTTCGTTTATTTCGACCACAGCATTCACATCAACAAGGGCGTGGGCTGCAACACTTGCCACGGCCCCGTTGATCGAATGCCACTGATGTTCAACTACGCCTCTTTGCAAATGGAGTGGTGCCTCGACTGCCATCGCGCGCCCGAGAAGAATCTGCGGCCTCGCGACCAGGTATTCAATATGCGCTATGAGCAACCCTCCAGCGAGAAGCCGGTAGTGCTGGATGGCAAGACTTATACAGATCAGCTTTCTCTGGGGAGGGATTTGGTCAGGGAATACAACTTGCGGACCGTGACCGACATCACGAGTTGTTCAACGTGTCACCGATGAAATGGAAATGATTCCACCGCGGCAGCGAAGTTCGAATAACAAGATGGAAGAAGAGAAAAATAAGAGAGCGCACGAGGACGTTTGTCCGGGAAAGAAGCACAAGCTCGACCTCAAAACAGCTCGAGCTCAAGTCGCCGAGACTAACGGCCCGGAGTATTGGCGCAGCCTGGAAGAACTCGCCGGCAGCTCCGAGTTTCAGGAGATGATGCACCGCGAGTTTCCCAAAGGCGCCTCCGAGTGGCTGGACGCGGTTTCCCGCCGGGGCTTCCTGAAGTTGATGGGCGCCTCGCTGGCCTTGGCAGGCATGACCGCCTGCACGAAACAGCCCCTGGAGCCGATTGTTCCTTATGTGCGCCAGCCGGAAGAAGTGATTCCTGGGCGTCCGATGTTCTACGCCACCGCGTTCACTCTGAGCGGATACGCCAGTCCGATTCTGGTCGAAAGCCATCTCTACCGCCCCACCAAGATTGAAGGCAACGAGCAACATCCCGCGAGCCTTGGCGGTACGGATGTATTCGCGCAGGCATCCATCCTCGGAATGTATGACCCCGACCGATCGCAGACCATCGCGTATTTGGGCGACGTGCGCACCTGGGGAAATTTTCTGGAAGCAATCCGCGGACCGCTCAGCGCGCAGAAAGCGGTGCAGGGCGCTGGCATCCGCATCCTCACGCGGACGGTTTCTTCACCCGCACTGGCCGATCAGCTGCGGTCGGTGCTCAAACTCTATCCCCAAGCGAAGTGGCACGTGTATGAACCGGTGAATCGCGACAATGTGCTCGAAGGCGCGAGAATGGCCTTCGGCCAACCAGTTGAGACGCAGTACCGGCTGGAAAACGCCGATGTGATTGTCTCGCTTGATGCCGATTTCCTGTACGCAGGATTTCCCGGGAGCACGCGCTATATTCGCGATTTCGCCAAGCGCCGCAATCCCGAGGCCGAGATCGCGCACCAATATCACGATGAGTTCAGGCCTGAGAGCGCAATGAGCCGGCTGTACGTCGTCGAGAGCACGCCCAGTTCAACCGGCGCGAAAGCGGACCATCGATTGCCACTGCGGGCAAGCGAGATCGACGGATTCGCCGGCGAACTTCTTCTTGCTCTGGCGGCGACTTCGAACAGTCTGAAGACAAACAAAGGGACCGAATTTCTGCAGGCGGTTGCGGCGAATCTCACTAGGAAGCGGGGTTCGAGCGTCATTATTCCTGGCGACCATCAGCCCCCTGCAGTTCACGCTTTGGCCCACGAGATTAATCAGACTCTTGGCAACGTGGGAAAAACAGTTTTCTATACCGATCCAGTCGATGCCAACCCGGTCAATCAAACCGAGTCGATCAAAGATCTTGTTGCCGACATGCGCGCCGGCAAAGTGGACATGCTGTTCATCCTGGGCGGGAATCCCGCCTACGATGCGCCCACGGACCTAGGCTTCGACGATGCGCTCAAGAACACGAAAATTCCGATGCGCGTGCATCTCGGGCTTTATCAGGACGAGACCGCCGAGCTTTGCCAATGGCACGTGAACGAGGCGCACTATCTCGAGTCATGGGGCGATACTCGCGCATACGACGGTACGGTAAGCATTGTGCAGCCGCTGATCGCCCCGCTGTATGGCGGCAAGAGCGTTTATGAACTCACCGCGCTGTTGGCCGGTCAAGCCGAAGCTACCGGCCACGAAGTCGTACAGGGCTACTGGCGAAAGCAGCATCCAGGCGCGGACTTTGACACCTTCTGGCGGAAATCGCTGCACGATGGCTGGGTTGACGGAACCACATTCCCCCCCAAGCAATTTGCGACGAAGGTGGCGAGCTATCTGCCTTCCGTCAACATCCCGCCAAATGCTGTCGAGATCAACTTTCGCCGTGATCCTTCAATCTACGACGGCCAATTCTCCAATAATGGCTGGTTGCAGGAACTGCCCAAGCCGATGTCGAAGATGACTTGGGACAATCCCGTGCTGATCGGCCCAGCCATGGCAGCGCGGATGGGGCTGAAGACCGAAGATCTGGTGACAATCGAATTAAATGGCAAGAAGGTAACAGCTCCCATCTGGATACAGGCTGGCCATCCCGATAATTCCGTCACAGTGTTCCTGGGTTACGGACGCCGCCGCGCCGGGCGAGCCGGAACCGGCACAGGTTTCGACGTGTACCCGCTTCGATACAGCGCGACGCCATGGTTCACCACCGGCGTGAATATTACCAAGGCTGGTGGCACCTACAAGCTGGCGTCCACTCAGGGCTACCAGACCATGGACACGCCCGAAGGCGCGCGCCCGCAAGTACGCTCTGCGAGTCTCGAAGAGTATCGCAAGGAACCAGACTTCGCCAAAGAAGAAGAGCCACCCGCGGAACTGACGTTGTACAAGCCCTATCCGTACGAGAAAGAACCCTATGTATGGGGCATGGCCATTGATCTGAACGCCTGCGTCGGCTGCAATAATTGCATCGTCGCCTGCCAGTCGGAGAACAACATTGCGGTCGTTGGCAAAGAGCAAGTCGTGATCGGCCGCCACATGCACTGGCTGCGTGTCGATGCCTATTATCAAGGCGACCGCGATAATCCCAAGGCATACTTCCAGCCCGTCCCGTGCATGCAGTGTGAGAATGCGCCTTGCGAAGTAGTGTGTCCCGTGGGCGCAACTGTGCACAGCACCGAAGGCCTGAATGACATGGTCTACAACCGCTGCGTGGGCACGCGCTATTGTTCCAATAACTGCCCATACAAAGTGCGGCGCTTCAACTTCCTTCTCTTCCAGGATTGGGAAACGCCGCAGTACAAGATGATGCGCAATCCGGATGTGACCGTGCGCAGCCGCGGCGTCATGGAAAAATGTACTTATTGCGTGCAGCGCATCACCCAGCACCGCATCGATTCCGAGCGCGAAAATCGCAAAATTCAGGATGGCGAACTGCAAACCGCCTGCCAGCAATCCTGCCCAGCTGACGCGATCATTTTCGGCAATATCAACGATCCCAACAGCCACGTCTCAAAGCTTAAGGCGATCGCCCGCAACTACAGTTTGCTGGCCGATCTGAATACCCGGCCGCGAACCACGTACTTGGCCGAGATTCGCAACCCAAACCCGGAACTTGAAACTTAGGCGGAGCACGATCGAGAAATGGACGAGCCCAGACAACCCGCAACCATTAACGATAGCGCTCCGGTAATCGAGCCCGGATATACTTTCGCCTCGGTCACCGACAAGATCAGCTCGATTGTCCTGACGCGTCCCACTTCCAATGGTTGGTTCCTGGGTTTTGGCATCGCTTTCCTGCTCACCATGATGATGCTGTACGCCATCGGATATTTATTTGTCCGCGGCGTCGGCATCTGGGGCATCACCATCCCCATCGGCTGGGGCTTCGCCATCGTGAACTTCGTCTGGTGGATTGGAATCGGCCACGCGGGCACGCTGATCTCGGCCATCCTTCTATTGCTGCGGCAATCCTGGCGTAATTCCATTAACCGATTCGCCGAAGCCATGACCCTGTTCGCCGTTGCCTGCGCAGGCACGTTTCCGCTGATCCACATGGGCCGGCCATGGCTGGCCTACTGGATGTTCCCTTATCCCAACAGCATGAATTACTGGCCGCAGTTCCGCAGCCCGCTGGTCTGGGATGTTTTCGCCGTATCGACCTACGCAACCATTTCCTTTTTATTCTGGTTTATCGGGCTCATTCCAGATTTCGCCACCTTGCGCGATCGTGCTTCGAACCGCTGGGCGCAGATGATTTACGGAATGCTCGCCATGGGCTGGCGCGGTTCCGCGCGGCACTGGCATCGCTACGAGACGGCCTACCTGCTGCTCGCCGGACTCGCGACTCCGCTGGTGTTGTCGGTTCACACCGTCGTCAGTTTCGACTTCGCCATTGCCATCGTGCCGGGTTGGCACACCACGATTTTCCCTCCCTACTTCGTGGCGGGCGCAATTTATTCCGGCTTTGCGATGGTCCTAATGCTGGCGATACCGATCCGCAAGTTTTATGGCCTCGAGGACTTCATCACCGAGCGCCATCTGCAGAACTCGGCGAAAGTTATGTTGGCGACCGGCCTGATCGTGGCCTATGGCTACGTCATCGAAGCGTTCATGGGATGGTACAGCGGCAACCGCTATGATACGTTCACTCTTTGGAATCGCCTGCATGGGCCTTATGCCCCTTGTTATTACGCGCTGCTGGCTTGCAACATCTTTATCCCGCAATTGTTGTGGATTCGCAAATTGCGCACCAGCCCGCTTGCGCTCTTCTTGCTTTCCGGAGTCATTCTCACCGGCATGTGGCTGGAGCGCTTCATCATCGTCGTAGTCAGCCTGCATCGTGATTTCCTGACTTCATCCTGGGGCATGTACTATCCCACTCGTTGGGACTGGATGACTTTCATCGGCACCATTGGCCTGTTCCTGGCCGCGATGTTCCTGTTTGTGCGCATCCTGCCCATGATTTCCATCTTCGAAATGCGCACTCTGCTGCCCGAAGCGGAGGTGAAGGAATGAAGCGCACTCCGATTTACGGCATGATGGCCGAATTTGATTCTCCTACCACTCTGGTGGAGGCGGCTCATCGGGCGCACCACGCCGGTTATCTGAAGATCGACGCCTACAGCCCGTTTCCGGTCGAAGGATTGGCGGAGGCCGTGGGCTTTCACAAGAACGGCGTCCCGCTCGTGGTCCTCATTGGCGGACTGCTGGGAGGTTTATCCGCGTACGCCCTGCAGTATTGGATTTCCGCCATAAGTTATCCAATCAATGTGGGCGGCAAGCCCTACCATTCATGGCCCGCGTTCATCGTGGTCACTTTTGAAATGACGATTCTCTTCGGAGGCATTTTTGCGGTGTTCGGCATGCTCGCATTGAATGGACTTCCCATGCCGTACCATCCCGTGTTCAATGTGCCGCGCTTCGCCTTCGCCACCAAAGATCGGTTCTTCCTGATCGTGTTCTCGACTGATCCCAAGTACAGCCCCACTGAAACCCGTCGCTTTCTCGAAAGCCTGGAGCCGCGTTCAATTGCGGAGGTCCCCAGCTAAGGCCATGCTGAGCCTCCGCAAAATTTCGCAACAGAGAATGGAGGCCGGGCGTCCTCGCGCGACTGTACGGGCGAGATGCTCGTACTCAATCCTCTTGGGCTTGTTGTTGACACTCGCCGGATGCCGTCAGGACATGCACGATCAACCACGCTTCAAGCCGCTTGCCAAAAGCGACTTTTATGCCGATTTGCGGTCGGCGCGCCCTCCGGTGGATGGCACCGTTGCGCGTGGCCAGTTGCACGAAGATTCGTATCTCTATACCGGCAAGTTCGGAAACAACCCCGGCGACTATATGCCATTCCCCGTGACCGCCGAGGTGCTGGCCCGCGGACGTGAGCGCTTCAATATTTATTGCTCGCCCTGCCACTCGCGCCTGGGCGACGGCAACGGGATGATTGTGCAACGCGGCTTTCGCGCTCCACCGTCGTATCACACCGAGCGGCTGCGCAAAGCGCCGCTGGGATATTTCTTTGACGTAATGACCAACGGGTTCGGCGCCATGCCCGAATATGCCACGCAAGTTCCGCCGCCTGACCGCTGGTGCATCGTGGCTTACATCCGAGCTTTGCAGTTGAGCCAGGGAGCCACCATGAGCGACGTCCCCTCAGGGCAAAAGGTCCCGTCGGAACCACCGGTGTTTCGCGGCGATCCCGGTTCGGGCGCGACTTTGCCGGAACTCCAGTCCGCTTCGCCCGACGATAAAGGAGACCAGCCGAAATGAGCACGGCGCGAGTAAACCTGGACCTGACGGCGCCGCCGCTGGTCAAGACCATCGAGAAGCGCTCGCTGATCATCGGCCTGATTTTCGCTGTGATCTCGCTGGCACTCGCCTTCATTCGTCCAGATGAATTCTTTCGCGCCTACCTCCTCGGTTACATGGCCTGGCTGGGAGTGACTCTCGGGTCCATGGCGATTCTCATGATCCGGCACCTGACCGGCGGGGGGTGGGGCATGGTAATCCGCAGAATTCTGGGCGCGGCCATGCGATGCCTGCCACTGATGGCTTTGCTGTTTGTCCCAATCCTGTTTGGAATTCCAAAACTCTACGTATGGGCCCGGCCTCTCGACTCCATCGCGGATAAACATCTGCGCGAACACTTGCAGGACATCACCAGGACCTATCTCACCGTCCACGGATTCATCATCCGCGCCGCGATTTATTTGGCCATCTGGAATCTATTGTCGTTCTTGCTCACTAAGTGGTCGCGGGAACAGGACAGCCCTACGTCGCGCGACAACAGCGCGCGCTTCAAAGCCGTGAGCGGACCAGGATTGATTCTCTACGCCTTCACCATTTCCTTCGCTGCTATCGACTGGATCATGTCCATCGACCCCAGTTGGATTTCCACCATCTACGGATTGTTAATTCTCATTGGCGAGTTGCTTTCGGCCATGTGTTTTGCCGTCGTCGTAGAGCGCATTCTCGTCGACTACAAGCCCATGTCGGAGATGTTAAAGCCTGATTTTGTGCACGACCACGGCAAGTGGATGCTCACATTCATTATGGTGTGGGCCTACTTTTCCTTCTCCCAGTGGCTCATCATCTGGGCGGGAAACCTGCCGGATGAAATCACCTGGTACATGCGCCGCTTGAACGGCGGCTGGGGATACATTGGCTTATTCCTGGCCGTCTTTCAGTTTGCTGTCCCCTTTGTACTCCTGCTCTCCCGTCCGTTTAAACGCGACATACGACGCCTGGTCTGTTTGGCGGTTTGGATTATGCTCATGCGCTACCTGGACCTTTTCTGGATCATTGAACCCAATTTCTCAAAAACATTCAGCCTGACGTTGGCGGATATAGTAGTCCCCGTTGCCATGGGCGGTATCTGGCTGGCTTACTTCTTCCGCAATCTGAATTCGCTGCCGCTTCTGCCCGCCTACGACCCATCCGCAAACGAGGTGTTGGAACCAGCACATGACTGAACACACAAAACACGAACACGCGGAGGAGGGCTTTGAGCAGCAAGACCTGAGCGCACAGTCGGTATTTGCGTTTCTAATCAGTCTCGTCGTAGGGGGAATAGTGGTTTATTTCGTTATCTGGGGTCTGTACCACTTCATGGACGCGCGTCAGAAAGAGCGCCAGCGTCCGCTGAGCCCGCTGGTCAAGCAAGTGGAGACCGACACCCGCATCGTCTCGCCTGACGAGATAAAAAAGTTCCCCCAACCACGTTTGGAAAGGAACGAGCGGGTTGAGATTAACGATTTTCGCTTGAAGGAAGAGCAAACTTTAAACAGTTATGGCTGGATCGACGAAAAGTCTGGTGTGGTACGTATTCCGATTGAGCGCGCCATGCAGTTGATAGCACAACGCGGACTGCCAACTACGCCGAAGGCTGGAACAGTTCCACCTTCTGCGGTGAATATCGCTACCCAGGCCGCGGAACGTTCTGATACCAGCGGCGAATCGGCTCAGCCCAAATCGCAACCGCCGAAGTAATGGAAAGGAATGCAGCAGTGCGCAGTGCAACAGGATCGAGAATTTCGCGGCTGATCGCGGCAGCAGTGATGACGCTGTGCGTTCTTCCTCTGCCCGCATGGGGCCAGGGAATAACCCAAGACACCATGTCGCCGCCCGCGAATGTGCGTCCGCCGGGACTGAAGAATGTTGGTATCGAGCAGCATTTGAACCAACAGATTCCCCCAGCGCTCGCCTTTCGCGATGAGACCGGAAAATCGGTTCAACTGGGGGACTACTTCGGCAAAAAGCCGATGATTCTGAATCTGGTGTACTACCAGTGTCCCATGTTGTGCGGAGAAGTCCTGAGCGGATTGGAGAGCGCCCTCCGCGTGTTGAAATTCGACGTAGGCAAAGAATTCGATGTTCTAACCGTAAGTTTTGATCCCAAAGAGACGCCAGAAATGGCAACCGCAAAAAAGGCGGAATACCTGAGACGTTACGGACGACCGAGTGCTGCCGCAGGCTGGCATTTTCTGACTGGACCGGCAGCTTCGATTGATGCGCTCACCAAGGCTGCTGGCTTTCAGTATCAGTACGATCCCAAAACTGGACAGTTTGCCCATGCCACCGCAATCATGGTGCTGACCCCAGAGGGAAAGATCGCGCAGTACTACTACGGAGTCGAGTTCGCACCCAAGGATTTGCGTTTGGGCCTGATTCAGGCCTCCCAGAACAAGATCGGCACTGTCGTCGACCAGGTCTTGCTCTACTGCTACCACTACGATCCCGACACCGGCAAATACGGAGCCATCATCAGCCGAGTCCTGCAACTGGCAGCGGGCGCGACGGTATTGATCCTGGGAACCTTTTTAGTGGTGATGTTCCGCATGAGCCCGACCAAGGTGGCGCGGCAGCAACAAATGCCCAACGTCAAACGACCAAGGGCTAACGACTAACGACCAACGACTAATTATGTTCGATAACTTTCCACTTTGGCCGGTACGCGCCTCCACTGGAGCGGGCAATGTAGACGCGCTCTACATCTTCCTGCTGGCCCTATCCGCGTTCATGTGCCTGGCCATCTTCGCCATGATCCTGATTTTCGCGACCAGGTATCGTCGCCGCCGCGGCGTCGAAGCCGAGCAGATTGAGGGCTCAACCGCGCTGGAAATAACCTGGTCCATCATCCCGATGGCGATCTTCATGGCAATTTTCGTTTGGGGCGCAGTTATTTACTTCCACGAGCGCACACCACCCCGCGATGCGTCCGAAGTTTACGTCGTAGCCAAACAGTGGATGTGGAAACTCCAACATCAGGAGGGGCCACGCGAGATCAACGAACTCCATGTGCCGGTAGGCCGCGATGTCAAACTGATCATGACCTCGCAGGACGTAATCCACAGCTTCTACGTTCCTGCCTTCCGCATCAAGCAGGACGTGCTCCCCGGCCGCTACACAACCGCGTGGTTCCGCGCTACGAGGCCCGGTGTCTATCACCTTTTCTGCTCACAATATTGCGGCACCATGCACTCCGGCATGATCGGACAAGTGGTAGTGATGGAGCCCCCGCAATACGAAGCCTGGCTCTCCGGCGGCGGAACCACCGGTTCCCTCGCAGCCAGCGGCGAAAGCCTTTTTCAGCAACTGGGGTGCCCCACCTGTCACCGCTCCGATACTCAAGGCCGTGGCCCCAATCTGGTCGGAATCTTCGGCAAACCGGTGCAACTGGAAGATGGCCGAACCGTCATCGCCGATGAAAACTATATCCGCGAATCCATCCTCAGCCCGAGCGCGAAAATCGTGAGCGGATTCAAGCCCATCATGCCGGTTTTTCAGGGCCTCGTGGGTGAAGAACAATTGAATGCCTTAGTGGCATACATCAAGTCGTTGAGCCCCTCGCCGGTGGGAGGGCAAGCTGGCGTCAGCCTGGCTCCAAAACCGCAATACCCTAAGGAATAGCAATGGCGACTGTAGCAGTTACTGCCGAACGCGAACACTATCTGAATAAGGAATACGGCATCCGTTCGTGGCTGTTGACCACGGATCATAAGCGCATCGCGCTTCTCTACCTCGCGTCCATTACGTTCTTCTTCTTCATCGGAGGATTCTTTGCCCTGTTGATCCGCCTCGAACTGTTAACCCCGGCCGGCGATCTGGTGCAGGCTGACACTTACAACAAACTCTTCTCCATGCACGGTCAGGTGATGATCTTCTTCTTCCTGATTCCTTCCATCCCCGCCGTGCTGGGGAATTTCCTCGTCCCGCTGATGATCGGTGCCAAAGACCTCGCGTTTCCCCGAATCAATCTGTTGAGCTGGTATCTCTACATGATTGCCGGCGTCATCTATATCCACTGCATCGTCTACGGCGGCGTGGACACAGGTTGGACTTTCTACACGCCTTTCAGTACCGCCTTCAGCAACACCAGGGTGATCGAAGCGGGAATCGCAATCTTCATCGCCGGGTTCTCCTCCATCCTCACCGGCCTCAACTTTGTGGTAACTATTCACCGCATGCGAGCCCCGGGCATGACCTGGTCGCGACTGCCGCTGTTCATCTGGGCGCACTACGCCACCAGCATCATTCAGTTGCTCGGAACCCCAGTATTGGCGGTTACTCTGTTGCTGGTAGTTTTCGAACGCGCCTTCAACTTGGGCATCTTCGATCCCACTCGCGGCGGCGATCCGTTATTGTTTCAACATTTGTTCTGGTTCTATTCGCACCCCGCGGTTTACATCATGATCCTCCCCGCGATGGCCGTGGAAAGCGAAGTAGTCGCCTGTTTCACCCGCAAGCGCATCTTCGGCTACAACTTTGTCGCCATGTCGAGCATTGCGATCGCGGTCTTCGGATTCCTGGTCTGGGCCCACCACATGTTTGTCGCCGGCATTTCGCTCTATTCGGCGCTAATTTTCTCCATTCTGAGCTACCTGGTTGCCGTCCCTTCAGCCATCAAAGTATTCAACTGGACCGCGACCATGTACAAAGGTTCGATCTCATTCACCACCCCCATGCTGTACGCCTTCGGCTTCATCGGCCTGTTCACCATGGGCGGACTGACTGGCCTCTTCCTCGCCTGCCTGGGAATCGACGTGCACGTGCACGACACCTATTTCGTCATCGCCCATTTCCACTACATCATGGTCGGCGGCGCGGTCATGGGATACCTGGGCGGACTGCACTTCTGGTGGCCGAAAATCTCCGGCCGCATGTATCCGGAAGGCTGGGGCAGGCTGGCGGCGTTGCTCGTTTTCGCCGGTTTCAACCTCACTTTCTTCCCGCAGTTTATTCTCGGCTACATGGGAATGCCGCGCCGCTACTGGCAATATCCCCCAGAATTTCAGGTGCTGAACGTGCTCTCGACTGCGGGCTCGACCATTCTGGCCGTGGGATACGTTCTGCCCATGGTGTACTTCCTGTGGTCCATGCGTTACGGAAAAATCGCCAACGACAACCCGTGGGGCGCGGCCGGCTTGGAGTGGAAGACCTCTTCGCCTCCACCCACTTTTAATTTTGACGAAGCCCCCGAAGTAACCTGGGAAGCTTACAACTACGAAGAGATCCCCGCCCCCGCGGAGGTGCCCGTTGAGCGATAGTCCAATCGCCGTCGAGCAGCACGGCCCGGAACTGTTGCACCACTTCGTAGACGCCGAGCAGCAGCGCGATGCCGCCACTCTCGGCATGTGGCTGTTCCTGGCCACCGAAATCATGTTCTTTGGCGGCATGTTTTGCGCCTACTTGATTTATCGCTATGCCTACTACAACGAATTCGCCGCCGGCAGCCGCAGCTTAGATATCTACCTGGGCACGATCAACACCGCCGTCCTGATCTGTAGCAGCTTGACGGTAGCGCTTGGCGTCCGCGCGGCGCAGATGGGCAAACGCAAATTGTTGGTCATCCTTCTCTTGCTTACGATTGTGTTTGGGCTGGCATTCATGGGAATCAAGGGCGTCGAGTGGTATCAGAAATTTGAGGAGCATCACGTCCCAGGTCACTCCTTCAACGCTGCCGATCTGGTAAAAGAGTACCCTCAGATTCACATCGACCAGCAGCACGAGCAGATTTACTTCTCCCTCTATTTTGCGATGACCGGTCTGCACGCGCTACACATGATCATCGGCGTTGGGATCTTCATTTTCCTGACCTGCTACGCGTGGAAGGGGCGTTACACCCCGAAGTATTACACTCCTGTAGAAATCGGCGGCCTGTACTGGCACTTCGTCGATATCGTCTGGATTTATCTTTTCCCCCTGCTGTATTTAATCGATCGCAAGCCGCTGAGGTGAGCCACCATGTCTGAACACATAATGTCGAGCAAGCTCTACTACACCATCTGGATCGCGCTGCTCTGCCTGACGGTGGTTACCGCCGCTGTCTCTTTCGTCGACCTGGGACGATTCAACACGGTCATAGCTCTCGTGATCGCCACTGTCAAAGCCCTGCTGGTGGTTCTCTTCTTCATGCACGTCAAATACACCAGCGAAAAACTAACCAAGATTGTCATTGCGTCCGCGATTTTCTGGCTCTTCCTTTTGCTGGCGCTCAGCATGGCCGACTACGGTACTCGTTTGTTGAGTTAGATCTGCGCTCGCACTGCGCAACGGGCTCGACTTAAGATATACTCCGCTGTCGATACGTTTGTTTCACTAGAGCGTGTCTCATTAATCGCTTTTGAATCGGGTTTTGGGGAGGGTGCGGCTTCAACCGTGCCTTTTAGGGCCCGGGAAAACGTGGGCCTTTGCCACTGAGGGAAGAGCCCCGAGCGAGGTAATCCATGGCCTTCTGCAACTCCTGTGGAGCAACTCTGGAAGCGGGTGCAAAGTTCTGTCCTAAATGCGGTACTACGGTACCGATGCCCGCCGCCATCCCGG
>Ga0074044_10001756_pt1 | contig 19294 bp, 12 predicted proteins | sample BogForMeECP23OM1_FD_94443 | JGI IMG/M metagenome (GOLD analysis project Ga0074044, IMG submission 94443) | Bog forest soil microbial communities from Calvert Island, British Columbia, Canada - Bog Forest MetaG ECP23OM1 | ecosystem: Environmental > Terrestrial > Soil > Wetlands ...
CCCGGCTCACGCGCACTTCGCCGAACACGGTGGCGCCCGTGGCCGTGTTTGCTCCGGTGCCGCGCGGGTGGTAGCTCGCGTACGTCTCCGTGCCGCTGCCCAGGTCGAAATGATTGAAGGCCCGCGAATGAATCACCGAGTGCGTGCCCAGCGGAAAGCCCTGCCCGTGCAGCCGCTGCAGGATCTCCACGTTGTTCCCGGAGAAGAAAGACACGCTGTTCGAGTCGCTCACGTATTTCGTCTGGATGAAAAACAGGCTCTTTGCCCCGTGGCGCGCCTCCATGGCCGCGAAGGAGAGCATGGGGCCGAAGGAGTTTTCCCAGTCCACGTCGTGGGTAAACAGAACCACGGAGCGCCCGCCATCCGGCGCCGTGGCCAGGCGCACCGCGCCCGGCTCACTCGACTCGTACCACGCCCGCAGGATCAGCATCCACACGTCCGCGCCCGGCTCAAAGGCGTTCACGTAATGCCGAAACGCCTCGTAGTGCCGGTTGGTTTGATTTCGCAGGATGCCGTCCTGCATGTCCACCCCGGAGAGATACGCGGCGCCGCGGCCGATCCGTTTCCGCAGGAGTGCGGCGGAGCCGTCCTCGAACCGCGCCAGAACTTCTGCGCCGGGCGCCGGCGTGTAACCCTGTGTCCAGAAGATTTCCGGGGAGCGGTCGCTGCCCAGGCGGATTTCCAGCTCCTCGGGCCGGTCCAGATAACGCAGCACCGGGTCGGCTCCAGCCTGGAAGCGGACCACGTGCCTGCGCTTCGACGGCGCGACCCCGCGGAACCCCAGCAGGGATTCGGGCGCGCCCGCCCCGGCCTCCTGCGCGAAGATGCTTCCCCCGGCTTCCACGTGGCCGCGAATTCGATCGAGGTCGGCGGCGGAGAATGTTCGGGCGTCCACGTGGGGATAGAGAACGACCAGCCGGTGCCGCAAGGCCTGCGGCACGTCGCGCGTCACAAAAAACGGAATTCCCATTTCGCGCAGCGCGTGCGCCACGGGCAGCACAGATTGGTCCGCGGCCGTCCGCAGCACGGCCACCTGCATGGGAAAACGCTCGGGAAATTCTTCCTCCGGGTTCAGGCGCGGCCCCAACACGCTCGCCAGTGCGCGCACCGGCACCTCCGCCACATGCAGGTGGTGCTCGCCGTGATACTTCATCCAGCCGAACAGCCCGAAGAGCGCGGCCACGCCCCCCAGCACGGCGAACGCTCGCCGTCGGTTGCCGGAAGATCGCACCGGCGAGGCGACTGCCGCAGCGGCAGCGAACTCGCCTGAGCCGCCGCCGAATGTTGCCGGGTCCGAGGTTCGTTCTCTTTCCATGGTCAACTAGGCTTCTCCGCGCCGTGTCTGCGGTTCGAACCAGACCGCGCCCGGGAGTTACAATCGCTACATGCCCGGAGCTCGGGACACCGAGTGGGTCGTCGATCAGGCGCGGTCGCTGGGGTTTTCTCTCTGCGGCGTGGCGCCCGCCGATGATTTCCCCGAACTTGAGCGATTGCCGGAATGGCTCGCCCGCGGCTACGCCGGACAGATGAACTATCTGGCCGACCCGCGGCGCGCCTCGCCCGCGCGCGTGCTCCCCGGCGCTCGCAGCCTGATCGTTTGCGCTCTCGTCTACAACACGGACCGGCCCCACACCGCGGAAATGGCCGTCCCGCACGCCTCCACCAATAGATATCGGCAGGCAGGAGGAGAAAAGATTAGCGCCGGCGCGCGGCCAGGCTCGCCCGACGACGCACCGCATGCCTGGATTTCGCGTTACGCCTGGGGCGACGACTACCATCTTGTGCTGGGTGAAAAGCTGGAGCGCCTGATCGCGGCCATGCGGGTTGCCTTCCCAGCGCCGTTTGAGGCCCGCGCGTATGTGGACACCGGGCCGGTGGTGGAACGCGTGGCCGCAAAATGCGCCGGCCTGGGCTGGCTGGGGAAAAACACCTGCCTCATCCATCCCGAGCTGGGCTCGTGGCTGTTTTTGGGAGTGATCGTCACAACGCTCGATCTGGCGCCATCGCTCCCACCGAACGACCCTCCGCAGCCCGATCTCTGCGGCCAGTGCACCCTCTGCCTGGAGGCGTGCCCGACCCAGGCGCTCGTCGAACCCTACGTGCTCGACGCCCGCCGCTGCATTTCCTACCTGACCATCGAGCATCGCGGCGCCCTGCCGGAAGATTTGCGCGCGGCCATGGGCGCCCACGTTTTCGGCTGCGACATCTGCCAGGACGTGTGCCCGTACAACCGGAATGCGCCGGTCACGGAGCTGCTGGAGTTTCGACCGCGGCCTGCGGAACGGAAAGGCGAAACTCGATCCCGAAGCTTCGGGACGAAAATCGAAAATCGGTCGGCAGATGCCGAGCGCGCTGGCGCGGTTAGCGCAGCGGCAGAGGGAGTAGCCCGGCCGCAAGAGCTGTTTGCGCCGTCGCTGGAATGGCTCGCTTCGCTCTCCGAAGAGGAGTACCGGCGGGTGTTCCGTGGCAGCGCAGTAAAGCGCGCGAAGTTTCAGGGACTGGTGCGCAATGCTTGCGTGGCGCTGGGCAACGCGGCGGAAGGCCTCACGCCCGGCGCTCGCGAGCGCGTTCGCGTACTGCTCGGCAGGCTCGCTGCTTCGCCCGACGGCGTCATGGCAGAGCACGCCGCCTGGGCGCTCGCCCGCTTGAGTCGATGATGTAGCGCCACAGGTGAGCCCCCGGCTACGGGGCTGGATTCCGCTTGTAAACCAGGTCCACGGCATCCTGCCAGGGGTCGGTCTCCGCCAGGCGGAACGAAGCTTTGAACCGGAACGAATCCTCGTCCAGCCGCGTGTAATGCGCCTTCAGAAAGTGCGCCTTCCCGTCGGGATGGCTCACCCGCACGGTTTGGTCCATCTCTTTGCCGTTCACCACCAGCTCGCCTTCGGCCACCTCGCCTTTGCGATTCACCTGCCACAACACGAATTTCCCTTTGCCCGGATGCCACACATACATGCCGTCGTACTGGGGTGTCTCGCGGCCGTCGACTGCAAAAATGACATCGAACAGGATGGCGTTTCTTGTGGGCGCCCACCGGCAGTTCAGCCGGACCAACAAGGGAAAGCCGTCATCCGCCTTCTCTTGGGTTGTCCAGGTCCCGCCCACCATCCACCCCAATGCATCCACCAAGTTAGTTTGAGGGGGCTGTTGCTGCGCCTGGGCCGGAGCGGTGGTTTGTGATGCCTGCGAGGGCACCCGGCCTGCAATCGGTACCGCCGCCAGCACGAGCAAGACCCCTGAAAGACCGCACGGTATGCTGCGTCCCATGGGAACCCTCCGCGGGCGGCAATGCTCACGCCTTCAGGATTCTATTACCCGTTCCTGACAATTTCTTTGAGCGCATTGGCCGGCCGGCGCGCCCAGCACGAACACTCTATACGACCATCATCACGACTCGTGGAACAGCCTGCTACCGGCTCTACTCTCCGTAGGTGGACCGTGGGGTCACTGGTCCGGTAATCCGACTAATCGGGACTTATCGGGCACTAATGGTATCTAACCTCAAGTTCGGCCTTCTTCTGGAAATTGTCGTAGAGCAGATCGTAGACATCGGAATTCTCGGAGCGCACCGAGAAGAATATGAACTCTGAACGCCCGTCGTTGTCGTAGTCCCCGGCGTCAAGAAGAACATCAAAGCCACCTATCCGGTGAGCACTGTGGTCCGCAGCAACCAGAAACCACTGGTACACGAAAGCATCTGTAGGGTCCTCGGGGTTTCCTCCCCAACCGCAATCACCGGCTTCCAACCGGACGGCAACGAGAAATGCGTTCTTGTTGGATGCATAGGCGTAAGGAAACCGGAGGGCAGAGTCAGGAAATTTCCAGTCGCGCTCGGCAATTTCTTCGTCCTTGCAACGGTTCACGTGTGGGAACTGCTTCCTAAACGCCTCGCGCACTACTCCGCGGATCATCACCTGAGGCTGCGTTCGCTTCCAGCCGTCCGGGTCGCGATAGAACGGCTTGGAAACAACCACAAGAGGTCGGCGAACACTCTTTAGCCCGAACAAGGAGGATACTCCGGCAAACTCCCGAGACGGTTTCCCGACCACGGGAATCTTATCGCTCGGCGTGACGATAACCTGCTTCGCCCGGGAACCCTTCGAATTTATTTGGTCGGCCTCATCGGAAGAGGCTTGGCTCTCCACTTGACCAAGATTCTTGCCGTCGAATGCGACCGTCCATTTCAGGTTGCGAATCCAAAAGTGAGTAATGGCTCGCCATTCACCATTTCGCTTTTCGAAGGCAGGCATGACCAACCTTCGTTCGATTGCTTCTGTGCTTTCGCCATGCAGGTCCTCCCGGGCATCATCGAGAATTCCCACGTAGACATCAGCTTCGTTATTCTCGGCAGTAGCTACACGTGAAGTATGCTCAAGAGCACCAAAAGCCAATGCGACCAAGGCAATCGCAAAAGAACGGTTCAGAGGTAATCCCATACGCTCCATTCTAGTTGCGTGCGAAGTAGTCGTATTCGTGACACGATTCTCGGCGTAGCCTAAGGTACATGAGGTGGGTGAAAGGACCCGAGTCGCGCACGAACCTCCTGATCAACGACTGCCCAGGAGTTAGGTGCGGACAGAAAGATTTACGAAGAGCTTTCTGGGCCGGAGTAGGCTAAAAAGGACGAAAAGTAAGCCGTCATAAAAAGGAGCATCATTTGCACAAGAGTCAGCAGCAGCCCAAACCCTTTGGCGCTGGACGTACATTGAATTAGCTCTTGGAAAGCGGAGTCATACGATGCTTTCATTTCGGTGAAACTGCCCGGCAACTTCCGACCGAAACCTTTTTGCAACTCTAGCCCACTAAGGATGGCTCCCCACTGACCCATCGTAAAGTACTCGTCCATCCCAGACCGAATTGTGGCCGCCATGTACTCCGCCTCTCGCAATTCTGGTGTGCCGTCTGTCCGCCTAAGGAAATCAAGGAACTCGCATGCGATTCTAATTGTCACTTGCAGTACGGCCAGATCCTCAGACTCATCGAAAAAATCCTCAGACTCGCGAAGAATGAGCGCTTCGATTTGAGCTCTAAGTTCGTCCAGGTCTGGTCTTGAAAAATACATCGAACGTCTCCCGCAACAGTATGGGCAAGTGCATTATTACGAAAGAAAGCCTACCATCAGCTGACGACTAAGTCCTAGTTGACGCAGTAACCGGACAGTTGCCCCGTGACTCCCTGAAGTCCCGGCGTGCGACGTGAGCCCAAGTACCCTCCCCGAACCCTGTTTCTGATCATTTCCTTATTCGGGCGCCGGGCCTTGAGAGTCCCGCTCGGAGAAACGAACCGTAGATGGCGCAGGTCCGCGACTCCGGTTCATCCCGGGGAGACACGCGCGTCCCCGGCTGCATCATGGGTATCATCGGGCGGCGCGGCGCTGGATTTTTGGCCGCGGCCTGTTAGTGTGAATCTACCGCGCAGTCGGTCGGATCACTGCACGAGAAGATAGAGAATGCGTAACCGATTCTTCCTAATCGGGGCCGGTTTTTTTCTCCTGGCGGGCGCGTTGCTGTGGTACGCGCTGTCGCACCGGCCCGCCGCAACTCCCGTTTCGGCGCCCCACGAAGCCGCCGCGCCCCTCGCGCAGCAACTCGACGACATCGTCGCCAATTTCCGCAAAATCATTGTGCTCACCGAGAGCGATGACTCGCTGGAAGAGGCTCTCCGCGGCCGCGTGCTCACGGTCGGGAGAATGCTCTTCGAGCAGAACGTGGTGCGCATCAACGCCCTCGGCGGCGCCCTCTCAAGCGAGCTTTCCGGCGCCAGTTTCCCCCAAACCGAAGCCTTCCTGGACCGCGTGGAGAGCAATCCGGAATACCACGACGCCGATAAGCTGGCCTTCCGCAACATATTCGACGAGCTGACCGCGGGCATCAAGGAACATCCCGGCGCGGCCCCGCTCAAGAAGCGTGTGGCGGACGACGTCGCGGCGCTCGATCAGATCCAGGCCCTCTACGAAAAGGAAATCTCGCTCGCCTTCCGCCAGTTCGAGCCGCGCGGCATGGCCGTGCGCCGCGAAGCCTGGGAGCGCTACCTGGCCTACGTGAAGCAGAAGTACCAGCGCGAGCAGATCCTCAAGGAATACGAATCCGCTCTGCCCCCGGCCGACACCCGCGGCGCCGTAAAAAAAAAGAAAAACGCCAATGAAATCATGGGCCCGGAACTTCCCGCCAAGACTCTGCTGCTCACCTTCGACGACGGGCCGCACCCTCGCTACACCGACCAGATCCTCGGAATCCTGAAGAAGTACAAGCTCGAGGGCGTTTTCTTCGAGGTGGGACGCAACCTCGGCGCGTTCGAAAAAGACGGCCAGGTGAAATGGACCACCGCCTCCGCCGCGAGCTACCGCATTTTGGACCAAGGCTCGACGCTGGCGAATCACACCTACAGCCACGCACTGCTCACCAAGCTCGACGAGGCCGGCTATTCCCAGGAAATCGAATCCACAGAAAAACTGCTGCGCGGCATCGATAAGGCGGATCCGGTGCTCTTCCGTCCGCCCTACGGCGCGGCCAACGAGCAAATCCTGGAGTTCGTCGCCGCGCAGAAGATGAAAGTCATGCTGTGGAACATCGATTCCATGGACTGGGCCGATCCCATCCCCAAATCCATCGCCCAGCGCGTGCTCAACCGCATCGCGCTGGTGGGCCGCGGCATCATCCTGTTCCACGACATCCACTCGCGCGCGGCCGAGGTGCTGCCCTCGCTCCTTGACACGCTCGTGGGCCAGGGTTTTCGGTTTGCCTCCTGGAAAGGAAACGATTTCTCCCCGGAGACCGGCGCCACCGTGCAGGCCCCGGCCGCGGCGCCCGTCACCATCGAGTCCCTCTACCGCGAGAGCTGGGCCGCCGTCATCGGAATTGACGACTACCAGAGCTGGCCCAAGCTGCGCTACGCCGTCAACGACGCGCAGGCCGTCCGCGACGTCCTCATCCAGAAGTACCACTTCAAGCCCGAAAACGTTTTCCAGCTTTCCGACAAGGACGCCACTCGCGAGAACATCCTCTCGCTCCTGGGCGACAAGCTGGCCAATCCCGACATGGTGAAGCACGACGACCGCGTCTTCGTTTTCTTCGCCGGCCACGGCGCCACTCGCAAGCTGGCCAGCGGCCGTGACCTCGGCTACATCATTCCTGTGGACGCCGGCGTCAGCAACTACGAGGCCCAGGCCATCTCCATGACGAATTTTCAGGACATCTCCGAGGCCATTCCCGCGAAGCACGTGCTGTTCGTCATGGACTCGTGTTACAGCGGACTGGCCCTCACCCGCGGCGGCATGGCCGCAGGCTCGCAGAACTATTTGCAGGAGATCGCCAAGCGCGAGGCCCGCCAGATGTTCACCGCGGGAGGCGCGGACGAGGAGGTCGCCGACAACGGCCCGAACGGCCATTCCATCTTTACCTGGACGCTGCTCCAGGCCCTCGACGGCCGCGGCGACCTGAACGGCGACGGCTTCATCACCGGCACGGAGCTGGCCGCCTACGTGATCCCCGCGGTTTCCTCTCTTTCCCACCAGACGCCGGTGTTCGGCAATCTGGTGGGAAGCGGCGGCGGCGATTTTATTTTTGAATTGAAGCATGAATCGGAGTTCCTCAGCTCCTCCTCGGCCCAGCTCGGCGAAGACGCCATCAAGACCAACGCGGAACTTGAAGGGCTGCACGCCCAGATCCTGGAGACAACCAAGCAGAACGAGGAGCTGAAGAAACAACTGGCCGCCGCCCAGGCCTTGCTCCAGAAGCAGCAGAAACAGCCGGGCGGCGTCCCGCGCGCCTCGAGCGCCCCTTCCCTGAACGACGCCGGAGTGCGCCTCTACAAGGAAAAGAAGTACGACGAGGCGGCCGCGAAATTCATCGCCGCGGCAAAGCTCGATCCCAAGAGCGCGCTCTTTGCCAACAACGCTGGCTACGCGCTTTTCCGCGAGGCGAAATACGAGGAGTCAGCCCAGTGGCTCGAGCAGGCCATCGCGCTCGACCCCAATCGCGCCATCGCCTTCATCAACCTGGGCGATACCTATGTGGCGCTCGAGCGCAAGGAAGAAGCCAAAAAGGCCTTCGAGAAGTTCCTCGAGATCTCCCCCACCGGAAAATCCGCCGATTACGCCCGCGAAAAGCTGAAGTCCCTCGAAAAGTAACTGTAGCGCGGGGCGAACAAGCCCCGCGGCCTTTCCGACCGCATGCCCCTTCCCGGCAATCGCCGCAGCGCGGGCGCCCGCTTGCGGCGACCGCATTCCTACCTCTGCGCCTGCCGTGCTACATTGCGCGGCGCGGAGGTGCAATCATGCTCGGCTCGTTCCGGTCATCGCTTTCGGGCGGTCTCGTCATTCTGGTTCTTCTCGTCGCAGGGCCGGCCGGGGCGCAGCAGCCCGCGCCGGCAGTCACACCCCAGGAGCACGATTACACCGCCCGCGATTTCCACTTCAAATCCGGCGAGACACTCCCGGAATTGCGCCTGCACTACATGACGCTGGGAAACCCCGCAAAGGACGCCCTCGGCCGCGTCTCGAACGCCGTGCTGATCCTTCACGGCACCGGCGGCTCCGGACGGCAATTCCTCCAGCCGCAATTCGCCGGCGTTCTGTTCGGCCCGGGACAGCTCATGGACGCGAGCCGCTACTTCATTATTCTTCCGGACAACGTCGGCCACGGAAAATCGAGCAAGCCGAGCGACGGCATGCGCGCGCATTTTCCCTCCTACGATTACGACGACATGGTGGCCGCGCAGCACGAACTTCTGGAGAAAGGTCTCGGCGTCAATCATCTGCGCCTGATCCTCGGCACCTCGATGGGCTGCATGCACTCCTGGGTCTGGGCGGAAACCTATCCCGATTTTATGGACGCGCTCATGCCTCTCGCCTGCCTGCCCGTGCAGATCGCCGGGCGCAACCGCATCTGGCGCAAGATGGTGATCGATGGAATCCGCCAGGACCCCGACTGGAAAAACGGCGACTACACGGCCGAGCCCCGCGCGGCGATTCAGGTGAGCATCGATTTCCTGCTGATCGCCGGCAGCGTGCCGCTCCCTTGGCAGTCGAGCTACCCCACCCGCGACGCCGCGGACAAATACCTCAACGAATACGTGGCCGGCCGGAAAGCCACCCTCGACGCCAACGACTTCCTGTACGCCGTCAACTCCTCGCGGAACTACGATCCCTCTCCGCAGCTCGAAGAGATCACCGCGCCCGTGATGTTCGTGAACTCCGCCGACGACTTCATCAATCCCCCGGAGCTGGGCATCGCCGAACGCGAAATCAAGCGCGTGAAGAACGGCCGCTTCGTATTGATCCCCGCCTCCAGCGAAACCCACGGCCACGGCACGCACACCTGGGCCGCCCTGTGGCAGCAGTATCTCAAGGAATTGCTGGAAACCTCGCGGCGCTAGATCCGCACGCGCCTCCGCGCCGGGCGGCACGGAAGCCGGATGTTAGATCTTGGTGTCTCGTCCTGCCCAATACGGGTCTCGCATCAAGCGCTTCAGGGTTTTGCCTGCCGTGCTGCGAGGGAATTCGTCCATGATCGTTACCGCCTGCACCCGCTGATTCTTGGCATCCACCCGCTCGTTGATCCAGTCGCGCAGCGCCTCCGCGGTGATCGTGCCCGGCTCGTTCAGAATCACCGCCGCCAGCGGAGTCTCGCCCCATTTTTCGCTCGGAATGCCGAACACCGCCGCTTCGCGCACCGCGGGATGCTGCACGATGATTTCCTCGATGTCCTTCGGGAAAACATTCGTGCCGCCGCTGATGATCATGTCCTTCTTTCTGTCCACCAGGTAGAGAAACCCGTCTTCGTCGGCGTATCCCAGGTCGCCCGTATGCAGCCAGCCGTCCACAATCGCCTGCGCCGTCAGATCGGGCCGCTTGTAATATCCCGGCATCAGCAGCGGCCCGCGCCCCACAATCTCACCGATTTCTCCCGCAGCTACCTCCTTGCCTTGCAGGTCCACGATCCGCATCTCAAAAAATGGCTGGGGCGGGCCCACAGATGTCGGCTTGGCCGCGTAATCATTCTTGTCCAGGACGGTGATAAATCCTTCCGTCAGTCCGTAGAGTTCATAGAACCGCCCGGGCAGGCTGCGATTCAGCTTCTCTTTATGCTCCAGGTGCAGCGGGGCGCCGACCGTGCAAAGCATTTCCAGCGACTGGAGCGCCTCCGCCGAGTAATACGGCGACCCCAGTAGGGCGACAATCTGCGAGGGGACCATCATCACGTGCGTCACCCTTTCCCGCTCCACCGTCTCCACGAACCCCCGCGCATCAAAGCTCTTCTGCAGCACGTACTTCGCTCCCACATACATCGCCGGCATCAGCGTGACGAACGCGCCGTTGAAGACGATCGACCCCGAGTGCCCCACCACGCTTTCCGGGCTCATCCGGAACGTCGAAGCAAACAGCGCGCAGTACAGCGCGCGGATGTAATGCGTATGCACGATTCCCTTGGGCGAGCCGGTTGTGCCGCTGCTGTAAATGATGTTGTAGGGATCCTCATCCACAATTTCGATCCGCGGAGGTTCGCCCTCGCCGGCCGCCCGCGTCAGTTCGTCGTAACTCTGAAATCCCGCGACTCGGGATGAGCCGGTAAGAAGGTAGCGTTCGCCAGGAATGTTTTTCAGTTCCTTCTGGATGGCCGCAAGCGGCCCGGCAAAATCGGGGCTGGCGATGATCGTCCCGGTATCCGAATCCTCGACCAGTGCCGCCAGCGCCTTCTCGCGCAGCAGGGGACTGAGCGGCACAACCACGGCGCCGATTTTGGCCGCCGCCCAGTAAGTTTCCAGCAGGCTCAGGCAATTCGGCAGGATCGTCGCGACTTTGTCCCCTTTCTTTACCTCCAGGCGCGAGAGCGCGTTGGCCAGCCGGTTGACCCGCGCGTTGAACTCCCGGAAATTCAGCCGGCTCTCTTCAAAAACTACGGCGGTGTGCCCCGGACGCTGCCGCGCGTGCATGGGAAGCAGCGAGCCGATGTTCATGAAGCTGCCTCGTTCGACTCGCGGCGCGGCGCGCCGGGGGAAGGAAGGGAAGCGCCCGCCATCGAGCCGGCTTCGCAGAAGAACCGCCAGATTTCCGCGCTGGCATTGGGGCCTTTCGGGTCGCCGTACTTGCTGGCTTTCGGCGAGCCCGGCCAGGCATGGCCCAGGCCCTCCACCAGCCACTTTTCCATCAACACCCGCGCATCGGCCTCCGCGTAGATGTGCCTCCGGTAGGCGTAACCCTCCGGCACCCGGCCGGCGATCACTTTCTCCGTCAGCGCGAACCCGCTTTCGGAATTCTCCGCCGCGAGGCAGGCGTTCGTCTTGCCCCACTGCGCGATGGCCTGCTCGGCATTCACCGGATTCACCCGGTCATCCGCCGCGCCCTGGAACACGATCACGGGCATGCGGCGCCTCTTCTTGCGTGCCAGGCCGCTGCGCATCGCTTCAAAGGCAAGCTGGCCCTGCTGCAACGGATCCGGCCCGCCTCGCGCCATTACGCCGAGCCCCTCCGAAGCGCTCGTGGCGGCCTTGAATTCGGTTCCCGCAACCACAGCAACGGCGGCAAAAACATCCGGATACGTCGCCCCCAGAACTGCCGCCATCGCCCCGCCCGCCGATACGCCCGCAACGTAAACTCGCTCCGGATCGATCCTGTGCGTCGCGCGCACCTGCTCGACCGTTGCGGCCAGAATCGAGGGTTCACCGGCATCACGCGCCTGGTGTTTCGGATCAAACCAGTTCCAGCACTTCAGCAGGTTGGCCAGGCGCGACTGTTCGGGGTAAACCACCAGGAACCGGTTTGCTTCGGCCACTTCATTCATCCCGGAGATCTCTGCCATGGCCTCCGCATCGTGCGTGCAGCCGTGCAGCAGCATCACCAGAGGCCACGCGCGTCCCTCCTCCGGCGTTCCGGGCATCCACAGTTTGAAATTGCGCGAGCCCCCGGCAGCGCGTGCGGTCCCGGTGATCCATCCCCGTTCTGCCATGGCACTACGCTCTCTCCGCCGGATGATTCGAGGTCCTTCCTGCTTATGCGATCACCGCGACCCTGCCCGGCCGGCCAGTTCGCAGATGAGTTCAGCCGACTTCGTGGCTCCGCGCTCTCCCAATACCATCGTGTAATGCGTTGTGCCAGCAATTTTGTGGTCTTCGAGATGCGGCAGGCAGGTCCGGAACTCCGCTTCAAGCGCATCCGGAAACAGCGGCGGCTGCCCAGGTGTGAATCCGCTTTCGGCCCGCACCAGCACCGTCGGCACGCGAATGGTTTTCAATCTCGCGTTGACCGCCTCGCGCTGCAAGACTTCCCCCAGATCCGCGAGCACCCCGGCCTCCAAGGCTTTCGGCTGCACCGGCCCATCCCCGCCGATTTCGCTGTCCAGAAAAGCCTCCACCCACCGATTCCAATCTTCCGGGGGGAAGTGCGGCTGCTTTCGCCAGAACTCCCGATAGGCCTGGCGCGAGGGATAGGTCTGGCGCAGTTGCGCGATGCGTTGCGCCAGCGCGGCGTTCAGGCCATCCCCGGGAGAAACACCGGCGGGCGCATCGGGCACGTATCCCCCGTCCAGCAGAACCAGGCCCGACGCCAGTCCCGGCTCCTGTGCCGCCAGCGCGGCCGCCACATAGGCGCCCATCGAATGACCGACGATAATGCTCGGGCCCAGCCCCATGGCGCGCATGGCTGCGGCCACATCGCGCGCGTGTTGGGCCATCCCGTACGGTCCTTCCGGTTTATCGGAATCGCCGCGGCCCCTCAGGTCCGGCGCAAAGACCGCGCATCGCCCTGCCAGCCGCTCGGCAATGCCGGCGAAGCACATACCCGTGGCCGTCAGGCCATGCAGGGCCACCACCGGCGCGCCGCGGCCCGGCCAGTAGCCGAAGGCCAGCACCACCCCGTCGCCGGGCACGCACCCTTGCGCCGGACGAGTCACCTGGATCGAGCTTTGCCGTGGATTCTTCTCGGGAGTCATCGCATCCCTTCTGCTCAGCCGGTTTCGCGAAGCCTGCCTTAAATCCCGTGCGCTCTCGGAATCGTTTATGTGCCCAGAACCAACCCTCCATCCACCGAGAGGACCGCGCCGGTGATAAAAGACGCGGCATCGGAGGCCAGCCAGGCGTAGGCTTCGGCCACCTCTTCGGGAGTTCCCATTCGTCCCAGCGGCGTGTGCGTCACCATGCCCTGAATCACTTTTTCCGGCATGCTGCGCACCAATTCCGTGGCGATGAAGCCGGGCGCCACCGCGTTCACCCGGATGTTGTGTTTGCCCAGCTCGCGCGACCAGGTTCGCGTAAACGCGATCACCCCCGCCTTGGCCGCCGCGTAGTTCGTCTGCCCAAAATTTCCGTACAAGCCGACCACCGACGAGGCGTTCAAAATCACTCCCCCGCCGGAACGGATCATGTGCGGCACCACGGCGCGCGCGCAGTGGAAAACTCCCTTGAGGTTTACGTTCATCACCGCATCGAACGTGTCGTCGCCCATCACCCGCACCGCCTCGCCGTCCTTCCATTTCACGAGCTGATCGTCCCGCACGATCCCCGCATTGTTGATCAGCACGTCGATGCGGCCCCAGCGGCCCGCGACCTCGGCAACTGCCCCATCCACCTCCGCGGCATCCGCCACGTTCATCTTGCGGAACAATCCCCGGTCTTGCTCCGCCCCGATCTCCCGCCGGATTTGCGCTTCCGCCGTGGCGTTCAGGTCCCACGCGGCCACCCGGCACCCCTCCGCCGCGAATCGGCTGGCTGTGGCCCGGCCGATCCCGGCGGCTGCGCCCGTCACGATTACGACTTTGTCGTTTAAGCCGCGCAGGCTCATGCCTCAGGCTCGGGAGAACCGCGCCCGTCCTCCGTCTCCTGCTTCCTTTTTCTAGAAAGAGAGCTTCAGCGCGAACTGGATCACTCGCGGCCCCGTGGTCGTCGCTACCACCTGTCCCACGTTGGCCGATGCCAGGAGGTTCACCGGATTTGCGAAGCTCACCGTGTTGAAGGCATTGAAGAACTCCGAGCGGAATTCGAGTTTCACCCGCTCGGTGATCGGGAAAAACTTGACGATGGAAATATCCACGTTTTGCTGGTCCGGCCCGCGCAGGATGTTGCGTCCCGAGGTGCCGAAGTCCCCGAGGGTGGCCGCCGGCGTGAAACACGCGGTGTTGAAGTACTTCGTCAGCCGGGAGTTCACCGAGCCGCTCAGGCTTGCGTTGCAGCCCGCCACGCTGTCGGCGCGCGCCGCCACGAAAGCGGTCTCATTCGTCAGAACGGTGAACGGAGTTCCGCTCTGCGCCACCATGACCGTGGCCACCTCCCACCCGTTGATCGCCTGCCGGGCGAATGCGGAGTTGCCCTTGTAGAACTTCGGCAGGTCGTAGATCCCGCTCAATACGAATCGGTGCCGCCGGTCAAAATCGGAACTCGCGTAGTTGTGCAGAACGGCTTCGTTCCCCGGGACAACGGAGACGTCGCTCGTGCCCGTAGGATCGCCGGAGTAATCATCCAGCGAGTGCGAGTATGTGTACGAGGCCAGGAATTGCAAGCCGTGGGAGAAGCGCTTGGTCAATCCGACTTGCAGCGAGTTATAGCTCGAATTGGCCGAGCTCTGCATCACGTGCAAGCCGAAGCCCTGCACCGCAAGGTTCGACAGCCCGGGACTCAGAGGGCCGGGAAAGGCGAATGCCTGCGGGCCCACCGCCTGGTTCAGGTCCAGCAGTTGATACAATTTGCGGCCCGCGGAGCCCACGTAGCTCACATCCAGCATCCAGTTGTTCGCGAATTCGTTCTGAATGCCCAGGCTGTACTGTTGAACGTAGGGCGTACGGAAGTCGTGAATGTCCGGGTAAATCCCGTTGGCGGGGACCACCGCCAATCCCGTCGGCGAATAAAAGCTCGGCGATTGCAGCAGCAGCGCCGGCGGGCCGCCGAACGGAAAGACCAGCGGGTTGTTGAACGCCAGGGGATACGCGCTCGGCTGCGGCACCTGGGCGAACGGGCTGCTCACCGGCGCAAACAGCGCCTGCGCCAGCGTGTAATAGGGGAAGTTCAGAATTTGATTGTTCAGCAGCCGCGAATTGGCCCGGTCGTAGTACACGCCGTAGCCCCCGCGCACCACCAGACGCTTCGAATTGGCCAGCGGCTGCCACGCAAACCCCAGCCGCGGTGCAAAGTTGTTTTTGTCCGGCGCCACCAGCGAGTCCTGCACTTTGGGAACCCCCGGCAGCGGATTCGTGGCATTGCCGGCCTGTACGAAGCCGCCGAGGATCGCCGTATTGTCCCCGGCGGGGAAGCCCGGGATCACCGCCGTTTGCAGCAGCGACGGATCGAAGCCCACAAAGCGCCCCTGCGCTTCCGTGAACGGTCCAAAGTAGTCGTAACGCAGTCCCAGCGTCACTGTGAGCCGGTTGGTCACCTTCCAATCATCGTTTGCGAATCCCCCCATATCCCACGCCTGCACATCGCGATTGTTTACTCCCGAGCCCATGATCGTCAGGTCGGCCAGCGGAACCCCCGTAGGTGCCGACAATCCCGCGCCCAGGAATTCTCCGAAGGGATCTCCCAGAAGCCCCGCGTAGAAAATCTGCCCGCGCGTGTACAGGTTGAAAAACGCATTCAGATCGTGATGTTTGTACTCCACGCCGAACTTCAGGCTGTGCCTCCCCTTCTGCCAGCTCAATGTGTCTCCCAGCGAGTAGGTCTTCTCGATTCCGCCGTTGTCGCTGAAGGGATTGGCGCCCAGATCGAAGTAGTTGGCCACGTTGATCTCCGGCATTCCGGGAAACAGATTTCCCAACGGGGACGTGATTCCCAGTTGTGCCGCCGTAAACGGCTCCTGCGGACTCGACCCGGTGGAGATGAACCCGAATCCGAACCGCGCGTCATTCACCACGTGCGAGGTGAACACGTGCGTGTCGTCCAGCGACAGCACCCTCTGATTCAGGTTGGCCGTCCCCCCAAACCCCGGAACCGGAAGCGCGTTGGCCAGCCCGAACAAGTCGAACAATGCCTGCGTGGCCGGATTGTTGGCGGCGAAGAATTTGGCCGACAGCCGGTTCTTCGGCGTGAACTGGTAATCCAGATTGGTGTTGAACTGGTCCTCATGGAATCGGGAAATCCCCACGACTGGGGTCGGCACCGCCCCGACTGGAGTGCCGGGGTTGGGAACCGGATTCGGGGCGGAAGGAATCACGTATTGCCCATTGGCCAACTTCGCCTTCAGCAGAAAATCAGCCGTGGGATTGAATGTTTGCAGGCATCCCGTGGTTGCCGGCGTGCACGCCGCCACCCCATACGCCGCCGCCAGCGCGTCCAGCGTCGCCTCGGAGCGGTCGTTCGAGAGGTCCCCGGGCACGAACACCGTCCCCACCGAATTGAGCAAAGACGTCCCATTCACTTCCCGGCTGCCCTGGTAGGACACGAAGAACCACAGCTTGTCCTTCACCATCGGCCCGCCAAACGTCCCGCCAAACTGGTTGCGCTTGTAGGGAGGCCGCGCAACGTGGGCCGCGTTCAGGAAGAAATTGTTGGCGTTCAGCGCGTCGTTCCGGAAGAACTCGTACACGTTTCCGTGGTATTGATCCGTGCCCGACTTTGTCACTGCCGCCACCACGCCCCCCGCGACCCTCCCCTGCGACGCGTCGTACTGGCTGGTCTGCACGATAAACTCCTGCAGGGAATCCGTGGCCGGAACCGCCAGATTGGGCGTCGAGCCCGTGCCGATGGAATTCACGTCGGAGCCGTTGATGATCACCGAGTTCGAAGTGGCCCGCATTCCATCCACGTAGATCGGCGCCGCGCCGCGGCCCAGCTCCGAGGAGTTCTGCACCGGCCCCGACGTTCCCGTGGTCAGCGTCAGCAACTGCTGGAAATTCCGGGTGGGCAGCGGCAACTGGCGGATTTCGGTCTGATCGATCACCGTGCCCCGCGCGGCGTCTTCCGTCTGCACCAGTGGCGGAGCCGCCTCCACCGTGATCACTTCTTGTTGCGAGGCCACGTGCAAGCTCACGTCCACGCTCGTCGTCTCCGTGATCTTCACCACCACGTCGCCCACTTTGGCCAGCGCGAATCCCGATGCGCTCACCTCCAGGCGGTACTTCCCCGGAGCCAGCAGGGAGAAGCCGTAGCGCCCCGCGCTCGAGGTAACCGCCTCGCGTTTTCCCCCGGCCTCGCTGATCAACGCCACTTTGGCGCCGCCCACCGCGCTGCCGTGCGTGTCGGTGACTTCGCCCAGAATCTGGCCCGTCGTGGCCGTCTGCCCGTTCGCTCTGCCCGCTGCCCCGAGAGCGATCGCCAGGATCACCGCGAGTCCCGTCAATCTGTAGTTCCGCATTGCCTGCCTCCTGTGCCTCTCTTTACTTGTCTTTTCCACCCTTGCCCCACAACCCGCTCATGTACAGCCGCACCATCTGCTCCACCGCTTCTTCGTGGGACATTCCCAGGTGCCGCTTGGCCCCGAACAGGTATTCCGCCAGAAAGTAGGTAAAAAACTGGAGGTAGATCGTCGTCACCGCGAGCCCCGGGTCCACTCCCTCCGGAAATTTCAGCTTTCCCGATTGCGTCAATGCCCGCGAGTAGATCCGCAATCCCCCCGCGATCTCCCGGAAGCTGTGGATAAAGTGCTTGTGGCGGAACTCCACCACGTCGATGTACATCAGCCGCCAGTAGTCCAGGTTCTCGGAAACGATCCGCCCGATGGTCATCGCCAGCGTCTTCATCGAATCGGGATCGAGCGCCATCAAGAGCGGAATCAGTTTCTTCTGCCGCAGGACCTCCATCTTGGCGCCCAGGTGCTGCGCCAGGGCGATGAATATGTCTTCCTTCGTGTCGTAGTAGATGTACAGCTTGCCCATCGACACGCCGGCCTTCTTCGCGATTTCGCGCACCGTGGTGCCGTGGAACCCCTTGCGCGTGAAGAGTTGCAGCGCGGCCCGCTCGATCCTCAGCTTGTTCTTCTCGATAGTCTGGTCGAGCAGCTTGGGCACTGGCTTCCATCCGCTTCCCTGGGGCGCTCCGCGTCGGCCGTATCAAAGCGAGCGCTCGCTCTCTTTGGCGGCCAGGGTTTTACTCTGGGCGGGGGGAGGTTGTCAAGAAGATTTCTTGATGCGGCGCATGCGTAGCGGGTCAGTCTGCCCAGTAGCACAGCCTTTCAGGCTGTGCGCCGCTCGCCTGCCTCAATACTCACCAACCACGCAAAAGTAGAGCCCTTCCTCGAGTCCATCAGGGCAAACTTACCCACCACCGGCGCATAGCATCCCTTGCTCCCATCCTCTATGCACGCCCGAACCTGCGCGCCCCGGCGATTATTCCGGCGCGTTCCCGTAAAACTTCCAGGACGGCTTGAAATCCTTCTCCGGCGCACGGCCCGTCAGGATCGCCCGCAGCATCTCGATGGGCATGGTGTTCTCCTGCATGAGCGCGTCGTGCATCGCCCGCCCCGTCATTTTCCCCGATTCCACCAGCTCCTTGCGCAACGCTCGGATCTGAAAACCGCCCAGCAGGTAGGCCGCCTGGTACAGGGGCGAATAGTCGCCGGCAAACGACCGCCGCACCTCCGCTGCCGCGTTGTCACGCTCGTGCCCCACCCGCTCCACCAGAAAATCAATGCATTCCTGCGGCGTCATCTTCCCCAGGTGGAAGCTCAGCGAGAAGATGATCCGCGCGCACCGGTGCATCCGCCAGAACAGCGCCCCGATGCGCTCCTCCGGAGTCTTGTCGAACCCCATGTCCCAGAACATCAGCTCGCAGTAGAGCGCCCAGCCTTCCATCCAGAACGGGGTGCGGAAAAGGCTGCGGTACGGCTTGTATCTCTGGAGCATGAAGAACTGCAGATGGTGCCCGGGGATAAGCTCGTGGAACACCGTCGCGTGCGCGAACCCGTAATTGTTTCCGCGCATGCTCATCAGCTTCTGCTCTTCCGTCATCGTGTCCGTCGGGTAGGAGACCAGAATGTCCTCCCCGCCCAGAAAGAAGGGAGCCACCAACTGCCGCTCCGGGCTCATCATCAACATGCCCCAGTCCTCGCGCGCCAGCGCTGGCACGGTCACAAAATCGTGCTGGTCCACAAACGCGACCGCCTCCTGCGCCAGCTTGCGGATCAGCTCCGGCTGCTTGCCCGGCTCCACGATCATTCCCTTGACGTGTTCCAGCGCCCCGTGCCAGTCGTCGCCGTAGCCGGCATCCCGCGACGCCTTGATCATTTCCGCATCGCACCAGGCCAGCTCCTTCCTGGCCAGCGCGATCAGTTCTTCCGGCGTGTACGGAATCATCTCGTGGGAGAGTTCCAGCAGCAGGGCGTCCCGCCCGATGGGATCGCCCACGATGGTTTCCTTGTCGTCGCTCTTGATCCCCA
>Ga0074044_10001757_pt1 | contig 19282 bp, 19 predicted proteins | sample BogForMeECP23OM1_FD_94443 | JGI IMG/M metagenome (GOLD analysis project Ga0074044, IMG submission 94443) | Bog forest soil microbial communities from Calvert Island, British Columbia, Canada - Bog Forest MetaG ECP23OM1 | ecosystem: Environmental > Terrestrial > Soil > Wetlands ...
GTGAAACCACGCCCTAGCCGTGGGGTACGCGCCCTCGCGATTCCCGGGGAGGCTTTATGCGAACGACCGGCTCCGGCGCCGTCGCGGGCCCGTAGCTCAGGCCGGTAGAGCAGGCGGCTCTTAACCGCAAGGTCAGGGGTTCGAATCCCCTCGGGCCCGGCCCTTCCCCGTTCGCCGATTCGCTGCGAGAGAAGGTAGCGGGGAGCGTCCGCGCCGTGACGTGACCGGACTGGGCGGCCGTCCCCTCGGCGGCTCGACCGAGGGTTAACAGGATTTGACGGGAGCTTGATGCCGTTCGTCGCCGAAGACCGCCCCGGTGATTCGTGGGCATGCTCGCAGACAAGAAGGCGGACCTTGCAGGACCGGGTATCGGCAACTACGACGAGTTGGAGCGGGTGCTCCCGAACGACTACCGGTCGCGCCTATCGCCCCGCGAGACCCAGCAGGCGATCTACGCGGTGAAGTCGTACATCGAGCAGAACCTCTGCAAGGAACTGAACCTGATGATGGTCCAGGTCCCGCTGATCGTGGACGCCGACGCCGGGGTCAACGACATGCTCGACCGGGATGGCTCCCGAACGCCGATCCCGTTCCACATCAAGAACGACCACGACCGCCACCCCGTCAACGCCCAAGTAGTCCAGGCGGCGACCAAGTGGAAGCGCATGGCCCTGCGGGAGTTCGGCATGGTCCCCGGGGAAGGGCTCCTCACGGACATGCGGGCCGTCCGGAAGGACTACTTCCTCGACCACGACCACAGCGCCTACGTGGACCAGTGGGACTGGGAGAAGGCGATCGAAAGCTCCGACCGGAACCTCGAGTATCTCCGGACGACCGTTCGGAAGATCTGGAAGGTCATCACGGGGGCCGAGCGCCACGCGCAGTCGCTGTTCCCCCAGCTCAAGGACCCGAGGTACCCGAACCTCCCTGAGGAGATCCACTTCCTCCACGCCGAGGAGATCCTCGAGATGTACCCCGACCTCCCGCGGAAGCAGCGGGAGACGCAGCTGGTCCAGAAGTATCCGGCCGTGTTCATCATCGGGATCGGCTGGCCGCTCAAGGACGGGTACCCCCACGAGATGCGGGCCGCCGACTACGACGACTGGGTGACCGAGACCCGGTCGAAAGACGGACGGCCGATGCATGGGCTGAACGGGGACATCCTCGTCTGGAACCCGGTCACGAAGCGGCGCCACGAGCTGATGTCGGGCGGCATCCGTGTGGACCCGGCGAGCCTCCGCAAGCAGCTCGAGATGGCCGGCCAAATGGATTTCCTCAAGTTCCCGTACCACCAGGCGATCCTCAACGGCGAGATCCCCCTCAGCATCGGGGGCGGGATCGGCCAGTCCCGCACCCAGATGCTCCTGCTGCGGAAGGCCCACCTCGGCGAGGTCAGCGTGACGGTCTGGCCGGAGATCCTGAAGGAGATGTGCGCCAAGAAGAACATCTTCGTCCTAGAGTGAACGGTCGGACCCGCCCCCAAAGGGCGGGGCACGGGGCCCGGGCACCCGCTCCGGCCCCGGCGCCGACGGAATGCCGTTGGGCTCCGTCAAGACGAGTTGACGCGGGATTCTTGGCGAGCCGGACCCACTGCTGGGTGGGTCGTTATGTCGAAGGCTATTCCTGCCACCTTGCTTGACCATCTGCGACGCGAACAGGCGAACGCCACGTGCCTCTACCTTCAGTACAAGGGCTATCACTGGAACGTCTCGGGCTCGCTCTTCCGAGAACTCCATCTCATGTTCGACGAGCACGCCAAGTCGGTTCTGGACACCGCGGACGAGTTCGCGGAGCGCCAACGGATGCACGGGGCGAGGGCCCCCTACACGCTCGACGAGATGAGCACGCTGCAGGAGCTCCCGTCCGAGGACGGCCGTCCCGCCGACGCCGCCGAGATGCTCGAGCGGCTGCGCGAGGCCCACCTCGAGGTCATTGGGGGGCTGAAGGCGGCGTTCCAGACCGCGGAGGAGATCGCCGACCCTGGGAGTGCCGACCTGTTCGCACGAACCGTCCAGCTGCACGAAAAGATGGAGTGGTTCCTGCGAGAGCATCTGGTGAAGTCGAGCCCTCCGTCGGAACGCGTCCACGTGCGGGCTGTCGTTCCCGCAACGAACGCGGCCTCCTCTCGGTGAGCCGTTCGCACGAACCCCCGGGCGGCCCGGCCACGTTGGCGCGATTCTCCGGCGCCGGGCCGTCGCCGGGGGATCAGCCCGCGCGATGGTCGGCGAGGAATCGCTCGACGATGTTGAGCTGACGGAGCATTGCGGTCTTCTTCGCCTGGTGCGACTGCATCCGGCGAAGGATGCTGTCGAGGGCCTCGACGGCTTCGACCACGTGCGGACCCTTGTTGAGCATCACGCACTCCGCGCGCTCGCCCATCGCGGCGTCGGTCACTTCGGCCCGCGACGGGAGTCCGGTCTTCGTCAGACCCTCCAGGACCTGGGTCGCCCAGACGGCCGGAAGATGCGCCGCCTCGCACAGCCAGAGGATCTCCTCCTGGATCTCCGCAAGCCTATCGAAGCCGACCTCGACGGCGAGGTCGCCGCGCGCGATCATCACGCCCACCGGAGGCCGTCGGAGCGCGGTGAAGAGGATCCCCGGTAGCTCCTCGAACGCCCGTCGCGTCTCGACCTTGAGGAGGATCCCCATACGCGGCCGCCCCATGCGGGATAGCTCGGACCGAAGGCGGTCCACGTCCGAGGCGGTGTGGACGAACGAGAACCCCACCAGGTCGGCATTCCGGACGATGAACCGGAGGTCCTCGAGGTCCTTGGGAGGGATCGGAGCGAGGTGCAGTTCGGTCTGGGGAAGGTTGATCCCCTTGTCGGCGGCGAGCCACGCGCCTCCCGCCGGCGCGTGGGTCACTTCCACGACCAGGCGGTCCGCCGTCGCCGACCGGACCACGCTCCCGATCCGTCCGTCGTCGAACCACACCGACTCGTCCCGGCGGACGCTCCGCAGCCCCTCGGGCAGGGTGCACGCGATGTGCGCAGGACGGACCACTCGGCCGTGGGCATCCCGCCGAGCCGGCTCGCCCGGGTCCGGACGGGCGGAGACGACCAGGCGGTCCCCGACCGCGAGTCGGATTCGCTGGACGAGGGGAGGGAACGGTCCCGCGCTGGCAGGGTCCTCCTCTCCGCTCCTCGTCGCTCCCACGAGGCGCGTGCCGGGGACGAGATAGGTCGTCTTCCCGACCTGGGCGCGACAGCCAGCCGAGGTGCGCTCCGCGATTCGGAACGCCCGGCGGGCCCCACGGGCGTCGACCAGCTCGATCCGCTCTCCCCTTCGACGCCGGGCGAGCCACTCTCGCGGGACCGGCAGTTCCCTGATGCCGGGCGCTGACGGTCGCCCTCCTCCGGGCGGAACCAGCCAGACGGAGGCCGGGGTGGACACCTTTCCGACCGCATCGCGTTCCGGCCGAAGCTTCATCACCGACGGACCGGGCCGGATCATCCCGGTCCGGATCTTCGGTCCCGCCAGGTCCATCTCGATGCGGCACCGGCGTCCGAGGGCCCTCTCCGCCCGGTGGATGTGCGCGACCATCCGGGTCCACTCGGCGGGCCCCTCGTGGGCGCAGTTGATTCGGGCGCAATCCATGCCCCCGGCGAGCAAAGACCGCACGAGCCGGTAGTCCGTGGCCGCCTCGGCGGGGAGGGTCACCATGATCCGCACCCTTCTCCCGGGACGGGTCGGACCGAGCAAGAGACGCGCGTTCCTCTCGAGGATTCGTCCACCCTCCGCGGAGTCCGGACCGGTGACGTAGGACCGATCCCGGGAGGGGGCGCGGCCGAGTCGATCCAGCCAGCCGAGAACGGAGTCCAGGTTGTACAGCACGTGGCCCTCGGACCGGCCCAATGAGGAGAGGGCCAGGTGGGCCAGCTCGGCCTGGTCGCGACGCAGGTCGAACCGGCGGAAGGCGAGGTAGTGCAGCAGATTGCGGGCGCTTTCCCGCCGGGTACCGAAGCCCGTGAGATCGACCGCACGCTCGACTTCGAGCATGCTGGCCCGGACCCTCTCGAGACGGCTCACGAGCGACGCGACCGCGCTGGCCGCCGGAGGAGCGGGCGCTCTGCGAGCCGCCATTCTTCCTCGTCCATCCGAGCCGGGTTGGCGATATAGCCCGGGGATAAGGCCGGATTGACTCTCGGCCTCGGCAAGGCCGGAACGCGTGCGCCGCGCCAGACCCAAGGATAAATACGGGCCGCACGAGGTCGGAGGAAATGGGGCCACGTGCGTCACCCAAGGGCGTCCGTTCTCGTGCGCTGTCCGTCCGGTCGGTGAGGACCCGAGCCGATCTGGCAGCCGCGCGCCGGCTGCTGCGCGAGTACCGCCAGTTCCTGGCGGAGGACCGGGAGGTGACGAACTTCGACGACTCGATCCTGAAGGTAGGCCTGGGGTGGCTTGACGAGGAGATCGAAGAGCTCCCGGGAGCCTACGGGCCTCCGGGGGGTTCCCTCCTGCTCGCGTTCTCGGGCCGCGCCGCCGTGGGTTGCGGGGCGATCCGGCGGGTCCGCAAGAACGCGGCCGAGATCAAGAGGGTCTACGTGAGGCCAGACTACCGAGGCGCCGGGATCGGACGCCGCCTGACCCAGGCCCTCCTCGACCGGGCTGAGAAGCTAGGCTACCAACGCGCGGTGCTCGACACCCTGCCGACCCTGACGGCCGCGATCGACCTCTATCGGAGGATGGGGTTCGTCCGGATCCCCGCGTACTGGGCGCATCCGGTACCGGACGCCCTGTTCTTCGAGTACCGCTTCCGAAAGGCCGCGAAGGGTACGGACCTGATCGGCTAAGCGCTCCGACTGCCCTTCGGAACGTAATCGAAGAGCCGTTCGGTCGTTACCCCGGCCGTCCATTCCGAGCGGAGCCGGGCCCACTTCTCGACCCGGCGCATCTCGGAGAGCAGCTGACGGTTCAGGTCACGCGCGCTCGACCCCGTCCTCTCCGCTGCGACCCGGAACTCGCCGTTGGCCTCGCCCTCCGTGATCGACCCCTTCGGGAGCAATCGCTCGAGAACGGGGCGAACCGCAGCCGGGTTGTCGGTGCTGACCCGGGCCGTCAGCGAAAACACGGTCGCCGCCATGGGGCCCCGGAACGGCGGGGAGCGCAAAGCGGTCGCCCGGACGGGCCGATATCGCGAAAATCCGTCTCCGCGGACCAGGGCCCAGACCCCCATTCGAGGAGAGCCGGGGCGTTCCGGGCGAACCATCGAGTTGCGGGCGTCGTGGGTTCTTGAAAGGTCCGTCTATGATGGTTGACCTTGCGGCGCCCCGCCGCCCTTAATGGCTCACGACGCCCTCGTCCGGTCGATGGTCGGCATTCGCGCTCTCAGCAAAATCTGGCTCGATGGTGGTCTTGTTGACTGGGACGACGCCCAGATCCATGTCCTGTCGCACGGCCTACACTACGGATACGCCATCTTCGAAGGGATCCGCTGCCACCGCACAGAACGCGGTTCGGCGGTGTTCCGGCTGGAAGAGCACATCGAGCGGCTGCTCAACAGCGCGAAGGTCTACCGGATGCGCGTGCCGTATGACCGCACAGCGCTGACGCAGGGTTGCATCGACCTGATCCGGGCGAACGGGACGCCCGAGGCATACCTGAGGCCGATCGCGTTCTCGGGCTACGGGGAGATGGGCCTTGACCCCACGAAGAGCCCGGTGCAGGTCGCGATCGGGATGTGGGAGTGGGGAGCGTACCTCGGGTCCGACAACGCGGACCGGGGGGTCCGAGCGACCGTTTCCAGCTGGGTCCGCATCGACTCCCGGTCTCTGCCACCCCAGGCGAAATGCGCCGCGAACTACGCGAACTCGGCGCTGGCAAAGATGGAAGCGGTCAGCGGCGGGTACGACGAGGCGATTCTGCTCAACTCGGCCGGGATGGTCGCCGAGGGCCCGGGTGAGAACATCTTCCGCGTGAAGAAAGGCGTCGTGAGCACGCCGCCCGCGAGCTCCGGCATCCTCCGCGGGATCACTCGGGACAGCGTCATCCGGTTCGTGGCCGACGAGGGGATCGTGTTCCAGCGTACCGATTTCACCCGAGAGGAACTGTTCACCTCCGACGAGCTATTCTACGTCGGTACCGCGGCGGGGATCACCCCGATCCGCGAGGTCGACGGTCGACCGATCGGGACGGGGAGCTATCCGATCACGGCCCGGCTGCGCAAGATCTATGAGGACGCAGTCCACGGCCGGACCCCCCGCTACGAATCCTGGCTCACCTACGTGCCGACCGCCAAGGCGGAGCGGCCCGGAGCTAGTCCGAAGCGGGAAATATCCCAAGGCCCGGCAGCGACTCGTTCGCGGAATCGAGCGAGCGCTGCGTCCACTCCCTGAGCGCTGTCTCTTGGCCCGACGAGAGGACGGTCGCCGGCCAGCCCCAGTGCACGGCCACGGTCGAACCCCGGGCCGCGTCGGGTAGGACCCGAGGGTCGTAGGCGACGGTCCCTTCGGCGGGACTGCCTATCGTCAGGCGCCCACGGTCGATCGCGAGGGAGGGGCGCTCGAGCCGGAGCGAACCCGGCCGGACCTCGAGAACGCGGGCCCAGGCCGGGCGGCACGACTCCATGTTGTCGAGCGTTGTGGGGACATGCCCCGTAACGGTACCCACGCCCACGTACGCCACGTGGAACACGTGGTGCGGGATCGGGCGCTCGGGCAGATGCTCCGTGAGCCGCGCCGCCGCGGACCGCGGGAGGCCGCGGCGAGTGAGGGCCGTGAGCAGCGTGGGAAAGTCCTCCCGGGCGAAGGCGTCCAGGAGTCGGTTCCCGATCCAGTACGCCTCGACTACGTCGTAGTCGAACGGGTTCTTTCCGTGCTTTCCGGCAATCGCCTCGAGATACGGCATGAGCGCCTCGAAGCCCGAGAGGGCTTGGCCGGCTCTCGGCAGGTCTTCGCCTGAGGCGATCGCACGGTAGAGGAGCGGAGCGGCGTCCGCCGGACCGCAGAAGCTCAGCCGGTTCGTGGCGATGCTGAACCGGGCTCCGAGCTGGATGCCGTCCATCTCACGTCGCGTTGCGAGGCGCGGCGGAAGGGCGGAGCATCGCCGCAAGGTCGCCGAACAGGCTCCGGCCGATCACCACCGCCACCCCGACGGCGACGGCGATCGCGCCGATCGCTGCGGGCAGTGCGAACCCCGTGCCGCGGACCGCGATCGTCAGCACCCATGTGATAGGGAAGCCGAGGACGAGCACCGAGGTCGCCACCCCGAGGTCGACACGCGCAAGGCCCGCGTACCACGTGCCGACGAACGCGGCTAGGAGCAGGGCACTGATGACGACCCATCCCCACTGCGGCCCCGTGAGCGACGCGGCCGAGCTCCACTGGGCCGTCAGGAACAGGTACCCGACGAGGAAGATGCCGCCGAATCCCATCCTCCCCAGGGCAACGGTTGGGCTCGGGAGCGTGCGCAGTACACGCTTCGAGATCGTGTACTCCACCGCCCAGAGGACGGTCGCGGCGAGGACGTAGCTCGTGCCGTTCGTCCAGAGCGGCGAGATGAGAGAGAGGAGAAGGACGTTCCCGCCCAGGAGAAGGCCCGCGCCGACAACCACGCGGAGCCTGAACCGCTCTTGCAGGAAGACGAAGCCGAGCACCGTGGCCATCAGGAACAGCGTCCGGTAGACGAACGACGCCGTGGCCGCGCCGTGCGCCGCGGTGGCGAGCTGCAGGCCGTGGAAGAACAGCAGGAACGGGATCGCGCCCCCGATCAGGCCGATGACCGCCAGGCGACCCCAGTCCGCGCGTGCCAACGGAGCGTGGGCTCCGCGCGCGGCGAGGATAGCGATCGGGGCGATCAGGGCCACGACCACCAGATTCCGGACCGTCACGAACGCGTCGGAGTTCGTCCCCGCGACCGCATAGCTGTTCACGAATGTGGAAACGCCGCTCACCACCGCCGTGGCCAGGACGAGCAGCAATCCGATCGCGCCGATCCGGCTCCCTGTGACGCCTGACGCCGACATGGTAACGGCCCGACCGCCCAAGTGCCGGGGGATATTCAGCCTTCGCCGTGTGCCGGTGGCCGCCGACGCACGGTCCCGAGGGTAATTCGAGTCGGCGCCGGCACCTGTGCTTCGCAGTCTAGCGGCGATCCGGGCCCTCACGAGTCGGGGGGGGAGCGTCAGCCATGGCGTTCATCTGTCGGGTGTATTCGAGCGCCTCGAGGGCTTCGCGTTCCTCCATCCGGGTCGTGGCGAACCCCGCGTGGACGATCACGTAGTCCCCGACGGCCGCTTCGGGAACGTAGACGAGGTTGACGGTCTTCAGGACGCCGGAGAAGTCCACCTCGGCGACGCGCGCCGGCGGTCCGGGCTCCAGCACGCGGACGACCCGGCCCGGAATCGCTAGGCACATCGTTCTACCCCGCTCGGACAGACTCCCAAAGACTTCGGAACCTCTTGAACGCGCGGGTGGCCCCGCCAGCGGAGGGAACGGCGCTAGCCCGCTCGCTTTGGCTCGGGGTCTGTGACGGCAACGTCCACCAGGACGACGTCCTGAGCCCGCGGGTCGTGAGGATCCACGGAGGCCTCGACCTCGAGGGTCGCACCGCTCGCCGCAGAATTCGCGACGAGAGCGGTCCACCGGCTCTGCAGGGATTCGGGGGTGATGTGGCAGAGCGCGCCCACGCGGATGCGGACCCGCGTGATCCGTTCGACCCCCTCGTCCCGGGAGATCTGGTCGAGCTTCCGCCGCAGGTCTCGAAGCAGCGTTTCCTCATGCATGGGGAAGCTCCGGCGCGGTCCGGCCAGCCACCGGTGCGCTCGCCCGCTCCGCCAGGATCGACTCCACGACGCGGTCGACCGACCGTGCCACCGGCGGGCTGAGTTCGTTCCCTGGGGTGAACTCGGACCCTTCCACCCCGTACACGACGAGCCGTTCGGGGAGTCGTCCCAGCGATCGTCCGAGGTGAACGGCCTCCCCCACGGAAAGGCCGTGGGTCGAGGTCGTGGGCTTCGAGGGGAATACGAACGAACCGCTCGCGTCGATCCGGTGGACCGTGCCCGGCGCGGCTCCCGAGCGCACGGCGTCAACCACCACGACGAACCTCTCGCCCTCCCAGAGGTCGAGGAGTCCCGTCCCTTCGTCCTCGAACTCCACGATACGGGCCGGCCGCGCGGGCCGCGTCCGAAGGCGACGGGCCACCGCGAGGCCCACGCCGTCGTCCCGGCGGTTCGCGTTGCCCACGCCGATCACGAGGGAGGGAGGCGTACCGGCCCCGTCGAGCATCCGGTGCGGGTCCTCGCCCGTCCGATCAGTCGCGCACGAGGTCGAGCTCGAGGAAGTGGGTCGCGCAGGAGATGCACGGGTCGTGGTTGCGGATGGCGCGCTCGCAGGCGAACGTCAGCGCCGCCTGGTCCAGGTCGAGGGATCGAGTGACGAGACTGCGGAGGTCGTCCTCGATCCGTTTCTGGTTCTGCGACGTCGGTGCGACGATGCGGGCGTCCGTGATCCGTCCGGGCGGCTCGATGCGGTACTTGTGGAACAGCATTCCCCGGGGAGCCTCCGTCGCCGCCGCCCCGTCCACGGGCCGGGTAACGGCCGGGGCCGGGACCCAGGGCTGGTCGGGCGGACGGTACTGGTCGATGATCCGGAGGGTCTCCTCGCACGCGTAAACCATCTCGACGGCGCGGACGACGATGCTGCGGTAGGGGTTGGAGACCACCGGCGGGAGCCCCACCTCCTTCGCGATCGCCTTCGCCCCCGGCGAGAGCCGGTCGTAGTTCAGGGCGTAGCGGGCCAGGGGACCGACGAGGTAGGAGCCGCCGCCCTTCCGAATCGCGTGCAGGGCGTTCGAATGCGGGACGTGTACCTCTTCGAATGCATCCTCGAACCGGTCCTGAGGGATGCGGAGGCCGCGACTGGAGACGATGTCGCCCTCGTTCATGGGGTATTCCGAGGGGTGCCGTAGGCTCACGAACTCGTACGGTTCCTCGATGTCGGGGAACGCGAAGCCCGAGACGAACCGGGCGGTCTCCTCGGAGAGGACCAGGGCCCTTTCGACCATCGGCCGCAGGCTCTCGAGCTCCTCGCGGGACGGGCAGCGATAGAAGCCGCCGACACGGGCGTTGATCGGGTGGATCTCCCGGCCTCCGAGCAAGCGCATGATCGCGTTGCCGGCCTTCTTGAGCTCGAGGCCGCGCTTGACGGCGTCCGGGTGGTCCGCTGCCAACCGGATCGCGTCGGGGTACCCAAGGAAATCCGGGGCGTGGAGGAGATAGATGTGCAGCGCGTGGCTCTCGATCCACTCGCCGCAGTAGAGCAGCCGCCGCAGCTCTCGAATCGGTCCGCCGACCGTCATCCCGAGCGCGCGTTCCATCGCGTGCGCCGAGCTCATCTGGTAGGCGACGGGGCAGATCCCGCAGATCCGGGCCGTGATGTCGGGGGCCTCCGAGTACTCACGACCGCGCAGGAACGCCTCGAAGAATCGGGGCGGCTCGAAGATGCGGAGCTCGACGTCCTCCACCTTCCGGTCGTGGATGCGGACCTTGAGCGCCCCCTCGCCCTCGACCCGGGCGAGGTAGTTGACGGAGATTGTCCTCTCGGTCACGGGGTCGCCCCCTGCTTCTCGGCCGAGTCGGCCGCCTCCCGGAAGGCGGGGGCGAGCGCGTTGAACGTACGGAAGACGCGGGTGACCGCCGGCCTGGACATCCCGAGTTCCCGGAGCTTGACCACGAGCGAATCCGTGTTCGGAGTATCCTGCGGCCCGAAGCATCCGTAGCACCCGCGGTGGAACGCCGGACAGATCGCCCCGCACCCGGTCTGAGTGACCGGGCCCAGGCACGGGGTCCCGTGGGCGACGAGCACGCAGACGTTGCCGCGGCGCTTGCACTCGATGCACACGCTCTCGGTCGGGACGTTCGGGGCCCGGCGGCCGAGGAAGGCGGAGAGCACCTCGAGCAGTTGCCCTTTGTCGATCGGGCAGCCGCGGAGCTCGAAGTCCACGGGGACGTGGTCCTTGATGGGGGTGGAGGTGGCCAGGGTCTGGATGTACTCGGGATGCGCGTAGACGACCCGGGTGAACTCCGCCACGTCCGCGAAGTTCCGGAGGGCCTGGATGCCACCGGCGGTCGCGCAGGCGCCGATCGTGATGAGCGTCCGCGACTGCGCCCGGATCTCTCGGATCCGCTGGGCGTCGGAGGCCGTAGTGACGGAGCCCTCGACGAGGGCGACATCGTACGGGCCCTCCATCGTCGCGCTCGTCGCTTCGTGGAACTCCGCGATGTCGACGGCGCCGGCGACCGCGAGGAGCTCGTCCTCGCAGTCGAGCAGGCTCAGCTGACAGCCGTCGCAGGAGGCGAACTTGAACACCCCGAGACGCGGCCGATGGGCGGTCGGCATCCTAGACCTCCCGGACGGTCATGAACCGGCGGACCTCGTCGTAGGAGAAGACCGGACCGTCCCGGCACACAAACTCGGGCCCGAACTGGCAGTGGCCGCAGATCCCTACGGCGCACTTCATGTTCCGTTCGAGGGAGACGTAGATCGCAGCCGGAGGCACTCCGCGGGTTTCGAGCGCCTGCGCCGTGAGTCGCATCATGATCTCGGGGCCGCAGAGGAACGCGACGGTGTTCGCAGGGTCGAATCGGGCGTCCGGGAGTCGGGCGGTCACCAGACCCACATCCCCGTACCAGTCTCGCCCGGCCGTATCGACCGTGGTCTGGAACCGGAGCCCGGGCCGGGCTCGCCACGTCTGTATCTCCGAGTAGTACACGAGGTCCTTCGGCGACCGGGCCCCGTAGATGATCTCGATCCGTCCGTACCGGTCGCGGTGACGGACAAGGTCGTAGATAGCCGGCCTGAGCGGAGGAAGCCCCAACCCTCCCGCCACGATCACGACATCCTTCCCGACGGCCTTGTCGAGGGGCCACCCGGTCCCGTACGGGCCCCGGACTCCCACGGTCGAACCGGGCGGCATCTCGCTGAGAGCCTGACTGATCTTGCCGGCGGAGCGAACCGTGTGGACGAGGCGGTCGCGCTGCTCGAGATCCCCACAGATGGAGATCGCCGCCTCTCCGACGCCGAAAACGTAGAGCATGTTGAACTGCCCGGGCTGGAACCGCGGCCTCTCGCCGCCATGGTCGGGGTCTAGCACCAGCGTCACCGTATCGGCGGTCTCCCGCGTCAGGCTGCGCACGACGTACGGGACCGGCACGAGGGACTGCCCCTGAACCGAGGCATCCGCGCCAGCGAACGCGACCGCGTCAGTCGCCATGAACGTCCAGGAGCTGAAATTGCGTGTTCTCGAGCCGCTGCGCGATGAACGGGAGCAGGTGCAGGAGGAACTTGTAGCCGTTCGCGGGGTCCTCGTCGAGCAGCGTACGGAGGATGTCCGAATCGATGGCGAAAGCTTGCGTTGGCTTCACTGCACGAGCGTCCAGGCGCCACCGGTGCGGGGGCGTCAGCCACGACCAGCCGACCACTTCGCCCGGCCCGACGGTCTGGATCGTGAGGCGGGGACGGGCCGGCATCACGGCCTCGAGCGCAACCTTCCCGGAGACGACCAGGAGGAACTCTCGCGCCGGTTCGCCTTCCCGGAGCAGGATGTCTCCGGTCGCATAGGTACGCTCGACCGCCACCCGGCCCATCGCGGCCACGAGAGGCGCCGGCAGTTCCTGGACGAACGGATGGTCGGCGAAGAGGGGAGCTCCGGTGGTCGTGTGCGACTTCGTCATGCTTTTGCCTGCGCGGACTGGGATGAGGCGACCGGCGTGCGGATCGCGGCCACCTCCTCGGTCAGGTCGATGCCGACGGGACACCAGGTAATGCACCGGCCGCACCCGACGCATCCGGACATCCCGAACTGATCGTGCCAAGTGCCCAGCTTGTGCGTGAGCCACTGGCGGTAGCGCGACTTCGTGCTGGCCCGCACGCTCGTCCCGTGAAGGGCGCTGAATCCGGAGTTGAAGCAGGAGTCCCACCGCCGCCAGCGCTCGACCTTCTCCCCCGAGAGCTCGGGAACCTCCTCGGTCGTGTTGCAGAAGCAGGTCGGGCAGGCCATCGTGCAGTTGGTGCACGAGAGGCACCGCCGGGCGACGATCTCCCAGCGGGGGTGCTCAGGGTTGTTCACGAGCAGATCTCGGAGGCCCACGGGGTCCATCGCTCGCCCCATCGAGGCCGCGGTCTTCGCAACGATCGCCTCGGCCGAGGCCGAATCGGAGGGCGCGGCGGGCGAAACCGGAACTCCCTCAAGGACCGCGGCGCCCTCGGCGGAGCCCACCTCGACCAGGAAGTAATGCCGGTGGGGTGTGAGGATCTCCGTGAGAGCGAGGTCGTGGCCGGCACGGACGGCCGGTCCGCTTCCCATCGAGACGCAGAAGCACGTTCCGCCGGCCTGACCGCACTGGACCGCGATTCGCAGGGCCTTGCGGCGCCGCTCCCGATAGCCCGGGTCACCCGCCTTTCCGAACACCTTGTCGGAGACGTCCATCGCGGCCATCTCGCAGGCGCGAACCCCGAGGAAGGCGACCGGGGGCCCTTCGTCCTTCTCCGGCTCGATCGCGAACGAGGTACCGGTGCGAACCCCCGTCCACAGGCGCTCGCGGGACGGGAACAGATACTTCTTCCAGCCGTGGGGGCCGACATTGTAGCCGAAGAGCGCCTTGTCGGTCCGGCGCTCGAGGCGGTACTTCCCGGCTTCCTGCTTGTCGGTCCAGCCGGCCGGGAGGTCCGAGTCCTCGCGGATCTCGCCGTACACGATCGCGCCGTCCCGGACGGTGGGACCGACCACGCGATACCCACGGGACCAGAGGGAGCCTAGGAACGCCGAGAATCCACTGCGATCGAGAACGAGGCGATCACCGACTGCGGGACTCGCGCTTGACACAGCTACAACCCGGGGAGCGAGGAACCCCCAGTCCGCTCACGCCCCACCCCCACTTAGAGCCTATCGTCAATCCTTCCCGACCGAGGCAGGGTACGCGAGACAGGAGCGTGTCACACTGCCCCACGGAGTGTCGGACCCCCCGCCGAGGATACGTACATCGGATGATTGGGTCGTCCAACCGAGGAGTGCATTCTGATGAAGACTATCGAGGAGGTCGCGTCGAGCATCGGGTTCCGGCCGAACGAACTGATCCCTGCGGGACGGGGGGCGTTGAAGGTTCCCGTCGCCCTGGTCCGGTCGTTGTCGGAACGTTCCCGGCACGGCCGTCTGATCCTCGTCAGCGCGATGACCCCGACGGAACACGGCGAAGGAAAGACGGTCGTCGCCATCGGTCTGGGGATGGCCCTCGAGCGGCTCGGCCACCGCTCCGTAGTCTGCCTTCGCCAGCCATCCATCGGGCCGGTGTTCGGTGTCAAGGGAGGAGCGACCGGCGGAGGTCGTTCGACCGTCGAGCCGAGGACCGTCATCGACCTAGGCCTCACCGGGGACCTGGACGCGATCGCGAACGCCCAGAACCTTCTCGCGGCTCTCGTCGATCACAACATCTTCCGGGGCAACCCGCTCGGCATCGCGACCGACGTACCGATCTTCCCCCGGGCGTCGTCGATCGAGGACCGGTCGCTCCGGGACATCACCACCGGGTTGTCGGCGAACGGTCCGGGATTCCCTCGCAAGGGAGGGTTCGTCGTCACCGCGGCGACCGAGATAGCCGCAATCCACGCCCTCGCCGGGGACTACGCCGACCTCAAGCGTCGTCTCGGCCGGATCCTGGTCGCGAAGAACGGGAAGGGCGCGCCGGTGCGCGCGAGCGACATCGCCGCGGAGGGAGTGGTCGCGACGCTGCTAGGGACCGCCCTCGCGCCCAACCTGGTCCAGACGGCGGAGGGCACGGCGGCGTTCGTCCACGGGATCCCGTACGCGAACGTCGCGCACGGGACCTGCAGCCTTCTCTCGATGCAGGCCGGGGTGGCGCTGAGCGACTACTGCGTCGTGGAGGCGGGATTCTCGACCGAGCTCGGCGCGGAGAAGTTCGTGGACATCGTCTCCCGCCAGACGCATCTGGACGCGAACGTCGGGGTCGTGGTCGCCACCGTCCGGGCGCTGCGTCACCACGGTGGGGCGAGCGAGGACGCGGTCTCGGTCGAGGCCGTGACCCGCGGGCTCCCGAACCTCGAACAGCACCTCGGAAACATGCGGCGCATCGGACTCGACCCGATCGTCGCGCTGAACCGCTTCCCCTCCGACTCACCCGAGGAGATACGGAAGGTGGAGGAGTTCTGCGGGGAGCGGAACGTCCCGTGTGCGATCAGCTCGGCGTTCCAGGACGGTGGAGCCGGGGCCGAAGCACTCGCCCGCCTCGTGATCCAGGCCGCGGCCAAGGGCCAGACGAGCCACCCGGTCTACTCCGCGACGGCCTCGGTGGAGGAAGTGCTGACGAAGATCGTGACCGAGTTCTACGGCGGCGCCGCGGTCGAGCTGTCGCCCGAAGCGACGGCCGACCTCGAATCGATCCGGGCGATGGGAGAAGCGACGGGTCCCGTCTGCATCGCCAAGACGCCGCGGTCGCTCTCGGACGACACCAAGAAGTTCGGTCGCCCGACCGGATTCACCGTGCGCGTGCGGCGGCTCATGCGGTGGTCGGGCGCAGGGTTCACGGTCGCGATCGTAGGGTCGATCGTAACTCTTCCGGGGATGCCCGAACATCCGGCCACGGAGACGATCCGCCTTTCGGACACGGGCGAGGTGCTGGGGCTCCGTTAGCGAGGCTCGGCCGAAGTTCGGAGGGGCGTCGGGTCTTCGGCGCCCCCGGCACGCCGCGGAAAGTGCGGTGGGTCGCGACTCCGACTCGCGGCGTTCCGGCGCGCCCGCGGCTCGTCTTCTGCTCGAGAGCGCCGGGGGCCAGAGCTATTAACCGAGGCCCGAATTCATCTCTCGGAACGGAACCCGGTCGGCGTACGCGGATTGGGGCACCCGCGAACACTGATGACCGAGCCAGAACCCCTTGCCTCCCGGCATAAAAGTCCCGCGACCTCTTTTGACGATCTTCCGCTCGACCCCCGGCTTCGCCTCGGAGTCCGGGCGATGGGCTACACGACCCCAACCCCCATCCAGGACCGAACGATCCCTCCCGCCGTACTGGGTCGCGACCTGGTCGGCACCGCTCAGACCGGAACCGGGAAGACGGCCGCGTTCCTACTCCCCACCCTAGAACGACTTCTCGAACTTCCCCCGGGCCGCATCTACGCTCTGGTGCTCACGCCCACCCGCGAACTGGCGATCCAGGCGCAGGAGTTCGTCCGTCAGCTGGGCCACCACACGCGCATCCGCGGCGTCGCCGTCTACGGCGGCGTCGGGATGCTCGAGCAGGAACGAGGGCTCCGAGGGCACGCCGAGATCGTCGTCGCGACCCCGGGCCGGCTCCTCGACCACATGCGGCGCGGATACGTCAATTTCTCGAACCTGCGGATCCTGGTCCTCGACGAAGGGGACCGGATGCTGGACATGGGCTTCCTGCCCGATGTCCGCAGGATCCTGCAATCGCTCCCCTCGGACCGACAGACGATGCTGTTCTCCGCGACGATGCCTCCTGAGGTCGTCCGACTCGCGAAGGACTACCTTCGGGACCCCAAGATGGTCCACGTCGACCCGACCACGGTGGCCGCGGTCGGCGTATCCCACATCGCCCTGCCCGTTCCTTCGTCGCGGAAGACCGACCTCCTGGTCGAGCTGCTCCGGGACGCCACGATGTCGAGCGTCCTCGTCTTCGTGCGGACGAAGCATCGCGCGGACCGGCTCGTCGACCAGCTTCTCGACCGGAAGTTCGATGCCGGGGTCCTCCACGGTGGACGGAGCCAGAGCCAGCGCGTCCGCGCGCTCGACAACTTCCGCCAGGGCGCCCACCGCCTCCTGGTTGCGACGGACATCGCCGCGCGAGGCTTGGACGTCGAAGGGGTCAGTCACGTCATCAACTACGACGTGCCCCACGAACCCGAGACGTACATCCATCGCGTCGGGCGCACCGCCAGGGCGCAACGCCAAGGCGACGCGATCACCCTCGTATCGTCGGAGGAGGAGAGCGACTTTGCGCGGATCGAGCGACTCCTCGGCAATAAGATCCCGCGCTCCCAGATCCCAGGTTTCGACCTGACGGCGCCGCCCACGATCGCGGCCCGGCGGGCGCCGTACCGGCCGGAAGGTCGGTCCGATCGCGGTCGATCCCGGCGGGGCGGGCCGCCCCCCCAGTCCCGCCGCCATGACGACCGCCGCGGCGGGGGCCGCTACACGCCCCGCCGGTCGAACTGGTAGACGGAACGGCGGTAGACAGGACCCGCCGGCGGGCGAAGGCTCGTCAGGCCGGCCCCTATGCCGGAGCGCTCTCTCGGCTCATCCCGAGGAACGGGATCCCGCTCCCCGTGTTGTAGAGAAGCACCCTTTCGCCGGGCCGCAGGAGGTGCTCGCGGACAAGCTGCGGCAGTGCGGCGTACGTCGCTGCGGCTTCCGGCGAAGACGAGACACCGTGCCGCTGGGCCAGGTCGTGTACGGCGGCCTCGATCTCGAGGTCGGTGACGGTGACGCCGCCGCCCCGTGTCTCCCGCACAGCTTCGAGAATCCGTTCCGAGGCGAACGGCGCCGGGACCAGGAGACCCGGGGCGATCGTCGAGGGGGATTCCCACGGCTCCGCGCGGGCGGCCCCGTTCCGGATCGCACGCACCACAGGTGCGCAACCTTCCGGCTGGACGGCCACGAGGCGCGGAGGCCGCTCGAGAAGACCGAGCGCCTTGAGCTCGAAGAACGCCTTGAACATCCCCACGAGACCCGTTCCGCCGCCCGTCGGATAGACGATAGCTTCCGGGAGGTGGTCCGGTCCCAGTTGCTCGAAGATCTCGAGCCCCATCGTCTTCTTTCCTTCGAGCCGGTACGGCTCGCGGAGCGTCGACATATCGAAGCCCCCACCCCGGGCCTCCTCGCGTCGGGCCGCCTGACCGACCTCTCGCAACGTGCCGGGAAGAGTCCGCAGCTCCGCCCCGTAGAAGCGGACAGCCGCCTTCATCGGCGCGGGGGTGCTATCGGGCAAGTAAACGCGCACGCGTAGGCCAGCGCGGGCCCCGTAGGCTGCGAGAGCGACCCCGGCATTCCCGGCGCTCGGCACGAACAGCTCTCTCAGACCGAGCTCGCGCGCCCGCGAGACCGCCACGGCCATGCCACGGGCCTTGAACGAGCCGGTTGGCAGCCCGCCGTCATCCTTGAGCGACAGCTCGACGCCTTCGGCCCCGGCGACGGCTCCGAGCTCGATCACCGGCGTGATCGGTTCTCCGAGCGTCGTGATCGACTCCGTCGAACCTAGCGGCAGGAGCTCTCGATATCTCCAGAGGGACGGAGGACGGCCGGCCAGCTCCCGGAGCCAGGCCCGTGCGTCGAGGCGTTTCAGGTCGTACGTCGCCATCAGCGTCTGACCGCAGGTCGGGCAGACGCCCACGGGCCGCCTCGGTTCGACCTGGGCACAACAGGCCCGGCACTCCAACCCGGAGAGAAGAGAGCCGGTCCCCGTCATCGATTCCCTTCGGTCCCGAAGCCGGTCGGGGATATGGGGGACACGGCAAACTCGGCGGGCCCCTCGTCCCGGAGCACCGGCGTGGCTATCGACCCGCCCGCCGTCGCTCGAAGGTTATATCGCTCCCGTCGCTCGGCGAGCCAACGCCGAGTGGGGGGGCGAGTCGTAGTCGAGAGGACGTGGCGTTTGGACCCTCCTCAACGAATCCACCGATGTTGGTTCTCAGCGCCGTTCTGATTCTGGTCGCCTTCGCGTTCGCGTTCAGCATCGGCGCTCACTACACGGGCGCGTGCGTGGGGATGCCCTTCGCCGCCGGGGCACTCCGGCTCTGGCCCGCCCTCCTGATGATGGCCCCGCTCGCCCTCTTGGGCGCAGTCTTCGCGAGCGGGGGAGTCGAGGGGACCGTCGGCCACGGCATCCTGCGCTCCCCCTCCGTCGCCCTGGGGATCGCGCTCGCGATCGTGATCTCCGCGCTCGTCCTGACGAGCGCGTACAACTTCCTGACGATCCCCACGTCCACGATCCAGATTCTCGTCTTCTCCGTCGTCGGGGCGGGCCTGGCCGCCGGACTTACGATCAACTGGTCCACCATCAGGATCCTGCTCGTGCTGTGGGCGATCGCTCCGTTCGCGGCGTTCGGACTCGGGTTCCTGTTCACTCGGGTCGCCGACCGCTGGCGTCCCGCGGTTCCGGGAAGGGAGTCTCGGGGACTCGGCCCGTACGCGAGGTTCGCCCTGGTGGCCGTAGGCGGCGCCGCCTCGTTCGCAATGGGAGCGAACGACGTCTCGAACGCCTCGGGGGCGTTCGTGATGACCGGCCTTTTCGGCTTGATGCTCGCGGCCACCA
>Ga0074044_10001759_pt1 | contig 19276 bp, 17 predicted proteins | sample BogForMeECP23OM1_FD_94443 | JGI IMG/M metagenome (GOLD analysis project Ga0074044, IMG submission 94443) | Bog forest soil microbial communities from Calvert Island, British Columbia, Canada - Bog Forest MetaG ECP23OM1 | ecosystem: Environmental > Terrestrial > Soil > Wetlands ...
GAATTCGACATCGGGTTGATGTGCTTTCATCATTTCCTTGAAGGCGGCGGCGGCGGACTGCCCGTACTCGAAATTCGGGTAGACCAGCGCCCATCGCTGCTTCTTCGCCGCCAGCGCGTCGGGCAGCAGCATCGCAACCTGCATGTAGGTCGAGGGCCGCAGGCGGAAGGTGTAGCGGTTGCCGTTCGCCCAAGTGATCTTATCGGTCAGCGGCTCAGCGGCGAGAAAGAACACTTTCTTCTTGCCGGCGAATTCGGTGACGGCGAGGCCGACATTGGAAAGGAACGTGCCGCAGAGAATATTCAAGCCGTCGCCGGTCGCCAATTCCTCGGCGACGCGAACGGCGTCTCCAGGATTGGCGCCGTCGTCACGCGAAACGACTTCAAGCTTTTTGCCCAAAACGCCGCCGGCACTATTGATGTCTTCGATGGCCATTTCCCAGCCCTTCTTGTAGGGCTCGAGAAAGGCGGGCTGGCTCTTGTAACTATTGAGTTCGCCGATCTTGATCGTCTCCTGCGCAAATGTCGGCATTGTCGCCGATAAAGCTACAGCCCCGGCAAGGATGACGATGGCGTGTGCGCGCATGGTCTCGGCTCCTATCTGCTGCTCGATTTGCGTCTTGTGAGCTCCTCCCTGTTACTATCATGCCGGCTGTTCGGGTGCAGCAACGATCGCAAGCCAGGTTTCCCATGGACGTTTTAAGCGCGACGAAGCCCGTAGAAGCGGTGTGCGGGGAAACCGACCGATCCGAGATGCCCGGCACCATTTCCGTCATCGAACCGGATCCGCAGGACGCTTGCGAGCCGCCGCCACAGGACCTTATGCTGTCATCGCATGAATTCCTGTATAAGGCGAAAGGGTATGACAAGATTGAAGTGGTGCGCTATCCAAGCTCGCGATTGAGGAGGCGAACGCCGGCAACCGGGTAGGTTCAACGACAAGAAGATCGCGCTGTTCGCATATCACGCCGAGCACGTCGGCGCAGCCGCCCGCGTTACGACGCCACTGAATTTGTCATGCCGATCATCGAGAGCCGCGTCGATACCAACTCCGAGACCTTTCGCGCCAACCGCGAGCAGATGCTGGCGTTGATCGGCGATTTCCGCGCGCTCGAGCAGAAGGTGCGGGATTTCTCCAACTCCAAGCGCGACCGCTTTCGCGCCCGCAAACAATTGTTGCCGCGCGAGCGCGTTGCGCTGTTGATCGATCACGGCGCGCCGTGGCTCGAGCTCTCGACACTGGCGGGCTTTCGCATGCACGACGACGACGGCGCCGACGGCATCCAGGGCGGTGGCGGAATTGCCGGCATCGGCTACGTCTCAGGCATCCGCTGCATCGTTTCCGCCAACGACAGCGCCATCAAGGGCGGCACGTCGACCCCGATGGGAGTCAAGAAGCATCTGCGCATCCAGCAGATCGCGCGGGAGAACAAGCTGCCGATGGTGCGGCTCGTCGAATCCGGCGGCGCCAACCTGCTTTACCAGGCGGAGATGTTCGTCGAAGGCGGCCGCGGCTTTGCCAACCAGGCGCGCTTGTCGGCAGCCGGTATCCCGCAGGTCACCGTGGTCCACGGCTCGTCGACCGCGGGCGGCGCCTATCTGCCCGGCCTCTCGGATTACGTGATCCTCGTGCGCGGCAGGGCGAAGGTGTTTCTGGCTGGCCCGCCGCTGCTACGCGCCGCGACCGGCGAAATCGCCACCGACGAAGAACTCGGCGGCGCCGAGATGCACGCGACTGTTTCCGGGCTCGGCGAGTACCTGGCCGAGGATGACGCCGACGGCATTCGCATCGCGCGCGAAATCATGGCCAAGCTGCCCTGGAACGCGCAGCTTCCGGTCCGGCAGCAAAAACCCTTCAAGGAGCCGCGCTATCCGCCCGACGAGCTCGCCGGCGTTGCGCCGACGGACTATCGCAAACCCTACGACGTGCGCGAAATCATCGCCCGAATCGTCGATGATTCCGATTATCTGGACTTCAAGGCCCTCTACGGTCCGCACACGGTATGCGGTCACGCCGAGATCGAGGCCCAGGCGATCGGGCTCATCGGCAACAACGGACCGATCGACGCCGACGGCGCTAGCAAGGCGGCGCAATTCATTCAGCTGTGCTGCCAAGCCAACATGCCCATCGTGTATCTGCAAAACACCACCGGCTACATGGTCGGACGCGACGCCGAGCAGGCCGGCATCATCAAGCATGGCTCGAAGATGATTCAGGCGGTCGCCAATGCTACGGTGCCGCAGCTGACCGTTCACGTCGGCGCGTCATTCGGCGCCGGCAATTACGGCATGTGCGGGCGCGCCTATGACCCGCGTTTCATTTTCGCCTGGCCAAGCAACCGCATCGCCGTCATGGGGGGCGAGCAGGCCGCGAAGGTCATGGCGATCGTCACCGAGGAAAAGCTCAAGCGTGAGGGTAAGCCGGTCGATAAGGCGAAGCTCGATGTGATGGAACAAGCCATCATCAAGCGCGTGGAAGCCGAATCCACGGCGCTCTATGCCACCGCCCGGTTGTGGGACGACGGGCTGATCGACCCGCGTGACACCCGTAAGGTGTTAGGCTTCTGTCTATCGATCTGCCGCGAGGCGGAACTTCGCCCGCTCAAACCCAACACGTTCGGCGTTGGGCGCATGTAACAAAGAGGAAACGTCATGCTGTTCACGCCCGAGCACGAGGAGCTGCGTCGCAGCCTGCAAAAATTCATCGCCGCCGAGGTCAACCCCCACGTCGATCAATGGGAGGATGCCGGCATCTTTCCAGCCCACGAGCTGTTCAAGAAAATGGGCGATCTGGGCTTTCTCGGCCTGACCAAGCCGGTCGAATATGGCGGCCAGGGCCTCGACTACTCCTACGCGATGGTCATGGCCGAGGAACTCGGCAATATAACCTGCGGCAGCGTGCCGATGGCGATCGGCGTGCAGACCGACATGGCGACGCCCGCGCTTGCCCGGTTCGGCTCCGAGGCGGTGAAGCGCGAGTTCCTGGCACCGTCGATCGCCGGCGACTACGTAGCCTGTCTCGGCGTCTCGGAAGTCGGCGCCGGTTCCGACGTTGCCTCGATCAAGACCACCGCGCGCAAGGACGGCGGCGATTACATCATCAACGGCGGCAAAATGTGGACCACGAACGGTACGCAAGCCGACTGGATGTGCTTGCTTGCCAACACCTCCGACGGCGCTGTTCATAAGAACAAATCGCTGATTTGCCTGCCGATGAAGACCAAAGGCGTCGAGATCGCCCGCAAGCTCGACAAGCTCGGCATGCGTTCCTCCGACACCGCGCAGATCTTCTTCGATAACGTGCGGGTGCCGCAGCGTTTTCTGATCGGCGAAGAGGACAAAGGTTTCATCTATCAGATGCTGCAGTTCCAGGAAGAGCGGCTGTGGGCCGCCGCCGCCAGCCTGAAATCGATGGAGCGGCTGATCGAGCAGACGATCGACTACACGCGTAACCGCAAGGCCTTCGGCAAGTCGATCCTCGACAACCAGGTGGTGCATTTCCGGCTGGCCGAGCTTTCGACCGAAATCGAGCTGTTACGTGCGCTCACGTATCGCGCGTGCGAACTCTACCTTGCTGGCACCGATGTCACGCGGCTTGCCTCGATGGCCAAGCTCAAAGGCGGACGGCTGCGCCGGGAGTTGTCCGATGCCTGTCTGCAATATTGGGGCGGCATGGGCTTCATGAACGAGACGCCGGTGAGCCGGGCGTACCGCGATGGGCGCCTAGGTTCGATCGGCGGCGGCGCCGACGAAATCATGCTGACCATCATCTGCAAGCTGATGGGAACGCTCCCCGGGACCTCCAATGCGCCCGAGCAAAGGGCCGGTCATGGTTGAGCTGCCGCTGCAGACCTCGCATATCAGGCTCGATTTGCGCGGCGCGGTGCTGCACCTGTGGCTTAATCGCCCCGAGCTGCGCAACGCTGTAAGCCCGCAAATGGTGCGCGAGATCCTGGCGACGTTCGCCGCGATTGCCGACGATCGGTCGGTGCGCGTCGTCGTGCTGCGTGGGGCAGGGGGGACGTTCTGCGCCGGCGGCGACATCAAGAGCATGGCGGCCGCGCGCGAGGCGCCGCCGCCGGGCGCGACCGACGAGCTCAAGGACAACAACCGCCGGTTCGGCGCCATGATGGACACGGTGAATGCGGCGCCGCAGGCGGTGATCGCCGCGGTCGAGGGCTACGCCATGGGCGGCGGTTTCGGTTTGGCCTGTGTCGCGGACATCACCATTGCGACTGCCGATGCCCGGCTCGGCATGACGGAGGTGACGATCGGCGTGGTGCCGGCGGCGATCTCGCCGTTCGTGGTCAAACGCATCGGGCTCACGGCCGCGCGGCGCTTGGCCGTGTCCGGCGCTCGCCTCACTGGCACCGAGGCTGCCGTGATTGGCATCGCGCATCGTACGGTTGCCGACGCCGCCGCGCTCGATGCGGCCCTGAGCGACGCTTGTAATCAAGTTCTCAAATGCGCTCCCGGCGCGGTCGCCGCCACCAAGCGGCTGATGCTGCGCGCCGCCGGGCCGAGCCCCATGCCGGAGTTGCTCGACGACGCGGCCGAGAGCTTTGCGGCGGCGGTACGCGGCCCGGAAGGCCGGGAGGGTACCAGATCATTTGTCGAGAAACGCAGACCGTCCTGGGTCACACAGGTGGATGAGGGATGATCTGCTTTCGAGCCCACGCTCGCTCGCCCAGCCCCTTCAAATCATGATCGAGTTCAGCAAAATCCTGATCGCCAATCGCGGCGAGATCGCCTGCCGCATCATCCGCACGGCGAGGGCTCTCGGCTATCGTACGGTCGCGGTCTTCAGCGACGCGGATACCGACGCGTTGCATGGGCGGCAGGCCGATGAGGCTGTCCGCATCGGTCCGCCGCCAGTACAGGACAGTTATCTGAATGTCGACGCCCTGCTTGCAGCAGCAAAGCTCGCCGGCGCCGACGCCGTCCATCCCGGCTACGGATTTCTCTCGGAGAACGCCACTTTCGCGGAGGCCTGCGCCCGGGCGGGTCTTGTCTTCATCGGTCCGCCGGCGGCGGCCATTGCCGCGATGGGCAACAAGGCGCGGGCCAAGGCGTTGATGGAGGCTGCCGGCGTTCCCTGTGTACCCGGCTATCAAGGCCCGGATCAGTCCGACGAGAGATTCACAGTGGAAGGCCGGCGCATCGGCTTTCCGCTGATGGTCAAGGCCGCGGCGGGCGGCGGCGGGCGCGGGATGCGCCTTGTCACTTCGGCCGACGATTTCGCCAACGCGCTGGCGCGGGCGCGTTCCGAGGCGGCAAGCGCATTTGGGTCGGACGAGTTGATCCTCGAGCACGCGGTGCCTGACGCGCGACACATTGAAATTCAGGTTTTTGCCGATCAGCACGGCAACATCATCCATCTCGGCGAACGCGATTGTTCGATTCAGCGCCGCCATCAGAAGATCATCGAGGAGACGCCATCGCCGGCGGTCTCGACCGAGCTGCGGGCGAAGATGGGTGAAGCCGCGGTCGCGGCGGCCCGCGCGATCGGTTACGTAGGCGCCGGCACGATCGAGTTTCTGCTCGATCAGTCGGGAAAATTTTACTTTCTCGAAATGAATACCCGACTTCAGGTCGAACACCCGGTGACCGAGGCGGTGACGGGAGTGGATTTGGTGGCGTGGCAGCTGCGGGTCGCCAGCGGCGAGAGACTGCCGCTCGACCAGCATGAAGTGCGGTTCGACGGCCACGCCATCGAGGCGCGCCTTTATGCCGAAGATCCGCACGAAAACTTTCTGCCGCAAACCGGGACCCTGGTCGATTGGCGGCCGGCATCGGGGACGGGCGTGCGCATCGATCACGGTCTGGCACCGGGCCAGAGCGTGAGCCCATTCTACGATCCGATGCTGGCGAAGGTGATCGCCCATGGGGCGACGCGGGAGGAGGCGCGCCGCCGGCTGCTCGTTGCGCTCGAGGATACGGTGGCGCTCGGACTGATCACTAACCGCACCTTCCTTATCACCTTGCTCCGGCATCCCGCCTTCGCAGCCGGGGAGGCGACGACGACGTTCATTCAACGGCATTTTCCGGCGGAAAGCGACACCATGCGCCGCCCGAAGCCGGACCTGCGTACGCTTGCGCTCGCCGCGGTGCTGCTGTTCGAAGGGCGCGCGCGGCAGACCGCGACCGTTCCGAGCGTGGCGCCACACTGGTCCTCGACCGGCATTGCCGCCTGGCCGCTGCGCCTGACGCTGGGCGACGACCATTGTCCTGCCAGCATCTCGGTCACCGCGCCGGATCGTTTTTCGGTCGCACTCGACAATCAGAGGATCGACCTGTCGATCGTGGAGCGCCACGACGGTTCCGTCCGCTTTACGGCTCTGGGGCTGCGACAGACCGCGCGGTTCGCCCTGCATGAAGGCGTCCTCTATCTCGACCTCAACGATGTCACCGTCGCGGTGCGCGAAACCGCTCTCGAGGCGGCCGCCTTTGGACGCCGCGACGGTTCCTCGCGCCTCGTCGCCCCGATGAACGGCGCGATCGTCAGCGTGCTCGCCAATACGGGCGACCGCGTCGTCAGAGGGCAGCGCGTCGTCGTTCTCGAAGCAATGAAGATGCAGCACGAGATCAGCGCGGAACGCGACGGCACCATCGACAAGATCCTGGTCAAGCCCGGCGACCAGGTCGCAACCCGCCAGCTTCTGGTCGAGCTCAAGCCGGAAGTGAGCGCAACGCAGAATCGGACGGAGGGGACGGCATGAACGATAAAGTCGTGATCACCTGCGCGCTCACCGGCGTGCTCACTGACCCGAAGCAGCATTCGGTACCTGTGACGCCCGAGGAGATGGCGCGTGAGGCGAAAGCGGCGTTCGATGCCGGGGCCGTTGTCATGCATGTGCATTTCCGCCAGCAGACGCCCGGCAAGGGGCACTTGCCGTCGTGGGAGCCCGACCTCGCCGTAACCATTATGCAGGCGATCCGCGACGCCTGCCCGGGCGTGATTCTCAACGAGTCGACCGGCACGATCGGATCGAACATATCCGGCCCGCTCGCCTGCTTGCGCGCCGTGAAGCCTGAGATCGCCGCGTGCAACGCCGGCTCGCTGAACTATCTGAAAGTGCGTTCCGATGGGTCGTGGGCGTGGCCGCCGCACGTGTTCGACAATCCAGTGGAAAAAGTGAAAGCCTATCTCGAGGTGATGGCCGAGACCGGCACCCAGCCGGAATTCGAATGTTTCGACGTCGGCATCGTACGCTGCGTCGGCATGTATGCGCGCAACGGCATGTACAAGAGGCGGCCAAAATACAATTTCGTCATGGGAGTGGAGTCCGGTATGCCGGCCGATCCCGACCTGCTTCCGATCCTGAAGAAGCTCACTATAGCCGGGGCGCCGTGGCAGGTTACCGCCATCGGCCGGGCGGAGATTTGGCCGCTGCACCGGCGCGCCGCCGAGCTCGGCGGGCATTTACGGACAGGTCTTGAAGACACGTTTTATTTGCCCGATGGCAGCAAGGTCGGCTCGAACGGAGCGCTGGTGGAGATGCTGGCCCGCTACGCGCGCGAAGCCGGCCGCGCGATCGCTAGCCCCGCGGAAGCCCGCGGCCTCATGGAGCTTGCGGCTGCATGATACGGAATCGCCTCCGCTGTCAGGGGCGCTTACTCCCAAATTGAGCTTGCCGCGCGCGGCTTGCTCAATGTCGGTTTTTCACCCAGTAGCGGCCGGATAGCGGACGCGCCGTGTCGCGCCGCTCTGCCGGACTGCGAGCGGCGGCAGGCGCGCAATAAACCCGATAGACCGTGCGTACGAGCGCCCGCGCCTGCGAGCTGCCGATCGAATACCAAATGGTCTGTCCATCGCGCCGCGCCGTGACCAGCCCGTCCTTGCGCAGCAGCGCCAAATGCTGCGATACGGTTGAGTTGCGGATCTTCAGCAATGCGGCCAATTCGCCCACTGAGCGCTCCTTCTCGATCAACTGACAGATTATGATCAGGCGATGCCGGTTCGCGAGAGCCTTCAGCAACCCACTCGCCTCGTCCGCTGCAGCAAACATGGCATTGGCTTGTATTTTCATAGTCGCGTATATACGGAATATCGCATATATGGTCAATGGCCTCCGCGCGGCGCTCCTTCGTCGGCGGGCAAGGCCTGGGCCGGACTCCTGGCTTGATCATCCGCCCTTCGATCAGGAGATACGCCCGCGAATGTCCATTGTGCAGTGCTCGCTCTTGCCGGCAGCATGGCTGCTCAATGTGGCGCCGCGGGCGCTTCACCCCACGGCGCCCCTGCGCGCCCGCCACCCCGCCATGCCGCCAGGATAATGCCGCACGTCCTGCCTCCCGGCGGCGATCGCGCGTTGCAGCGCGGTGGTGGACCTTGACCCGGCCTGACAAATCAGAACGACCGGCTTGCCATGCGGAATACGCGCCGGATCAAATTGCGAGAGCGGATGATTGATGGCGCCAGGGATGTGTCCACTGGCGTATTCGTGGGCCTCGCGAACGTCGACGACGGTACAGGTACCGTTTAGGTGGGCCTGCTGCAGTTCCTCGTGCGTGACGGTCGGAACGCTGGTGGTGGTCGTAAGCCTGGTCAACAATCGAGACAGCATCGAACCCGCCCTTCCATGTCAGGAGACCGGGCCGCTCTTGGCGGCCTCGAATTGAGTCAGCGCCGCGAGCGCGTGGCTCGCATACATGACCGACGGGCCAGCGCCGAGATAGATCGCCGTTCCGAGAGTCTCCAGCACCTCGTCGCGGGTCGCGCCTTGGTCGAGTGCCGCCTTAACGTGGAAGGCGATGCAATCATCGCAGCGGATCGCCACGGAAATACCGAGCGCGACCAGTTCCTTGGTCTTGGTGTCCAGCGCCTTGGGCGCCAATGCCGCTTGAGCGATTGCGGAAAACGCTTTCATGACCTCGGGCGCACCGCCGCGCAGATTTTTCAAATGCGGGCGAAGTTGATCCGTCAGTCCCGGCCAATTGGCCTCCATTGATCTTCTCCTTGTCAGTGGCAACGCTCCGCAATAACGCCGCAGGCCTTCGAATTCCCGCGCGGCAGCTAGCATAGCGTCGGCCTTGTACGTTCATAGTTGCGAATATACGGTTATATGAATATATTGTCAATGCCACCGCTGGCGGGACTTGAATCCGCAAGGGGTTTCCCCCAACGGGTTTTAAGTCCTTTCCGTACGGTGAGAAAACCACGCTTTATCGGGCTTTAGGTGGAGCGTTACGACGATCCGGCACGCCGCATCAACTCTACGATGCGGGCGGCGAATTCGTCGACCGCGCGCCATGACGTATATTCGATACAAGTGTTCGGGTTGGTCGGTCCCCGTGTCAGCAGCATGATAAAGCGGATAATCCAGCGATCGAGCCAGCCATAGCGCTGATAGTCGAGGCATCCCGCAAACGCGACGGCCACGGCCGGCGCGAGGTGATGGCGCGCAATGACTTTGCGCAGATAGACATTGCTTGTGACCGTCGTCTTGGCGGACTTGCGGGCGGTCAGATTGACCGAGGCGAGCGCCAACGGCGGCGGCGAATGAAGTGACCGGTAGACCCCCAGGAAGCGATTCGCCTCCGGCAAATGCCGACCATATCGGACGGCCGCGACCAGCACGACCACCGCGGCTGCAGCCAAGTCCGAAGACGCAGGCTGCACGACCGCAAGATCCTGCGCCGGACCGGGTATCCCGGTCTCCGCGAGGCGACGGGATATATGCTCCGCAATGCGCCGCGATTGCCCATCCCGCGTCGCATAATACAGCGCAGCAATCGAGTCGCGATTAGCCGTCGACACCGAATGTTCCGAATCCAGCGAACTGCAGTAACGCAGGGCCGGCGCACGCCGCCGGCCCGAGCCGACCGCCCGCGCTGTATTGCGAACTCACACGGCTAGCGAGTGCTGAACTCGTGCATCCGCCCTATTTCTTCTGGCTTTCCTTATATTTCTTTCCGTAGTCATTGAGCGCAGGCGGCGCCGTGTGGCACTTTGTGCACGGTTGGCCCGTCGCTTTCGCGATAGCCGGGTTTGCTTGTGCCGGCGGCGTCGCGAATGTGACCATCGCGAACGTAAGCACTGTCAGTGCCGCCATCGCGGCCGTTGCACGCACGATGGCCAATTTGATCGCTTTCGGATTTTGCATTGTTGCCCCTCTATATCAAACCGATTCATGCAGACATTTTGCGCAAGTCACGTCCCAACGGCCGGATCATACCGGGATAGCAGCGCCAAGCAACATTCAAAACTGTTGAGCGGTGCCCGCAATTCGTCATGGCTGCCAACACCGTAACCGCGACATGGGCGCCATTTGCGACGTGGGCGCCTTTTGAGGCACCGGCGCCATTTGATACGTATCAATGCATGGTTCGCCGCCGGCTGCTAAGGTATTTAGATGATTGGCGAATCTAGGGGCGAGGAAGCTTCCGGCGGCGATTCGGGTTGCGGCCCTTTGCGGCACTGAAAGAGAAATGACGACACGCATGCAGCCGCAAACCCTGAAGTTCAAGCTCGTGCTTTACCTCACGATAGCGCTCACGGTGGCGATGCTGCTGTTCACCGGGGCGGTCGCCTTTTTTTTGTACAACCAAATCCTCGCCAAGGTGTCCGATCACGTCATTCAACTCTCCGAAGTGATCAGCAAGAGCACCCGTTTTGCTATGCTGAAGAACGAGCCCACTTATGTCGACCAGATCATCCACGATGTGGCCGACCAGGAAAAGATCGACCGGGTTAGAATTCTCAGCCAGGACGGACGAATCATCCATTCAACCTACCCGCCTGAGATCGGCCAGACCGTGGATCGCAACGCCGAGGCCTGCTCTCGCTGCCATGAAAGCCAGCAACCGCTCGAACAGGTCCCCCAAAACGCACGAACCTGGACGTTCCAAGGTGGCGATGGCAAGCCGCTGCTCGGCAGCATGGAAGTCATCCGCAACGATCCGTCTTGCTACAATGCCGCCTGCCATCAGCACAAGAAAGAGACCTCCGTTCTCGGCGTTCTCGACATCAACTATTCGCTTGATGAGGTCCATCGCAAGCTGCGCACCAGTACGCTCGAAATCGCTGGATTTTCCTTGGGGTTCATCGCACTGGCTTCGTTGGCCATCGGGTACTTTGTGCACCATCTGGTCTACCTGCCGCTGCGCGACCTCGAAGGCGGGGCGGCACGGCTCTCCGCCGGGAATCTGGACCAGCTGATTCCGGTGCGCAGCGGCGACGAATTTGGCAAGCTCGCCCGCTCGTTCAACAGCATGACCAACGCATTGCGCAGTTCGCGGGCAGAGTTGCGCGATTTGGCCCGTACACTCGAACAAAAGGTGGAAACACGGACGCAGGAACTGCGGCGCGCCCAGGCGCAAACCGTGCGCGGGGAGAAACTCGCCTCTGTAGGCCTGCTGGCCTCGGGTGTCGCCCATGAATTGAACAATCCGCTCACCGGCATCCTGACGTTCTCGCATCTCCTACGCGAGAAAATGCCTGACAATAGCCGCGATGCGGAGGACATGGACCTGGTGATCCGTGAAACCAAGCGATGCGCGGCGATCATCAAGCGGCTGCTCGATTTTGCCCGTGAAAAGCAGCCGGAGAAAAAATTCAACGACATCAATCAGATCATCGAGGACACCGTGCGCATCGTCGAACGGCCGGCGCACCTGCGTGATATCGTGATTACCATGGATCTCGACCGTACGCTGCCACCGATCTGGATCGACGCAGATCAGATCAAGCAGGTCATCATGAATATGATCGTCAACGCCCAACACGCCGTTGAGGAAAAGGGAAGCATCACGATCAGCACACGTCATGCCGCCGAACCGCGGCCGTCCGCGCAGTCCGCGGAGCCCGCACCGATGGTGGAAATATCGATCATCGATACCGGCTGCGGCATTCCGGAAAAGAACTTACGTCGGATATTCGATCCGTTCTTTACATCCAAGGATGTCGGCAAGGGAACCGGATTGGGACTTTCCGTCAGTCACGGCATCGTCGAGGCTCATGGCGGCGCCATCGAAGTGCAAAGCAAAGTCGGTGAGGGATCGACGTTCAGCGTCTTTCTGCCGCTGACGCCGCCGGCCGCCGGGCCCGAGGGCAAACCGGGCGGGAGCGTTTAATGGGCGCGCGAATTCTGATCGTCGACGACGAGGAAATCGTTATCCGGAGTTGTCTGCGTATTCTTGACGGCAACGACTATCAGATCGAAGTGGTGCACGATGGCCACGACGCGCTGCGCAAAGTCGAGGACAACCCCTATGACGTCATGATCCTCGACATCATGATGCCGAACCTGGGCGGCTTGGAAGTGCTGCGCCGAGTCAAAGAGGCGCATCCTGATATGGACGTCATCATGATCACTGGCTTGTCGCAGATCGACACTGCAGTGCAGGCGATGAAGCTCGGCGCTTTCGATTATATCTCCAAGCCATTCGAGCCGGACGAGCTTAAGATAGTGGTACAACGCGCGCTGGAAAGGCGGCGACTGCTGCAGGAGAATCTCAATCTCAAGAGCGAAGTCAGCTCGAAATACCGCTTCGAAAATATCATCGGCTCGAGCCCGCCAATGCAGGCGGTCTATCGCCTCGTCGCGCAATGCGCGCCCACCAATTCAACCGTCTTGCTCACCGGGGAAAGCGGAACCGGCAAGGAGTTGGTCGCCCGCGCTATCCACTACAACAGTTTGCGCAAGGACAAGCCGTTCATTCCGGTGGACTGCAATTCGCTGAGCGAGAACCTCGTGGAAAGCGAGCTGTTCGGTCACGTCAAGGGCGCCTTTACCGGCGCAATCGGGAACAAGAAAGGCATGTTTGAAATCGCCGGGAGCGGCAGCCTGTTTCTCGACGAAATCGGCAATTTTTCCATTTCGATCCAGGCCAAGCTGCTCCGCGTCTTGCAGGAACGGGAATTCAGAGCGGTCGGCGATACCCGGACGCAAACCGCCAATTTCCGGCTGATCACCGCCACCAACCGGGACCTCAACGCGATGGTCGCCGCCGGCACGTTCCGCGACGATCTTTTTTATCGGATCAATATTTTCCCACTGCACGTCCCGGCGCTGCGGGAACGAAAGGAAGACATACCGGCGCTGGCCTATCATTTCCTCAAGGCATTCAGCGTCGAGTTGGGGAAAAAGGTCACCGACATTTCCGAAGGAGCAATGAGCGCGCTTATGAATTACACATGGCCGGGCAATGTGCGCGAACTCGAAAACGTCATACAACGGGCGGCAATCTTGACCACCGACAACGTCATCCGTCACGCCCACTTGGTCAATATTATCGATCCGTCCCGCCGGTCGGACGAGTTCGCTGTGCCGAGGACCGGCGACGAACTCAAGCGGGTCAAGAAAGCCGCGCGTGAGAAGTCGGTGGAAGAGATCGAGAAGCAGTTCGTACTAGAAGCGCTTAAGCGCAATCAATGGAACGTCACCAAAAGCGCCGAGGACACCGGGATGCAGCGTCCGAATTTCCAAGCGCTCATGAAGAAATACACGATCCGCGTACGGGATAGCGGACATGAGGTCGACACTTAGAGCGCGATCGCTTTAGATTTTATCGATTGTCACTCCAGTTATCTCGTCGAGCATAATCTGTTCGGAAAAAGCCGGCGTAGCGAACGTTGCCGAACGACGCGGGTTCACAGCTCCGTCCCTGGAGCTACCTCCTCGACGTCCTCGTAGCCGGTCAGCATGGCCTTATAATGCGCCGTCCGGGTGTGGCCCAGGCTGCCGAGATAGATGTGGACCAGCACGTAAAAGACCAAGAAGATGAAGATCAGAACATGCACGGTGTCGATGACGCGCACGCCGCCGAAGAAATCGACCTGAGCGGAGAAGCGCTTGACGTCCCACAACAGAATCCCGGTATAGAATTGGATAGGAAGCAGCAGCATCATGATGATCTGGTAGAGCATGCTCTGCAATGGATTGAATTTGCGATAGATACCGACGTGAAACGGATTGGGATCGCCCTTGAAGATGCCGTAGCCGTAATAATAAGCTTGCCGCCAGCTGCCGAGGAAATGCTTCCGCGGACTTAGTTCCGGGTGATAGGCCTTGATGCGGTCGGAAGAGAGATAATACAGCAGCCACAGGAAAAAATTGGCGATCAAAATAAAGCCAACCATGTTGTGCACGCTGACCGCCGTCCTGAACGACACCACATTGATGAGCCCGACGTAGCGGATTTGCATCCCGGTGAGAATCATCAGAACGATGCCGATGGCGTTGGTCCAGTGCCAGATCCTGACCGGCCACGGATGGATATAAAGTCGTTGCATGTCGCTGTTCCTTTCAGCGTTGCTGTGCGGTCACGCCGTTTTGTGATCCTGGCCGTTGCCCGGCTGACCGCCATGACCGCCGCCATGACCGCCTGGGGGGGTAAAGCCGTAGTACTTGAAAATCCATCCCAGGGTCAGGTGTCCGACGGGAACGCCGACACCGCCCAGGACGGCCAAGATCAATAGGATATCCAACAGCTTGATCCGGGTGGCGCCGATTGCGTAGAAGCCGCCCACCGATTCGAGCGAGATCGGCGAGCTCAGCACATCTGCATTGGCGCCATAACGCAGGCGTTGACCCTGCGGCTCGACCAGGGAGATGGTCACGTTCTGGAAGGCCTTCGAGCCGGCGCTATGACAGATGCGGCAGTCGCTGATCGCCTTGCTCTTGTCGGTGAGTTGGTGCGCCTGCGCACCGGTGCTGGCTTCCAGGCGGCCGCGCAGGACGGTCTTGCCGGCTATGCCGCTACGATTGAGCGTCTGCAGCACGTTCCATAGCGCTTGCGCATCGATTCCTTTGTCGCCCGAGTGGGAGCTGGCCTCAAACAGCGGCACGCCAACTTGTTCGATCCCGCGCGGCTGCGCATCTTTGCTGTCGATCAACATGAGATCGACCTTGCGTTGCGCATCAGGCGCATGGCAGGCCGGGCAGGACACCACCTCGAAATGCAAGGCGGCATTGGGAAGCCATTTGTCGTGGGCTTCCAGCACGCCGGCGTGACAACCGAAACAGGCCGCCTCCGGACCCTGGCCAACGGAGGTGGGCTGCACAGCATGGGCGCTGTGGCAGTCGGTGCAAATCGGCGCATAACTTTGTTCGGATTTGAGCCGGGCTTTCGCGTGCATGCTGCCGAGATAGGCCGTGTAAATATCCACGTGGCATTTCTTACAGGGGATTTGGTCCATCGATATCGCCGCACCTTTAATGACGGCGTGCGGGTTATGGCAGTCGGTGCAGATGGGAGCCGCCGGATTGTTCGAGAGGATCAGAGCGGCATGAATGCTGGTCTCCCATTGATCGAATTTGTCGGTATGGCACCCGCGGCAAACCTGCGTCATCGCAATGGAAAAGCCGCGCGCGCTCGGGATGTCGTTTTCGGCCGGTGGATGCGCGGCAACATCGATGTCGGAATGACAGCCGGTGCAACCAATAGCGCTATGGACGGACTTGGCGAACATATCAGCCGGCACATGCAGCTGCAGGGTACCTCCGCCCTCCAGCTTCTTCTCCATGCCGGCGCTGCCATGACAGCCGAGACATTGCTGGTCGGAAGCCGCCGCCGTGTTGTCATCGGCAAATGCCGGCCGGATCGCGGCGGCTACGAGAGCAAGCGCTGCGGCTACCACCGCGACCGCAAGGCCGTTGCACACGGACGCTCGTGGAATTTTGAGCAGTGTGCTGCAGCAGTCCATAGTTGCCCCCATGCCACCGTTGGTTTCAACAATATTCCAGGGCTCCTGATCCCCCAGGATACCTATACTAGTAACACCTGCGATAGATCGATCGACGTTACATTGATCTAGCGCATGATCCACTCGGCAACCCCCAGCGCAGCTTGCAGCGCCCATGCCCGCATAAAAAGAAGGCCGGGGGTCAACTTCCCCGGCCTGGCCATCGCCCGCACTTAGGCTAGGCCCAGTCGGCCGCATTAAGCTTTAGCCGCCGCCGCTTTGCCCGCCATCCACAGCAACAGCGCCAGACCAATGAACGGGAAGAGCACGACGTAGGCCAATCCGACAAACGGCGCCGCAATCACCATCGCCACATGCTTGAGCACTCCGGCGGCGGCTTTCACCGTTTCGTTCTTAGCGGCGACGCGTCCCGCCAGCACGGCAATCATGCCGAGGCCGACGAATGGCATGGCAATGATGTAAGCCAAGCCGATAAACGGTGCGGCAAAGAACAGAACGATGTTCTTCAGCACGCTTCCAACGCGACCCGCTTCTGCCAGGGGCTCTTCGGCGGCGGCCGCAACAACCGGTTCCGCCGCGGCTGCCGGCGCCGCTAGGACATCGCGGGCGCTGTCTTCGATCATCGCGGGAGACAGCGGCTTGTGGAGGAAGCGCGACACGCCTGCCGCCTTGGCACGTTCTTCGGCGACGTCGGTGCCGTAGCCGGTGATGATTACGACCGGAGTCCAGGGCCGACGGGCCTTGATCTTCTCGGCCACCTCCAGCCCGTTCATTCCGGGCATGCGGATGTCGCTGTAAACGAGGTCGTATTTTTCCTCATTCAGCTTGCGCAACGCTTCCTCGCCGCTCTCGGCGGTGATGACGGCGTAGCCCTTGCCGGTGAGGACACGATCAAAGCTCTTGCGGACGGCAGGATCGTCGTCGACAACGAGCACTTTGCGTAATGCGGTCATGGCTAACTCCTGTTTTTTTGGCCTCTATGAGGCTTTCTGCTTTGGTCCTTACCCACCCCTTAGATGGCAAAAGCCGTGCCAAGCCCCGGACAGAACTCAATAAGCAATATGTTTCAATAGCTTAGGTCTTAACACGGTCCGAGTGACAGGGCGTCGGACGGGGCTAAAGTATAATTTTCTCATGCAGATGGAGTCGCGATTGTCGCGAATACCTAATATATTCAATTAGTTGATTGGTTTTGCGGGTGCATGTCTTTGCTATCCAAACGCAGCTGGCAAACCGCACAGTTGTCTGAGTTGAGGGTAGCGAGGGTTGCTAGTGAACCTGCCGCTCCTTGCCAACCCAGAATGGCTTGCGCAGCTCGCGTTTGAGGATCTTGCCGGTCGGCGTGCGCGGCAGCGCGTCCACGAAGTCGATCGAACGCGGCGCCTTGTAGCGGGCAATGCGTTCGCGGGCGAAGTCGATCAAATCGTCCGGCGTGACCTCGGCACCAGGCTTTCTGACCACCATCGCCTTCACGGCCTCGCCCCATTTGTCGTCGGGGACCCCGATCACCGCCACGTCCGCGACCGCTGGGTGGCTGAACAGCGCGCTTTCGACTTCCGCCGGATAGATATTTTCGCCGCCCGAGATGATCATGTCCTTCACGCGGTCGTAAATGTAGATGTAACCGTCCTTGTCGAGGTAACCGGCATCGCCGGTATAGAACCAATCGCCCCGGATCGCGCGGCGCGTCGCCTCGGGCTGATTCCAATAGCCAAGCATGTTTTGCGGCGACCGGGTGATGATCTCGCCGACCTCGCCGGTAGCGACATCTTCACCGGAAGCGTCGACCACACGGATTTCGATCCCGGTCATCGCCTTGCCGCACGACTTGAGGCGCTCGACGCTCTGCTCGTCATGATCCTCAGGCGGCAGATAGGTGATGGCGCCGGTGGTTTCGGTCAAGCCATACACTTGGGCCAGGCTGCAGCCGAACACCTTGAGCGCATTGCGCACAAGATCGACCGGCGCCGGCGAAGCCCCGTATACGATCAGCTCGAGCGACGAGAAATCCGTCGTCCGGCATTGTGGCGTCTGCAGCAGGAAGAGCAGAAGGGCCGGCACCATGAACGCCTTGGTGATGCAATATTCCGGGATCAACCGCAGAATGGCGGCCGGGTCCGGATCCCGCATCAGCACCGTCGGGATGCCGCGATAAAAACCAACCAATGCCCAGCCGCTGCCGCCGATGTGAAACAGCGGCATGCAGACGAGATTGACGTCGTTGTCGTGCCAATCGCCGAATTGGTTCAACGCGCCCGGCAACAATGTCAACAGATTGGCGTGGCTGAGCTGCGCGCCCTTCGGATGGCCGGTCGTGCCGCTGGTGTACATCTGTATGGCGCAGTGTTCCCGCGCGATCGGCATGACGGCATCGCGCGTCGACTGGCCGGCGAGCCAATCCAAGTAATTGGGCCAGGAATTGTGCGGAGCATCGAGTGCAATGATCCGGCGAACCGATTTCAGTTGCTGCGCCACCTTCTCAACGACCGCATAGAAATCGGCGCTGACGAACAATACCTCGGCTCCCGCATCCTCGACTACGTAGGCCACCTCGGGTGGCGCCAGACGGAAATTGACGGGCACCAGGACCAAATCGGCCTTGGCGGCACCGAACCAAAGTTCGAAGAAAGCCGGCGAGTTTTTGGACAGAATTGCGACGCGCGCCTGCGGCCGGAGGCCCTCGGCGATCAATCCGTTTGCGACCTGATTAGCGCGGCGGTCGAGCTCGCCAAAGGTGACATGCTGTCCCTCAAAATGGATAGCCACCCGATCCGGTCGGGTCTTGGCGTGATGGCGCGTGACATCCGCGACGGTAACGATATCCGCAAGGCTCTGGACCTCGAGCATGACGATTCCTCCCAAAACGGGCTTTCAGGTCGCTTGCCGCGACGCGACCCGCGTCTATTGTTCTAGCGTAAATGGTAAGCAGTTTCCGAACTGACTGGAAGCCCGAATGCGGCGTGCTATAGTGCCGAATACGCGTTCTGATGGCGCGAATGCCGATCCAATCAAGGACGCTGGACTCAAATCCAACAGTGTGTACTTTGGCCGCGGAAATCGGTGTCGAAGTCGGCCCGTCACCTAGGAGAAAGCGCATGAAACGGATGCTCGGCTTGGCGGTTGCGGTCTGCATTCTCGGCTGTGGAACGGCCTGGGCGCAGGTTTCGGACGGAGTCGTCAAACTCGGCGTGCTTAACGACATGTCGAGCCTCTACGCCGACGTCTCCGGCAAGGGCGGTGTCGTCGCCGCGCAGATGGCGGCCGAGGACTTTGGCGGCAAGGTGCTGGGCGCACCGATCGAGATCATCGGCGGCGACCATCAGAACAAGCCCGATATTGGCGCCGGCCTCGCGCGCCAATGGATCGATACCGACCATGTCGACGCCATCGTCGATGTACCGACGTCGTCGGTGGCGTTGGCAATCCAGGAAGTCACGCGCGAGAAGAAGCGGATTTTCCTGATGTCTGGGCCGGCATCTTCGGACCTGACCGGCAAGGCCTGCTCGCCCTACGGGATTCATTGGACTTACGACACCTACGCGCTCGCCCACGGCACCGGCGGCGCTTTGGTGAAACAAGGCGGTGACTCTTGGTTTTTCATCACCGCCGATTACGCCTTCGGCCATGC
>Ga0074044_10001760_pt1 | contig 19270 bp, 19 predicted proteins | sample BogForMeECP23OM1_FD_94443 | JGI IMG/M metagenome (GOLD analysis project Ga0074044, IMG submission 94443) | Bog forest soil microbial communities from Calvert Island, British Columbia, Canada - Bog Forest MetaG ECP23OM1 | ecosystem: Environmental > Terrestrial > Soil > Wetlands ...
CTTGTCGTGCAGATTATCGTTGGAAGATTCCACAATCGCGCCCATGCGTTCTAACTGTGCGAACGCTTCAACGGTTCGTTTCTGCGCCGCCAGTTCAACGGCTTTGCGATATTCGGCTTTGCGTTGCCGCCGGATGGCCGTCAACTGACCGGATTTGAAATCGGAATGTTGTTCCAAAATCCGCAGTGCATCACCACGCGCAACCGATGCGTGCTGGCCGGTGTCGCCGCAGAGCAGGACACGGCAATCTTTCGCCAGGTCGAAGAGCCGTTTCAGGTCGTCAATCCCCACCGCCCCAGCCTCATCCAACACAATCAAATGACGCTGGGACAGCGATGGCTTTGACTGCAACAAACTTTGTAGCGTCACCGCCTCGAATCCTTCCTTGCGTAATACGTCTGTCGCTGCCGCCGTTGGCGCACAGAACACCGGTTCAACTCGGGCTTCCTTGCAGGCGACGACCAGCTCGTGTAACGCCGTGGTTTTGCCTGTGCCCGCCAGTCCGCGCAGGCCGGTAATACGGTCACTGGTGCGCAGGACATGGTAAATCGCCCGCTGCTGATCCTCGCTCAACCAGTCAGCAGGCCGGTAGCAGGGATGCAACGGTACGACCGCATCACATCCCGCGTTGACTGTTTGAATCAAATCCAATTCCGTTGCCAGAATCTGCCGCGTGGAAAATCCGTGTTCGGTTTTCACCAAGTCCGGCGAATACTGCACCATCTGTTTCAAACTGGTCAGGTCCACTTCGCCCTGCCGGTGCGCCAGCGCCGCCGTCAACAACTCATGCTCCGGTACGACCGACCTGCGCTCGAAGACATGAGCGACGGCGTGATTCAGGGCTTGGTTTTCTACCAAGGCAATTCGGGGCAGGCGCGATGGACGAACGGACGCGCAAAGTTTTTGCAATGCCTGTAATTCGTCAGGCTGTAATTGCGCCAGTTGGCGCTCGCGCACTTCAGCCGTCGAGACACCTTTGAGTTTGGATGCGCGGCTGCGATGCACCGCATACGCCACTTCGTTGTTCGAGAGTTTGCGCCCCAACTTCTGCTCCATCTCCCGGACCACGGCATCCCGTTGCTCTGATCGTTTGGAAAAACATTTCAGAATCGCTTCGCTCACCCCCTCAACCTGAAATCCATGTTTGGCCGGAATGGTGCGATAACCCATTTCCTGCAATCGCCGCGCCAGTTCATTCCGATAAACTGCCGTGCTGTAGCGAATGGCCTCGAACATCGCCCCGTTTTGCAGCGCCTTCCAACATTGCTCCCGTTCATCGAACGTGGCGTTGAACACGGTGAAATGCGTGTGCAACAGGGGGTCCAGTGCGCGCGAACTGTCATGCACAAAGGCCGCCGCAACCAGATTGCCGGTGGTTCGGTCCTTTTGGCCGCCCTGCTTCCTGACGCGCGTGGCCGCGAAAGTTTCGAGTTCGCGGAACGCAATCTTGGCTGATTCCTCATGCGCCGCGACCAATCGCTGGTCATCCAACGTCACCGCCAGCACTGAAACGGATTTGGGCGCCGAACAGGTGAAGTCGTAAAACACGCGGCGTTGGTCCTTTTTCAATTGCCGCTGCGTCAGTCGTTCGCCGTCGTTTGAATTTCGATTCTCGCAAAGCGCGTGAAATTGTTCGCGCGTGACAGATCGGTTTAATCCCAACCGTTCCGCGCCAACGCCGATCCACTGGCCGGGGCGGATTTCACCGGCGGCGTAGTAATCGTTCTGCGACAGGTGCTCGACAAAGTATCCTTCCGCAGCCGACAGTTTTTTATGGGCGATGGCACTAAACATACGGCGCAATCTTATCAGCCTTCCAAAAGGCTCTGCGTGCTTCGCGCACAACTTTTAATTTCCTCCTTCTTTCATTTACCGTTTTGTCATTTTGCCGAAACCGGCACAGTGATTGTTCTTTCTTCAAACAAAATGAATGCTCCGATCCACTTCCTGAAAGACATGGCAAAACCAATCCTTGGACTGTTCGGAGGCATTTAATTGACAGCCAACCGGCCATCAACGCTTGCCATTGAAGACCTCAATCTGAGGTGGTAAAACAGGCATCAGCCTGACCCATTTGGGATTGTAAGATACCGGAAATCGGCCCGGTCCCCTCATTCGGGATGGCAGAAAATCCATCTGCCTAGTCTTTTATGACCAATCAATCGCTCAATCCGTTCAAATCAAATCACCGCCAGTCTCAATGGCTGTTTTGCCGCCATTTCCAGCGGGCATTCTGGCAGAACTCGGAACGGTTAAGTTGCAGCTAGTGCAAGAAATGAAATCTCATCCCGGCGCTTAGACTGTCCGGTTTGCCTCCAGGTATTCGGCAACCGGACAGACAAAGCGCCTCAGCCGAAACCCATACGGTTGCGCACTCAGCATCCGTTTCTAAAACCACGCTCCATTTCACATCCGTTTCGTTCCGCTCCGGTTTCAGAAACGGACGCTCAGTGCCGTCGCAAACTTGCTTCCGGCTTCAGATTGCTGTATGTATTTCTTCAGTGAAAACGGTCTCTTTCAATCAAATGAAAAGGCAGGAAGCGCAAAGCCGAATGGCGGCAGTGCGCAAGGCTCGCCGTAGCCCGGCGGCGGCGACGGCGCTTCAACATCGGGCCTCACTGGTGGGCGGCGGCGCGAAATGGCGCATCACCAATTTGAATCAAGTTGCCCGCGCCATTGCCGGATGGGCGTAACCGTGGGCTTTTTCCTCAGACAATTTTCGGAAGTCTTCAAAATACGCGATGCGGAGGGGCAGCCGTATGTCCTCATCGGCGGCCAAGCGGTCAATTATTGGGCGGAACACTATTTGTCTGCCAATCCTCAACTTGAAAAATTACAACCATTCACCAGCGAGGATATTGACTTCAAAGGCGATTTAGCCGATGTCCAGCGGATTGCCCGGCAATTAGAACTGGCTCCGGGTTATCCGTCCAAGGTGCAAATGACCGCACTGGCAGGATTCATTCCTTTTCAAATCGGCGACCTGAAATCAGCCATTGAAGTTGTCCGGCGGATTCCCGGAATTTCGGATGCCGATACGCCGGCCATCCAAGCAGAGTGGGAGGGGAAAACCATCCGGGTGCTCGATCCCATTTCGCTGCTGGCGTGCAAACTGGAATTGACGGCAACGGTGTCGCAGGAAAAACGGCGCGACGTGGCACACCTCAAAATTTTACTGCCCTGCGTTCGTGCGTTTCTGGACGAACTTCTCCAGCAAGTTGAACTTGGTCAGCTACCAGCAAAGGACTGGTTGAAGGTTGCCAATCAGGTGCTAAAATTGACGACCAACCATCGCGCCCGGAAAATCGCCAGCAAGCATCAGATCAACTGGTCGGAAATTCTCCCGTTGACCGCCATCGTCAAAAGCCAAAACGAGAAAATTAGACGGTTTCAGGAACAACAGTTGGAACAGGGCTACAAAAAATCAAAGGGCATTTCCCTCTGATGTAATGTCCGGCGCTTTGACTGGCCGGCCTTCCTGCGGGCACTCGGAAACCGGCCAGACAAATCGCCTCGAAATAAAACCTATACGGCAGCGCAGTCAGTGTCCGTTTCCAAAATCCCGCGACTCCACAACCGTTCCGTTCGCTCCGATTTCAGAAACGGACGTTCACTGCGCCCATTATCACCCAATTTGATACGTTCAACCGAACGTGATTTTTGACGGCTTTCTGAAACTTGAAAGCCTTGTATTTTTGATGACACCAACCCCTACCGATTCCGGTAGGAAAAAAACAACCTGAAATCACCCGGCAAAAAGCGGCAAAAGGCGGCAACGAACTTGCCGCAATTTGTCGCCTTGGCCTGCGAACTTTTGCCGCCACTTGTCGCCATTTACCGTAGGGCGCGGCGCGGTTTCACAGCACTTTAACTTTCACCTGCTCTCTACCACGGTTTTTCGCCGATGAGTTACCCTGCCAGATGATGACCGAAATGGTACAACAAAAACGTGGCGGCAAAGCGTTCCACAGCATCCTGGAACCGCACTTTGATTTCATCCACCAGCAACGCCAGCGGCGCAAGACCTGGCAGGAAATCGCCAGTCTGTTGTTTAGCGAGAAAGGCGTCCGTGTCACGCTCTACGCGCCGTATCGCTTTTACCGACGCAGATTAAAAAGAGTGGCTAAACCGCATTGGGAAAATTCAGCCATTGATTCCCAGCCCGCCCGCCCAAGTGCGGTGCCCAGCCGGCCACAATCACGCCAATCGCCGTTGCCGAAACCAATCCCTTTTACTCGCCCAAATATCAAAAACATTAACCCCGACCAAGAATTCACATGAACATCAACATCACCAAACGCATCCATATCAATCCTCAGTCCAAAGGCAGCCTCGGAAAAAGTTTTGAGGCCGAGTTCCGCACCGCCTGGCTGGATTACCACCAAATCATCTGGAACGGTTCCGATCTCGATGACCGTCATCATTCGTTTGCCGACCGCCATCCCGAACAGGTGCAGTCCCACACGCTTGGCAGCGATGATGAAAGTAAGTCCACCTTGCTTGGATTATTCCGTAACGTGACGCGCAGTGACGCGCCGGTTCACGTCATTGATTGCCGGGCGCAGGCTGACGGCCTCATCGTGCAGGCACTGGAGTCGTTGCAATTGCTCGAATCACTCGCCACGCAGGGCATCCGGTTCACATTTTTCCTGTTTCCCAGCGAGGACACCGAGAGCATGAACAATCTGCTCGAACTGTTCTATTTCGCGGGCGACCGCGTGGATTATGTCATCGTCCACAATCCAGCCAAGGTGCGGACGAACCTCTTTAAGAAATCCAACATCGAAGCCGAGTTGAAAAAGTTTGGAGCCAGGGAAATTACTTTACCGACGGTGACATCCATCACCTTGCTGGCCATCAAGCGCACCGAGGCCAAGGCGGGGCGCAAGCTGAGTTTCGCGGAAGTGGCGACTCCCGGAACAACAAACCTGGAATTGATGCTGGCCGGTGAAATGCAATGGGCGATGCAACAGATGTTCCGGCAATACGACGCCATTGCCGATTTGCTGGTGCCAGAGCAACTGGTGCCGGAGGTTCAACCGCAGCCAGAACCGGCAGTGAAACCCGCCCGCACCAAACAGCCAATGTTCAACTTGGGAGAATGAGTATGGACTTGGACAAGGATGACATGGCGTTGGTTTGCGCCGAGATGACGGCGGATGAAGTGGATCGAGTTCATCGGCTGTTGCACGAATGGAATGTCGGACCGGCCAGCAGTTTCCCGGTGCAACTGGCGTTGCTGACCAAGGCGCAATGGCGCATCGCGGCCAAACTGCCCCGCATGATGAATGATGCCCGGAAATTGATCGAACTGCATCTGGCCGAATACCGGCGTCAGAGTCAGGCGATGGAAGATGATTTTGCCGACAGGGTGGACGGCCAGAACAAGGAATTAAAAAAGACAGTCGAAATTCACATTCAGGCAACCCAGCAGGCTGCGGACCAAATCCAGGTGCAGCTTGCCGACGCGGAGGCAGTCGCAAAGAGGGTCAAATCTTTGATGGAAAGCGCGGCGTCCGAATGGGAAAAAATCAAGGCTAGCACCACGGCTCAATGCGAACGGTTGGAACAAGTCTCCAGTGACTTGCAAGACCGGTTCGCGTGGCGGGTGATGCTGCGGTCGGTCGCTTGGTTTTTGCTGGCTCTCGGCTATGGAATTTGCATCGGCCATTATTGGATTCATTGAGCTTTGCTCACGGGCGCAGTCGCGCGGGCAAGAACGCGCGCCAATCCTGATTCGATTGTATGTCGCCGGTCGTCGCGTCAAGGTAGTCAGGCCATGACCATCAAGCTTGTCTCGGTGAAGTGAAAAAAAAGCCGGAAAATGCCGGGGTTTTGAAAAAGCGCGCCATCGCAAAACAGCGGGCAAAGCAAAGGCGGAAAATTCCCTTTACGCGCCGGCTTGTCTTCCCGCCAGTGATGATACATTTTGGACGGCATCAACAGACATACCCGAAAACTACATGACAAATGCAAATCCACTAAACACGCCTCGAACCTTGGATGAGCAACGCCGCGAATTTGCGCAGCGTCGTGGTCTGGCGATGCCTCTGGCTGGAGCGGTTGCCTGGACGATCGTCGGCGTGGCGGGCGCTTTTCTACCGCCCGGCTTGGAGGTCTGGGTGCTCTTTGGAGCCGTCGGTTCCATCCTCTATCTGGGCATGTTCTTCTCCCGTTTTACGGGGGAGAATTTCTTAGACAAGCAGCGGCCCAAAAACGTGTTCGATGGGCTGTTTCTGCGCACAGTCGGCGCGGCGGTGCTGGTTTTCGCCATCGCTATTCCCTTCTTTCGTGCAGACTACACCTCGTTGCCTTTGTCGGTGGGCATCCTCAGTGGTTTGATGTGGCTGCCGTTCTCTTGGATTATCGGACATTGGATCGGCACTTTTCACGCCTTGGCGCGCACCGCCCTCGTGACCGCAAGCTGGTATTTGTTCCCAAGTTACCGCTTCATCGCAGTGCCGGCAGTGATCGTCGCCATTTACGCAGTGAGCATCGTTGTCCTTGAAGCACGCTGGCGGCGCATCGACCGCGCCTAACCAAGCGCGAGGCCGTGTGAAAACTCTCGAATCCAGAAAAACTTCGCTGCCATTTGACATATGACGCATTTTGATGAAGTACCGAGGCGGATTTCGATGGTCTGAAATTAAGTTTTCACACAGCCTCGCGATGCAGCGTATGCGGCTGAGGGAGCACATCTGGATCTAACATATTTTCTGTCACCTCTTGGCCCTTTTCTAGCCCTTGTATGATGATATGATGACATTACAGTTGACCACCATTGTTGACGCTTGCTGCCAGGTGCGCAAACCCATGTTCGTCGGGATGCTGGTGATCATCGGCGCCTATGTTCCGATTCTGACCCTGGGCGGCGTGGAAGGCCGGATGTTCCGGCCGCTGGCGCAATCGGTGATGTTGCTTTTGTTGAGTTCGCTGCTGCTCACGATCACGCTCGTTCCGGCCTTGTGCGCCTTGGGACTGGGATCCGGTGGCACGATGAACGAGCCGCAATTTCTGAACGCCCTGCGTTCGGCTTATGAAAAACTTTTCCGGGCTTGCCGCCGTTTTCGGTGGTTGTTCCTAACTCTGGCCTTGATGTTGGCGGGCGGAGCCGGTTTTCTTTCCACCCGGCTGGGCGCGAATTTCCTGCCTTACTTGGACGAAGGCTGGCTGGTCGTGGAAGTGCAGCGCGCTCCGCAAATCAGCCTGGCGAAATCCGTGGACATGGAACTCCAAACCGAACGCGCCATCCGGACGGCTGTGCCGGAAGTCAAAGACCTGTATTCCCGCATCGGCATGTCGGAGATTGCCACCGATCCGCAGGGCGCAAATCAAAATGACATTTACCTCAGCTTCCGGCCGCGCGCCGAGTGGCGCAAAATCAACGGACACCAAATCTCCAAATCCGAGCTGGCACAAATCATCAAGACGACCATCGAACACAGCGTGCCCGATCAGGAGTTGGAGCTTAATCAACCCATCGCGGTGCGGTTCGACGAATTGCTCGAAGGCGTGCGGACCGATCTGGCGATCAAATTGTTCGGACCGGATTACGATCGATTGGACTCGCTGGCAGGCAAGGTGGCTGGAATCGTCAAAAAAATTCCCGATGCCGGCGAGGTGGTGATTGACCAGCCGGGCCGCACCGCCATGCGGGAGTTCATCCCCGATCCATTGCCCGCCGTCCGCTTTATGATCGCGGGCGATGTGATGAACAATGCGGTGTCCATCGGTTTGGCCGGGCGCGATGTCGGACGCGTTGACGAAGGCGACCTTTTCTATCCCATCGTCGTGCGGGTCGCCGAATCCGCCCGCACCAACCTGGCGACGTTGGCTGCGCTGCCGGTGCGTAGCGCCGACAGTTCCTATGTGGCCACGTTGAGCGACGTGGGTAAATGGGAGGCCCGGGAATCGTCGGTCAGCACCATTACCCGCGAGCAGGCCGAACGGCGCGAGGCCATCATGGTCACGGTGAACAGTCCGGACGTGGTCGGGTTTGTGGCGCGGGCGCGGATGGCGATTCAAAAACAAATCCAGCTTCCGCCTGGCTGCCGTCTTGAATTCAGTGGTGCTTACAAGAACTGGCAGTCCGGCAGTCAGCGACTATTGATTTCCAGTCTGGCGTTCCTTTTCTTAAGCTTGGCGCTGGTTTATGCCGCGCTGAAAAATTGGTGGCAAACCGCCTTGGTCGCCCTTGGCCTGCCGTTCGCGTTCGTTGGCGGTGTTTATGGATTGTGGCTGTGCGGCTTGCCGTTGACGATTCCCGCCGCCATTGGCTTCGTAACCTTGGGTGGCTTGAGCATACTCAATAAATTGGTCCTGATGACGCATTTCAACGATCTTCGAGCCCAAGGCGTGGCGCCGGCGCTGGCCGCGTTGCGCAGCGCCAAAACGCGGTTGCGCCCGGTGCTAATGACCGCGCTGGTGGCCAGCGTCGGCTTCGTCCCGATGGCGCTTTCGACCAGTCAAGGAGCGGAATTGCAAAGGCCGTTCGCCACCGTCGTGATTTTTGGCATCCTGACCTCGGTTACCTTGACCCTGCTGATCATTCCACTCTTGCTGGCTGGAAGTGAAGATGCTGAGCGTTCCCGGCTGCCAGCTCCGATTCCAATCTTGACCGAAGCACGACCATCTGGGTGCCGGTCAACGGCAACGGCTTCTTCCGCCTGATCAAGTAACCAGCATTATCTTGCCAGGTTGTCCCACACGCCCGGCCGGGGTTAAAATTCAGGCCGGGCGTCTTCTTTTCGTGGCAAAGCATGATGATGAATCAAATTTGTGGGCGTGAGGCTTTGAAGAGAGGAAAACATATTGCCGCATCATGCTCAATACCCGCCGCCAACAGCACTGTTAAATGCCGCCTTCGTCGTTTTCCGAAATGTCACCGGCTTGTTTCCGTCCTGTCTTTGACGGAATCAGGGAAGTGTGGTTTGATGGCTGTGCAACAAAGAGATAAGCGTTCCGCTGGCTCGCCACTGGCGCTGGTGTTTGTCCAGACACCAGCGCCTTCTATTTTGCGGGCGAATTTGGAGTTTTGTTACAGCGGCCCTGGGAAAGGAAAATTATGGCAAAAATCATGGCAAAGAAAATGAGTTCTAAAAGCAGCAGCGTTGGCCTGAAACAGACCTTCGCCATCACCGCGCCCGGCGCGGTGAGCGTGCAATTGATGGGCGACTTTACGCATTGGCAGAAACACCCCATCAACATGGAAAAAGGCGTCAAGGGTGTCTGGCAGACGACGGTGGAACTGGCGCCCGGCACGCATCACTACCGTTTCTTCGTGGATGGAGAGTGGTGCAATGATCCCGAATGCACGCTCCGCGTGCCGAATCCCTACGGCGGAGAAAATATGGTCCGGCAGGTAAAAGCTTCCGCAACGGCATAACGTCAGGTGCTGGCAACGGATTCAGGTCACCCAATTTTTGGCGGGTTGCTGGGACCGGTTTAAGTTCGGGTGCGACTGCCGGGACAAGTTTGGCAGGTTTTGCCGTTGACGGTTTTCTGCGCCAATCACCGGGTGACGTTTGCTCTGAGAGCGGCCGGTTTCGACTTCGGGGAGGGTTTCTGAACCGGTTCGGAACCTCGAACAGATTGTGCGGGGTCGTTCTTGCGCCGTTCATTCCTGATTCGCTCTTGCAGCATCTCCAGCTTTGCACGAGCGGTTTCGAGCGTTGCCGAAGACTCCTCGGCCCTGTCCTCAGCCTTCCGGGCTGATTTCCTGGCCATCTTGGACAGCTTCCGCGCCTGTTTTAAATTCACTTTCGCCGCCCGGGCCAATTCGTGTGCGAGTTGGGCCGCTTTTGCGTCAACCGCAACTTGTATTTTGGCGTATGCCACCTCTTGGCCTGCCTTGTTTAGAAGCAGTGTCGTGTTCATGGCTGGCCTTTCGATAGCGCTTCGTTCTTGGTGAGATTAGCAACAGCGCCTCGAACGAGACGGTCAATTTGATCGGTGCCTTCTCTGACCTCAAGGACCCGGCCCTTGGTCAATCTCAACCGCGTGAAGCCAATCTGTTGATCGTAAGTGAGCATCTGCGCGGCCTGTACCTGGATGGAGCAAGACGGATTGTCATCCGCACCCCTGACGAGGGTTAGATCGATGCTCAGCTCGCGAACTGGTTCAAGTGTTTGGTTCAACATAAAAACTACCGGGTAATCTGAACGTCACGAATACAAAAGAATCGGCTCCTTCGCGCGGATGGCAAGCACGAGTTATTCACCGCATTTGGGCGTAAGCGACGACCCGGGAGCTGGCGTAACGCGAACGTAACTGGCTCGATTGAACTTTTTGGAGCACGATACGTCCAATAGTCAAAAGAGGAGAAAAGCGCATTATGAAATCAATATTCACGACGTACCCCGATTTTCAATCTTTGCCCAAAGGGATTAGAAGGATGCTGGTGGCATCGGAGAGTTTTTTCTTTCTTGAGGCCAATTCTCGGACGAAGAAGCCCGGGATTAGTGAGGCGACCACAGGAACAACACGGAGTCCGAACCGGGGAACCAATCCCGGTGGACCGCTATCGGTCTTCGGGTACGCGTGGAGGAACTAGACGACCGGAATTTTTTCTGAGATGAAATGGCAGGGCGACGAACGAATCAGATTTCAACCTAATCGAGCATCCCCCCACAGCGGCTTCAAATCGGGATCGTCCAATGCTGACATAAATCAACCCAAGGCCAAGCCTTGGGCTTCCGCTAAAACGTTCAACCCGCTCCTGAAAGGGCGGTGGAAACAAACGGCGGTCGTTTTCAACGCATTTCGTTGCCTTGTTTGAGATGTGAAAAAGTGCCAGCAAAAGTGCCAGCAAATCTCATCTGGTGAGGGTTAAATTGAGTTAAAAAAAGTCGGGCGGAGTTATCCTTGACATAAAATGTAACCACCTTATAGTCAAGACATCAGCGATGCCATAGGCAGTTGATTTCGAGTGGCTTGAGGGAATAAGGTTTGGTCAATTCCGCCCCCAGCCACCAGCCTTCGGTTTGAGCGCCGCAAAAGCAAGCTGCCGCGCCGAAGCTGAAAGCGCAGGCAGGCTAGGACTTACGCCCGCCAATCACCGCTCAAAACTACGGCTCGGCAAGCCAGCCTTTTTGCAGCGGAGAGCGAAGACTGCTGCGCCGTAGCGAAGCGAAGGCGGGCTGTAAGCGCTTAAATAACAGCGACGCTCCGAGCTACGACTCGACAAGCCACTTTATTTATCCTCGCGGTTGCGTGAAAAATATGAAAACACGTTATCGCTTGACTCGTCGTAGCAGTGGAGGTGGATGATGAGGTGGCGCGCTTTTACCCAATGGGGGCAAACTGACGCCTCCGAGTTTTGTTTTTTATAATATTTAATCGCTGCCAGCCAATGGCGACCGATGCCACAACATTTATTTCCGGGAAAGTTTCAATAAATGCAGGTGAAAATGGTTCGTTCCGGCAGTCAAAAACTGCAGGCGTTTGAATTCTTGCAATCGCCACGTAAACCGGGGAATTTATGGCCGTTCTAATTTGCCGGCGTTGCCCATGAGGAAGAAAGCCAGATCAATCCGCGCCCGTTCGGTGAAACCCCGTTTCCGCCTTGTTTGTGGCAGCGACATCGCGCTGGGACCCGGCAAGGCGGAGTTGCTCGCGCTGATCGGGCAGACCGGCTCCATCAACCAGGCGGCAAAACGGATGGACATGTCCTACATGCGCGCGTGGTCGCTCGTCCAGACGATGAACCGCTGCTTCAAGAAACCGCTCGTCATCGCCGCGCACGGCGGTGAAGGCGGCGGCGGCGCCAAATTGACGGAATCGGGACGCCGAATGCTGGCGCTTTACCGGCAAATGGAGGCAAAGGCCGCAAAGGCAACAAGGGCGACCTGGAACAAAATGCAGTCGCACCTCAAGTCATAACCTTGCCCCGGCCTGCCCCAGGCACAATCAAAGCGTTATATTTGACAAAATATAACGCATCTGGTGTAATTCGCGCCGGGTGAAAAGCAAGTGTGTCCCAAAACCAGTTGCCCGCCGGCGTGCGTTCACGCTTATCGAACTGCTGGCGGTCATCGCCATCATCGCCATTCTTGCCGCAATGCTTTTGCCGGCGTTGGCGAAAGCCAGGGAAAAGGCGAGTGCCACCCAATGTGTTGGCAACCTGTGTCAGTGGGGACTGGCTTACGGGATGTATGCCGACGACAACAATGATTATCTGCCGAGGCGCGGTCAAGGCGTGCAAGTGCTTGCTCAGATTAACCGGCCAGATGATTGGTTCAACGCATTGCCCGTGTATTTTGGCCTCCTTGCTTTTCAAGTAATGGTCACGAACAATGTGAAACCCGCCGCCCACACCCAATCCGTTTTCATTTGCCCGACCGCCAATGATCCCGGCGGAACTTATTTTTTGCCCTATGGAATGAACATGAATCTTTCGCCGTGGAACCTGCCGCTGGCCACAAAGTTCAGTGATGTGGTTCTGCCGGCGTGCGTCGTTGCGATGGCTGATGCTCCCGGCCCTTACGCTTCAACGTATCCATCAGCCCAGCCTTACAGCATCGTCGCGCGCCATGCCGCCCGGATCAATTTGCTTTTCCTTGCCGGTCAGGTGCAATCCTTCGCCGGTTCGTATGTGGGCTGCGGTGTGGGTGATCCGGGGCTTGCCGATGTGCGCTGGCTCACCGGCACGGCCAGCGATGCCTCGGCCTCCAATTATTAATGGAAAAGAAACCGCCCGTGAAAAATAAATCCCTGATTTGTTTCGCTCTATTTTCATTGCTGTTCGCAGCTTCATGCAACCGCAAGGTTGAACCGGCGGCTGATAATCATGTCGTTCGCTGTGCGGTTATCGGCGGCATGACCATGACCGGTTTGTGGCCGGAGATTGCCAAAATGTTTGAGGCGCAAACCGGTTATCGGGTTGAAGTTGTGGCGACCGGCCCGCGGCCCATCCTGGATGCCGCCATGCGCGCGGGAAAAGTGGATTTGCTCACGATGCACTCGGGCGACATCACCACCGATCTCGCAGCCGACGGATTTGGCGTCAATATGCGGCCGTGGACCCGCAACGAATTGTGCATTGTTGGTCCGCCGGACGACCCGGCACATATCCGGGGCATGACCAACGGCGCTGCCGCGCTTCGCAAAATCGCCGAGGCCAAGGCGCGCTTCGTGGATTTTCAAGGCATCGGCAGCCGCGAACTGGTGCATACCTTGTGGCGGCTCGCGGACACCGAACCCAAAGGCAATTGGGTTCTCAAGGACGACACGATTTCCAAGTGGAACATCCTGCAATTTGCGCGCACCAACAACGCCTACGTGGTGGTCGGTTACATTCCGGCACAGACGGGCAAGATGCCTGCGGAGGGAATGGAAATTCTGGTCAAAGGCGACCCGGTCATGCGGCGTCCGTTCATCGTCATGGAAACCAATCCCAAGAAGTTCCCGCAGGCCAATTACATCGGAGCACGGGCGTTGTCCGACTTCCTGCTTTCCGACCAGGTGCGGAATTTTCTGCTCGAATTTGGCTGCCAGACCAATGGGCCGGGGCCGCTCTTTTTCCCGATAGCAACCCTTCACGAATGAAACCCTAAAACCAACAACAAAATCAAACACCATGAAACATAAATCATTGATCGCCGCAACCTGCGGCATAATTCTCGCCTTCCCCTTCGCAGGCAAGGCGGACACGTCATTCACCATCAATACCACCACCGCCGACGCGTTTCTCTCGGGCGCTTCGCCCACCCTGAATTTCGGCAGTGCCGGCACTCTCGCCATAGCTCCGGCATCTTCAGCCAAAGGCGAATTTGACAGCGTGATCATCTTTAACACCGCCAGTGCGGTCAGCCAGTTCAACACGACCTACGGCGCGGGAAATTGGACCATCACCGGTTTGACGTTATCGCTGGCCAGCAACTTCGGCACCCAAGGCGCGCAACCCAACAACGCCATCTTCAACACCATCAATGCTGGCAGCTTTGGCATTGACTGGCTGGCGAATGACAGTTGGGTGGAGGGCACGGGCGGCGGCAACGGCGCGGCCAACGGAGCCGTGAGTTTCAATTCGATTTCCAGTTTGCTCTCGCCCGGCTATGACTCGCTGGGCACTTATACCTACACCCCTCCGGGCAACAACGTTTACGCCAATTATTCACTGTCACTCGACGCCAACCTCGTGTCCGACGCCGCTGCCGGAGGAGCCGTTTCGCTTTATTTTTACGCGGCAGACAATCAGGTCAGTTACCTGTTCAATTCCAGGGAGTTTGCATCCAATCATCCCGAGCTGACCGTCACGGCAGCGCCCGTTCCTGAGCCGGCCACAGCGGCATTGCTGGTTGCATCGCTCGGCGGGTTTCTGTTTTCACGCAGACAGGGAAGAAAAAAATGAGCCGACGCCGGGCAATCGTTTTTGCAATCACGCTGCTGTGCCTTGGTTCGATATCAAAGGCGCAGGTTGTTTATACCGGCACGGATTACGCCGACGCGTTTCTTGCTACCGGTTCACCGAACAACCCGGAAGGCACCGACTTGACGGGCTTGAATTTTGGCGGCGCGGGCACACTGGTCGTCGCTCCGGCCGCGTCGGTGAAAGGTAAATTCCAGAGCGTCATCAAGTTCAACCTTTCGAATGCAGTGGCGATGTTCAACACGAACTATGGCGTGGGCAACTGGACAATCACCAACATTTCGCTCGAATTGACCAGCAACTACGGCACGAGCAATGTGCAGCCGAATAATGCGATCTTTCCCGTGATCAACGGTGGTAATTTTGTCATCGAATGGCTGTCCAATGATGATTGGGTGGAAGGAACCGGCACGCCCAATCTGCCCACAACGGATGGAGTCACCTACGATTCACTTCCCGACCTGCTGTCCGGCGCGCACGAAATCCTTTGCACAAACACCTATGTGCCGCCGGGCAACAATGTGCCGGTTACTTACACGTTGCCGCTCGACACAAACCTCGTGGCCGATGTGTCGGGCGGCGGCGACGTGACGTTTCTTTTCTATGCGGCAGACGACCAGATTGCATACTTGTTCAATTCTTACAGCTACGGACGCGGCAACGAGCCGCTGATTCATGTCACCGCCACACTCAACACGGTGCCGCTTAAAATTCTTTCCGGTTATTTTACCAATGGCCTTTTCCATTTGACCGGCATCGGCGGAACGAACTTGCAATCCCAGGTGCAGGCCAATTCCGATTTGACAACGACCAACTGGCAGACAATTGGAACGGCGACAGCCGACAGCGCAGGAACGATTCAGTTTGACGACACCACCACAACAAACCAGCCGCAGCGTTTCTACCGGCTTTCCCGTTGAACTGGCACGGTGAAAAATCGATAATTCAAAATCATCATGCACGACCTGACGACATTTAATTGGACAATCTTGCTCGCCGCCGTCTTTGCGGTGGCGTTTTTTTATTCGTCAGTCGGCCACGGCGGCGCAACGGGTTATCTCGCCGCACTGGCGCTGGTTGGAGTCGCACCCATGTCCGCGCGCGTGGCGGTGTTGATTGCCAATGTTCTGGTCGCCGGCATCGCGTGGTGGCGGTTTGGCTGGGCGGGACATTTCGACTGGCGCGTGCTGCTGTCGTTCGCGGTCGTCTCCGTGCCGTGCGCGTGGCTGGGCAGCCGGGTCCACGTTAGTCCGCAGGTCTATAAAATCGTCCTTGGCGCGGTGCTGACGGCGGCGGGACTTGTCCTGCTCCTGCGTTCGCGCTGGCAGACCGACGACGTGGTGCTGCATGAGTTTTTCCTGCCGCTGGCGCTGCTCATCGGCGCCGTGCTGGGATTCCTGGCGGGACTGACCGGCATTGGCGGAGGCGTTTTTTTAAGTCCGCTGCTGTATCTGTTCCGCTGGGTGAAACCGAAAACCACCGGCGGCATCGCGGCGGGCTTCATCGTCCTTAACTCCCTCGCCGGACTTGCCGGCACGAGCTGGGAAAAAATCACGCACGCCGGGCCGCTGCTCTGGCTCACGCTGCCGGCCGTCATCGGCGCGCTGCTCGGCGCGCATTTTGGCGCGCGGCGCTGGAGCAGCATCACGTTCAGCCGCGTGCTGGCAGGCGTGCTGATTTTTGCCGGCGGAAAATTGTTGATTGAAGCCTCCACTTGAAATTACCCGGCCATGCGCGTTCTCTTTTTTGCCCAACTCAAGGATGCCACCGGCTGCAATGCTGTGGAACTCGCGGCCGCGTCGCCGCTGAACACCGCACAGCTTTGGACCGAACTGGTGCAGCGTTTTCCCGCACTGGCCGCGCATCGACCCAACGTCCGGCTGGCGCGGAATTGGGAATACGCCGCCCCCGACGCCATTTTTGCCGATAACGACGAGGTGGCACTCCTTCCGCCCGTTTCCGGCGGCTGAAAATTTTGTCGCATGGAAATTGAAATCCAACTCACCGATCAGCCCATCGCGGAAAAATATTTACCGCCGCCGCAACTGGGCGCGGTCGGCGCGTGGCTTGAATTTCGCGGAGTGGTTCGCGGCGAGGAAAATGGCCGGACCATCCGCGCTCTCGAATACGAAGCCTATCCTGAAATGGCCGGGCGTGAAATCCGGCGGTTGCTTCAGGACATTTCCGCGCGACATCCCTGCCGCGCGGCGAAGGTGATTCATCGCGTCGGCGTCATTCCCGCCGGTGAAACGGCCATTTACGTCGGCGTCGCGTCGCCGCATCGCGGCGAAGCCATTGAGTTGCTCGCCGAATTCATGGACCGGCTCAAGCAGGACGTGCCAGTTTGGAAACGCCGCGCGCTGCCGACAAACATCGTAGGAGACGACGTAAGGAGTCTCACTCTCTCTGCAAAAAAACCAGAGACTCCTCACGTCGTCTCCTACAAATCGCTGGATGAAGCGCGGGCCGCAATCCGTTCACGCTGCCCGCCGTTGCCCGCCGTTCGCGCCCCATTGGCGGAGGCGCTGGGGCGCGTCCTGCGCGAAACGGTTTGCGCGCCGGAAGATTTGCCGCCGGTTGACCGCTCGATGCGCGACGGCTACGCGATCCGCGCCGATGATGCGTCGAAAACTTTTTCCGTCGTGGACACGATTCATGCCGCCGACTGGAAACCGCGCCAGCTCAAAACCGGCGAAGCCGTGCGCGTGGCGACCGGCTCGGCGCTGCCGTGCGAAGGGTTGCGCGTGGTGATGCAGGAACACGTCGAGCGCGACGGTGACAAACTCCACGTCGCGCGCCGGGAGAATTCGACGAACGTCCGGTTGCGCGGCGAGGAGGTGCGGCAAGGCCAGCCGCTGGTGTCGGCGGGAACAAAATTGAATGCGGGCGCGCTGGCAATCCTGGCAACGGTGGGAAACGCAAATCCGCCCGTCAGCCCGCGATTGCGCATCCTCCATTTCACGACCGGCGATGAGATTGTGACACCGGACCAAACGCCGAAGCCGGGCCAGATTCGCGACAGCAATTCGATTTTAATCCGCAGCCTGCTGCAGAATTTTCCGTGCGACGTGGAGCAAGGCCATTTGCCGGAAGATTTTGAGGCGGCAAAATCGGAAGTCGCAAATCGGAAATCGCAAATCGAAAACGCCGACGTGCTGCTCGTTTCCGGCGGGGCGAGCGTGGGTGAAACAGACTTCACCCGTGCGTTATTGGAGCAGCTCGGCTTCGGAATCGTTTTTAGCCAGGTCAGCGTCCGTCCTGGCCGGCCACTGATTTTCGGCGTAAATGGTGGGGCGAGCGTCCCCGTCCCGCATTGCGGGATCGGTAGCCTCGCCCCACCAAATAAAGTCCGCGTGGCCTTCGGGCTGCCGGGCAATCCGCTCGCGCATTTCGTCTGTTTCCATTTCGCCGTCGCCGCGGCGCTGGCGGGTTTGACCGGCGGCGAACCGCCGGAATTTTTGCGCGGGCAGCTTGCCGAAAAACTCGACGACAAACCGTGTCCGCGCGAAACGCTCTGGCCCGCCCGATGGGAATGGCGTGTAGGGCAGACATTCTTGTCTGCCAGTTCAGGCGACTTTCCAGTCGCCTGTGCGGACAACGCGAACACGGGACAGGAATGTCCCGCGAACCAGCAGACAGGAATGTCCGCTCTACATCTGCTGGCCTGGGCGAGTTCCGGCGACATCACCTGCATGGCGGCGGCGAATGCGCTGGTCCGCGTGCCGGCAAATTGTGCGGGCTTGGATAACGGAGCAAAGGTGGATTTTTTGCCGGTGGCGGCTATGCTTGGCGGCGGTTAAATCAGGCCGCACGGCAGCGCGGCCCTACCCTTGTTGGTAGGGCGGTGCTGCTGCACCGCCTAAACTGAATGAAAAAAACATTTTCACATCTCGACGCGGCGGGTGGCGCGCGCATGATCAACGTCGGCCACAAACCGGTGCAACGGCGGCGCGCGCTGGCGGAAGGCAAACTGGTCTGCCAGCCGGCGACCATCCGGGCGTTGAAAAAGCGCGCTCTGCCGAAGGGCGATGTGCTGACCGTGGCGCAAATCGCCGGCATTCAGGCCGCCAAACGGACGGCGGAGCTGATTCCGCTTTGTCATCCGCTGGCGCTGAACCACGTCGAGGTGAGTTTTCGCGTCGGACGCGAGGTGATTGAAATCTTCTGCATAGCCGAAACCAGCGCGCAGACCGGTGTGGAGATGGAGGCGTTGACGGGCGTGACCGTGGCCGCACTGACGCTTTACGACATGTGCAAGGCGGTGGACAAAACCATGCGGATCGAGGGCATCCGCGTGGTGAAAAAGGTGAAAGAATGAAAATTGGCCGCCTCACCGTCAGCGACCGCGCCTCGGCCGGGGTTTACGCCGACCGCAGCGGGCCGGAGATTGAGAATGTTCTCCGCGAATTTCTCGGCGGCGATGTGAAGTTTGAATCGCTCATCGTGCCGGATGAAGTGGAGGCGATTTCGGCGGCGTTGAGAAAGTTTGCCGACGCGCAAAAATGCGATATGGTGGTCACGACCGGCGGCACGGGAATTTCCGCGCGCGATGTGACGCCGGAGGCGACCCATGCCGTGCTGGAAAAAGAGTTGCCGGGTTTCGGCGAGGCAATGCGGATGCAATCGCTGATACGAGTGAAGACGGCCATCCTGTCGCGGGCCGTGGCCGGGACGCGCGGCGCGTGTTTGATTGTGAATCTGCCGGGCAAGCCGTCGGCGGTGCGCGAGTGCCTGGAAATTCTCGCGCCGGCCATCTGCGAAGGGCTGGCGCATTTGCGCGGCGAAGATCCGCACGAGCAAAAATAAAAATGGACCCGTTTGGACGAAAAATTGATTACTTGCGCATCTCGGTCACCGACCGGTGCAACGAGCGTTGTCTCTACTGCATGCCGGAAGGCTACA
>Ga0074044_10001761_pt1 | contig 19267 bp, 14 predicted proteins | sample BogForMeECP23OM1_FD_94443 | JGI IMG/M metagenome (GOLD analysis project Ga0074044, IMG submission 94443) | Bog forest soil microbial communities from Calvert Island, British Columbia, Canada - Bog Forest MetaG ECP23OM1 | ecosystem: Environmental > Terrestrial > Soil > Wetlands ...
AAAGCAGAAATGCGTCGGGCGTTTCCCGAATCACCACTCAAACCCGGCGCTCACTTGCGCAATAAGACCGAATGAGTTGTGAAACCTTACTCGCCGAATGGCACAAATCCGAGCAAACTTATGGAGCAGAATCCAGCCACGTTGCTGTAGTCGTTTGACGTGGTAATTGCGGTGTCACGGACACCTCCGGTGGCGGAGTCGTAGGGCGTTGTAGTGAGCCAACTGAATGACTTTGCAGGCTCCGGCTGCCCGAGGGCCGCCGCGGCCATGCCGAGCATGGCCGCGCTCAGACTGGAAGCAGGCTTGCCATCGGGCTCAACGAAACTCCCGTCTTTGCGCACCTTCGAGCGCAACCAGGCCAGCGCATGGCGATTCTGCGGAGTGTCGCCCCACATCCACGGCAAGTAGCCCTGAGCAAAGACATATGGCGTCGGATCGAGACCGCCTTTTTCATTGAGACCTAACCCGTAGCGACCCTTTGCCTTCAAGAAGAATCGCTGCGGCGTTTGTTCCCTGAGAAAGCGGGCGATCCGCGCGTATTCGCTCGAGTGGTATAACTCGGCTCCGGTCTGCATTCCGAGATATACATCTCCTTGATCTGCGCTGTACTTGAATGCCCAGAGATGCCATTTTCCGTCGGAGGCATGCTGCTGCCAGGAACTCCAGCTGAAACCGTCTTTGTCGAGGTTGTGATGGATAACAAACTCCAGCGCGGTCTGAGCATGGGCGGAGTAAGTGCGCACAAGGGCATCGCTGCCGGTGAGCTTCTGATCCAGATACAAGAGGTAAACGAACAAGGTTGAGGTTGCATCGACCCCGCGCACGTCGGTGATGCCCTTACCCGGCGAGGTCGGAATCGGCGAATAAGGAGCTTTCGCCGAGTACACGTAACGCCAGCTTCCTTTCCAAAGCGGGTCGATCATCTCCTCCCTTGCGGCCAGCCACTGGATTCCCCGCTCCAGGCCATCCTTGTAGCGTGCATCCTTGGTCGCGCCGTATGCCGCTCCGAGCGCAATCAACGCGTACTCCATATTGGAGTCCTCGTTCACGGCGAGCACGCCCGGCCGGTCGGGAATGGCCCCGCTGGCATTCTGAAGCGAAAGAATAAAGTCGGCGATGCGAAGCGCCTGCCGCCACCTGACAGCAGGTGCTTGGGGCGCTTTGCTGGTCTCCGTCTGAGCGTTCGCCAGCCATAAAGGGAAGCAGCAAAGCAACAATGCACTGAGGACCAAAGATCCTACCGACTTCTTTCCCACGATTGTCACCGTACCCACCTAAGGCCGTTTAATCTCCGACCTCGCGAATGGTTACCACTCGAACCGGGCGCTCACCTGTCCATAGCGATAGCCAGAAACACTCGTCACGTGCCCGAAGAACGGGCTGTTCATGTTGGTCACATTGGGAGCGCCCCAGTGGTGGCGGTTGAAGATATCGAAGAACTGCGCGCGCAAGCTGAACTGATAGCGCTCGCCTGAGCCAAACCGGAAGTGCTTGGCAATATTGAGGTCCTCATCCGAAGAGCCGAAATCCCTTAGATACCCCATATAGGAGTACTTTTCCGTGGAGAACGTTCCCGGGGCAGGCTGGGAGAACGCGTTTGTATTGAAGGAGAGGCTGCCTGGGTCCGGTCCCACGCCACCGTTTTGAACCCAGCCTGGGTCGTACCCCTTGAACGTGCCGCTCGACAAACTCACGCTCGGATTTCTCTGGGCGAAGACTCCCGACCAGCCCGGATACTGTATCGGCGCCGGGACGGTTCCCAGCGGCTCACCAGTGTGATAGCTCAGTTGCATGCCAATCTTCCAACCGCCCAGGAGGTAGTTGTCCAGCCAGTCCCGATTCGTCTTCCACTGCTGCCCAAGTCCGAACGGCAGATCGTAGAGCACATAGCCCTTCGCCTGATGAGTGAAGTCCCACGGGGTCAACTGATTGGTCAGCTTCGGCAAGAGATAGGGATCCTGCGTAAGAATCGTGCCTGACTCCGAATCGGCGAAGGCGCCGTTGGGACTGGCGCTTCCCGTAGAGCGAGACAGGGTGTAGTTGACATCCATGGTCAGGCCATGGACGTTCTTGGTTCTGACTTCAGCCACCATAGCTTCATAGTTGCTGACGGAAATGTCGGCGTTCACGAGAAAGAGACCGCTTTGGGGCGCCTGAGAAGAAATCTGAGGATAGGGCGTGATCGCCTGGTAGGCCAATCCCGAGAAACCTGCAAAGGGATATGGAACCCCGGCAGCCGCCGCGCTGGCCGGATCTGTAACGGTGTCCTGAGCATGACCTGAGTTGTACAGATTTAAATAGGTGCTCTGGGTGGGAAAGTTATACGGCCAAATGCTGCCATCATGCAGATGACTGCCGTGATTTCCCAGGTAATTCAGGGAAAGCACCGTGTCTTTGCTGAGCAGATATTCACCGCCTACATTCCAATTCTGCACCATGCCCATGGTCAACGCATTGGGCCAGACGTAGGCGACGCCGCCGCTGAGATTGGATTGGCTGGGAACGCGAGCCGGATAAACAGTCTGGCCAGAATAAGCGCCGGCTGTGGTGTCCCAGTTAAACGAAGGCACGTTCGGAATGTTGTTGACGACGGTGTTGGAACCAGCGAATCCGTACGCACCCGCAGTAAACCCTGGCGGATAGAAGGCGGGAACGCCATTCCACTGGTTCATGGCCAGGGGGGCGTAGGTGATTCCATAGTGGCTGCGCAGAACCAATTTGTTCAGCGCCTGGTACGACACGCCGATCTGAGGACCGAACTGGTGGAAGTTCTGGTTTCGTTCAAAGGAACTGCCGCCGTTCTGAGCCCAATCCCAGCCGCCGTTGTAAGAGCCCCAAATGCCGCGATTGACCCCGATGTCGAAGTTGGACCACTGGCCATTTTTCTCGTGGAACCGGCCATTGACATCCCACCGCATGCCCAAATTGAGCGTCAAGCGGCTGCTGAGTTTGAGATCGTCGGAGGCGAACAGAGACACTCGTTTCCGGCGCCCATAGAGGGCCGAGGTCACGCTCTGCGAGCCGTCGTGCACCTCTCCAAGCATGAAGTTGGCGAAGGCAAAACCCACATAGGGCGTAACCTGATTGTCATTCGGCGCAAAGGTTGCGCTGGTAAAGTTGTAGGCCCGAACGCCGCCTTCATATACGGCATTCATGCCGCGCGCCTGTATGTCACCTCCGAACTTGAGGCTGTGCCTCCCGTGTGTCCAAGACAGGACGTCGCTGGCGACGAAATTGTAGGGAGTGTAACGGTCGCTATACGGCGGCCCAATCGGCGCTTCACCGTATCCGCCCCCGGCGCCGCCATCCACAAAGTTTATGCTGGGAAAGTTGCTGCCGTTGGTTCCAGGGATTCCAACTCCGTTCGAGTCATATTGTGACGGCGGCTGGTCTGACGCCATGTGCTGGTTATAGGCCACCGACGCGGTATTCAGCAGCATGGGGCTGATCGTGTAAACGTGCTGCAGGCGCACCGTCCAGTCCCGCTGCGGCTGATTGTCGCCGCTGCTCAGCGGTCCCCCGGTGGAACTCCCCGTCTGCCAGAGATATCCGGGCGACAAGGAGTCAAAGTTCCACCAGTTGAAGCCTCCGGAAATGCGCTGCTTGCCGTTAATGTTGTGATCCAGCTTCAGATCCAAATGGGTGCTGGTAACTTCCGAATAGGTACCGCCCAAGGAGGGGAAGTTATTCACCAAGGCCGGGCCGGTTGAGGTGTAGCCGTTGCCATACAGCTTCTGCGCGATGTTTACGGCAATCGGGCTGAGCTGGCCCTGGGGAATAATATTCCCGGGAAACGGCTGATAGCAGGTGTTGCCGCCACTGACTACCGGATTGAGGGGATTGTAGATCTCGCCGATGTTGATTTGACGCCCGCAGGCATCCGCGATACCCAGCGGCCCGCCCAGCAGGGCGCTGAAATCGCCCTTCAGGAAATCTGCAGTCGGAACCGTGGCCCCATTGGGAGTAAATGTGAGCTGCCCGTTATGAAAGCGTTCCAGCGACGCAAAAACGAAAGTGTGGTTCTTCCGGATCGGGCCGCCCACACTCGCTCCCCAGTCATTGAAGCGATTGCGCTGCCGCGGGAGGCCGAAATAATTGTTGTCCCAGGAGTTCGCGTTCAGCGCCTCGTTCTGTAAAAAGCCATAGCCACTGCCGTGGAAGGTGTTGGTGCCGGATTTCGTTTCCAGCAGGATTGTGCCGCCGCCGGTCGAGGCCCCTTCCGCAGACACCCCGCTAATCTGCACATTCATCTCCTGCACCGCTTCCATGCCGATGTCCTGGATGAAGCCTTGCAGTCCCGCGGTAGCGTCGATGCCATCAACCATCACGTTCTTGGTCACGTTCTGCGATCCGGCGATGTGCCCGCTGTAGTTGCCGCCATTGGTAGTCGCGATATTCGAATAAATGAAGCTGGTTATGTCGCGCCCTACGCCGGAGGCGTTGATATCAAGGGGCAGGTCCTTCATCGAGTCGGCAGTCATGACCGTGCCAATATCGGTGGTTTCCGTATCCAGCAGGACGGGCGCGGTCGTGACTTCCACGCGTTCGGTCAGCGCTCCGGGGGTCATCTTGACGTTGATTTCAGCGACCTGGGCCGTCGCCAGCGTCAAACCGGACTGAGCCAGCTTTTTGAAACCAATTTTTTCGTACTCGATGGAGTAGGTCCCCACCGGCAGCGCGGGCACGCGGTAAACGCCAACATCATTGGACTCGCCGGTATAGCGTACTCCGGTATCGACGTTCGTAACGGTCACGCTGGCGCCGACAATCACCGCGCCCGATTGATCGGCGACCATCCCGCCGATGGTTGCCTTGTCCACCTGAGCCCAGAGAAATCCGCTCAACAAGAAGGAAATCGCAAGGTAGACCGCCGGCCCTTTTACTTTACTCGTCGTCATGAAGCCTCCTTTGCCCAGCCACATTCCCGGGTTATCGATACTGGTGTCTCAAAACAACTTTCGTTCATCGTGACCGAATCCGCTCTGCGCTCCTAAGTGCGCACGCCTTCAGCCGTCCCATGGAATGTATATGTGTATAGACAGCTTGTCAAGCGTTCTTTGTGTCCCGACGTTTTAAGTTGCGCGGTTACGGGCAGGGCTATTTTTTCCAGAAGTTCGGGATGCGTTGTGAAATGCATGGGAAGCCAGGACCAGGGGTGGCATGGCGCGGTCCGCTATTCGACTGCGGTTGCCGGAATGGAGAGCACCGCCCGATAGCGGTCCCCGCGATAGACCGAGTGCGCCGTTTCGACCGGCTTGCCGTCCACATTCCAGAGCGTGCGGGACATCACCAGTACGCTCGATCGACGCGGAATCTCCAGCAACTCCGCTTCGTCCCGACTTGCAGCGCGGGCCTCCAGAATCTCGTCCGCCCGGCTCAGGCGAATCCCATAGCGCTCGCGCAAGGTTTGGTAGAGAGAGGAGGATGCGAAATCGATCTGGTCGAGCCCCGAGAATTGCTCGCGGGAAAGCCAGACTTGCTCAACTGCCACCGGCAGGCCGTCGGCCAGCCGCAACCGCCTCAGGTTGAACATCGGCGATCCTACTTCCACGCGCAGGCGCAAAGCTACCTCAGCCGAGGCGGGAGTCGTCTCGGCACTCAAAATGCGCGACGTGGGCTGCAAGCCCAGCGCCCGCATCTCGGCGGTGAATCCACAAAGATGCGCAATATCCTTTTCAACTTTCGGCTGACTGACAAATGTGCCTTGCCCTTTGTGGCGCGACGCGAAACCCTGGCTCTTGAGAGACTGCAAAGCATGCCGCGCCGTCATCCGGCTTACTCCGCACGCGCGACTGAGTTCTTCCTCGCTGGGCAATGGATCGCCCGCGTGCAGTTGTCCACCCTGAATCATCTTCAACAACTGCGCTTGAATCTGAAAATACATGGGAGTGAAGCTGCTCTTGTCGAGCGGCGCAAACTCCCAGTTGCGGTTGGCGCGCTCCGATTCAGCGGAAAGAGCGAATGAACCCTTCCCTTCCTCTTCAGCGTGCCTTATTTTCTGCATATAGCGACCCTCCTTAGTTCTACTTCAGTGACTCGCTCTGCTCAGCACAATGATGGCGACCAGCAACACTACAATACCCGAATACATCAAGCTCCTCGTATGAGCGGGAGCTCGCCGCCATTCACCCAGCCCGACTCCAATCGCATTGGCCAGCAGAAGTCCGGTCGCCAGGCTCAGCGGCCACCCGATCGATGTGCCGAGTGCGCCCAGCCGGGGCACAGCCGCGCCATAAACAAAAATGCTTCCTCCCCACAGCAGGGCCATCAGCCCAGAGAGTCCATACAATCGGATTCCGCCCGGCTGGCTAAACTTCGAGAAGCTGCGATTCTTGACGAGCAAGAACCCACAGAATGCGAGATTCGCCAAAGAACCCGCGCCCAGCATGAGCCACCAGATCAAATTCGTGCTGGAGAATTCGCTCAGCCCGGAATCACGCCCAAATTGCGCCACGGGCTGCGCCAGAGCAAAACCGATGTTGAAAACCGCCGACAGTATTCCCGCTCCGGCCGCAAGCAACAGCGCCAGACCGAGAGGTCGAGCGCGACCTACCAGATCGCCACGCTCCGCTCCGACACCTGCTGTTTGATCACGCTGCCGCCCGGCCGCCCCGCAAAGAACAATTCCCACCAGTTCAATGGCCACACCCGCGACAATCATCTTTCCGGTTACGGAAAACAATTTCTGTGGCGACAGCAGAAGCATCGGAAGCAGCGAACCCAAAGCCGAACTGATCGCGAGCACCAGCGTGTTGGCCAGCGAGATCCCAATGGCGCTGACACTTTGCCCAAACATGATCGCCCCAAAGCCCCAGGCAAATCCTGCGGACACTGCTATCCACACAGCGTGCGCAGGTGCGTGCGCCAGGACTGTCCAACTTTTCGGAGCAATAGCAGTAATGATCGCTGCCGGCATCACCAGGCAAGCGCCTGCGATAAAGAGACCCCAGACGTTTTCCCACTCCCAGCGTCCTAGAAACCGCATCGGAAGCGTGAAGCTGCCATTCATCAGGCCCGACAAAATCGCCAGCAACGATCCAACCAGCAGCGTGTTTTCCATTTCTGTATGGTCCGTTCCGCCCGCGCGGGCTTCGCAACCCCGCACTTCGGCCCTGCGGTTCGCAAATCGGGCGCCCCCCATTCGGAGGAATGGCGCCGTCATAGTTGCGCTCGAAAACATTATAGTATATACAGGTAGACAATAACCAACTCTTTCACGGTCTTCCGTCAAGAGTGGCAAGGAAGCGTTCTATATGTCCGGAATTCTGGAGACGTTGCGATCGGGACTTGTGGTTTCATGTCAGGCCGCGCCCGGCGACCCCCTCGAAGACACCGAGACGATTCGTCGCATTGCCCGGTCCGTTGCCGGTGCGGGAGCAGCAGGCCTGCGGATCAACGGCCCAGAGCACATCGCCGCAATCCGGAAAGATCTCAAGCTGCCGATCATCGGCATCCAGAAGCGCCATCACGGAAAGAACATTCGCATCACCCCTGACTTCGCGTCCGCGGTCGCGCTTGCCCGCGCCGGTGCTTCCATCATTGCCCTCGACTGCACCGGCCGTGACTGGCCCGAGGGAGAGCCCTGGCAACTGCTGATCGAGCAGATCAATCGCGAATTAAAACTGCCCGTCATGGCCGATGTTTCCACTCTGGAAGAAGCGGTGATGGCCATGAATGCCGGGGCCGACATGGTCGGCACAACATTGAACGGCTATACGGAGCAGACGCGCGACACTGCATCTTTCAATTGGCACTTACTGGCCGACATGGTCAGGCAGATTCACGTGCCAGTCATCGCCGAGGGCCACATCTCGTCACCGGAAGAAGCCCGGCGCGCGCTTTCAATTGGAGCCTGGTGCGTGATCGTCGGCTCGGCCATCACGCGTCCCGGAGCGATCACCGCGAAGTTCATTAGCTCGATGCGCGACAAGACGGCCTGCGCAACCGCGATTGGAGCGGACATTGGCGGAACGAGCGTCAAGGCCGCACTCGTTGATCCTGCTGGGGAAGTCACGCTGACGACGCAGGTTCCTACCGAAGCCAGCGGAGGGCGCGACGTGATCGCGAGCAGTCTCTGCCAAGCTCTGGAACAGGTGTTGTCCGCGGCGCACGGCCGGGGAATTCATCCTATCGGCCTCGGCATTGCCAGCGCTGGTGCGATGAACGCCCGAGATGGTTCTGTCTTTGCGGCAACGGACAATCTCCCCGGTTGGGCAGGCTTTCAATTACGCCAATTCGTCGAGGAACGTTTTCACCTACCAACCCGCGTTGTCAACGACGCGCATGCCGCTGTCCTCGCGGAACTGCATTACGGCCTCGGCCGAAGCTTGTCGGACTTTGTCGCCATCACGATCGGCACCGGAATTGGCGGCGGAGTAGTGTGCAACAGAAAATTGCTTTCCGGCCAACACGGCTTTGCCGGGTCCATCGGCCATCACGTCATTCGCGAAGGCGGACGTCCGTGTAACTGCGGCCGCGATGGATGCTTGGAAGCCTACGTCTCCACCGCAGCTCTGATACGCGAATACAAGGAGAGAGGCGGTTCGTTCCCCGATAGCCAACCGGCTAACGACGCGAGTCTCGCGTTACACATCAATAAACTTTCGGCCAGCGGCTGTCCGGCGGCCGTCGACGCCTACCAAGCCATCATCGGCTACCTCGCCGAAGGCGTTGCCAACATCTTCAACCTCCTTGATCCCGAGGCGGTGTTGATCTCCGGCGGACTCGTAGAAGGGCAACCACAATTTGCATCTGCACTAGAAGAGCGAGTGACCAAACTTCTGCACTTCGGTTCAAAGAGAAAGCCGTGTGTAAAGGCGGCCACCGCCGGACGTTTGGCAGGCGTACAGGGTGCTGCCAGCTTGATCCTTGAAGCGTGACGGTAGGGGTCCGATGGATCTGCATCTGCCCCTGTCTCTCGGAAACAACGATGCCGAACCCGCAAATCAATTTCGCACAGGAGAGAGTCGCAATGAATAAGACAAGCCGGTGGCTATCGTCTCTACTGGTTGTATTCTCGACGGTATCAGTGTTGGCACAACGACCCGTCACCCGGTTGGAGCTCATTCCTCCGTCCCCCGTTACCGACAAGATCGTCCTCGACATTCGCGGAGCTGCCGAAAACAACTCCAACTCGGAACGCCAATACGTACTATCGCTCTACTTGGATCGCGAGTCGCCATCCACGCTGTTGCACACGGAAAATGTGAAAATTCCCGCTCAGGGGAACGCGGGCATCTATTGCCGCCATTCAACCGAATCCTGGGCTGGCAAGCACCGCATCCTCCTGGTAGCCACAAGCCCAAGTGGAAAAATCCGTGCGACCCGTGACCTCGAAGTCCTGCCGTCCAAGATCCGCTCCACTCGCATGATCGATGGCGCATGGGCTGGCATTGCGCACTGGAGCGACGAAGAAGGCCGTCACTGGAATTCCACAATCCGCAAACTGAGCGACGCCGACTGGCGCCAGCAGATTCACGGCATGCACGACATTGGCATGAACACCGTCGTCATTCAGGAGAGTTTTCGCAATCAGGAATACTACGGGCGAAACGGCATCCCTAGCACCGGCTACAAAGGACTGGCCTACTATCCATCCGATCTTTACCCGGGACGCGCCAACGTGACATCACGCGATGCCATCGAAGCGATCTTGTCCGAGGCGGACCGTTTGCAGATGAACGTCTTTATCGGCGTTGGCATGTATGCGTGGTTCGATTTCAGTGCGCCTTCCCTCGAGTGGCACAAAAGAGTTGCGGAAGAGCTATGGCATCGTTACGGCCATCATCCTTCTTTCTACGGATGGTACGTTTCCGAGGAGACATACGGCAGCCTGATCCCCGACGAAGGCGAGTCTGCCAAGGAACGCTATCGTACGGAGGTGATCGCCTTTTTCCGCGAGTTCCAGAGATTCACTCGTCACCTCGCCCCGGAAAAACCAATCATGCTCGCACCCAACGCCCACGGCATGATGCTGTCCCAGGAAGTCTGGCCGCTCGTCCTCGAGCATCTCGATATCGTTTGTCCCTTCGCTTTTCATCGCATGCCCGAGGGCGATATTACCGGCGAACAATCGGCAGCAATCTGGCAAGGCCTGTGCGACAAAGCTGGAGCCCATCTATGGATGGATATGGAGGCTTTTCTGTTCGAGGACAACGTTGCGCTCGTTCCACGTCCAATCGCCGGTTTGCTTCAGGATCTCCAACGTTTCCCGAACTTCGAAAAAATCCTGTGCTACCAGTATCCAGGTATCTTCAACTCTCCGAAAACAAAAGTACAGCCGGGCGGCCCGCTGACAGTCGTACTTTACCGAGATTATCAGGCATACCGCCAAAAGCTCCTGAAAAACGGGACGCCAAACTAATAAGAAGATACTTAAACGGGATCGCAGGCTGGTTCGCGGACCATCAAACCGCCACTGCCGAGAGCTTGGTGCGGCTCGGGTTATTGAAGAACGGCGCCCAAATCCTCACCAATACAGCATAGATCAGGGAGTCTTCCAATCGTGCAGGATGAGGACGCAAGCTAGGTATTTGAATCTGCTTTCCGGCTTTTGCCTGCCAGCGGCGAACGCCCTAGACGATAACGAGCGAGCATCAGTGTTGAGCGGTCACTGCCGTGTGAAAGCACATCCGAAATTATGGTCCATTAACAGTCTACGATCTGTTTCCCAGGGTCATTAAAACGTTTTTGTAGCGCCATCCGTGCCGCGTGTTTTCAGTTAGTTACGGTTGAAATTTTCGCTGTCACGGCAGAGGTCGCGGGTTCGAGTCTCGTCGTCCCCGCCATTCTTTCTAAAGGATTTATTGGACGTGGCAGCGAAAACTGCGACCCACACAATTGCGGCCTAGCCGATGTCGACGCTAGCGGTCGCTTCGCCGTTGCGGGCAGCCGAACTGGCCAGACCATTGGCCACCGTGTTGTCCTCACGACGAACATGGGATATGGAGAAATCGAGCGACCGGGCCAATTTCCGGCAGATCCAATGCAGGGAATAGAGCCGCGGGCTGCGGCACCTGTATTCGCCCCTCATCTGCCTGACCACTACTTCGGAATCTGAAAACACATGAAGCGCCCTGGCCCGAAGCCCCAGTGCACATTGCAATGCCTCAAGCAGCGCCAGGTATTCGGCGACGTTATTGTCCTGATGTCCGATCCATTTGGCGATCCTGATTCTGCCATTTCCGGAGCCGTCAATCACCACCCCAATACCGGAGGGGCCGGGATTCCCGAAAGAGCCGCCATCGACGTAGGCTACGAGATCTGACATTTGGATGAACTGATTCCATCATGCGGGACCCATTTTCCGGCGTCAAGATGCTTACCTGATTCCTCTCCAATCCTTAGTTGTTGCCCAAGTGGGTGCTGTGCCTTCGAGCAGCCTGTGCACGTTTCTGTGGATAAATGGAAAGGAATTAATCTCCCATTCATTAAACGACAACGATTCAATGGGTTGCGTTTCCTGGTTTTGATCGAGCGCAGATGGCGAATTGCACCAAAAAAGGGCATTGACAATCTTCGACCAAATCTCTAACGTTGCTCCCGTCGACGGCTGAAAGGGTTGGCTTAAATAAAATTTTGCCAGTCCGAAGTAAGCTGAGTGATCAGTTCGGCGGGGTAACTCGACGGACAGCCAGACCTGAAAAAACCGACGGCTCTGCGAGGAGAAGTTGGGGTTTGGGACCGCGAAAGCGGTGATCGCATCAAGGGCTGTGACGGTGCATGTCTCCACGCTGTTGGCTCCCTCGCAGGAGTTGGCGGCTAGAGCATAACCAATGTCACAGCCTTTACCTTTTTACCAGCCTTTTTCGTCGCCGCAATGCTGGTTCCCCCCAAAAAACATTTTGCTGTGGCGTGGGCCATATCGGCATGAATGATGGCTCCCCCGCCCACGAACGAGACAGCCTACCTGCCCGCCTCATCGACAATCTGCAGGATCACTAGCTCGACCTGGGCGGCAATTTCCTCCAGACCCGAGGCCGGACAGAGCGCAATCATGGCTGAGGGACACATGGTGCTGATGAAGGTCTTTGCGCCCTCGGTGTAGACGGCGATCGGACACGGCAACATGAGAGCCACGTTGATGTCCTTATCCAGGGCCTCGCTGACGTAGCGCGCATTGCAGACTTCGATAATTTTCAGCGGACTTCGAGGGAAGCCCTGTTCCGTCAGGGTGGCCGCCACATCGTAGGTATTGATCACGCGGAAGTTCTTCTCAACAACCTTTTCTTCAACGGCCTCGACGGCCGCGTCAAAAGACTTGTCGGTGTCGACAGTGTGAAGAAAGCTCTTCATAGACAGGACGAGCAAGGCGCCCGTCCCTCCACCGTGTGACTCATCCACCGTCGTCGCGACCCATAGTGGGTGGACGCTTACTTAATAAAGCTACTGCCTCTGTAGTTTCCGCTTGGCCGGGGGTGGCTGTCAGTGAGAGTAATCACGCATACTTGTGCGGTCAGAGCAGATGGGTGATGTCATCAGCATCCTTTGCCTCTACTGAATCGATGCGAGTATGTAGTCGCCGAGCAGTTTGTCCGTCTGTTCGTGCATGCCTCGCGTGTTGTAGTTGGTGCTTGTGATCACGACCGCCATATCGAGGGCCGGGAAAACTAACACCTTATTGCCTCCGTTACCCGTCATGAAGAAGGCGTGGTAGCTTCCACCATCGGCCGATGGAAACGACTGCAGCCACCAGAGGTAGCCGTACTCCTGGTGATCATTAATTTGAGCGTGTGGCGTGGTGCTGGCCGTCACCCATGCCTGGTTGATCAATTGCTGCGCGTTCGCGGATCTGTCCGGCCATTTACCGCCGTTGAGATACAACTGCGCGATCTTGAGCAGGTCAGGACTCGTAAGCCGAAGTCCGCCCCCGGTCTGCGGAATGCCGAGCGGCGAAAAGACCCAGGACACATTCTCCGGCTTGATGCCGAGAGGGGTGAAGAGCTTTTGCTGCGCGTACTGATCGGTCCTCATGCCGGTTGTCTTCTGAATCACCTCGCTCAGGGTGAAGACGCCCCCGGTGCAGTAGCTGAAATTGCGGCCGTACTTCGGCGGGTCGGATTTCTCGCCGATTCTCATGTGGCCAGCGATCGGCAGGTCGAGGATGAATTGCGCCCAATCCTCGATGAGATACATGCGCTCCTCGTTGCCGCGCGAGGCATCGTTCCAATCGTCACACTCGAGCGGAGAACTCATGGTGAGGAAGTCTTCGACCGTGATCTTGTCCTTGCGCGGATCAGGATTCTCGAGCCTGCGCCGATGCTCAGGGAGCAGGGCGAGAATACTTACATCGACGCCGCTGAGTTTGTTTTCCTGGATGGCAAGTCCGATCAGGATGCCGGTGATGCTCTTGGTCGCCGAGCGTGTGTCGCGCAGCGTGGTTGCGTCGCCATCAAAATAACCTTCGTAGACCAGGTTGCCATGGCGCGCGATGAGCACGCTGCCGATCTTCTTGAACTCACCAGCCTTGATAGCTGCCTCCATCGTCTGGAGCCTGGCCGGGTTGATTTGGACATCGGCGGGGTTGCCTTTCGTCCATCCCGTTTGGGCACCCGCGGTCAACGATAAGGCGGCGAGGAAGAGGATCGAGCGGATCATAGAAGAATTTAGACGGTTAAGATGTCAGAAGGTCCTGCGCGGATGAAATTATTTCGAGGTCAAGATCGGTCGATTTGAAGGTAGGCTTTGCCGCAGACTTTCGATCAATTAGTATTGTGGGCCGGCCACAACACAGCCGCTTGCGAGCGGCTGCCGGCGGTTAGAAACTATTTCATGCATCGAAGGTTGTGGTAGGGCTACGAAGCGAAGGAAAGGAATCATCATGGCGATAGCGACCACCAATCCGGCGACCGGCGAGGTTGTGAAGACCTTCGAGCCTCTTACCGGGGCACAGATCGAGCAGAAACTGGAACTGGCAGCTTCCGCGTTCCGAAGCCATCGGAAAACTTCGTTCGCGGAACGTGCGAGCAAGATGATGCACGCGGCCGAGATCCTGGAGAAGGAAAAGGACGAGTGCGCCCATTTGATGACGTTGGAAATGGGAAAGCCTCTGAAGGCCGCTGTGGGCGAGGCGCTGAAGTGCGCCAGCGGATGCCGCTACTATGCCGAGAACGCGGAAAAGTTTCTGGCGGACGAAATTGTGGAAACGGGAGCCAAGCGCAGCTTCATCCGCTATCTGCCAATTGGTCCGATCCTCGCTATCATGCCGTGGAATTTTCCCTTCTGGCAGGTGTTTCGTTTTGCGGCGCCCGCGCTGATGGCGGGCAATGTCGGGCTGCTGAAGCACGCATCGAACGTTCCGCAGTGCGCGCTGAAGATTGAGGGCATTCTTCACCGCGCCGGTTTTGCCGGAGGTGTGTTCCAGACGCTGCTGATCGGCTCGGGACCAGTGGATGGCATCTTGAATGACCCTCGCGTTGTGGCCGCGACATTAACGGGCAGTGAGCAGGCGGGGATTCAAGTCGGTGTCTCGGCTGCCAAGCGGATCAAGAAAGTAGTGCTGGAACTGGGCGGCAGCGATCCTTTTATCGTCATGCCCAGCGCCGATCTGGATGCGGCGGTCGCCACCGCCGTCGACGCGCGGATTCAGAACAACGGCCAGTCGTGCATCGCGGCCAAGCGTTTTATCGTGTCGGAACAAATAGCCGCGGAATTCGAGCGCAAGTTCGTCCAACGCATGCAGGAGTTGCGCGTTGGCGATCCCTTCGACGACAGCACCCAGCTCGGACCGTTGGTCAATGCGGACGCGGTTACTACTCTCGATGCCGACGTGAAAAAGACTGTGGCTGCGGGTGCGCGAGTGCTGACCGGTGGCCATCCGCTGCAACGCCCCGGCAACTTTTATCCGCCAACGGTGTTGACCGACATTCCGAGAGATTCACCGGCTTACAAGGAAGAGTTCTTTGGCCCGGTGGCGTCGATCTTTCGCGTGAAGGACCTGGATCAAGCCATCCAGATCGCCAACGACTGCCGCTTCGGGCTGGGCGCCAGCGCGTGGACCCACGATCCTGCCGAAACCGAAAGGTTCATTAACGAACTCGATGCCGGGATGGTTTTCCTGAACAAGATGGTGGCTTCCGATCCGCGGTTGCCCTTCGGGGGCGTGAAGTACTCAGGCCACGGGCGCGAACTCGCCGTACAAGGGATCCGCGAGTTTGTGAACATCAAAACAATTTGGATCCAGTAGAACTGGTCTCATCATTCGAGGGGATCGAACGAAAATTGATGGGGGACTCGCTGGTACGAAAATACGGCGGCGCGCGCAATGGCTTCAGGTTGATTTCATCATTCTTCTTTCCAGCGCTTGGCCCTGGCGCTTGGTTGCGGGGCCTCGTCTTTTTTTCTTTGCTGGCCTCGGCATTTGCCCAAGGCGGCCCGCCCTACTACACCAACGATCCGGGCACCCCTGGCCACCTCAATTGGGAAATTAATCTCGGCTACATGCCCTTTCTCTACAGCAATCAATCCGTTTCCCACACGCCCGATCTCGACATCAATTTCGGAGTTGGCGATCGCATTCAGCTCACCTACGAAAATGCCTGGTTGCGTGTCCAAAATCCAGCTTCCGAGACGAAGTTTGGTTTAGGTCAATCCAATTTCGGCGTCAAGTGGCGTTTCTACGACGCCGGGGAATCCGGCCTCAACATCTCGATTTTCCCGCAGGCCTTCCTGAACAATCCCAACGCCGCGGTGCGCCGCGGCATTACATTTGCCAGCCAGGCTTTCCTCATGCCTGTCGAATTCTCCAGGAAGTTTGGCCCCGTCGGTGTCGATTACGAAATCGGATATCAGTTCGCCCATAAAGGACCGGACGGGTGGCTCACCGGCTTGGTGCTCGGCCATGATTTCACTTCAAAATTGGAAATGGACATGGAGTTCTATGCCCAAGGTACCTTCCATCCCTCCGAAAGCCAGCCCACGATTGGCGTGGGCGCTCGCTACAAAATCCATCGGCCGGTGATCCTTCTCCTCATGACCGGACGCAGCCTGGAACCCACCCGTCCCAATCAGTCCTATTTCGTCGGTTATTTCGGGCTTCAATTCCTGCTGCCCCCAAAATCCTACAAATCAGATTGACCATCCTTCTCAGTGGTGCCTGCGGCGGCCAGGAGTTCCCGAACCCAAGCTGAGTTTGATAAGGTACTCGTGCCATGACTATTAGGAAGAACGCGGTTCGCAAAACGGCGCTCAAGCAAAAAGCGCAGTTGATGTCGGGTTCGGAGATTGAACGCACGTTGGTGCGGCTGGCTCACGAAATCCTCGAGAAAAACGGTGGGGTTGACGGCTTGGGACTGGTCGGGATCCGGCGTCGCGGAGTTCCCATCGCTGAGCGGCTGGGCAAAATGATTCAGCATGTCGAAAAGAAGAAGGTACCCGTAGGCACGCTCGATATCACGTTTTACCGTGATGACCTTTCTACCCTGGGCCCCAAGCCGGTGGTGCAGGAAGCGGAAATCGGGTTTTCCATCGAGGGCAAGAAGATCGTGCTGATTGATGACGTGCTTTATACCGGCCGCACCACGCGCGCCGCCCTAGACGCGCTTTTTTCGCATGGGCGTCCAAGCCAGGTGCAGTTGCTGGTGCTGATTGATCGCGGCCATCGCGAATTGCCCGTCGAAGCCACCTTCATCGGTCGAACTGTGCAGACGGCCGACAATGAAGTGATCGAAGTCAAGTTGACCGAGATCGACGATGGGGAGAAGGTCCTACTGATGGAGCGGTGAGGCAGCTGTGCACGAGCGACACTCTTAGTAAATTGTCATCCCGAGCGAAGCGAGGGATCTGCAGTTCGCAGCAAAATGCGGATCCCTCGCTTCGCTCGGGATGACAAATCTAAAAGTTAAGAGTTGTAGAGCGGTCGCACTTTCGCTCTAGCCCTTGCTTCTGCCAGTCCACTCGGCGTCGAAGCGCATCCGATCGTAGAAAGATTTCTGGGTTCCCACTCCAGTGGTCGAAAGTCCCGCGTAAAGATTGGCGCGCTTCACAGCTTCCTGCTCCGGCAGGCCTTCGCCGAGGAAAGTCGCGAAGCTGCCAATAAAAGCGTCACCAGCTCCGGTGCTATCCACGCTCTGCACGCTAAACGCGGGCACGTGCTCCATGCCATCACTTCCGGCAAGCAGCGATCCATTCGCACCCAGGGTGATAATCACTCGCCGAATGCCGCTGGCAAGCAGCTTACCCGCACATCGCTTGGCATCTTCGACATTCCGCACCGGCATCCCGGAAATTGCCTCTGCCTCAGTCTCATTGGGGACAAAGTAATCGAGGTCCGATACCGCCTTGAGGTCGATCGGTTGCGCAGGAGCCGGATTCAAGATGCAACGGATGCCGTTCTTCCGCGCAAACTTGATGGTGTAGTACACGGTTTCCAGCGGGATCTCGAACTGAAGCACGATACAGTCGGCACTCTTCAGCGTATCCGCCGCGGCATCCACGTCGGCAGGTTTCAATGCGTCATTCGCGCCTTTGACGACGATGATCCGATTCTGCCCAGAGGGATCGACAAAGATCGGCGCCACGCCGCTGGACACGCCTTTTACCTGACGCACATGCGTGGCGTCGATGCCTAGCTTCTCGAAGTTCTTGATGGTTGACGGACCGAACAGATCGTCCCCGACGCGCGCCACCATGAAGACGTCGGCGCCGCAAAGCCGGGCAGCAACCGCCTGGTTTGCTCCTTTCCCTCCGAATCCCAGGTCAAATTTCTGGCCAAAGATGGTTTCTCCCGGTTTCGGGAACTGGTCTGAGAATGTGGTCAAATCAACATTGGCACTACCCACAACCGCGATGCGAGGACGCTTTGCCATAGACTCCCGTTGTAGCCGGCACGCTCAAGCAGCGGGCGCGGCTTTGAAGTGAGGAAGGCAGAGTTTAGTCAGCCGTATCGCTGCGTGTCAACCGGGGCTGCGGCCGATTGTCATACCACCATAGAAATGTCCCCTGGTTACAACATGAGTGACGGCGCGCTCATTCATCTGGCATCCGCACGCGCTCTTGAGTATTCTCTTGGGGGATGGCCACCGTTTCGTTGAGTGAACTGTTGGGCTCGACCGTCTACGACGCCTCCGGCGCTGCCAGTGGCCGGGTGCGCGAGGTGGCCCTCGCGCCGCAGGAGGACCGCTCTCGCGTTGCCTCGCTGATCGTGAAGACGTCTGCGGGAAACCGCGTGTTGCCCTTGACCGCCATTTCCACGATTAATGGCGGCATTCGGGCTTCTACCGCGGCCGCGGAATGGACCGCGTCCGATGGTTCCGAAGGGCTGTTCTTGCTCGGTCGGGATCTGCTCGATCAGCAGGTGATTGACGTGCACGGCCGCAAAGTCGTGCGTGTGAACGACGTGGATTTTTATCACGAGGTCGCGCTGAATCACCCCGTCTTGAAGGTTGAGGGTGTGGATGTGGGCGCGCGGGGCGCCATTCGCCGCCTCCTAAAAGGGATGGTGCCAGCCATCGCCCTTCGGGTCTTGCTCCTGCGGATCCCGCCCCGCGAGATCCCGTGGGACTTCGTGGACCTCATCGAGACCGACCCGGCACGGCGCGTCAGGCTCAAGATTTCGCATGAGCGGCTGGCCAAACTCCATCCCGCCGACATTGCCGACATTGTGGAAGATCTGGCTCCCGATGAGCGCGAAGCCGTGTTCGAGACGCTGGACGAGGATGTCGCCGCGGGCGCACTGGAAGAGCTCGAACCCAAGGTGCAGAAATCGGTCTTGGAATCGCTCGATTCCGACCGCGCCGCCGACATTGTCGAGGAGATGGAACCCGACGCGGCGGCTGATCTCTTGGGCGATCTGTCCGATGAGCGGAGTGAGGAAATCCTGGTGCAGATGGAGCCGGAAGAGCGCCAGGAAGTTGTCGACCTGCTTGAGTTCAGGGAGAATACCGCGGCCGGCCGCATGACCACCGAGTTCATTGCGCTGCAGGTAACGGCGACCGCCAACGACGCGATCGCAGCCATGCGAACCTTCGAAGGGCGCATGGAAAACATGAGCACCATTTACCTCACGGATTCTCACGGGACGCTGGCGGGCGCAGTGCCACTGGTGAAGATCGTGCTGGCGCCCTCCTCGACGCCGCTGCTGGCCTTGGCCCAGGAGCCCCTGATTTCCTGCCACGAAGACGCAAAAGAGAAGGAATTCGCTGAACTCTTCGACAAGTACAACCTGCTGACATTGCCGGTGATCGACGAGCACAATCAACTCACCGGCGTGATTACGCCGGACGACGTGATCGCGATGCTGCGTTCAAAGCTGTAGTTATTGTTCCTCCTA
>Ga0074044_10001762_pt1 | contig 19265 bp, 15 predicted proteins | sample BogForMeECP23OM1_FD_94443 | JGI IMG/M metagenome (GOLD analysis project Ga0074044, IMG submission 94443) | Bog forest soil microbial communities from Calvert Island, British Columbia, Canada - Bog Forest MetaG ECP23OM1 | ecosystem: Environmental > Terrestrial > Soil > Wetlands ...
AGCACCTGCTCCCATGGCTCCAGCACTACAACTTCACTCGCCCTCATGGTAGTCTCGGCTACGCTCCGCCCATCAGCCGCGCGGTTCCCGCAGGTACAACGTCTTGATAAACCACAGCCACCCGCCGTCAGACTAGCTCACTGTCAGGGCTGAGATAATCCAAATCAAAGCGGACAAGCTTTTGCCAGTCGAACAAACTGACGTCAGATGTCCTTCTTAGGTCAGCGTCTTCGATTTCGATCCCCTTGCACTGTGCCAAAAGCTTGCGAAGCTCGCTCACGACACCAATCGCGCGTTGTTCTTGTTCATCGTTTTCGCACACCTCGGGCTCAACTACTATCCAAAGCATGACCCGGTAAGGTTTATCGTCAGCAAGTTCTTCAAGCGTGTTAAAGGCCATAGCCACGTGAACAATATCCTCTCCATCGCGCTTCATTTTTCTTAGGATCTTATCTTTAACTGGTTTGATTCTGTCCACGAAGGCACTTGGAAAGGAGGGACGGCTATATCTCCGCGAGGCCCACCTGCCGATCGTCACAACGTCGCCTTGGGGAATTGTGATCGACGCATCTTTGCGGCCCTTTTCGAGAATTCGCCGTTCGATGCGATATTTTGCGTGAATGTCAATTTCGTAGAGGCGTTCCTCTCCGTTCTCCTGGGCAAGAAATTGTAGCTTGCGTGGATTTCTGCCGTTGAACAGGACGCCGTTGCGGTCTTTTGTTTCTTTCGGGACAGCGACCAGGAGTTCTACGTAGGGCTCCGCTTCGTAGGATTCGTTGACGAGGTCACAATCGTGAGTAAGAACAATCAGCTTCGCACTAGTGGCGACTGACGCTGGCAGGATGCCGTCGGGCATGAGGCTATGCGGGACGACGGTACCTTGCCTCCACTCGGACTTAAGTAGAGCGGACACAGTTGACAAATAGAATCCCCAAACAAAAACTTCGGATTACAGATCGAAGTCCTCATTAGACGCCCAGTGCACAGTTGGTCGAATGGTGGCAAGCTTCAGTCCTCGCTTCTTGGCTACATCGACAATCCCTGCTTGGCCGGACGAGCGATTTAAGGCCTTCTGAATTTGCGCGAAGGCGTCCTGTATCTCGGGTTCGCTCAGCGCTTTCGCCGATAAGAGCCCGAGAAGCGAATCGCCAGATGCCAGCGTTTGAGCAAGGAACGTCCCCACTGGTTGACTCGATATTCTTCGCCAGCGTCTTGCGATCCCATAGATGGCCTCAACCCGCTGTAGATGATGGCCTCTTAAACCCGCTTCGTCTCGAAACCAGGAGTACACCGTTGGTCTGGCCACTCGCAGGACTCTGGCCATTTCTGTGACATTCATAGACAGGTACCGACGGATGCCCGCGAGCTTCTCTTGAGTATCAAGTAGGCGATTGGTATCAACAACCTCGCCTGATTCACCGATTACGCGCACGTCAATCGGCCCGCTCGAAGTGCGGTTGATTATCTGAGGGTTTGCGGAGCGGGCGATCATTTGAGGATTCGCAAAACCTCCTGTACCAACCAGGAACAGAGCGGCGAGAAACGCATTATTCCAGTTGGATCGGGCACCAGTGAGCGCTCCACTTGCAAGCATTTCAGTTGTGCTTTGCATCAGTTGTCACCCTTCCCCATTTTGTTAGCGCATCCGAAGTTACCGCCGCCATGAAGACCTTATCCAAGCTTTCATGGAGTTGTTCCAGCGTGGAAATTGCTTTAGCGACCTTAAAATCCGTTACTTGCTCGACATAGTGATCAAAGTCTAGCGTTGTTACAATTTCCTCTTTAGCAAGTTCAAGCGAGTAGGCGAGGGTGCTGGTGAGCAAATCCGGGGGAAATGGTTGGCCGGATCGGGAACAGCGCACCGCCAGTTGCCCCGCTTCCGTCTTACCGACAAATTGAGAACTGCTGACCCAATTCTCGACCCCAACGGAAGCTGAATCTAAGCCGAGCAGACCTTCGTGCAAGTACTCTCGCCACACTTCGTTCGATTTGAGCCGAATTAGGTTGACGTAACGCAGTCCAATGCGCTCCGATAGGCTTATCCCGGCGACACGATTTACGGCCATCAGTGCTGTCTTGATGTGCTCCTCAAAGGCTTCGTAGTTGGAGTACCGGTTCGTGTGTACCGCTACGGAGTTGGATTGCAGCACGATTCCGAGGGAAGCGTCTTTGTCCTGAAATTCAAATCTATCGCTTGTGCTGAGCTTGGGAGCAGCGTCGAGTTGGAGTGCCACCTCCTGCACTTGGGCCTTCAAGAAACGTGGGAATCCCTTGTGTCTGAGCTTTTCTTGTATCTCAGGAACATACTTCTCGATTGCCACTATCGCCGAAAATCGTACCTGTGCTACTACGTAGATCAGCGGAGCGTGACGTAGGTGGAGGGCGGGCAGATTTCTTCTCACGGTTATAACTTTACATCAAACTTTACACAAAGGCAAAGCACTTCTCGGAGCATGAAAGGGCTGGCTCAGCTACCTGGCTCATTTCGGGAAATCCCTCCCCTAAATGGGATTATCACCGTGCACTCTTGCCAGGAGAATGCCTTAACGCCCGAAACGGTTGTTTTTCTCGCTCGCTCTATCTCACGCGCCATCCTTGACACCCTTCTCGGCGCTCCCTAGAATTCCATTAGGCGTGGTGGAATCTTAATCTAAGCCACTGCATCTAAAGAATTTAAAAGGGGCGGTTTAAACTGCTTGCAGAGGTGGTTTGGGTCGAAGCGAGACCCTCAGGGGCTAAAGCCCAAGATGAATTGGACCTTAACGGCACGGCTGAAGCCGTGCCCTGCCCAAAGCTGTTAAGGAACGCCTCCGGCTTTGATCGTGATGAAAGCAGCTGCAGTATCGCCTCGGATCGATAGTTTGATATGCCAGCAGGACCAGCGGGCGGACGGGAACGCGAAATTCTGACCGCCATTGTCGAGACATTCATTGCCAGCGGAGAGCCGGTGGGGTCGCGCACGCTGGCTCGCTCCAGCCGCGAGGGGCTTAGTGCGGCTACGATCCGCAACGTGATGGCCGATCTGGCGGAGGCTGGATTTCTGGAGCAGCCTCATGCTTCGGCGGGGCGCGTTCCTACGGCCGAGGCTTATCGTTATTATGTCGAGCAGCTGAGCGGGGAGACCCATCTCTCGCACGAGAACCAGAGCATTATTCAGGATACTTTGACCGGCGTTACGGACGTGGCGGAGTTCATGGAGCGGACTTCGCATGTGCTTTCCCTGATCTCGCACAGCGTTGGTGTCACGGTGGCGAGCAGCGGACCGCGGAATGCGCTTGAGCATGTTTACTTCTCGCGCCTGGGCGATCAGAAAGTGCTGGCGGTGGTGGTCACGCGCTCGGGAGTGGTGCGCGACCGTGTGCTTCGCCTCGATCTTCCGCAATCCGATCTCGATCTGGCCGCGCGCTACATCAATGAGAATTTTCGCGGCTGGACGATGGGCGACATGCGCGCCGAGCTGGCGCGCCGCCTGGAACAAGAACGCAGCGAGTACGACCGGCTGATGAAGTCGATCGAGCAGCTTTATCAGCAGGGCGCGCTGGCTTCGACGGACGACACGCAGGCGGTGTTCGTCGAAGGCGCGGCGAACCTGGTAACGAACCTGGTTAGGAGCCACGCGACCGGCGAGGAAGATCGGCAGCACCTGCAGGATATGCTGCGGACGCTCGAGGAAAAGGAAAAAGTGGTGAAGCTGCTGAGCGCTTATCTCGACACGCGGCAGGAAGCGGTGCGCGTGGTCATCGGGCTGGACGAGGCGCTGCCTGCTTCGGGTTTGCAGAATTTCGTCCTGATTGGCGCTCCCGCCCGCGTCGGCGGCGAGGTGATGGGGTCGCTGGCGGTGATTGGACCTACGCGGCTGGATTATCAACACACCATGTCGGCGGTGTCGTACATCGCGAGGCTGTTTGACAGACTTTTGAACGAATCGGAGTAGGGAAGCGGTATGGGTAAGGGAAACGGAAAAACCGTCAGGAAACTTGATTTGCAGAACCTTGGTCTATCGCGCGAGGATCTGGAGCGCGAACTTCCGGCCGCGGACGGCGGAGAAGAAGCTGTGCCGGCTTCAACTGCGGCCAGGCCGGTAGAGGTCGTCGGATCAGGAGCAGTGGCATCGGAGACGGAAAGACTCGAGGCCGAGCGTGACGCGCTCCTTGATCGCCTGGCCCGTCTGCAGGCGGAGTTTGATAATGCCCGCAAGCGCGCGGCGCGTGACCAGCAGGAATTCCGCGAATTTGCCGCCGCCGAGGTCATCAAGAACTTTTTGCCAACCCTCGACAGTTTCGAGCGCGCGCTCAAAGCCGGCAGCGGCGACTCCACCGACTTCCGCAACGGGGTTGAGCTCATCTACCGGCAGTTTCAGGATGCGCTACAGAAAATCGGAGTGCAGCCGATTCTGGCCATGGGGCAGGTGTTCGACCCGCGGGTTCACGAAGCCGTCGAAATGGTGGATACCACCGAGGTCGCGGATCATCATGTCTTCGACGAACTCCAGCGCGGCTACAAGTACAAGGACCGCCTGCTGCGTCCCGCGATGGTGCGGGTTGCCCGCAATAACCGCACATAATACGATTTACAATTTGCTCAGCTGAATTGTTGAATAAAAGTGGGGGAGTTTCTGGCCGCCAATACAAAACGCGATTATTACGAGATACTCGGTGTTGCCCGCGCGGCCACCGACGTTGAGATCAAGAGCGCTTACCGCAAGCTTGCGATGACGTACCATCCCGACCGCAATCCCAACAATCCTGACGCGGAAGACAAATTTAAGGAGATCACGGAAGCCTACGCAATTCTGGCCGACAGCGAGAAGCGATCTTTGTATGACCGCTTCGGGCACGCCGGCGTGGGCGGCAGCGCCGGAGGTCCGGCTGGATTCGATCCCGCCATCTTCCAGGATTTCGGCGACATTTTTGGCGACATCTTTGGTTTCGGCGACATGTTCGGGCAGGGCGGACGCCGTCGCAGCCGCGCCCAGCGCGGAGCCGATCTTCGCGAAGACTTGAATCTGGAATTTGATGAAGCGGTCTTCGGCGTCGAGAAGCAAGTGAGTGTCCGCCGCCACGAGGCCTGCGACTCGTGCCGCGGAACCGGCGCGGCTCCGGGCAAAGCGCCCGTCACTTGCCGGTCGTGCAATGGCCGAGGCCAGGTGCGGTATCAACAAGGCTTCTTCAGCATCGCCCGAACCTGCCCAACCTGCCAGGGCGCGGGCAGCGTAATCACGGATCCGTGCCCGAAGTGCAAAGGCGAAGGTCGCGTGCTGCGCGAGCGCGTGGTGGAAGCCAAGGTGCCCGCGGGAGTGGAGGACGGCACGCGAATTCGTTTCAGCGGACTGGGCGAGGCGGGCGCGTTCGGCGGGCCGGCAGGCGATTTGTATGTTGTCCTGCACGTCAAAGAACATGCTTTCTTTGAGCGCGAGGGTAACGACCTGCACTGCGTGGTTCCGATCTCGTTCGCGCAAGCCGCCCTTGGCACCGAGATTATGGTTCCGGCGCTGGAGGGAGAACACAGGCTGAAAGTCCCCGAAGGCACGCAATCGGGAACATCGTTTCGCATACGGAACAAGGGCGTGCCGGTGCTCAACGGGCACGGCAAAGGCGATCTCTACATCGAGGTGCGGATACAAACGCCTGGGAAACTGAATAAGCGCCAGCGCGAATTGTTGGTGGAACTGGGACAACTGTCTCCGGTGGAAAACAAACCGCAGCACCGGTCGCTATTGGGACGCGTGAAGGACATGTTTGCGTAAAACCAGGTGTCAGGTCTCAGGTCTTAGGTGTCAGGTTTCGGACTCAAGCTCCTTGCACGGGTTCCTCAATGAATAGGCCTTTCCTGAGACCTGACACCTGAGACCTGAGAACTGATTCATGACACGCCGCCGCTGGATTGCCGATGAAGTTACCGGGAACACCGCGGCTTTGGTGGGCGAACATGCCGCGCATCTGGCCCGCGTCCTGCGCGCCGAGGTCGGGCAGGAGTTTGACATCGCAACTGGAGAAGAGGTTCGCCGCGGAACCATCACTACGATCTCCTACGATCGCGTTGAGTTCGCGCTCGGCGCGAAGCCACACCGTATGCTAAGGTCGAAGCCTTCGGCGGCTCCGAAGATCACGCTGGCCCTCGCCATCTTCAAGTTCGACCGCATGGAATGGGCGATCGAGAAGTGCACGGAGATCGGGGTGGCTCGCATCATTCCTGTAATCGCCCGTCGCAGCGACCCTCATCTGGCCGCTGCCGCCGTGAAGCGGCACGAGCGCTGGCAGCGCATTGTTCGGCAGGCGGCCGAACAATCGCGAAGGGCGGCGCCGCCTGAGGTTGCGGCCCCGGTCAAACTTAAAGAGCTTGGCAGTGTCCTGCCAGCGGGCGCGCTGACCCGCGTCGTTCTTGTCGAGTCTCTCGCTGAATCAGATGAGGACACACGTCTGGGAGACGCGTTGCCATCCACGGCGACCGATGTTGTCCTTGCGATTGGCCCCGAAGGCGGATGGGCCGACGGGGAACTCGCTTGGTTTTACGAAGAGGGATGGGTCGCGGCTTCGCTCGGCGCGACAATCCTGCGCGCCGAAACCGCGGCGATTGTCGCCACCGCGCTGGCCCTGGATCGGCTGCGGTGATTTTGCAGTATTCTGTCCCGTTCATTCGCGACGTAGTTTTGGTTTGTCATCCTTCGCTTCGCTCAGGATGACAATGTGTTTTTATGCCAAGATCTTTCGGGACGTTCCCATCAGAGCATTCCATAACCCGCCTCTGATATTCTCCGGCTAGTGACTTCGACTATCTCACCCGCGACGACGATCATTCCCGACGAGCGCCAGCGGGAAGCCATCGGACACATCCACGGACCGATGCTGGTGATCGCCGGCGCTGGCACGGGGAAGACAACCGTGCTCACGCAGCGCGTGGCCAACCTCATCCGCGAAGGGCACGCCCGCCCTGACGAAATTCTTGCGCTCACCTATACCGAGAATTCCGCCGCGGAAATGATGGCCCGCGTCTGCGAGGAACTGAAGGGCACCGCGCTCGAGGGACTGCAGGCCTGCACCTTCCACGCCTGGTGCAACGGATTGCTCCATCGTCGCGGCGCTGGCTTTGGTGTGCTCGACGATAAGGATCTGTGGGTGTTCTTGCGGCGCCGTATTCGCGACCTGCGGCTGAAGCACTTCGTCCGCGCCGCTAACGTCAGCCAGTTTCTCGACAGCCTGCTCGATTTCATGCGTCGTTGCCAGGACGAACTGGCCGGTCCCGCAGAATACGCGCGTTATGTAGAACGCCTCGAACGCGGCGAGGTTCCGCTTCCGCGTGTGACCAGTTCCAAGAAGCAAACGGAACTGGAAGACGTGGAGATCCTGGAGCGCTGTCAGGAAATCGCTCGCGTTTTCGCAACCGTGGAAACCATGCTCCGGGAAAAGAATCTGGGCACGTTCGGCCACATGATCACCAGGGCCTATCAGTTGCTGAAGGATGATCCCACGTTGCTCGAAGAAGAGCGGCGGCACACTCGCTTTGTGCTGGTGGACGAATTCCAGGACGCGAATTTTGCCCAGGTCGAGATTCTGTCGCTGCTCGCGGGCCCGGCGGCGAACGTTTTTGCGGTGGGCGATCCGGATCAGGCGATTTACCAGTTTCGCGGCGCGTCGAGCGAAGCGTTCACGCTGTTCGTCAGGAATTTTCCCGCGGCGCGAGTTGTTGTGCTGGGAAAGAATCGGCGCTCGCTCTCGCCCATCCTGCGTTGCGCTTTCGGCATTGTGAATGAGAACCCGCCGGTGTTCGGATCAACACTCAGACAAACGCTCTCGCAAGAAGGAATTTCAATTTCCTACCAGCGAGCCCCTCTTGAATCGCTGCGCGACGAGGAGGCAAAGCAAAAAGGCGAGACCGCGGCCGCGCCGCTGGTCGAAATTGTTACCTGGAGAGATAAGGAAGTAGAGGCCTCCGACCTCGCTCGCCGCATCCTGAAGAAACGCAAGGATAAGGATAAGGACAAAGACCAGCGCTGCTGGAGCGATTTTGCCGTGCTCTATCGCCAGCACAACCATCGCGACGAACTGGTTCATGAGCTTGCCGAGCGGGGCATTCCATTCTCCATCGAAGGACTGGACGTGCTCGACACACCCGAGGTCCGCGACGTAGTAGCCTGCCTGACGGCCGCCGTTTCTCCCAACGATGCCGCTAGCCTGTTTCGCGTGGCGGCGCTGCCGCAGTTCGGCATCAACCCAGCGGAATTGCAGGCGGCAATGAGGGCGGTGCGGCGGCAGGAACTCGATCTCCGCACGCTGTTGGGACGGTTGCCGAAGGGCGCGGCGGTGCTGGAAAGCGTCGAGAGGGTGCACCGGGAGGTGGGGCAGGACGGAGTTCGCGCGGACGATGCGGTGAACCTTGTGATCCGTCACTTTGTGCTGCAGCGGTCGGCTTTGGTGGTTGCGTTTCTGAAGTTTGTGGAAGCGTGGCACCAGAAAGCCATTGCCGAAACTGGGAGCCCTGCGGAATTCCTCGAGTACCTCGACTATTTTGTGCAGGCACGAGGAACAATTCCGCTTCCGCGCAGCACGGACGATGCGGTGCAGCTCTTGACCGCGCACGCCGCCAAGGGACTTGAGTTCCGGCACGTGGCCATCCTGCGCGGTTCATCGACCTGGTTCCCAATGGCCTACAGGGAGCCGCTGGTTGCGTTTCCGCTGGAACTGCGCAAGTCGGACACTTCGTCCTCGGGCAGGCTTGCGACCGATAAGACACTGCACGAAGAGGAAGAGCGCCGCCTTTTCTATGTGGCCATGACGCGCGCCAAGGACACGCTGGCGATCTATGCGCACCAGGGCAGGGGCAAGAAGGATCCTAAGCCGACGCAGTTCCTGCGAGAGTTCATGATTCATCCGGCTTACAGGAAATTCTGGTCCACGCACCGGGCGGCGGCCGTGCAGGACACTTTATTTGCCGAAGAAGAACAGAGGATCGCTTTGCAGCAATCGAATGTGGCCGCGTGGCTGCTGCTGCCGCCGTCGGCGAACTTTGTCACGGGGCTGAGTGCGTCAGCGATTGAAATTTACGAAGAGTGTCCGCTGCGCTTCAAGCTCGAACGGGAGTGGAACCTGCCGCGCGACGTCTCGGCGTCCCTGCACTACGGGGCGGCGATGCACGGCGTGCTCCGTACCTTCTACGACGCGCAGCGCTATCAACGTGAAACCAGCGACGACGATTTGCTGGAACAGTTTCGGGCTGCCTTGGCTTCGGCGGGCATTGCCGATCGCTATCAGTATGAGCTGTACCTGCGGCAGGGAATGGAGCAGTTGCGGCAGTTCATCGACGGTGCCCGGCAGACTCCGCCGCCCGAGGTCATCGAAACCGAGCATAAATTCGAATTGCCTGTGGGCGGCGTAAGACTTGCCGGACGCATTGACCGCATGGATCGGCTCGGCCCTGAGTCGGTCGCGATTGTTGACTACAAGACGGGCAAGCCGAAGTCACAAGAGGACGCTGACCAGAGCCTGCAACTCTCCTTGTATGCGCTCGCCGTGAGGGACGCGCTGGGGAAGCGTGCCGACCGGCTGATCTTCCATAACCTCGAAAACAACATGCCCGTTTCGACCACGCGGACCGATGCCGAGTTGGAAGCGGCGAAACTGCGGGTGCAAGCAGTGGCGGAGGGGATCGCGCGGGGAGAGTTTCCGCCGAATCCCAAGTATCACTGCGCGTTTTGTCCCTATCGCAATCTTTGTCCCGCGACCGAGAAGGTGGTCGCCCCTCCGCAGAAGAAATCGGCGTCTCGCGTCAACTAGGGGAGCGACGGGCGTCTCGCGAGCCTGCCCTGAGCGAAGTCGAAGGGTCCAGCCGGGCGGGGACGCCCGGCACTCCACGAATTCAGCCGCAAAAAACTTTGGGGACGCTCATCGCGTCCCCTTTGTCGTTGCCTGTTGCAGGTGCTTAGTGTTTCTTTTTCTTTGCTTTCTTTTTGGTTGCCATGGATCTATTCTCCCTTTCCATTCCTCATGGAATTTCGCAACGGTCTTCGGTTGCAACTGTTTGAATGTATAGAGTCAACGCAGAACGAAGTCAAGAGAAAAATGATGGCAACTCGCGCAAGCAACGATGCGCCAAAGTCACCGGTGCGACTCGCGCGTGAAGAAAAAGTTTGTGTGGAGTCACCAGGCACCCTCATCTGCTCTTCGAACCCGTTGTCCGCCGCGCGCCCGCTTTAAGAGAACGCTTCGCGGTGATGACGGCACGATGGAGTGTCGTCGAACCTTCGCGAAATGCACCGCGGGATTGCGGCGCTGTGCCTGGGTGGGGGAACGCGGTGGCTATGGCGGTGAAGAGGTAAACTACCCTGTCATCACGGCTCGTGCGCGAAAAGATCTATATCCTCGCTCTCCTTGTGGCCGTCGGCATTTTTCACGCCGCCACGGTAAGGCAGGGGCATATCTGGAGCGACGACTTTGCAATGTATGTGCATCACGCGCAAAACCTCGTCGAAGGGCGTTCCTACACCGATACCGGCTATATCTACAACCCATCGTTTCCCGTCTATGGACCTAGATTCTATCCGCCGATCTACCCAGCACTGCTCGCACCCATTTATTGGTGCTTTGGACTTAACCTGATTCCGATGAAATTGGAACAGGTCCTCTTTCTTGTTCTGACCCTCCTTGTTGTTTACGCGTATTGGAGGCGCGATCTAGGCCCCGGATACACGCTGGCGCTGGTCGCGCTCCTTGGCTTCGATCCCGAATTCTGGGTGGCCAAAGACAATGTGCTGTCCGATATTCCATTCCTCTTTTTCTTTTATTTGACGGCGCTCCTGGTACGCAGCGCTCGCCGCGATAGCCCCGGGTGGTGGCGCTGGTCCGCCGCGATAGGTCTTGCTATCTATCTTGCGATTGGCACGCGTGCCGTGGGCGTAGCGCTGGTGGCCGGGCTGCTTTTTTATGATGTTCTGCGACTCCGTACGATCACCCGCTTCACGGCCGTTTCGACCATGGTGTGCGCTGCATTTCTCACGCTGCAACCCCACATCATAGGCGTCGGACCCGGTGGTCATCTCTACCAACCCCCCGTGCTGCAGACGGTTGCTCGCAATATCGGCGCTTATGCGCGGGTGCTGGCGTCGTTCTGGGTAGGATCGCCCCCCAACTTTTTCGCCTACGTCGTGCTGGTTTTGTTCACTGCATTCGCTCTAACCGGGCTCTTATTTCAGGCGAGGCGGGGGTTCACTTTCGTCGAGACCACGCTCGCAGCCTATCTCGCCATCATCATCTTGTGGCCCTTTCCGGCGGGTGTTCGCATGGTATTCCCTGTTGTTCCATGGATCGGATATCTGGCGATATCCGGATGCAAAGGGCTGGCGAACAAGGTGGCCCCACGCTACTCTCCGGCTGCGACCTCGGCGTTGTTCCTTCTTATCGCCGTCTGTGACGTGCAGTTTTATCGTGGCGTCAGCTTTGGCCCGATTCGTCAGACGACGGGGCTCCCAGAGTTCAACCAAGTGTGCCAGGCGGTGCGGGCGAATACCGCGCCGCAGGATGCAATCATCTACTTTCGCGCCCGCGCTCTCTCCCTTTACACCGGACGGCCAGCTTCCGCTTACAACTACCATGGACGCGATACAGAACTTTGGCAGTGGGCGGAACATATCCAAGCCAAGTATCTTGTGACCACGAACGCTTTCAATGAAGACGGCGGATTTCTGCTGCGGTTCGTGCAAAACAATGCAGGGGATTTCGACCTGGTTTACGAGAACCCGCACTTCAGGCTCTACCGCATTCGTTCGTTCCCTTCGCGGTTGGGCGTGCCGGGCTAGTGCTTTGGGCGATGCGGCGGCGATGCATAGGTCCTTCGCTTCGCTCAGGATGACAATCTAAGGGTAATCATCCAACTTCTAACTTGCCGCTGGGGCCGGTTCCGCCGCCGCTATCGGCAGGGTGAGGGTGAAGACCGCGCCTCCATCCGGGGCGGTGGCGGCTTCGATGTCTCCTCCATGCTCGCGCAGTAAGGTCTTGCAGATGCTTAGTCCCAGTCCGGTGCCGCGGCCGGGGCGCCTGGTGGTGAAGAACGGGTCAAAAATGTGCGCCAGGTTTTCGGGTGCGATTCCCGGACCGTCATCCTGAAACACGACCCAGACGGAGTCGGGTTTGCGTCCGATACGCACGCGAATCGTGCCTTTTCCCCGGCCTTCGCGGATCGCCTGTTCCGCATTCAGCAAAAGGTTCAAGAACACCTGCATCAGCTGATTGGGGTCGGCGACAATCGCGGGTATCGCCGGTTCCGGCAGAAAATCGACCGTGATATTGCTCTTGCGCAGGGGATACGCCTGCATCTGCACGGTGCGCTGCACGAGTTCATTCAGATTGACCTGGCTGCGTCCTGGGACCGGAGGCCTCGCGAAGTATTGCAAATTCTGGACGATTTCAGCGGCGCGCCGCGCCTGCTGGTGCAGAATGCCGATTTGTTTGTGGGCGGCTTCGCTGGCCTCGCCTTCCTGCAACAGTTCCGCCATGCCTAGAATGCTGGTCAGCGGATTGTTGAGTTCGTGGGCGAAGCCGCCGATCATCTGGCCCATGGCCGCGAAACGTTCGCTCAGAATAATCTGCTGCTCCAGTTTCTTCACCATCGTTACATCGCGGACGGAAATGATTACGCCCGCTGGTTTGCCTTCGGCATCCAACAGCGGACTTGCCATGCCCAGCATGGTGCGCCAACTGCCATCGTTGTGCAGGGAGCTGTATTCGGATGAGGTCAGCGCGCTCTGACCGGTCGCGACGGTCCGGTAGAGACTGGCCAGTTCCGGTGAAGTATTCTTCACATCCTCGATGTTCTGGCCCAGGAGGTGTTCCGGGCCGTACCCGAGGAGTTCGCCGATGCGCGCGCTTACGAACGTGTACTTGCCCTTTAGGTCGAGTACCAGAATCAAGTCGGGAAAGCTTTCCAACAGGTGCTGCCGGAATTCTTCCTGGCGCCGCAACTGCCGCTCCATGGCGCGCTTCTCGGTGACGTCCACCAGAGTGCCCTGGTAACGGACAATCCGTCCCGCTTCCATCACGCCAGCCGATGTATCCACGCACACCGCGACTCCGCCATCTTTCCGCCTCAGCCGAATCTCGCGAGTGCGAGTGCGGCCGCTCTGGCTTCCCCCGCGTCCCAGCACCGGCTCCCCGCTGGCATCGACATTGAGTTGGGAGGGAGGCAGGTTCAACAAATCCTCCTTGCTCGCGTATCCCAAAATCGTGACCAGCGCCGGGTTGACCTCGAGCAGCCTGCCCTCTGGATTGCTGATGTAGACGCCTTCCTGCAGAGATTCGAACAGCTGCGTGAAGCGCTGTTCCTTTTCCCGCTGGCCGGTGATGTCGCGCGCCAGCACACTCGCGCCGGTCACTTCGTCGCCCTTGACGATGGCGTTGATCACGCAGTCGTAGTAAAGCCGCCGGGAACCGTTCTTCAGGTGAACTTCGACCACTCCCGACCAGGTTCGTTTCTCCAGAAACCGTGCCATGCTCCCGGACGCCTCGGCATGAAGCGGCGTGGTCAGGAATTCGTCAAGTTTGTGACCCACCAGATCGGAATACCGAGAGCCGAGGATTTCCGTGGTTCGCCGGTTTAACGTTTTCAGGGTTCCGTCGAGGGAGATGGCGAGCGCCACGTCATCCAGAGAATCAATCAGCTCCTTGAAGTTGCGCTGCGAGCGCAAAATCAATTGGCTTAGCTGATCCAGTTGCTCTTCCGTAGGTGCGAGTCCTGCCTGATTCTGAAAGCCCTTCAGAATCTGCTTCAGCTCTGAAACCTCCCGTTTGCGCCCGAAAGCATAGGTGGCAAACAAGATGGCGAGCACGAAGAGTCCCACCGGAATCGCCCACAGCCGGTAAGGCAGGTCTTTCAGTTGTTCCCACGCCAACGCCGCCAGCGCTGTGGCGAACAAAATGAGCAGGAGAAGCGCCCATCGCCACAACTGGCTCTCTTCGCGTTCCAGCAGGTTGGACGCCGGATCGGGCGGTTTTGAAGTGGGATCGTCGGGCATTGAGAACTCCCCTGGCACGGTAACGTGATCCGCCAGATTGCCCCTAGCGTAGCACCGAAAGTGGCGGTTCAGAAAAGAACGTTCCATCACGGTAACGGGGTGATGACCATCACAGCGGTCCGGTTCCGCGGCGGCTATGCTGCCAGCAGGAATCTCCCATCCTCGCTGTCCCCTCCGTGTGCCCACGGGTGTTCCCTATGCTGTATAAGACCCTGAGTGCCGCGGTTTACGGTATTGACGCCAACATCATCGAAGTGGAAGTGGATGTTTCCGGCATCAAGATGCAGGAAGACCACTTTCACACGGTTGGTTTGCCCGACGCTGCGGTTCGGGAAAGCCGCGACCGGGTCCGCTCGGCGCTGAAAAACTGCGGCTACGATATTCCACCGACCCAGATCACCATCAATTTGGCGCCGGCCGACATTCGCAAGGAGGGTTCCGGCTTCGACCTGCCCATGGCGCTCGGCATCCTGGGCGCATACGGAGGGCTGAATAAGAAGGAAATCCCGGACGCGCTATTTGTCGGCGAGCTTTCTCTCGATGGAAGGGTGCGCGGAATCCGCGGCGCTTTGCCGATCGCGATTGAGGCGCGTCGCACCAAAGTGAAACGCCTGATTGTGCCCGAAGTTAACGCTCGCGAAGCCGCCATGGTGGAGGGGGTCGAGGTCTGCCCCGTCAAGTCGCTGCTGGAAGTGATTCATTACATCAATTCCGGCAACGGCATTTCCCGGCTGCAGATCGACACTGGGCAGTTGCTGAGCCAGGCGCAGCAATTTCATGTGGACTTCAAAGACGTACGCGGCCAGCACACCGCCAAACGCGCGCTCGAGGTTGCGTGCGCTGGCGGCCACAACATATTGATGATTGGGCCTCCAGGATCTGGAAAAACCATGCTGGCGAAGCGGATGCCGACCATCCTGCCGCCTTTTACTTTCGAAGAAGCGCTTGAGACCACCAAGATTCACAGTGTGGCCGGCGTGCTCGATGCGCACGCCGGGCTGGTCGGGCTGCGCCCTTTCCGCGCGCCTCACCACACTATTTCCGACGCGGGCCTCATCGGAGGCGGTGCGGTTCCCCGGCCGGGCGAGGTTTCACTCGCTCATAATGGAGTACTGTTCCTTGACGAATTCCCCGAATTCCCGCGCAACGTTTTAGACGTTATGCGCCAGCCGCTCGAGGACGGCACGGTCTGCATTGCGCGGGCCGCTATGTCGCTGACTTTCCCGGCGCGCTTTATGCTCGCGGCCGCTATGAACCCCTGCCCTTGCGGATTTCACAACGACCGCACCCGTGAATGCCACTGCACCCCCCCGATGATCCAGCGCTACATTTCTAAAATCTCGGGGCCGCTGCTCGACCGCATCGACATACACATCGACGTTCCGGCGGTGAACTACAAAGAATTACGGAGCACGAAAGAGTCGGAAAGTTCAGCGAGCATTCTGGAGCGCGTGGTTCGCGCCCGCGATGTCCAGTTGAAACGCTTTTCCTCCGGACGCGAAAAAGTCTATTGCAACGCGCAAATGCCGACGCAGCTGATTCGCAAATTTTGCGAACTCTCCGCCGACTGCGAGCGCCTGCTGGAACGCGCCATGGCGCAGCAAGGACTCAGCGCCCGCGCCCATGACCGCATCCTGAAAGTCGCGCGCACGATTGCCGATCTGGACGGTATTCCGCAGCTCGAACCGAAACACATCGCTGAGGCCATTCAGTATAGAACGCTGGACCGGACGTTCTGGGCGTAAGGGAATTGGCAGCGAAATATGTCTTGACAATAGTCGTGACAACGAGTATTATCTAGGCAATGAAGGAAACGGCTCAGGCGGAGAAGGCGGGACGGCGCGTGGGTTGTCCTGAGGAAGCGGCGTTTCTGGAGCTGGCGCGCACCAACGATATGCTGTCGCGCGGGCCGATTCAGGTGCTGAAGGGGGAGGGACTGTCGGGGACACAGTACAACGTGCTACGAATCCTGCGCGGCGCGCCCAAAGGACTGCTGTGCGGCGAGATTGCCAGCCGCATGATTACGCGGGATCCAGACATCACCCGGCTGCTGGACCGGCTGGAAAAGCGCAAACTGATTTCGCGCTGCCGCGAAGCCAAAGACCGGCGAACGGTGATGGCCCGGATCACGGCGGAGGGTCTAAAGCTGCTGGCCCGGCTGGATGAACCGGTGCAGGCAGCCCATCGCAAACAATTAGGCCACCTGGGGCGGGAGCGGCTGCGGGCTTTGACTGAACTATTGCGGGTTACGCGCAGCCAAGTAGCCTGATTTCTTGGCTTTAACAGTTGTTGCAACGATTATTGTTGTAACGCATCAAATTACTGGAAAGGAAAACACTATGAGCACCCTCGCTGTACCGCAAACGGCAACCAGCACCTGGAACATCGACCCGGTTCACTCAGTCGCTGAGTTCAAGGTGAAACACATGATGATTTCCAACGTGAAGGGCCAATTTACACGCGTCAAGGGCGTGCTGGCTCTGGACGAAACCGATCTAACGAATTCGCGGGTGGAGGCCTCGATTGAGGCGGCGTCCATCAACACACGCGAAGACCAGCGCGATGCGCATCTGAAGAGCGCCGACTTTTTCGACGTGGATAAGTTTCCCACGTTATCCTTTCAATCCACGCGGGTAAGCCGCGTCGCGGACGGGGAACTGGCCGTGACAGGTGAGTTGACGATTCATGGCGTGACTCGGAACGTGGTGTTCACGGTCGAGGGGCCGACGGCGCCCGGCAAGGACCCATGGGGCAACACCCGCATCGGCCTTTCCGCAACCACGAAGATTAACCGCAAAGACTTCGGGCTGACCTGGAACGCCGCGCTGGAGACTGGTGGCATTCTGGTCGGCGACGAAGTTACCATCACGCTGGATGTCCAGTTCGTGAAGGCCTGACGAATATCGTCGGCGGTGCCATCGAATGGCGTGCCGCGCAACGAGGAAGGAAGAAGTTATGTCACTCCGCCCAATAAAACAGATTATTCAACCGAAGCCGACGATCGAAGGTGCCGGTGTAAAGCTGCAGCGCGCCTTTGGATTCGGCAAAACGAAGGAGTTCGATCCTTTCCTGCTGCTGGATGATTTCCGGAATGACAATCCGGCAGATTACCTGGCGGGATTTCCCTGGCACCCGCACCGCGGGATTGAGACGATCACGTATGTGCTTGCAGGTTCCGTGGAACACGGCGACAGCCTGGGCAACAAGGGCAAGATGACGGCCGGCGACGTGCAATGGATGACCGCCGGTAGCGGAATTTTGCACCAGGAAATGCCGAAGGGGGATGCGCGCGGCCGCATGCACGGTTTCCAGTTGTGGGCGAACCTGCCCTCATCGCTGAAGATGACCGACCCGCGGTATCAGGACATTCCGGCGAGCGCAATTCCGGAGGTCACCGACGATGACGGCACGCGGGTGCGCGTCATCTGCGGCGAGTTCTGGGGTAAGAAGGGGCCGGTGGAAGGGGTGGCGGCTGATCCAAATTACCTGGATGTCTCGGTTGCACCGGGCCAGCGGAAGCGGCTCAAAATCGAAACCACGCGCAATGCCTTCGCGTACGTGTTCGCGGGTTCAGGCACGTTCCGCGACTCGTCGGATCCACGCGCGGTTCTGACCGAGCAGGTCGCGAAGCCCGATGCGCCGCCGGTGTACGACGCAGGGAATCACTCGCTGGTGCTGTTCGACCGCGGCGATGAAATCAGCGTCCAGGCCGGAGACGAGGGAATTCGGTTCCTGCTGGTGTCAGGTAAGCCGATCGAGGAGCCAGTGGCATGGTACGGCCCGATCGTAATGAACACGCAGCAGGAGCTACGCCAGGCGATGGCCGAACTGCAAAGCGGATCGTTTATCAAGCATCGCTGAGACATCGCAGGGGGAACCGGATCCTCCATAATTCAGCCCGGCCATCCCGGCTATAATTCAGCCCGGAGGGTTCATGCCGGGGTGGGGAACGGGCAGTTTCGAGAATGAGGATGCGCAGAATTTTCTGGGGCGGCTCAAATCGCTGGGAATCGAAGATCTGAAGACGATACTTGCCCGCGCCGCCGATCAGGAAAAGTATCTGGAAGCGCCGGAGAGCGGCAGCGCAGTGGCGGCTGCTGAAGTGGTTGCGGCGCTGGCCGCCGCTGCGAAGGACGAGACGGCATCGTCGGCGACGCCGCGACAGATTTTCGATTGGATCAGCAAGAGCAAATCTGGCGCTCCGCCCGATTTGGTTGACCTCGCCCGCCGGACCGTGGAAAGGGTGCGAACCAACTCCGAACTGAAAGACCTGTGGCTGGAGGCGGAGGGGCTGAACGAGTGGAGTGCGGCGCTTCGCGATTTGAGAGAGAGACTCAGCGGTTGAGCCTCTGGGCCATGGGCAGGAGGCGCGCCCTCAGCGGCTAAAGCCGGACCAAGAAAAATACTGTTACCGCAGCGCTGAAGCGCTGCGCCACCCAAAAGCGAGAGCAAGATTGAGTTTTTCCGCAGCTTGTGAAACGGTGCCCTTCCCAAAATCATTTATGAGAAGAGTTGTGGTTCCTTCTACTGTCAGGCCTCAGGCGGCCACCACTCCGCTGGTTGCATTGCTGAGGTCGACGTCGTTGGTGTTCTTCTCCGCCTGGCGCAGGCGCAGGGCGCGGTTCGAAGGCAGACCGGCATCGCGAATCTTGTACAGCAGGGCGCGATAGCTGATGCCCAGCGTGCGGGCTGACTGCTTGCGGTTCCAGTGGTGCTGTTGCAGCACCTTCAGGATGACCTTGCGCTCCAGTTCATGCACGCACTGGCGCGTAAGCTTCTTCAGCGAAATCGGCCCGTCCAGCAAGATGTCGGGATTGAAAAAGTCTGGCTCGCGTGCCACCAGGTCGTTGGTGATCACTTCTTCATGGCCCAGGATCACGTAGCGCTTGACCAGGTTTTCCAATTCCCGAATGTTTCCCGGCCAGTGATATTTCTGCAGCACCGCCATCACTTCGTGCGACAGAGGCCGCGCCCGGCAGTTGAACTTGTGGTTGTAATATTCGAGGAAGTAGGCGGACAGATCTTCAATATCGCCACGGCGTTCGCGGAGCGCCGGCATGCGCAGATTCACCACGTTAATGCGATAGTAAAGATCCTGGCGGAAAGTCCCGGCTTCGATTTCCGATTCCAGGTGGCGGTTGGTGGCGCATACCACTCGCACCTCGACCTTTTTGTCTTCCTGGGCGCCGATGCGGCAGAATTGCCCATCCTGCAAGAGTTGCAAGAGCTTCGATTGCAAGGATGGGTCAAGCTCGGAAATTTCATC
>Ga0074044_10001763_pt1 | contig 19253 bp, 16 predicted proteins | sample BogForMeECP23OM1_FD_94443 | JGI IMG/M metagenome (GOLD analysis project Ga0074044, IMG submission 94443) | Bog forest soil microbial communities from Calvert Island, British Columbia, Canada - Bog Forest MetaG ECP23OM1 | ecosystem: Environmental > Terrestrial > Soil > Wetlands ...
AGACTGGCCAAGGATTGGGAATGCCTCAACCGCAAGGCGCTTGCCTTCCTGCGCCTCGCCTCCATCCGCCTCATGCTGCGAAAGCTCTGTAATCCCGCATGATGTTCCCGGACAGACTCTAAGACTTCGTCGAGCGGCGCCTTGCCAAACTCCTGGCGCAGCGCCTTCAGTCGCGCGATCGCCTCCGCGACTTCCGCCTTGCGGGCGTCGGGTTCGGGCACTAGCCGCGCAATCGCTTTGCCATGGCGCGTGATGCGAACGGTGCGGCCCTGTTCCACTTGGTCGAGCAGCTCCGCGAACCTCTCCTTGGCGTCGGAAGCTTGGTATTCGAGAATGTCGAGCATAGGTTCAATCGGTCGAATCCACTGGTCAAAACGTACCACGCCCGAAAAGCCGCCCGCAACGGGCGATTAAGAATCTGTTCATAGAATGCCTCCATGCGGACCGCTGATCCAGCCGACTCCCCCGCTCTCCCCGCCGCGCCCGACCTCGCGGCGGCGGTCGCCTCGTGGCTTCGCCGCCTTGCGGGGGAGCGGCGGATGTCGCCGCACACGATCGAAGCTTACGGCCGCGACGCGCGTCAGTTCCTCGCCTTCCTTGCCGAGCGGTACGGCGCGCCGCCTTCGGTCTCCGACTTTGCCGACTGTGCGCCGGCGGACTTGCGCGCTTTTCTCGCTCGCCGCCGGGCCGAGGGCGTCGAGGGTCGGTCGCTGCAGCGCGCTCTGTCGTCGTTGCGCTCGCTCGCGCGCCACATTGCGCGCGAGGGCGGCGGCGCGACGTCGGCGCTCGGCGCCATCCGCGCGCCCAAGGCCGCGCGCCGCCTGCCCCGCCCGTTGACCCCGCCCGACGCAAAGGCCGTCGCGACGACAGGTCCTCGCGAAGGCGAACCAAGAGAGAGATGGGTGCTGGCGCGCGACGCGGCAGTTCTGGCGCTGTGCTACGGCGCGGGCCTGCGCATTTCGGAGGCGCTGTCGATCCGCCGGGCCGATGCGCCGGTCGGCGCGGTCGAGACGGTCACGGTCGTCGGCAAGGGCAAGAAGACGCGCGTCGCGCCGGTCATCGCCCCAGTGCGCAAGGCGGTCGAGGACTATCTCGCGCTCTGCCCCTATGCGCTGAAGCCCGACGGCCCGCTGTTCGTCGGCGCCAAGGGCGGGCCGCTGTCGCCGCGCATCGTGCAACTGGCGATGGAGCTTATGCGGGGCGCTCTCGGCCTGCCCGACAGCGCGACGCCGCACGCGCTGCGTCACTCGTTCGCCACCCATCTGCTGGCGCGCGGCGGCGATTTGCGCACCATCCAGGACCTGCTCGGCCACGCCTCCCTGTCGAGCACCCAGGTCTACGCCGGGGTCGACGGCGCGCGGCTTCTCGCCGCCTATCGCTCCGCCCATCCGCGCGCTTGAGGCGCGGGCTTCCGAGAGCCATATCGACGGCCTCGGCCGCGAGGCGCTAAGAAAGCGCATTCTTTTCTCGCGGAGGCGTGAAAAATGTCCGGCAAGCGCATCGTCTTCACCGGCGGATCCGGCAAGGCTGGCCGCCACTCAGTGGCCCATCTCGCCGCCCACGGCTATTCGGTGCTCAACGTCGATCTGAAGCCCCTCGAGGCGCACTTCGCTCCGACCCTGATCGCCGACCTCACCGACGGCGGGCAGGCGTTCAACGCGCTGACGACGCACGCGACCTTCGCCGGCTTCGAGGCCGGCGAGCCGCCGCATCCGCCGGACGCAGTCGTCCATTTCGCCGCCGTGCCGCGCGTGCTGATCGAGCCCGACAATGCGACCTTCGCCAACAATGTGACGAGCACGTACAACGTCATCGAAGCGGCGACGAAGCTCGGGGTCAGGAAGATCGTGATTGCCTCGAGCGAGACGATCTACGGCGTCTGTTTCGCCGAAGGCGACAAGGACTTCCATTCCTTCCCGCTCGAAGAGGACTACGACGTCGATCCGATGGACTCGTACGGCCTCTCCAAGGTCTGCAACGAGAAGACCGCCCGCGCCTTCGCCATGCGCTATCGCGCCGACATCTATGCGCTGCGCATCGGCAACGTGATCGAGCCGCACGAGTACGGGCAGTTCAGGCGCTTCCTTGCCGACCCGCCGATGCGCAAGCGCAACGCCTGGAGCTATGTCGACGCGCGCGACCTCGGCGAGATCGTGCGGCTTTGCCTGGAGAAGGACGGCCTGGGCTTCCAGGTGTTCAACGCGGTCAACGACACGATCACGCTCGACACGCCGACCCGCGAAGCGTTGGAGACGCTCTGCCCGAATGTGCCGATCACCCGGGAAATGGGCGAATTCGAAGCGCCGCTGTCGAATCGCAAGGCGCGCGAAGTGCTCGGCTTCAGGGAGAAGCACGACTGGCGGCAATACGTCCATTCCGCCGACGACGGCGCGTGAAGGCCTCAGACGCGCCGCGCGCTGTCAGGTCGTGTGTCAGTTTGAAAGTCGGCTTCGGGTCGATTCCGGCCCTTCGAGTCACCAATCCAAGCGGGCGCGCCAAGTGTCAAATTCGAACCACTAGGACAGCGACCCGTAGTCAGGGAGGGGAGGCGAGCATTGCGGGCAAGACACACTGGAGAGCATGAGGCGGCACTTGGGCGGGGGATCGGAGAATAGAAAACAGTCGCGCGAGATACTTGCAATCAAAAGGGACGGGGAGAAAGTGCTATCCTCGTCTCTGAGGGTCCTGCAAGAAAATTATGTGGTCTATAGGCTCAACAAATACCCGGCGACCTCGTATGCGGGGACTCTGGCGCGCTCTATACCTCGCTTTCGTCTAGCGCCCGCTAGCGAGGATAGGTCTAGCTACTCGCTAGCACGGCCAATCTAGTTACGGCTCGAAGACGAAGTCAACGGCGGCCGGTCGCACGGCACCGTAATTTCCCTTTCTGTTGTTGTGTTCGATACTCCCGGGGAATACGGTCCACCCGCTCATTGGGCTTGGCAAGGAAAAGCCAGGCTAAGGGAGGCCGCCATCGCGTCTCCGTAGGGCTTTTCGGCCATGTCCGGCCCCTGGCCGAATACGCCGCTTTCATTCGGCCGGAACTGGCGAAGCCGCTCTTCGCCGACGCGCTCCAGGCGGGCCTGCCGGAGAACACGGGGCGGTCTCTGTCGTGATCTCTCAACAATCCCGACGCCGACGTATCTGATGAGGCTTGCCGCACCACCTGTGCTTGCAGCCGCCGCAATTCCCACACCTGAGTCATTGTGGGGACGCCTATGCGCTCCGACGGCCATGCCCGAAGAAGGCGCGGCTGGCCCCAAGCCCGGCGAACGTCTTGTCCCCTGGCGTTCGCCGGGCTCATTTGCGCCAGTAAGATGTAACTTCCGCCCGGCGACCTTGCACTGGCTACGATGGCGAGTTGTTGATGAACAGGACCTTAATAAAAGGTCAGGATGAGTTCTACGTCTCAAGCCTGGTACCGGACAAGGAAGAGCTTCCGGCGCAGTAGGGTCCCTTCGCCGGCGTTAACGAGGCTCGCCTTGCGCTGGCGGAATTACTCTCGGGGGAAGTCCCCGAAATGGCGGCAGGTCCTCGGGGGGCTTAATAAGGACCTACCGCCACCTTGCCGGGGTCGCGGGCGGGGAATGTGCGACCTCCGACTGGACGGAAGAGCGCGCATAGCGCTGGGGCCGGGGACAAGCCCAAAAACCCTTCCGCCCATTTCCGTGAACTCAATCTGGCAGTTCTTTGAACTCAATCAAGTCCGCCGCCATGACCGACGGCGAATATTTGGGCATCAGCGGAAGATCGCGGCCCTTATCTGCATCTCCAGCATGACCTTTAAGGAGTTAGCCGCCGGGTGGGCGATATCATATTGGCCAACAGGGGCATACTTTCGCCGCCAACTATGCAGCGATAGGGCCTTCAGGCAAAGCGATGATGCTGCGATGGCTGCGCCGCTGGCGCGAGCGGCCCGAAGACCGGTGCCTCGTCGCACCGGCAGAGTCGTTGCCGGACGTCGACCCGCTCGAAGGAGCTATGCCGCATCGTGGGTAACTCTCTGGGTCGAGGCCATATCCCTGAGGGCGATAGCGATGCGGTGCAGTTCATCAGGCTCGCTGCCGACCGCGGAGACCCCCAGGCGAAATACATCTCGCGCGCTGTTACGAGCTGGGACTTGGCGGGGTCGTGAGGGATGAGCGCGAAGCCGCCCGCCTTTTCAAGCTTGCCGCCGATCAGGGATATGCCGCAGCGCAACACTATCTCGGCGTTTGTTACCACTGCGGTCTCAACGGTTTGCCGAAGAATGATCGCGAGGCCGCGCGACTCTTCAAGCTGGCGGCCGATCAGGTACACGTCGCGGCACAAGATTTTCTCGCGGCATCGTCCTCGAACGATCATAACGGTCTCCCGAAGGACGATAGCTAGGGCGCAGCTCTTCGAGCCGGCCGGCGCTAGATGTCCCAGGCGGCAGTGCGGCCGCTCGTGGCGGCCAAGGCGATGTCAAGAGAGATCACGAGCCGGACTTCTGGATTTGCTGCATGCGACGTCCGGCCGTGAGCTGGATGGCAGAAATTTGGCGCATACCGCCCGTACCCGGACCGACCAGGAACGGCAGCAATGGGTCGGAAGCGGGCACCTACCGCGCCGGCGAGGGTACCTGCTTGTTGCCCGGTACCCAGTGTCAAACTTTGACTACTCTAATGCTGCCTCCAAGCGGTCATGACACCTCGCTCCGTCCCATCGGTCGTGCCAGCGTCAATGCATCGCTGACCTTGCGCGCCGCCTCGTCGGGGCGGGAGCCCGTGATGTCAACGCACAAGTGCGCTTTCTGAAATGAACGGCTAAAGTAGGTGATGTCCTTTCTTATTTCTCGAAGGTAAAGGCTCTTCTCACGATCGGTCGGATTTATTTTTATTGGGCAAGAGTCGATGTCATAAAACGTGATCCTCTTAAGGATATTCTCCGCGGTATCCTTGAGCACGACAATTGTGGCGTCTTGCGCCTTGCTGACAACCTTCCAGTAGGCACCCATCAGTCCGCTCGGCGGCAGCGCGATGACACAACTGCGGGCGTCTTCCCGAGAGAGAACATGCTGCAAAGCTTGTGACGCTGCGAATCGGAAGCTGTGAGACGTCAAGTATCTGTCCTGAAGACGCTCGATCGATGTTCGGAACAAACGCTCAATTTCAAAATCTAGGTCGAAAAATCGACAATATAGAAGGTCAGCGAGTCTTGCACCTACTGTGGTTTTGCCGACGCAGCTGACACCAGCGAGGAATATGCGCATATCGCAAGACTTTTTGAGAGTTACGCTTTTCGTGATCGGAGCTTGCGCTCATAGCTGATTCGCGCGGGGAATTGCCATCAACGCAGTGCCCGGCACCGAGCCTTTTGGCACCCGCCCACGGCCCACCGTTCCAGCACCACTAACACCACCCGACACCGCGATAAAATCTCGATGCTTTCCCGGACCGACCTCGTTTTCAATCCAGAGCCGCCGAGTCTGCTGTGGGTCAAACTGACGCGTTCGGAGCGTGCTCATGGAACGGTCGGTCATGGCGCCTTGCTTCCGTACCGGGGCCGGCCAGGAGCGCGCGCTTCGGGTCGGGACCTGAAATTCAAACTGAGACACTACCGGCTGTCACCTATAATTGACGATTCGCCTGTTGTCGTCTATAAGTGACGCATGATCGAGGTCCGGCAAACCGATCTCTTCGAGGAATGGTTTGCCGGCCTTCGCGACGCCAACGCCCGGCGGCGGATCGCGCAGAGAATGGAGAGCGACCATTACTTTCACTGCGACGCCGTTCGATTTCCGTCAGGGCGATTTTGCCCGCCTCACCGAGGATGAGACGATGAAGCTCAAGACCACGCCCTTCGACCCGGCCGACTTTCTCGATACGGAGGAATCGCAGATTGAACTCCTCGCCGACGCCGTCGAGACCGGCGACAGCAAATATATCGCGAATGCGCTGGGAACCATCGCGCGTGCACGAGGAATGACAAGGGTCGCGCAGGAGGCTGGACTGACGCGGCAGGCGCTCTATCGCTCTCTGAGCAAGACGGGCGATCCGCGCCTGACGACGCTTCTCGGCGTCGCCAAATCGCTCGGTCTGAAACTGACGTTCAAGGCCGCGTAGCCGCCCCCCTACGTCCCCGCGGCTTCGCCCGGCTGGTCGGCGCGGCGCTCGCCGGGTCCTCAGGCCAGAAGTGGCGGGGATAGCGGCCGCGGAGATCGGAGCGGACGGCGGCCCAGGAGCCGCGCCAGAATTTTGGCAGGTCGCGGGTGATCTGGATCGGCCGGTGGGCCGGCGACAGGAGATGCAGGGTCAGCGGAATGCGCCCGCCCGCGACGGAAGGATGCTCGTCGAGGCCGAACAGCTCCTGCACTCTGAGCGCGATCGCCGGTCCGCCCTCGGCCTCGTAGTCGATCGGAGCGGCCGTTCCGGTCGGCGCCAGGAAATGGGTCGGGGCCTCGTCGTCGAGCCGGCGCGACAGATCCCAGGGAAGCAGCGCGCGCAGCGCCTCGAAAAATTCGTCGGCGCCGATTTCGTCGAGACGCGTCTTGCCGAGGAGAAAGGGCGCGAGCCAGTCCGGGGCCTCAGACAGCCGCTCATCCGACAGATCGGGCCAGGGCTCGCCCTCGGAGCGGCGCAGAAACATGACTCTGTCGCGCCATTGCCTGACAGCCTTGCTCCAGGGCAGGCGCCCGACCCCGAGCGAGAGCACGCCGCGCGCGAGGGCGAGCGAGCTCTGCTCGTCGGGCGGAACCGCCAGGGTCTGTTCGGCAAGGATAAGAGCGCCGAGCCGCCAGCGGCGGCGCGCTCTCAGCGAGGCCGAGGGGCGATCGAAGCTCAGCTCCTCCGCCGTCTCGATCGAGGCGCCGGCGACCGTCTCGATGTCGTCGAGCGTCAGCGGCGCGGCGAGAAGGATGCGCGCCGCGGCCGCCCGGCCCGCGACCTCGCCGATGGCGAGGAACGGCTCGCCCGCCAGCGCGTCATGCGGCTCGAGCGAGGCGGCGCGGCCGTTCGCCATCAGAACCTCGCCGCGTTTTCCCCGTGCCATCGCGATGCGCTCCGGATAGGCGGAGGCGAGAAGGGCGCCAATTCTCCCCTCTCCCCTTGCGGGAGAGGGGTCGGGGGTGAGGGGTCGCGCCGCGCCAAGAGGAGGCGCTTCGCGCCTACCCCTCATCCGGCCCTTCCCACCTTCCCCCGCAAGGGGGGAAGGGGCGCATGCCCGCGCCGCCCCCTGCGCCAGTCCGCGCGCCAGCCGCCGGGCGTCCTCCGCCCGCGGCGAGCGGTCGCGGCGGAAGGCCTCGAGCCGGGTCGTCAGATCGACGGCGTCGCCGCCGAGCCCGCGCTCGGTCAGGACGACGGCTGCTTCGCAGGCCGTTCGCGCGTCGCCCGCGCGCGCCGCGTCGACCGCCATGCGCGCGAGCCGCGGCGGCAGGGCGAGGCGCGAGATCGCGCGGCCTTCGTCGGTGATGTGGCCGCCTGCGTCGATCGCGCCAATCGACATCAGAAGCGCGCGGGCTTCGGCGAGCGCGCCGCGCGGCGGCGGATCGAGGAAGGCGAGACGCGCCGGATCGACCTCGCCCCAGGCGGCGCAGTCGAGCAGAAGACCGGAAAGGTCGGCCGAGAGGATTTCAGGCTCCGCGTAGGGTTTGAGGCCGGCGGTCGCCGCCTCCTCCCATAGGCGGAAGCAGACGCCGGGCTCCATGCGTCCGGCGCGGCCGCGCCGCTGGTCGGCGTTGGCGCGGGAGACCCGCACGGTCTCGAGCCGCGTGAGGCCGACGTCCGGCTCGTAGCGCGGGACGCGCATGAGGCCGCTGTCGACGACCACGCGGACGCCCTCGATGGTGAGCGACGTCTCGGCGATCGAGGTGGCGAGGACGATCTTGCGGCGGCCGGCGCGCGCGGGCGCGACGGCGAGATCCTGCGCCCGCGCGTCCATCGCGCCATACAGCGGCGCGATGTCGACGTCCGGCCGTCTGACGCGCGCCTCCAAAATTTCGGCGACGCGGCGGATCTCGCCCTGCCCCGGCAGGAAGACGAGCATCGAGCCGGTCTCGTTCGCAAGCGCTTCCAGCGCGACGCGCGCGACTTCGGCCTCGATCCGCGGACTCGGGTTCCGCCCGACATAGCGGGTCGCGACCGGATGGGCGCGGCCCGCGCTCTCGATCACCGGCGCGTCGCCGAGGAGCGCGCGCACCCGCGCGCCGTCGAGCGTCGCCGACATCACCAGAAGCCGCAGATCCTCGCGCAAGGCGCCTTGAGCGTCGAGCGCCAGCGCGAGGCCGAGATCCGCATCGAGCGAGCGCTCGTGAAACTCGTCGAACAGCACCGCAGCGACGCCCTCGAGCGAGGGATCGTCGAGGATCATCCGCGTGAACACGCCCTCGGTGACGACCTCGATGCGCGTGCGCGCCGAGACGAGGCTCTGCAGGCGCACGCGCAGGCCGATCGTCTCCCCGACCTTCTCGCCGAGCGTCGCGGCCATGCGCGCTGCGGCGGCGCGGGCGGCGAGGCGCCGCGGCTCGAGCAGCAGCAAGCGCTTGTCGGCGGCCCACGATTCGTCGAGCAGGGCGAGCGGCGCTCGGGTCGTCTTGCCGGCGCCCGGCGGCGCGACGAGCACGCCCTTCGCATGGCTCTCGAGCGCGGCGCGAAGGGCGCCGAGCACGTCGTCGATCGGCAGAGGCTGGGCGAGGTCGGTCATTCGCGCTTCCTTTGCAGCCCTGGCCGCGAGGGGCAAGGCAGCGCTTGCCGAGTCGGCGGTGTCCCCCCCCAACCGCTTGCGTGACCGGCGCCAAAGCGTCGGCGCCAAAGTAGGCGCCGCCCCCTATGGCGCCGGTCACCGCTCCGAATTATTCTCCGCCTGCTTCCGTCGCTGAACGACGGGACTTCGTTGGCCTCTCGCGGATCGAACGCGGAGCCAACATGGTCACTTTTGGGAGGAAACCGAATGGCGAAACTCAAGAATGCCCTTCTCGCCGGAGCTGGGGTCATTTACTGCCTCGTGGCCGGCCTTGGCTCGGCCGGCGCAAACGAGTCCGTGATCAAGGGCGGCCAGGACCCGAACCAGTGGGCGGTCTACGGCAAGGACTACGCCAACTCGCGTTTCAGCCCGCTCAAGTCCATCAACACTGGCAATGTCGGCACCCTCAAGCTGGCCTATTCGTTCCAGTTCGGCTCGCTGCGCTCGAACGAAGCGACGCCGCTCGTCATCGGCGACACGCTGTACGTCTCCACCTCCTGGGGTCCGAAATACGTCTATGCGCTCGACGCCGCGACCGGCGCGATTAAGTGGACCTATGAGCCTGACATTCCCGACGACGTCCTGCAATTCGCTTGCTGCGACGTCAACAGCCGCGGCGTGGCCTATGCCGACGGCAAGATTTTCGTCGGCCGGCTCGACGGCAAGCTGGTGGCGCTCGACGCGAAGACGGGCACAGAGCTGTGGACGGCCAATGTCGTCGACTACACGCAGGGCTCCGTCATCACCTCGCCCCCGCTGGTGGTCAAGGACAAGGTCGTCACCGGCTTCGGCGGCGGCGAATATGGCGCGCGCGGTTCGCTGCAGGCCTACGACATCAACACCGGCAAGCAGGTCTGGAGGACCTACACCGTTCCGCTCAAGAACGAGCCGGGCGGCGACAGCTGGAGGGGCGATTCGGCCGAGCACGGCGGCGGCGTGGGGTGGCTGGTCGGCTCCTACGACCCGAAGACCAACACCGTGTTCTGGGGCACCAGCAATCCCGCCCCGTGGAACACCGCCATCCGTTCGTCCGGAAACGGCGACTACGGCAAGCTGACCAACCTCTACACCGCCTCGACTCTGGCTCTCGATGCCGACACCGGAAAGATCAAGTGGTGGGTGCAGGGCACCCCGGCCGACGCGTGGGACTATGACGGCGTCAACGAACTGGTGATCGCCGATCTGAAGATGGGCGGAGAGACCGTGCCTGCGATGATGAAGGCGGACCGCAACGGCTTCTTCTTCGTCGTCAATCGCGAGACCGGCAAGGTTCTTTCGGCGGAGAAATACGTTCCCACCACCTGGGCCGAAAAATGGGACCTCAAGACGAGCCTCCCGGTCGAAGACCCAGACAAGCGGCCGGGCATCCCCAATCACCCGGCCAAGGGGGTTTGCCCGAACCTCATCGGCGGCAAGAACTGGCAACCGATGTCCTACAATCCGGAGACCGGCCTCGTCTATATTCCCAGCAACAACGTCTGCATGGACTGGTCGGTGACGGATGTCACCTACAAGCGGGGCGTCTTCTATCTCGGCGGCGAATTCCCCCCGCACGACGGTCCCGGCGGCTACGACGGCGAACTGATCGCCTGGGACCCGGTCAAGCATGAGAAGGTCTGGGGCATGAAGTCGGATCTGCCGTTCAACGGCGGCACGCTTTCGACCGGCGGCGACCTGGTCTTCTGGGGCGATCTGCACGGCGATTTCCGCGCGCTCGACGCCAAGACCGGCGAAGAGCTGTGGAAGAAGAATCTCGGCTCCGGCATCGGCGCCGGTCCGATCACCTACAAGGTGAACGGCAAGCAGTATGTCGCGGTGGTTGTCGGCCGCACCGTCTCTCTCGCGGCCTTCCTCGGCGACATCGGCAAGAGGATGCTGGCGGCGACGCCCGAGGGCGGCGCACTGTTCGTGTTCTCGGTCGACTAGGTCTACCGGAGAGGGAGGAGACAGAGATGCGTTTCGGGTTGTTGAACAAGGCGTTTATTGTCTCCGCCCTCGCCCTGGCGGCGTCCTGCGCGAGCATACCTCCCACGCTCGCGCAGGATTCGCCCGGTGACCTCGGCGCCCTGCGTCTCTGCGCGGACCCTGACAACCTGCCCTTCTCCAGCAACGATCCGGCCAATCCCGGCATCTACAACGAGATCGGCGAGGCCATCGGCAAGGCGCTCGGCCGGCCGGTGACGCATGTGTGGTATCGCACCTATTTCGGGAAGCGCGCTGTGCGCGTGACCATGCTCGCCGAGCAGTGCGACGCGACGATCGGCCTGCCCGCGAGCGGCGACTTCATGGGGCCGAACGTCATCTTCTCGAAGCCCCTGTTCAATCTCGGCTACGGCATCGTCGCTCCGAAGGGCCAATCTTTCTCCAGCGTCGAGGATTTGAAGGGCAAGCGCGTGGCGGTGCAGTTCGCGACGGAGCCGCAAAACATAGTCGGCCCGCGCGACGACATCACCGCCGTCACCGTGCTCTCGCCCGACGAGGGCATGAAAGCGCTCGCCGAGGGCCGCGCCGACGCGGCGTTTATCTGGGCGCCGACGGCCGGCTATCTCAACAAGACCGCCTACGACGGGCGCTTCTCGATCGTCGAGGTCGACGGGCCGCGACTCACCTGGCCGGCCGCGATCGGCTATCCCAAGGCGTCGGCGAGCTTGCGCGATTCGATCGACGCCGCGCTGCCGGAGATCTCGAAGGAGTTCCCGGCGCTGTTCGCCAAATACGACCTAGCGCCCGCCGCTCCGTCCGCCGGCGGCGCCGTCGCCGAGAAGCCCGCCGTTGTCGAGAAGGCCGCCGTCACCGTCGCCCAGGCGGCCCCGGCCCCCGAGCCGCCCAAGGCGTCGACCGCCGAACCTGCGGGCGCCGCTCCGTCCGGCCAGCCCGCCGGCGGCGCAGCCGAGGGCTCTGACGTCGCCCCGCCCATGCCGCCGGCCACGCCCGAAATGATCGCCGCCGGCAAGGAGGTGTTCAACGGCATCTGCGCCCATTGCCATGGCCCGGACGGCGTCCAAGGCGTCAAGAAGATCGATCTGCGCCGCCTGACGCTTCGCTACCACGACGGCGCTTACAAGATGTACTGGAAGACGGTCCACGAAGGCCGCCCGACCAAGGGCATGCCGACGTGGAAGGGCGTGTTCAACGACGAGCAGTTCACCCAGATCTTCGCGTTCCTGTCGACGATCCAGTCGACGGAGTGAGCGGACTGCCGGCCCGAATTTCTCGAAACGAAGTCCGAAGGAGGGGTGACATGCGGATTGTTCCGGGCGCCGCGCTGGCGGTGATGATGGTTCTCGGCGCGGCGCCGGCCATGGCAGACGACCTGATGAAAAAGGCGCAGGAGAACTTCAAGCCGATTCCCTCGATGGTTCCGGCAGTGAAGGACAACGCCGTCACGCACGAGAAGGTCGAGCTCGGCAAGCTGCTGTTCTTCGATCCGCGCCTGTCGGCGAGCGAGATCATCAGCTGCAACACCTGTCACAATCTCGCCACCGGCGGGGTCGACGCCGGTCCGACCTCGGTCGGCCACGGCTGGCAGAAGGGGCCGCGCCGCGCGCCGACGGTCTACAACGCCGTCTTCAATCTCGCCCAGTTCTGGGACGGGCGCGCCGCCGACTTGAAGGCTCAGGCGAAGGGGCCGGTGCAGGCGAGCGTGGAGATGAACGCGACGCCCGATCATGTCGTCAAGACGCTGTCCTCGATGCCTGCCTATGTCGAGATGTTCCAGAAGGCGTTCCCGAGCGAAACTTCGCCCGTCACTTTCGACAATTTCGCCAAGGCGGTCGAGGCATTCGAGGCGACGCTGATCACGCCCGCCTCCCAGTTCGACCAATATCTCGAAGGCGACGAGAATGCGCTGAACGAGCAGGAAAAAACGGGGCTGAAGACCTTCATGGAGAAGGGTTGCGTCGCCTGCCACAACGGGATCAATGTCGGCGGCCAGGGCTACTTCCCGTTCGGCGTCGTCGAGAATCCGGGCGCCGAAGTTCTGCCGACGGACGACAAGGGCCGTTTCAATGTGAGCAGGACGGCGAGCGACGAATACGTGTTCCGCGCCGCGCCGCTGCGCAACGTCGCGCTGCGCGCGCCCTACTTCCACTCCGGCCAGGTCTGGAGCCTCAAGCAGGCGGTCGGCGTGATGGGCTCGTCCCAACTCGGGGCCAAGCTGACCGACAAGGAGGAGGAGGACATCGTCGCCTTCCTCGGCGCGCTGACCGGACAGGCGCCGAACGTCGGGTACCCTATCTTGCCAACGCGAACCGATTCGACGCCGCAGCCGTCGCTGGCGAAGTAAGGTCGACTCTCCTCCCCCCTTGTGGGGGAGGTTGGGAGGGGGTCGCGCCGTGCCGATCTCGAGTGCTTTCGCTGCCTTCGACCGTAGTCATCTATTGAGGTCCACGTAACGGCGCTGCATTCAACCGTCCGCGTGACCCCCCACCCCGTCCCGCCCCCACAAGGGGGGCGGGGACGCAGCGGCGCCGTCGCCGATTTCTCTCGCCTCCCAAGACAAGAACGGCGGGCCTTCCCTCGAAGGCCCGCCGCAATTTTGCCAGCCGCTGCTTACGCCCCGACCGAAGTCGCCGTGTTCAGGGTCGAAAGGTCGAGCCTGACGCCCGGGCCCATGGTCGACGACACCGCCGCGCGGAGGAGGTAGTGGCCCTTGGCGCCTGCGGGCTTCGCCCGGTTCACCGCGTCGACGAAGGCGCGGATGTTCTCGGCGAGCTTCTCGTCGCCGAACGAGGCCTTGCCGACCGAGCCCTGCACGATGCCGGCCTTCTCAGCGCGGAACTCGACGGCGCCGCCCTTAGAGGCCGCGACCGCCGCCTTGACGTCCATCGTCACCGTGCCGACCTTCGGGTTCGGCATCAGGCCGCGGGGGCCCAAAACCTTGCCGAGACGGCCGACGAGCGGCATCATGTCAGGGGTGGCGATGCAGCGGTCGAAGTTGATCTCGCCGCCCTGGACGGCGGCGACGAGATCCTCGGCCCCGACGACGTCGGCGCCGGCCTCGCGCGCTTCATCGGCCTTGGCCCCGCGGGCGAAGACTGCGACGCGTAGCGTGCGCCCGGTGCCGTTCGGCAGGTTGACGACGCCGCGCACCATCTGGTCGGCGTGCTTCGGATCGACGCCGAGGTTGAGCGCGAGCTCGACCGTCTCGTCGAACTTGGCGCTGGCGTTCGTCTTGACGAGCTTGAGCGCCTCATCGAGCTTGTAGAGCTTCGTGCGTTCGATCGCCTCGCGCGCGTTCTTGATTCTCTTGCCGTGCTTGGACATGGGGCTACTCCACCACCTGCAGGCCCATCGAGCGGGCGGAGCCTTCCACCATCTTCATCGCGGCTTCGACCGAATCGCAATTGAGGTCGACGATCTTCTTCTCGGCGATCTCGCGCACCTGCTCCTTCGTCACCTGGCCGACGAAGCCGCGGCCGGGCGTCTTGGCGCCGGAAGCCGGCTTCTTGCCGAGTTTGAGGCCGGCCGCCTTCTTCAGCCAGAAGGTCACCGGCGGCTGGCGCATCTCGAAGGTGAACGAGCGGTCCTGATAGGCGGTGATGACGACCGGGATCGGCGAGCCCTTCTCCATCTGCGCGGTGCGCGCGTTGAAGGCCTTGCAGAACTCCATGATGTTGAGGCCGCGCTGGCCGAGCGCGGGTCCGATCGGCGGCGACGGATTGGCCGCCCCCGCCGGCACTTGCAGTTTGATGTAGCCGGCAATTTTCTTTGCCATGCAGCTGCTCCATAAGTGGACGCGGGCCTTCGGGGACCTTCGCTCCGAGAACCGCGCCAGGTTGCAGTTTCGTGGTGCGAACTTAAAGCCCCGGCTGGCGACCGGGCGTTCTCCCACGGGGTGAAGGCGCGCGCGATAGCAGGTTTGCCGGCCGGCGGCAACTGCGGCATGATGTGCGCTTTGTAGACACCGCTGGCCGCGTCCGCAGGCTCGAGCCGAGCGCGGCTACAGACGTCGGCGGCAAGGAGGCTGGCGATGGGCGACAGGAAGGCCAGGGCGGTCTCAGCTCGTCGCCCGCGGGCCGGAGCCGATCGAACGAGCGCGACTCCTTACGACGAGGACGTGATTCTGTGGTCAAAGGAGCAGGCTCGCCTCTTGCGCGCCGGCCGGTTTTCCGAACTCGACATCGAACATCTGGCCGACGAGATCGAAGACGTGGGCAAAAGCGAAAAGCGCGAGCTGGCCAATCGCATGGCCGTGCTGTTGGCCCATCTCCTCAAATGGAGCCGCCAGCCGGAGAACCGGACCAACAGCTGGCGGGCCACGATTAACGACCAGCGCAAACGCATCGCCCTCGCGATCAAGGAAACGCCGAGCCTGAAGACCGTCATGCGCGACCGGGATTGGCGGGAGGACGTGTGGCTCGACGCGCGCGCACAGGCCCGCAAGGAGACGGGATTGGCGGAAGACACTCTGCCGGAAGCCTGTCCGTGGACGATGGAGCAGGTGGCGGACCCCGACTATTGGCCGGAGTAGAACAGCGCGGCGGCATCCCGCAATCTCAACTGACCTCGTCCTGAGGCGCCGCGAAGCGGCCTCGAAGGACGATTCCAGGACGCGCTGCGCCGCCGGAGACCTCTGGAGCATCCTTCGAGGCTTTTGCTTCGCAAAAGGCGCCTCAGGACGAGGACGGAGAATTTCGCCCGTCCGCCTGATCGGGCCAGAAGCTTTCATTGGCAGCTTCCAGGAAGGTCCATGGCGATTGCGCGGGAAAAGTCTCCTCCGCAAGCTCCGTCTCGATCGCCGCCTTGCGGTGGGCGTCGCGGTAGGCTGACGCCATCGCGCTGTCGAGGTTGGCCCTGAGGCTCGGACTGTCTTCGAGCAGGTCGGCGATTTCGTTGCGGGCGTCCGCGATCGAGAGCCGCTGCGAATTGCCCCGGCCGGACGGCTGGTAGCGCCATTTCAGGAGATGCAGCATGAGGACCGTCAGGCAGCCGACGAACTCGCGCTTCTCGGCCTTGCCCATGCTCTCGATTTCCTCGGCGATGTTTTCGAGGTCCGCCTCGGCGACGCGGCCCTGCCGCAGCAGCGCCGCCTGTTCGATGCTCCAGGCGTAGAAGTCGCGATCGTACAAGGAACTCTTAGCCGGCATGGCGTCATTCTAAGGCGGGGCGCATTTCTTGTCGATGCGGCCTTCCCTGCCACCTGGCGACGTCAGAAGGCATAGATGGCGTCACGCTCGGCGCTCGGTCTGACATGCGCCTTCATCGCCGCGCGGTTCGAGACGTCGACGCGTTCGGCGAACAAGTCCTCGATGGCGTGGACGACACCGACGTACTGGAAGACGTCCATCGCGAAAGACGGTTCGATCTCGACAAAGATGTCGATGTCGCTTCCCGGACGGCTCTCGCCGCGGACGCGCGAGCCGAACAAAGCCGCGTGGCTCACCCCGCGCGCCTTCAGAGCCGCTTGGTTCTCGCGCAGCTTCGCGATGATCGCCTGCCAATCCATAAACATGATGTATCACAAACCAAGGCGGCCCCGGAACTGAGGCGGGCAGGGCCGCTTACTTAATGGATGGGCGTCGTCATTGGCCGGGCTCGTCCCGGCCATCCACGCGGTTCAGCGCTTCCACCGACCGCAATGTTCCCCATCAATTTGGCAAAGGTCTGTATTTTCGATGACGGCCCAGCGCATAGAAAGATGGTATTTTGCAGCACACGCGCGTGGTGGCCGGGTCAAGCCCGGCCATGACGGCTACCGCGCGTCTGGAAACCTGCCCCGGTTACCCTTCCCCTCAAATCTCCGCATGCTCCCGATCGAACCGCCACACCTCCTCGAACCCCATTAGCCGGTTCATCTCGGCGAAGGGATAGAGCGGCGCGGGCGAGCCGAGCGACGAGCCGGCGCCACGGATCTGCCGGTAGACCGTGTCCAGCGCCGCCGCGGCGCTCAAGAGCCCCGCCAAGGGAAAGATGGCGAGCGCATAGCCGATCTCGGCGAGGCGCGCATTGCCCAGCATCGGCGTGCGTCCGCCCTCGACCATGTTGGCGACGAGCGGGCTGTCGCCGAGCGCACGCCCGATCGTGGCCATCTCGGGCACTACACGCAGGACATGGAGTGCGCCCGCGCCGCGCTCGCGGCGATCGGCGCGGACGCGGCGTAGGCCGCAGACTTTTTACCGGCGGCGTCGGCGCGGCATTGATGCCACGGGCTCTTTTTGGCGTACTATTGTTGGTATTATCAGGAGGCCTTGTCCATTGACGGGGCGTGGACTTCAATCGTGATTTCCCTGCTCTCGCGGAAAAATTCCCTGCTCGTTCCCTGCTCGGCTGAAAAAATTCCCTGCTCGCCTTCACAGGGAATTTTTCGTAACTTCTTGGAATAGAAAGCTTTTTCAGACTTGATTTGACGATTCTGGCGAGAAATTCCCTGCAAATTGCCTGCGAGCAGGGAATTCGACCGATAGGTCGCCGGCATCCGCGAGCCGCGAACCCCAGCGCTCGGCCGCCCTTCCCTTCCCCCGCCCTTTCGTGTAATGCGCCGGCCGACTCGACAGGAAACGGGGCGAGATCCCGCGCCGTCGCATCCCCGTCATCTTAACAATTGAGGACGGCGCCCAGCCGCTGCGCCGCGCCGCCGCTTTCGAGAACGATTCGCATATGAAGCTCCGCAACGTCGCCATCATCGCCCACGTCGACCACGGCAAGACGACGCTCGTCGACCGGCTCCTGCAGCAGTCGGGCGCCTTCCGCGACAACCAGCGCGTCGCCGAGCGGGTGATGGATTCGAACGACCTCGAGCGCGAGCGCGGCATCACCATCCTCGCCAAGGCGACCTCGGTCGTGTGGAAGGACGTGCGGGTCAACATCGTCGATACGCCCGGCCATGCCGATTTCGGCGGCGAGGTCGAGCGGATTCTGTCGATGGTCGACGGCGCGATCGTGCTCGTCGACGCCGCCGAGGGGCCGATGCCACAGACGAAATTCGTCGTCGGCAAGGCGCTGAAGATCGGGCTCAAGCCGATCGTCTGCGTCAACAAGGTCGACAAGCCGGACGCGCGCCCGAACGAGGTCGTCAACGAGGTGTTCGACCTGTTCGCCGCGCTCGACGCCACCGACGAACAGCTCGACTTCCCCATCATCTACGGCTCGGCCAAGCAGGGCTGGATGGCGGCCTCGCCCGAGGGTCCCAAGAAGGACATGGGGCCGCTGTTCGATCTCGTCCTGAAACACGTCGAGCCGCCGAAGGTCGGCGCGGGCGGCTTTCGCATGCTGGGCACGCTGCTCGAGGCGAATCCCTATCTCGGGCGCATCATCACCGGGCGCGTCTTCTCCGGCTCGATCAGGACCAACGCGCCGGTCAAGGTGCTCGATTGGAACGGCGACCTCGTCGAGCAGGGCCGCGTCTCAAGAATTCTCGCCTTCCGCGGCATCGAGCGCTCGCCGATCGACGAGGCGGTCGCGGGCGACATCGTCGCCATCGCGGGCATGGAAAAGTTCAATGTCGCCGACACGCTGGCAAGCCCGGGGGAGGTCGAGCCGCTGCACGCCCAGCCGATCGATCCGCCGACGCTGTCGATGACGTTTTCCGTCAACGACAGCCCGCTCGCCGGGACCGAAGGCGACAAGGTGACGAGCCGCGTCATCCGCGACCGGCTCTACAAGGAGGCGGAAGGCAACGTGGCGTTGAAAGTCGAGCCGGCTCCCAATTCCGATTCCTATATCGTCTCCGGCCGCGGCGAACTGCAGCTCGCCATCCTCATCGAGACCATGCGGCGCGAGGGCTTCGAGCTCAGCGTGTCGCGCCCGAAGGTGCTCTTCCGCAAGAACGAGGCGGGGGAGACGCTCGAGCCGATCGAGGAAGTCGTCATCGACGTCGACGAGGAGCATTCGGGCGTCGTCGTGCAGAAGATGAGCGAGCGCAAGGGCGAGATGATCGAGATGCGCCCCTCGGGCGGCGGGCGCCTTCGCCTCGTCTTTCTCGCCCCGACCCGCGGCCTCATCGGCTACCTCGGCGAGCTTCTGACCGACACCCGCGGGACGGCGATCATGAACCGCCTCTTTCACAATTGGGGCCCCTGGAAGGGCGAGATCGCGGGCCGGCGAAACGGCGTCCTGATCTCGAACGAGGCTGGCGAAGCGGTCGCCTACGCCATGTGGAACCTCGAGGACCGCGGGCCGATGATGATCGAGCCCGGCTGCAAGGTCTACCAGGGCATGATCGTCGGCCAGCACACGCGCGACAACGACCTCGAAGTCAACGTGCTCAAAGGCAAGAAGCTCACCAACATCCGCACCCACTCCAAGGACGAAGCGGTCCGCCTGACCCCGCCGATCCAGATGACGCTCGAAAAGGCGCTCGCCTACATCCAGGACGACGAACTCGTCGAGGTGACGCCGAAGTCGATTCGGCTCAGGAAGGCCCTGCTCGACCCGAACGACCGCAAGCGCGCGGAACGGGCGAAGGCGGCCGAGGGGGCGGCGTAAGCCTTCTAAGCAGATTCCGTTTGGTTAACCAACGGATAGGTTTTTTTGCGATTGGCTGCCGCCGTCTATTCGCAAGGTGTGTGGGATGGCGGGGAAGTCTCCGGTTATGGCGAGCGATGAACAACGCG
>Ga0074044_10001764_pt1 | contig 19251 bp, 23 predicted proteins | sample BogForMeECP23OM1_FD_94443 | JGI IMG/M metagenome (GOLD analysis project Ga0074044, IMG submission 94443) | Bog forest soil microbial communities from Calvert Island, British Columbia, Canada - Bog Forest MetaG ECP23OM1 | ecosystem: Environmental > Terrestrial > Soil > Wetlands ...
GCCTCCGAGCAAGACGAGATCCTCATGAGATTTTATCTATTGCTTGGTCGTGCCATCGAAGTCACCCGAGTGAGTACGCTTCCATACTGGGAATACCTCTCTAAGTTCACGCAATGGGACGCTGAGACTCGGTATTCGTCTACTAGCAGCCCGCCACCTCACCTTCACACGCTTCGGATATAAACGACGATCCAAGCGCTGCGTTAAGGTGGCGCAGGGTGCGCCACTCATTCGCGTGATGCCGAAGAGCTGCGATTGTGTTTTCATTTAAGCATCGTAAAAGATGCGATTACGATGCTATAATCGCATCATGATCGATGTCACCCAAGACATTCATTCTCTCACCACCTTCAAGCGCAACTCCTCGGGCCTGATGAAGCACATGAAGAAAACCGGACGTCCGCTGGTGCTCACCGTGAACGGCAAAGCCGAGGCCGTGCTTCTCGATGCCGCAGCCTATCAAGAGGTGGCCACTCAATTGGATGCCGTGGCGAGCATTCGACGCGGCCTGGCGCAAGCCCGCAAGGGCGCGGGCCGTCCGGCAGACGATGTGTTTGACGAACTGGAGCGCGAAGCCGAAGGCAGATGACTTATCGCGTCATCGTCACTCCCGCCGCCGAAAACGATCTCAGATCAGCCTACCGCTATATCCGCAGGCAAGCACCCCGCGCGGCGCGCGACTGGATCCGGCGCGCACGCCAAACTGCTAAGACTCTTGCGCACCACCCCGAGCGATGTCCGCTGGCTCCCGAGAGCGCCTCATTCGATCAACCCATCCGTGAGCTGTTGTTCGGCTCGGGCAACCGCGGCACCTATCGTTTCCTGTTTGTCTCATTTGCGGAAGAGAAATCGGTTTACATACTGCATGTTCGGCACGGGTCGATGCTCCCGCTCTGACCTAGCGCCAATCGCTAGGGAGCACACGTTCCTACCAGCTAGCAGCCCATAATGCAAAACTGCTACCATCGGCTTCAGTGTCTGCTGGCAAAGACAATCCCGCTCTGCACCTGAAAGACCGGCTCGTCTCGGCGGCGCCGGTTGAGGATGATTCTTCTTTTGAGCTTAAGCTTCGGCCACAGCGGTTGCAGGAGTTTATTGGCCAAGCCAAGGTCAAAGAGAATCTCGACGTTGCCATCCAGGCGGCGAAGTCTCGCGGCGAGGCGCTGGATCATGTGCTGCTCTACGGGCCGCCTGGGCTGGGCAAGACTACGCTTGCCAATATTATTGCCAACGAATTGGGGGCGGCTTTTCAGCAGACCTCCGGGCCGACTTTGCAGATCAAGGGCGACCTGACGGCGATCCTTACTAATCTGCGCGACCGGCAGGTGCTGTTTATTGATGAAGTGCATCGGCTGCAGCCTGCGCTGGAAGAGATCCTGTACTCCGCGCTGGAAGACTACAAGCTGGATATCATGATCGGGCAGGGGCCGTCCGCACGCACGCACACTATGGATGTGAAGCCGTTTACTTTTATCGGCGCCACCACGCGGGCGGGGCTGCTCTCGGCTCCGCTGCGTTCGCGTTTTGGATTGCTGTTGCGGCTGGAGTTCTACACGCATGACGACCTGCGCGTTATTGTCGAGCGGTCGGCTGAGATTCTGGGCGTTGGCATCGATCGCCCCGGCGCTACGGAAATCGCCAGCCGCTCTCGGGGAACGCCGCGCATCGCCAATCGGCTGCTACGGCGCGTGCGGGACTATGCCCAGGTGCGGGCGGCGGGATTGATTGATCTGCCTACGGCGCAGTCGGCGCTCTCCATGCTGGAAGTGGACCGATACGGCTTTGACGAGGTCGACCGCAAACTGCTGCTGACTATTATTGAGAAGTATCAGGGTGGGCCGGTGGGATTGAATACTTTGGGCGCGGCTTTGGCTGAGGAGCCTGACGCCATTGAAGAAATTTATGAGCCTTTTCTGATCCAGATCGGCTTTCTGAATCGTACTCCGCGGGGACGGGTGGCTACACAACTCGCTTATGAGCATTTCGGGATTACGCCGAATCGGCGGCAGAGCTCGTTGTTTTGAACGACGCAATTGGGCTAGCTGCGAGCAGCTGTCGAGCTGCGCTCGGCTGGACGGTCGAGGACGCCCGTCTCTCCACGAGCGGTTTGACTTCTACGGCGGCAATCTGCGTTAATCTTTCTTCATCTTCATCGCCGTCGAATCGTTGCACTGGAGGAATCATGCGCGACGTGATCACGACCGAGCAGGCTCCGCGGGCCATCGGGCCTTACTCGCAGGCTATTCGAGCCGCCGGGCTGATCTTTACTTCTGGACAGATTGCTATCGATCCCACTACCTCGCAGATCGTCGCCGGCGATGTGAGCGCGCAGACTGAACGGGTGCTTGAGAATCTGGCTGCCATTTTGCAGGCCTCGGGCAGTTCGCTGGAGAAGGTTCTCCGCTGCACGGTTTTCCTCAAGAGCATGGGGGATTTCGCGGCCATGAATGAAGTCTACGGGCGCTATTTCAAGCTGGCGCCGCCGGCGCGCTCCACGGTGGAAGTGGCGCGGCTTCCGAAAGACGTACTGGTGGAGATCGATGCCGTTGCTTTGGGGTAAGAGACAGGCAGCTGTGGAATCCCACCCCTTCGGCTTCGCTCAGGGCAGGCTCTAACATCGCAAAAAAGCGCGACGTTAGGATGGGGCACCCGGCACACCGGCAGAATGATCGAAGAAACTTTGTAGACGTTACAGACCTCAGAAAGGGGAATTATGAAAACTCTCATCATCTTTATCGTTATCGTTATCCTTGCCATCTCGCTGCTTGCATTCACGAGCCTGGTGATCGCCCAGACTGCTCCTGCTAAAAAGGCGAGCAGCAGCGGGCCCACGAAGGTCACCGGCGAGCCAACCAAGACCGCCAGCGGACTTGAATACTGGGACATCAAAGTGGGCACGGGCGCGGGCGCGCAGACTGGACATCACGTCAAAGTCGACTACACCGGCTGGCTGACCGACGGCACAAAGTTCGACAGTTCGGTCGGTAGCGGGCGGCCGTTTGACTTCCTGCTGGGCGGGGGGCAGGTCATCAAGGGATGGGACGAAGGGGTCGCCGGGATGAAGGTTGGTGGAAAACGCCAGCTGCGCATTCCTCCGGATCTGGCCTATGGAGCGAAGGGGTATCCCGGGGCGATTCCACCCAACGCGACCCTGATTTTCGACGTGCAGTTGGTGGATGTGAAGTAGGGGCCGAGCTTCGCTCGGCTGGGCAGGTGAGGGCGGCTGTCCCTACGTGTGCGTTTTGGTGCGGGCTATGCCTTGACTACTTTGCCACTGCGCAGACAGGATGTGCAGACGCGGATGTGTTTGGTGGCCGCTCCCACCTTGGCGTGAACCGGGCGCAGATTGACGTTCCAGCGCCGTTTACTGACGTTGTGGGCGTGGCTGATGGTGTTGCCGAACTGCGGCCCTTTGCCGCAGATATCACAGACTCGTGCCATAACTCTGAAATCCTTCCAGGGCTGCTGCCGAAATTTAATTTTACAGGAAGGCGGCGGATTTCGCCAAGAGCCGCCGCCGACTTCTGGACGGGCGGGGACGCCCGTCGCTCCACAAACTAGGCGGCCTTGCCTATAACCGGCTGCGCGCAGTGGCTGCAGCGGCTCGCATCGATCGGGATCTCGCTCAGGCATTCCGGGCACTTTTTCGTGGTCGGATCGGCGGGGGCTGGGGCTTTGCGCATCCGCGTCACCAGCGCATTCACCGGCGTCACTACGAAGAAATAAACGGCTGCGGCGATGAGGAGAAACGATACAGCCGCGTTGATGAAATCGCCTAGCTTAAACAAACTCCCGTGAATCGTGTAATGAATGGCGGAGAAATCCGGTTTGCCCACGATCGCCGCGATGAAGGGCGTCAACACGTCTTCGGTCAGCGCCTTGACCACGCCGGCAAAGGCCGCTCCAATGACCACGCCTACCGCCATATCCACTACGTTGCCGCGCAGGATGAATTGCTTGAAACCGGATAGCATTTCGTTCCTCCGATACCTAAGTGCCAGAGAATGTAAACGCTGAGGGGGCTTTGGTCAAGCGGGCTTGCTGAAGATGGAAATGGGGGTAGGGGTCCTTCGACTCCGCCAAGACATGCGCTTTGCGCATTTCTTGACTCCGCTCAGGATGACAACTGAACAACCGACCGACTGCTCAGATGCGCATCGGCATCACAATATACCGGTACTTGTAATCTTCGGCTTCGGCGGGACGCAGTTGGCCGGCGGACTGGGCGTCTTTCAACTCCAACTTCACATCGCCTGAGCCGGTGGCTTTGATAAAGTCCATCAGATATTGGGCGTTGAAGCCTATGGCCATTGGTTCGCCGTCGTAGGCTACTTCGATGGTGTCTTCGGACTCGCCGGTTTCGGTCGAGGATGCGGAAATTTTCAGCTCGCCTTTTTCCAGACGCAGGCGAACGGCGCGCGAGCGCTCATCGGCGAACTGGGCTACGCGGGCGATTGCGGCTCCCAGTTCTTCGCCATGCAATGCGATTGACTTGGAGATGTCCTTCGGCAGCACGGCTTCGTAGTTGGGAAACTGGCCGGTGAGTTGGCGGGAGGTCAGCAAGCGTGGACCGACACGGAAAAATAGCGTGGACTCGTCTTTGGCGAAGTCGATGGTCTCGACATCCTTCTCAACTCCGGAATCGAGCAGCGTTTTCAATTCGTCCATCGCTTTTTTGGGAATCAGCGTTTTCATTTCGCCGGAGACGCCTTCAAACTTTTCTCCCGTTCGCTCTACGTGTGCCAGGCGATGGCCGTCGGTTGCTACCATGGTGATCGACTCCGGCTTTAGCACCATCAGGGCGCCATTCAGCGTGTAGCGCGACTCTTCATTGGCAATGGCGAAGCCGGTCTTCGAAATCATCGAGCGCAGCACCGGGGCGGAAATTTTGATTACTCCCGCAGAGGGAAACACTGGCAGGCCCGGGAAATTCGATTTCGCCATGCCCACCATTTTTGTATTGGACCGCCCGCAGCGAATGCTGACCCAGTGGTTCTCGAGCAAGCGAATGGTGATATCGGCGTCGGGCAGCAGCTTTACGTAGTCATAAAGTTTGCGCGCGGGGATGGTGCACGCGCCTTCCTTTTTGACTTTGGCATTACACGACGTGCGCAGGCTCAGGTCGAGGTCAGTTGCCGTCAGCGATAATTTGTCTCCAGCGGCCTCAAAAAGATAGTTGGAGAGAATGGGGATCGTAGTCTTGCGCTCGACCACGCCCTGGGTGGCGGTGAGTTCGCGAAGAAGCTCAAATTTGCTGACCGTAATTTCCATGGTTGTTGACGTTGTAGCGACGGCAGGGGCGACTTCTACCGGCATATGGGTTCTCCCGACTCTACTTCTGTTCTCTTCTTATATCAAATGCAAAAGCAATAAAACCAGTAGTAACCGTAGGCGGCTCGGAGAAGTGGAAAACTGGTCCAGTCGCCTGCGGTTCAGTGGTTTTGACATCAACCCTTCGTGTGGAGAATCGTTGCCTGCCTTAGCGGAGGCTATCGCAATCCTTGGATCGTGCTCAGGTTTCTGTCTGGTCTCACACAGCTTCCACAAATAGTCCACAACCGGACGGGAGGAAAACCGGCTGGAATCGCGGAAAAGCCGTTGGGGACCGACATTTACACGCCCAATTGCTCGGTCAGCTTATTGAGCAACCTGTTCAAATCCTTGTCGTTCTTGCGAGCCTCTTCGATCTTGTCGACCGAGTGCAAGACGGTCGTGTGGTGCTTGCCGCCGAACTGGCGTCCAATTTCAGGTAGCGATGCTTCGGTGAGATGCTTGGCCAGGTACATTGCGATCTGGCGCGGATAGACGATGGAACGCGAATTATTCTTCGCCTTGATCTCCACCAGGCGCAGGCCGAATTGCTCGGCCACCGCCTTCTGGATCGATTCAATCGTCACCTTGCGCGCCTGCGAGTCGATGAAATTCTTTAGCACCTGCTGGGTGTAGGGAAGCGTGATTTCCGCTCCGATCAGCGACGAATGTGCTACCAGGCGAATCAACGCGCCTTCCAGTTCGCGCACGTTCGACCGGATATTCGAGGCTATGAACAACGCCACATCGGTCGGCAGCGTCACCCGCTCCTGCTCAGCCTTTTTTTGCAGGATGGCGACTTTCGTCTCCAGATCCGGAGGCTGGATATCGGCAATCAGGCCCCACTCGAAGCGGCTGCGCAGGCGGTCTTCGAACTCGGCCAGTTCTTTCGGCGGACGGTCGCTGGCTATGACGATCTGCTTCATCGACTCATGCAGCGCATTGAAGGTGTGGAAGAACTCTTCCTGGGTGCGTTCTTTCTGCGCCAGGAACTGGATGTCGTCGATCAGCAGGACGTCCATAGTGCGGAATTTGTCGCGGAAGCTGATCATCTTGTCGTAGCGCAGCGAATTGATCATCTCGTTGGTGAACTTCTCGCTCGACACGTAGCAGATTGCCGCTTGCGGCGTCCGGCGCTTGATCTCGTGGCCGATCGCCTGCATGAGGTGGGTCTTGCCCATGCCTACGCCGCCATAGAGGAACAGTGGGTTGTAGGCTTTGGAAGGCCGCTCGGCCACGGCCTGGCAGGCGGCGTGCGCGAACTGGTTGCCGCTGCCGATCACGAAGGCGTCGAAGGTATAGCGTGGATTGAGTTGCGCGGCGCTATCCCAATCGAAACGACCTTGCGCGGGATGTAATGCCGGCGCCGCCTGCGACCCCGCGCCGGTATTCAGACCGCCACTCAGACCCGAAGCTGCATTCAAACTCGAGGCTGAGAGCCCGCCGTTATGACGGATGGGCGTGTTCGAAGGATCGTCCTCGGCGGTAACGAATTTTACATCCTCGTATCCGAGGCCGAGATTGTCGAGGGCTTCCTGAATCAGGTCGGCATACTTGTCGCCCACCTGGCGAAACTCGGCGGTGGGAACGCGCACGAACAAAACCTTATTGCTGGCATGGCTGTAACGCGTTGGCTTCAACCAGGTGTCGTAGGAGTGCCGGTTGACTTTCTTTTCCAGGGCGTCGAGGATGCGCGCCCAGGGATTCGGGATGATGGTGGAACTAGAGAGAGACATTTTGTACCAGAATGTTGAAAAGCGCCGGACCAAAGGTCCGGGAAAATAATCTTGAAATATGAGTGCTTCGCTTTTAGTGCAGAGCAGCTTCTGTTTTGCCGTACGGGTTGTCTGTGAAATTCATTGGGAGACGAACGGCATACTAGCACAAAAAAATTGACCCGTCGGTGTCTTTGCAATAAAAACTTTTGGCGCGCGCGCTTATCGAATCGCGATTTTCTCGCGCTGTCAAGTGTCGAGAAGCTAACTGCCGCGCAAAGTGTGCAACCGAGGTCAGAGGTCAGAGGTGAGATTGCAGAGGTTAGAACTCAAAGGCACGTGACGGTTTCACCTCTGACCTCTCACCTCCGACCTCTGCAATCTGACCTACCTCAGTTCGTTTGCCGTTCCCGTCTCGCCGGCGCTGCCGTCTTATAACTTCCGGGATAGACCACCACCGAGCGTCTTCCGCCCTCGCCGTCACTTTCGGTGCGCAAGTCTTTTTCCTCGCGCAGCGCCAGGTGCACGATCCGCCGCTCTCGCGACGACATGGGGCCGAAGCGGTAAGGCTCGCTCGTCCGCCGCACCTGCTCGGCCGCCACCCGCGCCGCCAGTTGCAGTTCGTCGATCCGCATCGCCCGGAAATTCTTGCAATCGAACCAGATCTTCTCGTGTTCGTTGCCCTGCAGGTGCAGGATCTCGGAGGCGAGCAACTCAAACGACCGCAGCAACTCGCCACCGCGTTCGAGCAACAGCGCCGAATCGGGTCCGGCAAACTCTACTAGAATTTCAGGATGCTCCCACTCGCGATTCTGGGCGATCGGCGGATCCACGGTGATTCTGTATTTCAGCTTGAAACCGCCGTTCGAGATAACGGCTTGCAGGAATTCTCCAATCTGTTTCGCGGCAGCAACTTTGTCGGTGATGGGCATAGGTAAGCTCTCAGCTGTCAGCTCTCAGCTATCAGTAAATGCTTAAGAGCGCAAAAGGTTTCACTGACAGCTGATAGCTGGAAGCTGACAGCTATTTCTCTTTCTTCCTTGCTCGCTTCTCCATCATCTCGCGCATTTCTCGGCCGAGCGAGGTGCGATTCATTACCGACTGCTGCACGATTCCGATCAGCTGTCCCGCCGACCAGTACAGGCCCAGGCCCGCCGGCAGATTCCAGCTCATGAGGCCCAGCATGCCGGGCATCATGATGTTCATCATCTTCTGCTGCGCCGGATCGACCCCGGCCTGCGGCGTCATGCGCTGCATGAAAAACATCGTGATGATGATCGCAACCGGCAGTATGTGCCACGGATCGGGCGCCGAAAGGTCGTGAATCCACAGCCAGGGCGCATGCCGCAGATCCATCGCGACGTTGAGCATCCGGTAATAGGCAAAAAGAAACGGCATCTGGATCAGCAGCGGCAGGCATCCGCCCGCCGGATTCACGCCTTCCTTCTTATACAGCGCCGATATTTCTTCGTTCATTTCGGCTTTTTTCGGGTCCCGCAAACTGTACTTTTTGTATTTTTCCTGAATCGATTTGATCTGCGGCGCCACGCGCTGCATCTTCAGCATCGACTTCATCTGCGAGAGCCGGAGCGGCAGCAACGCCAGATTGATGATGAGCGTCTGCAGCAGGATGGCCCAGCCCCAGTTTCGGACGATGTGGCTGTACATCCATTTCAACCACAAAAACAGCGGCCGCGCGATGATTCCGAGCCAGCCGAAATCAACCACCGCACGCAGATCCGGTTCCGCACCGGTGATTCCGGGCACGGCCACCGATTGCAGATCGGCGAGCGCTTTCGGTCCCACATACAGCCGGGCATCAGTCGAACCCTTCAGGCTGCCTACGGCCGCGCCCAGCACGTCCACCTTGTCCATTTGCTTGTTGGTGGGGTCGGAGGAGTTGTGCGGAATTTCAATGGCGTTGCGCAGCGTCACCATAGCCGCGTTCTTCGGATCCTGCGGCATGAACACCGCCGCGAAATACTGGTCCGACAATCCGGCCCACTGGAACGGTCCCGGTACTGTCCCGTTCCCGCTGATCTTCTTGATCGCCAGCCGCTCAACCTTATTGTCGTACTGATACAGGATCTGGCCAGTCGCGTATTGCGGCCCAGTCATATCCGCGCCGAAACCGGCCGGCCACATCGGAAACGCCGTGACTTCGGTCCCCTGCACTTCGACCGCAGTCTGCACCCCGACCACATAGGTGTTGAGATCGAACTTGTAGGTCTTCTGCACCGAGACATCGCCATTGGCATAGTTAAACTTAATCTCTGGAGGTGTTGGCCCGCTGCTGGTCGCCACATACAGCGCCGAGTTGAGCTGGTTCCGCAGCGCTTCGTCATAGGTCCACAAAGTCAGCGGATATCCGTATTTCTCCGCTGCGACGGCATTTACCAGTTCGAGCGGGCCGCCTTTGTCGTCGGTGTACTTCTTCAGCACCCACGATTTAACCCGGCCGCCGCGATTGGTGAACACGATCCGGTAAACGTCATTTTCAATCACCGTCTCGGACTCGCTGGCAGCCTGCAGCGGAACCGTTGCCCTTGCCGCCTTCACGCTCCTCGCCGCTGGGGGTTGCGTGCCGAGTCGCGTGGGAGGTTCGGTGGGAGTCTGTGCGGGGAGTTGCGCCTGGTTTTGCGGCGCCTGGGAAGTCTCCGGTTTGGCCGGAGGCTGCGGACCATATTTTTTCAAAAGCGGTTGGAACAGCATGATGACCAGGAAAGTCAGCGCGAAGACGATCAACAGCCTGCGCTCCATTCCAGGTTCTTGCTGAGGATTGTGAAATTCTGCCAAATCAGTCGCTCGCCTTAGTTGTTGTCATGTTTCTGGTTTTAGTTCGTCGCTGTCGAAACGGCGCTTGCTCCATCTTGGGAGACGCGGCGAGCCGCGTCTCTACGGCAGATGTTGGGACCAACCGCGGCGGCCTTGACCACCGGATCCAGCCCACCTTTAGCCAACGGATGGCACCGCAATACTCGCAACGCCGTCATCATTCCGCCGCGCAGCGCGCCATAGCGCTCTACCGCTTCCATGGCGTATTCCGAGCACGTTGGCAGGTAGCGGCAAGACGGCGGAAATACCGGCGAAATCCACCGCTTGTAAAGTCGCAACAGTTGGAGCGTGAGAGAATTCATTTCTGCACCAGCTTTTTCGCGATCCCAGCCAACGCCAGGCCCACTTCTTCGAGCAGCGCCGAAAATTCCAACCTCAGGACCGATTTCTTCGGATTGATCACGACATCAACCGCGCCCGCGTCCTCGAGCAGCGCACGCCGCAGCCGGACGGCTTCGCGGAGCCGACGCTTGATCCGGTTGCGCTCGACTGCGCCGCCCAGCATGCGTCCCACGGTGAAGCCGACACGCGCGCTTTTCGCCAGAGAATCGGTCTCCGCCTGCCGCAGATAGAACACGGTCATGTGAGAGGAAAAATGCCGCTGCCCCTGCTTGTAGACGCGATCGAAATCGGAGTGCTTCAGCAGCCGCGCCGCGCGCGAAAAGCCACGCGGAAAGCTTCCGCCTGCTTTCGCCGCGGGCTGCTCTACACTCCGCTTCGGAGCGTCGGCGCTCACCAGTTCACAATCCTGCACAATAGTAAAGACGACAAGTAAAGACGACAGTTAGTAATAACGACGGCCTTTGCTGTCCGTTGTGGGGAAAACTATTCGCGGAAACCCGGCTTGACGGATACACGTTTGCGCCCCTTGGCTCGGCGGCGCGACAGCACTGCGGCCCCGCTCTTGGTCTTCATGCGAGTCCGGAACCCGTGCTTCTTCGAGCGCTTGCGCCGGTTGGGTTGAAATGTACGTTTCGGCATCGAAAATCCCTGCTCCTGATTGCATCAGATGGCTTAAGGCAAACCGTAAGTATAAATGACGCGCGGCGGATGCAGCAAACCGGTTTATCGCGTGGTAAGCTGCTTCGTCCGATGCTGATCTTGCCCATCTCGCGGACCTGGATGGTTTCCCGCCCCGCTCGACGTGTATATCTCGTTTGCGCCCTGCTGGCTCTTGCATTGAGTGGGACACTCATGGGAACGCGTGCCGCTCAATCCGTTATTGGATCGCGTACCTTGCCACCAGCAACCGCCATCGTGTTGCGATTGGCTCTGATTCCGGAGGTCATTGGGTCGGCATTGTTATGGGTGGCGATGCTTTACTTTTGGTTCAACTTCGACCAATCGTCCTGGCTGAAACGTGCACTCTGGTTTCCTTTTCTTTTCTTCTTTATTCCCTTCGCCCTAGCCCTCTACTACTTCTTTGTTTATCGAAAATGGGCACGCAGCGACGCGCAAACGTCTAGCGTGATCGCAGCGTCACACGACTAGAATGTTCGTGTGAATCTGGATGACACCATCGTCGCTATTGCTACCCCGCCCGGTCGCGGCGGCATCGGCATCGTCCGCCTGGCCGGCTCTGAAGCACGAGCCATAGCCGAGCCAATGCTCCGGCTAACTCGTGAGCTGGAACCGGGCCGAGCCGTCCACTGCGATCTGATAGAGCCGAGCAGCTTGGATTTGTCTCGACGAGACGCGGCCGAGCCCCGTCACCACACGACCACAACTCCTACCCGCATTGACGAGGTCGTCGCTACTTTCTTTCGGAAGCCGCACTCCTATACCACTGACGACATCGTTGAGATCTCGGCGCACGGATCGCCGGTCGTGCTGCGCCACATCGTTGAACTCGCTCTCGTCCGCGGCGCTCGTCTTGCCGAGCCGGGCGAATTCACGATGCGCGCCTTTCTCAACGGACGCCTCGACCTGACCCAGGCCGAAGCCGTCCGCGACCTGATCGACTCGCAAACCCTATTTCAGGCCCAGGTCGCCGCGCGGCAACTGGAAGGCGCGCTCTCCAATCGCCTCAAACCCATCAAGCAGAAATTAGTTGACCTAATCGCCCTGCTCGAGGCCGGCATCGACTTCGCCGAGGACGATGTTTCCATCGCGCCCGACGCTGTCGTTATTGATCGCATCGAGCAAGTCAGAGCGCCGCTCGTGCAACTTGCCGCCACTTTCACTTACGGCAAAATCATTCATGAAGGACTGACGCTTGCCATCGTGGGTCGTCCCAACGTCGGGAAGTCGAGCCTGTTTAACCGTCTGGTGGAACGCGAGCGCGCCATCGTTACGGCCCAGCCCGGAACCACTCGCGACCTGGTCAGCGAAACTGTGGCCATTGGTGGAATTCCTGTGGAACTGGTGGACACCGCCGGTATCCGCCGCGGCCTCGACGAAGCCGAAAGCATCGGCATCAGGAAATCGATGGAGGCTCTGGCCGACGCCGACTTAGTTCTGGTAGTAATTGACCAGACGCAACTGTTATCCGACGAAGACCGCGAGTTACTAACTCTGGTTAAAGGCCGGCCGGCAATTGTCGTGGAAAACAAGTCCGACCTGCCGAGATGGTGCGGGGACGGGCGCCCCGCCCGTGAAAGCTGGGCGGAGCTTGGCGTGCTTTCGTCGGCAGAGGCCATGTCTTCCTCTTGCACTTTCTCTTGCACTTTGCAACACATCTCCACTTCCGCGCTAACTGGCGAAGGCATTCCCGACCTGCGCGCCGCCATTCTGCGCCACGTCGCCGGAGACTCCAGCATGCAGGCAGAGACTGGCTTTCTCACCAGCGTTCGCCACCAAACATTAGTCAATGGCGCCCTCACTTCGCTCGACGCCGCCAGCAACGCGGTCGCCGTCCGCGTCCCCCACGAGATGCTGCTGCTCGATCTCTACGGAGCGCTACGCCCGCTCGACGAAATCACCGGCGCGACCACTACCGACGACATCCTCAATCTAATATTCGGCACCTTCTGCATTGGAAAATGAGGTGGCGTCCAAGGGGGCCCAAGATATTGTGCTTGGGGATCGCAAAGACCCGAGTGATATGCGACGGTATCTAGACAACGAAATAATTCCAGCTCTTGGCCACAAACCCCTCAGTCAGGTTACAGCTGCCGATGTGCAGACCTTGGTTTTCCGCAAGCGTGACAATGGGAAAGAATCCGCCGCAGCGCAGATCCGAAGTCTGATTAAGCGCATCTTCGATTATGTCGTGGTGTGTGGCGTTTCTCAGGCGAATCCCGCCACGGCACTGCCCACCCGCTTTATCACGAAGGTCAGAACCAGAACGCGTGTGCTGACTCCTGATGAGATCCGCATTTACCTTCACACGATGTATCGATCCAACATTCGACGCCAGTTTAAGCTGGCGTTACATCTCATACTTCTTACGCTTGTGCGCAAGGCCGAGTTGCTGTTGGCACAATGGAAAGATGTGGATTTGGAAGGTGGAGAGTGGAAGATCCCGGCTGAGAATTCCAAGACAGACCAACCGCACACGGTTTCTCTGTCAAGACAAGCAACCAAGCTCTTTCAGGAGTTGAAAGTCTTGGCGGGCGGGTCGGCATGGGTAATGCCGGGGAGAAGCAGCTTGTCAAAGCCTTTCTCACATAACGCAATGAACCAGGCCATGGGGAGCATTACGTTCGAAATTCCGCCGTTTACGATACACGATCTCCGGCGAACCGGTTCTACCCTCCTGCATGAAAAAGGCTTCGCTTCCGACGTTATTGAGAAGGCTCTTAACCACCAGATAAAAGGAGTGCGGGGCATATAGTTGTTGGCCAAAAACCGGCAGGCTCCCCCCGCTTGCACGGTGGTTTTTCCGACAGCTTTACGGTGCCAGGAGCAGTCTCACTACACAAAAAAATCGCTCGGAGGAACCCCATGGTTGCCAGACCTACAAAGGGCGTCGCGTTCCTTCGCCTTCTTATCGTATTGGCTGTGTTCATTTTGGCGTCGCAAACAATGCCGGCCCAGAACTATATCACCGTCGCATACTAATCTGTTGGTCGCAGGACCGGACCGTTATCGACTAACGAGGTCCGCTGTTTCGTAGTATTTACCATTGGCTTCGCTACCCATGACGGCGAAGTCGCACTTCGACGCCTCCAGCGGATCGGTCTTGAAGGTAAAATCGATCGAGGGCACGCGGACCACGGCTTCGATCTGCGCGGTCGCCTTGAAGCCTTCGAACCGATACTGCCGCGTCGCGTCTTCGTACTTGATCGGCTCATCGGTCGCGGTGAAGACCAGTTTGAAATCCAGAAATGCCGGAGTCGTTTCAGCATCCATTGCTGGCCAACGCGGCTGATCAATGATGGGCACGTTGGTCATCTGGAGCGAGGACTTCTTACCATCCGCACTGAAGGTGAGGCCCGTGGAAGGCACAGGCGTGACCCAATATAGGCCCTCGGGCGAGATGGGAGAATGAAAATCGTGGAATTGATTCGCGGGGACCGCCGGTCCCTTAAACACGGTGAGTCAAGTGTGCGCGAAGACGCCTTGGTACGGCTGACGCGCCGCCCAGTACTCGCCGGCCATGTAGCTGCAGTCGGTGGTGGGAGTACCCCAGGCAAGCCGATTGCCCTTGTTATCTGTGCCCATGCCGTGGAAACCGTTGCAACGTGCCAGCTTTCCTTTGAAATGATAGATGTGCGAGAGTTCGACGTTCGGCATGGGAGGGATCTGATTGTGATTACCGTTCTTGTCGAGCCATGGAATCGGGTACGGGCACGGGCCGCCATTCGACGGTTCGTGGTTCTGCGGGATGGGAGGAGCGCAGGCCTGCGGTGCGGATTGTCCATCCAGCAGCGTGCCTGGCAGCGAAGCCGCCACGGCGGAAGTGATCCCGAGTTTCAACCAGCGTCGACGGTCTAATTCCAAGGGGGAAACGAAATCATGAGCCATAGAACCTCGTTTTCAGTGCCTACTTGGCATCATTCTAAGGTGGGCGCAAATCAGTGAAGTTTAGCACTCCCGACGGATGAGGCCTGTGTTCATCTTCGCAATGCCGTTGAGGCCTCCCACACGCCGATTGCGAAGACGATGATCGCTATGATTCGGCGCAAACTATGCGAGGAAAGTTTTTCGGCAAAGTCCGCTCGCCGCTCCAACCACGGTGGCCATCAGAAAAATTAGAAGAAGCCGGCCTCGCGAGTTCATCGCGGCTCTCCTGATGATTGTGGGGATTCGGACTTGTGCCACAGCAATACCGCCGCCACCATCACGAAACTCCTCCATCGCCTCCGCGCCGTTGGGCAGCGTGGGCAACCAGGAGCATATCTGGTTGCGACCCAATGATCGTGCTAAGGCCTTCCCGGAAAATCGGGTGGTCCTCGACGCTTCCCACAACTCCACAAGACCATTTTTTGCTACATTATTTACAGCGCTCTCGGGAAAGGAGGAGACAGATGCGACCTCAAATTGCCGGTACATACGCATTCAAGTGTGCTCTTCTCTTTTTGGCCTCTGCCGTATTCAGTTGGGGATTGCAAGCAAAGCTCTCCCTTTACAAGCCCCGGCAATCTCCATCTACCATCACAGTTGCCAAACTCTTGACAGAGAGGCGTTCGGCCCAAACCATGGCTAGGCTTGAAAAGGCCCTCAACCCGGATACGGCTTGGGAGACGTTGAAGCTGTTTCCGCTATTGGCTTTGGCCCAGGCGATTTTGATTCTTACATTCGGGTTTTACCAAGTTGAAATGAACCTCTGCAGGTCTCGCAGACTGGATTTTCAGGATCCACACCTCACGCAACGTCCCCCTCCAGCCTTCTGTTAATCCCTCCTCGGCTATATATTCACGACAAACCTGGCCTATTCTCAAATATCGAATAGGACCGTTGAGTGATCGCCAGTCCCTTAAAGGAGATGTACCGTCGTTGATTCCAATCCCGAACTTGCGGGATTGAAAGTAAGGTGGCTCCATGCATCGCAAGCGAATCCTTTGGATTGCGGGGCTTCTCTGCCTTTTGTTGGCAGCTCTCTTCTTGATCGTTCGAGGTCTCTACCGTAAAGGTCCCGCCGAGCAGCCGAGGGCGGCTGCAGTCGTCGCGGTCGTGTGTGGCAATCTGGCCAGTTCGCTTACGGTTGCTGGTCAATTTCAGCCCTATCAACAGGTGGATCTTCACGCCAAAGTCTCGGGATATATTCGCTGGATCAAAGTCGATATAGGCGACCGCGTTCGTCAGGGCGAAGTCCTGGCTCTGCTGGAAGTTCCAGAGTTGCAGAACCAAGTGGAGGGCGCTCAGGCCGAGGTCCGCCACAGCCAATCTGATATCACTCGCGCACAAAGCGAGGTCGTCAGCGCCGAGTCGACGTACTCCGCAGTGCACGCTGAGTATACCCGTCTGGAAGAAGCTTCCAAAGAAAGACCAGGGCTGATCGCGGAGCAGGAGTTGGATGACGCACGAGCCAAAGACCAGCAAGCGGCAGCACAGGTCGGTGTCGCCAAGGCCTCGCTCGACGCCATGCGGCAACAGCTGGGCGTTTCTCGCGCGACCCGCAGCCGGCTCGAAACGATGTCCAGATACGAGCAGATCATCGCTCCCTTTACAGGTGTGGTGACGAAGCGCTACGCCGATACCGGCTCGCTGATTCAAGCAGGACAGAACAACAACACGCAGACACTTCCGGTGGTACAAGTGGCCGAGAGCGACCTGCTCCGTCTTCGCATGCCCGTGCCAGAGGGCGACGTTCCCTACATTCAGGTCGGCGGCGATGTGCGGGTGACAGTCAGCGCGACTGGGCACACATTTACAGGCAAGATCATCCGTTTCTCGCGCGCACTCGATACCAACACCCGAACCATGCTGACCGAGGTCGATGTCCCGAACCTTGACCTCAGTCTCGATCCAGGGATGTACGCGGAGACGACGATTCAACTCCAGCAGAAGAATGACGCTCTTATTTTGCCGGCACAGGCCGTGGTGCAGAGCGGCGATCAATCTTACGTGCTGGTGGTGGATGCGACGAACCATGTCGAGAAGCGCAATGTGACTCTGGGAATTCAAACCTCAAACCGCGTGGAGATTACCAGCGGTCTGCAGACTGGGGACAACGTGATCGCCTCTGGACAGGCTGGCTATCAGCCCGGGGAAGTTGTGTCCCCGCATGCGGCGTTCATTCCGACGGCGGCGCAGGAGGTGAGCGAGTAATGTCCTCTTTTGCCATCAAGCATCCGTTCTTCATCCTGATGCTTTGTCTCATGGTGATCGTCGTGGGTGTTACCACAGTCGCGCGAATGCCCGTCGATCTATTTCCGGAAATTAATATCCCGGTTGTCGTGGTCGCGACCTTCTACGCGGGCATGCCGCCGCAGCAGATCGAGGCGGATATCACAGATAGCTACGAGCGCTTCTTCACGTTGGGAAGCGGAATCAATCACATCGAGTCGCGATCGCTGCCCGGTGTGAGCCTGATCAAGATCTACTTTCAGCCGGGCACAGACGCGAACGCCGCAGTCAGCAATATCTCGAATCTCGCCATGGCAAATTTGCGCCGACTTCCGCCGGGAACCCTGCCTCCGGTGGTGCTAAAGTTCGACGCTTCGAATCTTCCCGTGTGTCTGGTCACGCTCGAAGGTCAGGGTCTCGACCAGACGCGGCTTAAAGATCTGGCGCAGTTTGAGGTACGGAATCAAATCGCCAACGTTCCCGGCGCTTCCGTGCCGCAGCCTTACGGAGGCAAATATCGGCAAATTCAGATTTATGTCGATCCGGTCAAACTTGAAGCTCACCAACTCTCGGTGATGGACGTGGTGCGCTCGGTGAATGAATCGAACCTGATTCTGCCCGCCGGCGACGTGCGCATCGGACCGAAGGACTACAACGTCTATGCCAATAGCCAGATTCCGGTGGTTGACGAAATCAATGCCATGCCGGTCAAGACCGACAAACAGGACCATATGGGCGAGTCCGTATTCGTTGGTGATGTTGGGAAAGCGGTGGACTCAGGCCAGCTGCAATACAACATCGTCCGGGTCGACGGTCAGCATTCCGTCTACATTCCGATCTTAAAACAGGGCGGGGGGTCGAACACGATCAGTATTGTGAACGGCATTCGAGAGGCAGTGAAACATCTGCTGGATATTCCGAAGACGCTGAAAACGGCGGTCGTCTTTGATCAATCCGTTTTCGTAAAGATTGCGGTAAAGAACGTGATCAACGAGGGCAGCATTGGCCTGTGCCTCACTGCGCTGATGATACTTCTCTTTCTCGGCAATCTCCGCGCGACGATTTCGGTATTACTCTCTATCCCCATCTCTTGCCTCGCCGCCTTCATTGCGTTGAACCTGGGCGCGAGCACCATCAACACCATGGTGCTTGGCGGCATCGCGCTCGCCCTTTCCCGCTTGATTGATAACTCGGTCGTCGTTCTTGAGAACATCTTTCGTCATATGGAGTTGGGTGAACCGGCGGTTGAAGCCGCCATCAATGGAGGCAAAGAAGTCCAGCTCGCCGTGCTGGCAGCTACGTGCAGTACCAGCATCGTGTTCTTTCCTGTCATTGTGCTGTCTGGTGTCAGCAAATATATCTTTAGCGCTCTGGCCCTCGCGGTCGTGTTGGCGCTCTTTGCTTCTTATGCCGTCGCCATGACTGTGGTGCCACTCTTCTGCGCAAAGTTTATTCGTTTGGAGCCTGAACACAGCAGCGTTCCTTACAGTACCCTAGGCGGCGCAGAGGAGGCGGTACAAGAAGTCGAAGAGGAACAAAGAATAAAGCGCGCGAACATATTTCGACGCATCGTCATCGCTTTCAATCAGCAATTCGAACGGCTGCAGCACGCCTACGAAAAAGCTATCGCCGTTTGTCTGGATCGCCCCGTATTGATCGTATGCAGTTTCGCTGCTTTCGTGGTGCTGAGCTTCGCATTGTTTCCATTCCTTGGCGTAGCGTTCTTCCCGCGCACCGATCCCGGACAATTTGTCGTCAATGTCAAAGTCCCGCCCGGAACTCGTCTTGAGGTAACTGATGAATATGTGGGGAAGATGGAGCAGGATATCCGCGATGTGGTGTCACCGCACGACATGAATATGATTGTGTCGAACATTGGCATTACGCCAGACCTTTCGGCCATCTATACCAGCAACTCCGGAATGCATACCGCCTTCATTCAGGTCAGTCTCAAGGAGGACCATAAGACCAGCAGCTTCGCTTACATGCAACGTCTGCGCGAGAGGTTCGCAAACGACTTTCCAGAAGTGAGCACTTACTTCCAAACGGGTGGATTGGTTGATTCCGTCGTCAACCAGGGGCAACCCGCTCCGATCGACATTCGAATCGGAGGCAGTGACTTGGATGAACCGTTTGCTTTCGCCAAGTCCGTGGCTGCGAGGGTGAAAACGTTGAGTTCGGTCAACGATGTGCTGATTCCGCAGGACCTCGACTATCC
>Ga0074044_10001765_pt1 | contig 19247 bp, 19 predicted proteins | sample BogForMeECP23OM1_FD_94443 | JGI IMG/M metagenome (GOLD analysis project Ga0074044, IMG submission 94443) | Bog forest soil microbial communities from Calvert Island, British Columbia, Canada - Bog Forest MetaG ECP23OM1 | ecosystem: Environmental > Terrestrial > Soil > Wetlands ...
GACGTCTTTTCATCAGCAGCTTCCTCTCTGGATGTGTTTGCCATTGGCCCACCCCTCCTCGCTGTTCAGTTTACGAAGAGACTTTAGCCCCCCTCCGGACTTCAGAACAGTCAGAAATTGCCCCACCCGGAATTCAAACTGAGACACTACCCCCGCTTCTCGTCGCCTGCCAGTCGCTACGCAATGCGCGGGTCCGTCCTATGGACTCCGGGGACGGCCCGCCCAGTCCGCAAGCGACATGAAGCGCTCGGTAAGATCGCTGGGTGAGGCAATATGAGGGTCAATCCCGGATGTCCTTTGACACTCGGGCTCATAGCCGCATCAGGGTCTTGCAAGGCCGAAGCAGCGCCACGACGCTGCGTCGGCTTCCCTGGCATCGTAGCCGACGGCGCGGCGAATCCGCTGTTATCGGCATTTGATCCGCTGTTCCGCGTGCTGCGGCGATTTTGGCCTAAGCCCTGAAGTTGCAGGCATAACGGCCGAAAAACCCCGGCCGGAGCGGCTCCTTTTTGCGGAATCCGCTGTTTTTGCCCCTGTTACCAGCGGATTCGCTCCGCCTCGACCGGCCGGATCACGCGAGCGCGACAAGATGGGCCACGCTCACTCCGGCCCCGTCACGGCCGGGCAATCGTCGCGGCTCCCCCATTCCGCCCACGAGCCGTCGTAGAGCCCCGCCAGCTTGCCTCCCGCCTCCTCGACGGCAAGCGCGAGGATTGCCGCGCTGACGCCCGAGCCGCAGGTGGTGATGATCGGCCTCGAGAGATCGACCTTGTGATCGGCGAAAATGGCCTGGAGGGCATCGCGCGGTTTCAGCCGTCCGTGTTCGACGACCTCGGCGAAGGGCAGGTTCAGGCTGCCGGGCATGTGGCCGCTCTTCAATCCCGGGCGCGGCTCGGGCGCCTCGCCCCGGAACCGGTCGGCCGGACGGGCGTCGACGACCTGCGCCGATCCGGTCGCCAGCGCGGCGCGCACCTGGTCGAGGGAAGCGACGAGCGTTTCGTTCAGCCGGGGCGTGAAGGGGCGGGGCTTCGGATGCGCCTCGCCGTGTTCGAGCGGCCTCCCTTCGGCGATCCATTTCGTCAGGCCGCCTCGGAGGATACGGACATCCTCGACTCCGTAAGCGCGCAGGGTCCACCAGACCCGCGCCGCTCCGTACAGGCCCAAGAAATCGTAGACGACAAAGCGCATGCCGTCGCCGAGCCCCAGCGCGGTCATCTCCTTGGCGAGCACGTCGGGTTTCGGCAACATGTGCGGTAGCGGCGTGCTGAGATCGGCGATCGTGTCGATATCGAAATAGACCGCGCCGGGAATATGCCCGAGCCGGAATTCGACGGCGCCGTAACGGCAGGTATTGGGCAAATGCCAGGAGCCGTCGATCACGCCGAGGTCGGCGGCGCCGAGCTCGGCGGCGAGTTCGTCGGTCGTGCAGTAGTCACGCGAAGCCATTGTGGCCTTCCTCTTAGCCCGAGACGAGCGCGATGCGGACGCGCCGGTTGATCCTGCCCTTCTTCTCGATCTGCGTGACCGAGGCGCGGCCGATTTCGCTGGTGCGCGCGACGTGCGTGCCGCCGCACGGCTGGAGATCCAGGTTCTCGATCGCGACGAGACGGACGCGGCCCGTCCCGGACGGCGGCTTGACCGACATCGTCTTGACCAGCGCCGGGTTCGCATCCAGTTCCTCGTCCGTGATCCAGCGCTGCGTCACGGCCGCGTCGAGCGCGATGAGTTCGTTGAGCTTGCGCTCCACCTCCGCCTTGTCCAGGAGCGCCTCGCAGTCGAAGTCGAGCCGGCCCTCGCCCTCGCCGACCGAGCCGCCGGTGACGGGGTAGGGCAGCACGACCGAGAGGAGGTGCAGCGCGGTGTGCGCTCTCATGCGCTTGTAGCGCCGGCCCCAGTCGATCCGGGCGACGACGCTTGCGCCCGGGGCCGGGAGCGCGGCCCCTTCCGCCGGCACGTGCAGGATCGTCTTCCGATCGGAATCGTAGACCGTATTGACGATCGCGATCGTCTCGCCGCCGTCGAGAATCAGGGACCCTTGGTCGCCGCCCTGACCGCCGCCTTGCGGATAGAACACGGTCCGATCGAGCGCGATGCCGCGCGGCTCGGCGAACGCCACTTTCGCCGGCGCATCGCGAAGGTAGGAATCGGCGCGGAAGAGGGCTTCGGTCATCAGACGAAAACCTGCGGAGCGCGCCCCTGCGCCTCGAGCCAGGCCGGAACGGGCAGGTTCTTCGAGCGCAGGAAGGCGGGGTTGAAAAGCTTGGAGGCGTAGCGGGCGCCGGAATCGGCCAGGATGGTGACGATCGTATGCCCGGGCCCGAGTTCGCGCGCGAGCCGGATCGCGCCGGCGATGTTGACGCCCGTCGAGCCGCCGAGAAGCAGCCCCTCCTCGACCACGAGATCGAAGATGATCGGCAGCGCCTCCTCGTCAGAAATCTGGAAAGCGAAGTCGACGGGGGCGCCCTCGAGATTGGCGGTCACCCGGCCTTGGCCGATGCCCTCGGTGATGGAGGAGCCGGAACTCTTGAGTTCGCCTGTCGTGTAATAGGAATAGAGCGCCGCCCCCGGCGGATCGGCGAGCGCGATTTTGACGCGCGGATCGCGTTCCTTCAGCGCCATGCCGACGCCCGCCAGCGTGCCGCCGGTGCCGACGGCGCTGACGAAGCCGTCGATGCGGCCGTCGAGATCGTCGAAAATCTCCGGTCCGGTCGTCTCGTAATGCCCGTCGCGGTTCGCGACGTTGTCGAATTGATTGGCCCAGACCGCGCCGTCCGGTTCGGACTGCGCCAGCCTCTCGGCGAGACGGCCCGAGTAGCGGACGTAATTGTTGGGGTTGGAATAGGGAACCGCCGGAACCTCGATCAATTCGGCGCCCGCAAGCCGCAGCATGTCCTTCTTTTCCTGGGTCTGGGTGTCGGGGATCACGATGATGGCCCGGTAGCCCAGCGCGCCCGCCACCATCGCGATGCCGATGCCGGTGTTGCCGGCCGTGCCCTCCACCACGACGCCGCCCGGATGAAGAACGCCGCGCTCGGCCGCATCGCGGACGATCGCGAGCGCCGCGCGATCCTTGACGGAGCCGCCGGGATTCATGAACTCGGCCTTGCCGAGAATCGTGCAGCCGGTCGCTTCCGAGGCGGCCCGAAGCCTGATCAGAGGCGTACGGCCGATCGCGCCGACGACATCGCGGTTGAACTTCATCGAACTTCCCCGGAATTACGGTTCAAGGTAGGCAACCGCGCGCCTTGCCACAAGCCTCGCCTCTTGCGGCAGGGCGAATGCACGAAAGGAGCGCGTTTTGTTCTTCGTCGCGTCGAAAATCTACTGGATGTTCGCCTCGCCGGTCACCCTGTTGTTGATCGTCGCCCTGGCGGCGGTCCTCATTTCCGCCGTGCGCCCTTCGCCCGCGGTTCGCGCGGTCGCGCTCGGGGCGATCCTCCTGCCAGGGGCGGCGGCGACGACGCCGATCGGCCTCCTGCTGGTCGCGCCGCTCGAGGATCGCTTTCCCCAGCCCCCGGCGGACATGCCGCCTCCGGACGGGATCATCATACTCGGCGGCGCTCTCAGGGGCGCGGAGAGCGCGGCGCGCGGCCAGGCCGTCTTCAGCGAAGGGGAGCGCGTCGTGGAGGCGGCGATCCTGGCCAGACGATATCCGAACGCGCGGGTGATATTTACCGGCGCAAGCGGCTCGTTGTTGGCCCCGACCTCGAACGAGGCCCAAGAGGCGCGAAAGCTCCTCGTCGAGCTCGGTGTCGATCCGGCGCGCATCACGCCGGAGGCGGCTTCGCGCAACACCGACGAAAACGCACGCTTCACCGCAAAGCTGGTTCACCCCGAGCCGAATCAGCGCTGGTTGCTCGTCACCTCGGCGTGGCATATGCCCCGGTCGATGGGCCTGTTCGAGAAGGCGGGGTTCAACGTCACGGCCTTCCCGGTCGCCTTTCGCACGCTGGGCGACGGACGCGATCCGCAATGGGAGACGGATCCGGCGCGCAACCTCGAGACTTTCGAGATCGCCGCGCATGAATGGATCGGCCTCATCGCCTACTGGGCGACCGGCCGGATCGATCGTCTGTTTCCGGGACCGCGGCGCGACGCGTCGGTCGAGACGAGCGCCGAAGCTCCGTGGTCGCCCGCCTATTCCGCCGAGGGCGACCCCAGACGATAGACGCCGCGAAAGTCTGCCGGATCGACAACCTTGCCCTTGCGGTAGATGACGAGCTTGCCTTCCAGAGCGAGCTTGACGGCCGCACGCCGGACATCGCCCAAATGCGAACGCCAGCCGAGTTCGTCCTCGCGGCGCGCCTCGGCGAACGCCTTGGCCGCGTCGGTCGGGCTGATGGTGCTCCCTTGCGGCGCCCGGGCGCAAAGGCTCGTGATGACCGCCTCGACGGCAGGGTTCGATTCCGGCATGCGCTTGTCTCCTCGACGCATTCGGCATCGTCAAGTCGGCGTCACGGGCACAGGTTTTTCGTGGCCATGCTCGCTGCAATGTCGATCGGCAGGCACTTCGTTTCGACGATTTCAAGCGTCCTGTTGGTGACGGCGAACCGGTCGTCCAAAAGCACATGCGCCTCGAGGCAGGTTCGTGTTTTCTTGTCGGCGAGACCTGCGATGAGGCCTTTGTAATAGAACTTGATCGCGATCAGGCGGGCGCCATACGCGATGCTTTGCAGGGCGTTTCGATCCGAGCATTGGTTCGGCAGATCGACGCTGATGACGGCCAGCGCAGGGCTTCCGGAATAAAAAGCGATCAGGGCCACCAACGTGAACGCGCGCATCGAGGTGCTCCTGTTCTGGTTATCGGTCTCGCGCGGCATGCCCGCGCGCGCTCTGCTATAGCCTGTTGAGTTAATCTCGTACTGGAATTCAAGGACATATCGGCCGCCAGGATTGCGCCCGAAACAACTTCGCCGCGCGCCGCCTTCCCTTACGCATTAAGGACGGCTTGCTTTCGGCAGTTCGATGACTAGAGTGTAGGCAACATGAGCAATGCCCAAAAACTAGGCAACTGTCCGGTCGAGATCGGTCCCGTCCGGCTCGACGGCGGGGCTATGCTCGCGCCGATGTCGGGCGTCAGCGATCTGGCGATGCGGCGGATCGCGCGGCGATTCGGCGCGGAGCTGGTCTTCTCGGAAATGGTGGCGGCCGAAACCTATCTCGAAGGCGACGCGGAGGCGACGATGCGCGCCGAGGGGGAGGGGGGTTCGCCCCACGCCGTCCAGCTCGTCGGACGCGAGGCCGGCGCGTTTGCCGAGACCGCGCGCAGGGTCGAGGCGGCGGGCGCGGCGATCATCAATATGGGCTGCCCGGCGCGCCGGATTTCCGGCGCGCTCGCCGGCGCGGCGCTCATGCGCGATCTTGACGGCGCCGAGCGGATCCTGGCCGCTGTCGTCGAGGCGGTTTCCGTTCCGGTGACGGTCAAGATGCGCCTCGGCTGGGACGAGACGTCGCTGAACGCGCCCGAACTCGCCCGGCGGGCGGAGCGGGCGGGGGTGCGGATGGCGACTGTTCATGGGCGAACCCGGGCGCAATTCTACGCCGGGCGGGCCGACTGGCGGGCGGCGCGCGCTGTCGTCGAAGCGGTCGCCATGCCGGTCGTCGTCAACGGCGACTGCGCCGGCCTTGAGGACGCGCGCGCGATGCTAACCCAATCGGGCGCATGGGCCGTCATGATCGGGCGCGCCGCGCTCGGGGCGCCGTGGCTCGTCGGCGCGGTGTCCCGCGCGCTGACGGACGGCGGTCCGCTTCGGCTTCCCTCGCGCGAGGAAAGGCGCAAGGCGGCGCTCGAACACCTCGACTGGCTGACCGGCAAGCTCGGACCCCGCGCCGGCCTGCGGCACGCGCGGAAGCATCTTTCGGCTTACGCCGAGGCGGCCGCCGCGCCCGCATGGCTCCGGCGCGACCTCGTGACGACCGACCAGCCCGGCCGCGCGCGCGTCCTGCTCGACCGCGCCTTCGACGAAGCCTCGCTGGAGGCGGCCGCGTGACCGCCCCCTTCAATAAAGAGCGGGCGGACCCGGCCAAGGTTCTCAATGCGCTCGCTCAGCCGCTGATCGCGGTCGAGGGCCAGGGCATGGTGATCGACGCCAATGTCGCGGCCGAGACCTTCTTCGCCATGGGCCGGGGCGCTCTCCTCCGTTCGCGACTGACCGACCTGCTGCCGTTCGGTTCGCCGGTCCTCGCGCTCGTCGCCGACGCCACGAGCAATCACGCGACCGTTGCCGGGTATAAGATCGACATCTCTACCCCGAGGACGGGCAATCGCGGCCCTGTCGACGTCTTCATTGCTCCCTTGCCGCAGCCGAGCGATGCGGTCGCGATAATGCTGCAAGAACGTGCAATTGCCGAAAAAATAGACAGACAGCTGACCCACCGGAGCGCCGCCCGCTCGATTACTGCACTCGGTCTCATGCTTGCCCATGAGATCAAGAACCCGCTCTCCGGCATCCGCGGGGCCGCGCAATTGCTGGAGGCGAACGCCGGCGACGAGGATCGCGCGCTCACGCGCCTGATCTGCGAGGAGACGGACCGGATCGTCAAACTCGTGGACCGGATGCAGTCTTTCGCGGATTCGACGCCGCCTCAGTGGGAAAGTCTCAACATTCATGCCGTGCTGGATCATGTGAAGCGGCTCGCCCAGGCCGGCTTTGCGCGGCACGTGCGCTTCGTGGAGATTTACGATCCCTCGCTCCCACACGTGCTCGGCTCGCGCGACCAGCTGATTCAGGTGTTCTTGAATCTTGTTAAGAACGCGGCCGAAGCCATTGGCGAAGATAGCATTGATGGGGAAATCACTTTGACCACCGCCTATCGTCCAGGGGTGCGGTTGAGAACCGCGCCGAGCGCCGAGCCGGTCTCCCTGCCGCTCGAGATCTGCGTGCGCGACAACGGTGCGGGCATCGCGCCCGAGATTGCTGGAAACCTGTTCGACCCGTTCGTCACGACCAAAGGCAAAGGGTCTGGTCTGGGTCTTGCACTGGTCGCAAAGCTGGTCGGCGACCACGGCGGCACGATCGAATGCGAATCGCTTCCGCGCAGGACAATGTTTCGCGTCCTTATGCCGCTGCAGTCGCCGCGCGCCTCCGCGCCCAAGTGAGCGGTTCGGGGCGCGTGCGGCCGTAGGAGCAAGCCTGATGCCTTCAGGGCAAATTCTGGTTGCGGACGACGACGCGGGGATCCGCACGGTCTTGAATCAGGCGCTGACCCGCGCCGGCTACGAAGTGCGCGCGACAGGAACGGTCGCAGGCCTCTGGCGATGGGTGGCGGCGGGCGAGGGCGACCTGGTGATCACGGACGTCGTGATGCCCGACGACAACGCCTTTGATCTGCTGCCGCGCATCAAGCGGATGCGCCCGGATCTGCCGATCATCGTCATGAGCGCGCAAAACACGTTCATGACCGCGATCAAGGCGTCCGAGCGCGGCGCCTATGAATATCTGCCCAAACCCTTCGATCTGCGCGAACTGGTCGCCATTGTCGGCCGGGCGCTCGCGGAGCCCAAGCGCCGCCGCGAGGAGTCGGACGACCATGGAGCGGCCGAGGTCATGCCGATCGTCGGCCGCTCGCCGGCCATGCAGGACATCTTCCGGGTGCTGGCGCGGCTGATGCAGACGGACCTCACCGTCATGATTTCCGGCGAATCCGGCACCGGCAAGGAGCTCGTGGCGCGCGCGCTGCACGATTACGGCAAGCGCAAGGGCGGTCCGTTCGTCGCGATCAACATGGCCGCCATTCCGCGCGACCTGATCGAAAGCGAACTGTTCGGCCACGAAAAGGGGGCGTTCACCGGGGCCTCGGCGCGTTCGGTCGGGCGGTTCGAACAGGCCGAGGGCGGCACGCTGTTTCTCGATGAGATCGGCGACATGCCGATGGAGGCCCAGACCCGGCTTCTGCGGGTCCTGCAGCAGGGCGAATACACGACCGTCGGCGGCCGGACTCCGATCAAGACCAACGTCCGCATTGTCGCCGCGACGAACAAGGACTTGCGTTTCGCCATCCAGCAGGGCGCGTTCCGCGAGGACTTGTTCTTCCGGCTCAACGTCGTTCCGCTCCGTCTTCCGCCGTTGCGGGAGCGCCCCGAGGACATCCCCGATCTCGTGCGCTCGTTCTTTCAGCGCGGCGCCGCCGAAGGCCTGCCGATGAAGGCGATCGAGCCTGCGGCAATGGAGCGTATGCGACGTTACTCGTGGCCCGGAAACGTCCGCGAACTGGAAAACCTGACCCGCCGCCTGGCTGCGCTCTATCCTCAAGAGGTCATCGGCGAGGCGCTGATCGACGCCGAATTGAACGTCGGGGGCGCGCCGTCGCCTGGGCCCGGGGCGCCGCCCGAGGACGGCAGGCAGCGCGCCCAGCCGACGGCCGCCCAGGGGACAGGCGACGGATTTGACGGAGCGGTCGAGCGCGCGGTCGGCGATCTCTTCCGTTCGTTCGGCGGCGCGAGCCCGCCGGTCGGTCTCTACCATCGGGTCCTGCGCGATCTCGAAGCGCCGCTCATCGCCGCGACCCTGGCCCTCACCCGGGGCAACCAGATCAAGGCGGCCGAGATCCTCGGCCTCAATCGCAACACCTTGCGGAAGAAAATCCGCGATCTCAATCTGCGGCACATGCCGAGCTTCCGCTGACAGCGCCGCCAAATAGTCGCAATTGAGCAACATTGTTGCATGATTGCCACGGGGATGGCACGCCGCGATTCGGCGCGGCTGGCGGGTTCGGGAAGTTGACAGGGACGACGGCGAACGGGGCGACGCCATTCGACGACAGCGGGCCCACGGCGCGCTTCGGTCCGATCGCTGTTGGAGCGGCCTTCGTTCTCGCGTTGGCGACGTTTCTCGTCTTCGCGGGGTTCACTCCAATCCTGCCGACGGCCACAGTCGTCTCTGCCCTGCTGATCGGCGACGGCCTGGTTGTCATCACTCTGATCGTTCTCATCGGCATCGAACTCGCCCGGCTGAGGTCGGCGAGGAAGGCGGCGCGCGCCGGCGCTCGTCTGCACAGCCGTTTCGTCGCGCTGTTCTCCCTGGTCGCCGCGATCCCGGCGATCGTCACCGCGGTCGTCGCCACCGTCTCGGTCGAGTGGGCGATCAACCCTCGCTTCATGAGCGACGTCGCCGCCTTCATCAATGAGGCCAATCAGGCGACCCAGCTCTATCGAGAATCCCAGTGCCGGGCGCTGCTGCGCGACGTGGACCTGACGGCGGGAGACATCGCGCGCAGCGCCATGCTGCTTCGCTCCGAGCCCGAGCAGTTCAAGGAGTACTTCAGCTCGCGATCGAAAACGCTTGGTTTCGCCGCTGCGGCGCTGATGAAGGGAGACGGGACGACGGTCGAGATCGCGGCCGGTTCGAATGACAAGTTGATCGCCAAGCCCGACCCGTCCGACTTCCAGGACGCCGTCAGCGGAGAGGCTCTCTGCGGCTTTCTCGGGGTCGGCAATATTTTCGTCGGCATTCGGCTGATCCCCGGGGCGGACGGGCAATTCCTCTACGCGGCGCGGGGGATCGACCCGCTGGCGGCGAAGGTCGCGGAAGACGCCGCGAGCGTGTCCCACATGTGGGAACGCTTCGAGGCCCACAGGCACAGCCTCGAACTCGGCTTCGCCACCGTGTTCGTGCTGCTCGCCCTGACGATGCTGTTTTCGGCGATCTGGCTGGGCCTCGCCTTTGCGAACCGCCTCGTCGGTCCGATCCGCCGGCTGATCCGCGCGACGGACGAGGTGGCCTCCGGCAATCTCCATGTCCAGGTGGCCACGCGCTCTTCCGACGGGGATCTCGGCCATCTCGGTCAGACCTTCAACAAGATGACGTCCGAACTTTTGCGTCAGCAGACCGGCCTCATCGAGGCCAACGCGCTCAACGACGAGCGGCGCGCCTTCATCGAGGCGGTCCTCTCGGGCGTGCCGGCCGGCGTTCTCGGGGTCGACAACGAGGGCGCGATCACCATCTCGAACGCCGCAGCCGAACGGCTCGTCGGCGGGGAACGCGGCCTCATCGGCCTGCCGCTGGCGTCTGTCCACCATACGATCGCGCTCATATGGGAACAGGCGCGTTCGCTTCGGATGCGCCTACATCAGGGGCAGGCGACCATTCTGCGCGCCGGCCGCGAGCGCATCCTCAACGTCAGGGTCACCGGCAATCCAGGACGCGACCGCGCCAGCGTCATTACGCTCGACGACATCAGCGATCTCGTCACCGCGCAACGCACCGCGGCCTGGGCCGACGTCGCCCGGCGGATCGCCCACGAGATCAAGAATCCGCTGACCCCGATCCAGCTCTCGGCGGAACGGCTCAAGCGGCGCTACGGCCGGCACATCGCCGAGGGCAAGGACGTCTTCGACCAGTGCACCGACACGATCATCCGGCAGGTCGACGACATCAAGCGCATGGTCGACGAGTTCTCATCGTTCGCGCGGATGCCCAAGGCGCGCCCGGGGCGCGACGACCTGACCGACTGCGTCCGCCAGGCGCTCTTCCTCATGCGGGTCGGGCGTCCGGAGATCGATTTCGAAGAGCGGCTGCCTCAGGAAGCCGTCTTCGCCGATTTTGACCGCCGCCTGATCTCGCAAGCGCTCACGAACGTGCTGAAAAACGCCTCTGAAGGCATTGATGCGCTTGGAGAGCTTCACGAAAAGGGGAGGGTGCTGGTGACGCTGGAGGCCGATGTCGCCGGCTTTATCGAGATCGCCGTCAGCGACAACGGCAAGGGCTTCCCGACCGAAGACCGGCGCCGCCTGACCGAGCCTTACGTCACGACGCGGGCGGAGGGCACGGGGCTCGGACTGCCGATCGTGGTCAAAATCTTTGAGGACCATGGGGGCGGAGTCGATCTGCTCGACGGCTTCGTGCGCGCTGACGGCGGACGGGGCGCGATGGTGCTGATGAAACTGCCGGCGCCGGGGACCGAGCGAGGCGGCGCCGAGACCAACGAGAAAATCGGATCGTCATGATGGCTGCTGACATTCTCATTGTCGACGATGAAGAAGACATCCGCGAACTCGTCGCCGGCATTCTGGAGGACGAAGGCCACGGCGCGCGCATGGCGCGCAATTCGGACGAGGCGCTGACCGCGATCGAAGCTCGCCGGCCGCAACTCATCCTGCTCGACATCTGGCTTCAGGGCTCGAAGCTGGACGGTCTGCAACTGCTCGAGGCGATCAAGAACCAGAACCCGACCGTGCCGGTCGTGATGATTTCGGGACACGGCAACGTCGAGACGGCGGTGACGGCGATCAAGCTCGGCGCCTACGACTTCATCGAAAAGCCGTTCAAGGCGGACCGTCTGATCCTCATCGCGGAGCGCGCGCTCGAAACGTCGCGCCTGAAGCGCGAGGTCAACGACCTGAAGACCCGCGGCGGCGCGATCACCAAGTTGATCGGCTCGTCGGCGGCGGTCGTGAATCTGAAGCGGATCATCGAAAAGCTCGGACCCGCCAACTCGCGCGTGCTCATTTCCGGCGGCGCCGGCTCGGGCAAGGAGCTCGCCGCCAGGCTCATTCATGGTCACTCGATCCGGGCGCAGGGCCCGTTCGTCGTCATCAACGCGCCGGCGATGTCGCCGGAGGGGATGGAAGCCGAGCTGTTCGGCGTCGAGGCGGCGGCGAATCGGCCGCGCCGGATCGGCGCTCTCGAAGAGGCTCACGGCGGCACCCTCTATCTCGACGAGGTGGCCGACATGCCGCGCGAGACGCAGGCGAAAATCCTGCGCGTCCTGGTCGATCAGAACTTCCAGCGGGTCGACGGCTCCTCGCGCGTTCACGTCGACGTTCGCATCATTTCCTCGACCAGCCGGGATCTCGCCGAGGCGATCACCGAGGGGCGGTTCCGCGAGGACCTGTTTCATCGCCTGTCGGTGGTGCCGATTCGGGTGCCTTCGCTCGCGGAGCGGCGCGAGGACATTCCTGAGCTCGTGCGGTATTTCCTCGAGCTGACGGCGGCGAGCATGGGCGTCGCGCCGCGCCGCGTCGGCGCCGACGCGATGGCGGTTCTGCAGTCGCACGACTGGCCGGGCAACATCCGGCAGCTGCGCAACAATGTCGAACGGCTGATGATCCTTGCGCTCGGCGACCCGAACGCGGAAATCTCGGCCTCGATGCTGCCGGCGGAGGTCGGCGCCCTGGTTCCGACGGTGCCCAGCGGCATCGGCGGCGAGAAACTGTTGAGCCTGCCGCTGCGCGAGGCGCGCGAAGCGTTTGAGCGCGATTATCTCATCGCGCAGATCAGCCGGTTCGGCGGCAACATTTCGCGCACGGCCGAGTTCATCGGGATGGAGCGATCGGCGCTGCATCGCAAGCTCAAGTCGCTCGGCGTGGAGTGATCGGCGCGGCGCGAGCGCGGGCGGGTTAAGGTTTCTCGAATTCGGGGGAGGGGCGTCGTGTCGCGCATCGCATATGTCAACGGCCGCTACGTTCCGTTCGCCAGGGCCGCGGTGTCGATCGACGATCGCGCCTTCACCTTCGGCGATGGCGTCTACGAAGTGTGCGAGGTCAGCGGCGGCGCGCTGATCGAGGAGGGGGGCCATCTCGCCCGCCTCGGACGTTCGCTCTCCGCGCTCAGCATCGCCTGGCCGATCGGAGAAAAAGCGCTGCGGCTCGTCATGCGCGAGATCGTACGGCTGAACCGCGTGCGCGACGGCCTCCTTTATCTGCAGATCAGCCGCGGCGCGGCCCGGCGCGACCACGGCTTTCCGCCGGAAGGAACGAAACCGGGCCTCGTCGTCGTCGCCCGCCCGCTCGACCCGGAGGTCGGCGCGGCGAGAGCCGCGGCCGGGGTCGCGGTAATCACGCTGCCGGAGCAGCGGTGGGCGCGCCCTGACATCAAGACGCTGCAGTTGCTGCCGAACGTGCTGGCGAAGCAGGCGGCGCGCGAATCAGGCGCGTTCGAGGCCTGGTTTGTCGACCGCGCCGGATTCGTGACGGAAGGGGCTTCCACAAACGCCTGGATCGTGACCTCGGACGGCGCGCTCGTCACCCGGCATTTGGATCAGGCGATCCTGCGCGGCGTGACCCGGGCGGCCCTGATCGATGTCGCCGCCAGGCTTGGGCTTGGCCTCGCAGAGCGGCCGTTCACGCCGGACGAGGCGCACAGCGCGCGGGAGGCGTTCGTTTCCAGCGCCACCACGATCGCCATGCCCGTCGTCTCGATCGACGGCAAGGCGATCGGCGATGGACGACCGGGAGCGATAGTTCAGGCACTTCGGCAGGCGTTCCGGACGTATTCCGAAAAGTCGATAATGCCGCTTTAGCATCATCGTTATTTCGGTTTATCGTGTGCCCGATGGCGAACAATATGGTATAAGCCATTGGCTGGCGTGTCACCAAAGGCGCGCATGAGGTTTCAATAAGACGGCCGGCAACGGTCCAAACATACGGAAAAAAACTCATGGCAACCGAGAAGGCGCAAAACCTCCAGGACACGTTTCTGAACCATGTACGCAAGTCGAAAACTTCGGTCACCATCTTTCTTGTGAACGGCGTCAAGTTGCAGGGGTTCGTCACTTGGTTCGACAACTTCTGCGTATTGCTGAGGCGCGACGGCCACTCGCAACTCGTCTATAAGCACGCGATCTCGACCATAATGCCGGCGACCCCGATCACCATGTTCGAGGCGGTGGAGGAGGCGTCCGACGCCCACTGACGAGGCCGCCGCGGATCGCCGCGGCGCGATCGACAACCGCGAGCGGGCTGTCGCGTCGGGGACGCCCACCCGAGTCGTCTGCCCTTACCTCACCCGGGGCCAGCCGGGCGAGCGCGACGCGTTGCGCAGTCCGGAGGCGCGGCGCGAGGAGGCGGTCGGCCTTGCGCGCGCGATCGACCTCGACGTCGTGGGGTCCGAGACTGTATCGCTCAGCGCCATCCGGCCTGCGACCTACCTCGGCAAGGGGAAGGTCGAGGCGATCGGAGCCGAAGTGAAGGCCGAATCGATCGACCTCGTCGTGATGGACTGCGCCCTGTCGCCGGTCCAGCAGCGCAACCTCGAAAGGGCGTTCGGCTGCAAGGTAATCGACCGGACGGGGCTCATTCTCGAGATTTTCGGCCGCCGGGCCCACACCGCCGAAGGCGCGCTGCAGGTCGAGCTCGCGCATCTCGCCTATCAGCGGTCCCGACTCGTCCGGTCATGGACCCACCTCGAGCGCCAGCGCGGCGGCTTCGGCTTCCTCGGCGGCCCCGGCGAAACCCAGATCGAGACCGACCGCCGCCTGATTCAGGAGCGCATGGTCCGCATCGAGCGCGAGCTGGAAGGGGTGAAGCGCACCCGGGCGTTGCACCGAGCGAGCCGCAGCGACGTGCCTTATCCGATCGTCGCGCTGGTCGGATACACCAACGCCGGCAAGTCGACCCTGTTCAACCGGCTGACCCGCGCCGACGTGATGGCGGCGGACATGCTGTTCGCCACCCTCGATCCGACCATGCGGCTCATCAGGCTGCCGCATGGCGGATCGGCGATCCTGTCGGACACCGTCGGCTTCATCTCCGATCTGCCGACCATGCTGATCTCCGCCTTCCGCGCGACCCTGGAAGAGGTTCGCGCGGCCGACGTGATCTTGCACGTGCGCGACATCTCGCACGCCGACAGCGAGGCGCAGAGCGAGGACGTGCAGGCGATCCTCGGCGAACTCGACATCGCCGATCGCGCCGACCGCATCATCGAGGTGTGGAACAAGCTTGACCGGCTCGGCGCGGAGGAGCGGGCCGCGCTGCCGCAGGAGCAGGACATGCGGGAGGCCGCGCCGCTCGCGGTCTCCGCGCGCACAGGGGAGGGGATCGATCGTCTCCTAGGGGCGATCGAGGACAGGCTCGCGCGCGGCAGGGCGCTCCTCGAGCTGACGCTCGACGCCGCCGACGGGCAGGGATTGCATTGGCTCTACACGCACGCGGAGGTGATGAGCCGCAGCGATCGGGACGACGGCCTCCACCTCACCGTCCGCGTCGCTCCCGACCAGGTCGAGCGCGTCAAAAGGCGGTTCGCGGCCTCCTCGCATTAGGGCAGCGTCAGAGTCCCTGAGGCGGCCGGAATCAAACGCTCGGCGCCGGCAAACCGGACTTGATCGAGAGACCGTATTCGATCGAGGTTCGTGTTTCGGCTAAATCGCGTTCCGCCACCGCCAATTTGGGAGGGGTTCCGTCCGGCGAGCGCTCGGGGCGCTCGCCGAGAGGGCTCACTCAGATCTCGCGCCCCATCAGCGCGTCGACGGAATAGCGACCGCCGCCGCGCACCACGAAGAACAGGGCGACGACGCCCCAGAACAGCGGATATTCGAATCCGCCCTCGGTCCAGAAGAACCCGATCGAGAGATGGACCCAAAGCACCGCGACCGCCATCAGGCCGAACACCAGGGCCGCGACGGCTCGGGTGGCGAAACCCGCCGCGAGCATCAGCCCGCCGAAGAACTCGATCAAGCCGGCGACGAGAGCGAGCGAAGGGGGCAGTCCGAGCTTCGCGGAAAAGAACTGACCGGTCGCCTCGACGCCGTAGCCGCCGAACCAGCCGAACAGCTTTTGCGCGCCGTGCGGCACCAAGAGAAGGCCGGTGACGACACGCACCATGGGTTCGGCGAGCGGAGAAAGCGCGTCGGCGATTGAGCCGAGCGCGGGCACGAGGGGTTTGGCGGGAGAAGCAGCGACGAAAGACATTGAAATCACCCTGACATTGGAGAGCGCGGGGAGCAGCCCCGTTCGAGAGGGGATTTAGCTTGTCTCCGATTCACGAACAATCTATCCATGATGAACAACACTGTTCGCTTTATGGCAACAGCATGGACCGATTCGCTGCCCTCGAAGCCTTTGTGCGCGTCGCCGAAGCCCAGTCATTCTCGGAGGCCGCGCGGCGGCTGCGCGTGACGAAATCCGTCGTCAGCCGCTACGTTGGGGCGCTGGAGGCCGAACTCGGCGTCCGCCTTCTTCACCGGACGACCCGTTCGCTGAGCCTGACCGAAGCGGGTCGCGGCTATTTCGAACGCGCCGCGCGCATCCTGAGCGATGTCGAGGATGCGGATCGCGCCGTGAGTCAGCTCCGCGCGGCGCCGCGCGGACGCCTGCGCGTCAGCGCCCCGATGAGCTTCGGCTTCCTGCACTTGGCGCCCGCGCTGATCGACTTTCTCGCCCGCTTCCCCGAAGTCACCGTGGATGTCGCAATGAACGACCGGTTCGTCGATCTCGTCGATGAAGGATTCGATGTCGCCGTGCGGATCGGGGCGATGGAGGACTCTAGCCTCGTCGCCCGCAAGCTTGCGCCGGCGCGCCTCGCAATTTGTGCAAGTCCGGCCTATCTCGCCGCTCGCGGCGCGCCGCAGACGCCGGAAGACCTGAAGGCGCACGAATGCCTCACGAACAGCAATCTCGCGCTTTCGCGCGAGTGGCGGTTCATGGCGCCTGATGGCTCGCTCTGGCCGGTCGCGGTGAACGGACGCCTCAGCGCCAACAACGGCGACGCGCTTCGTGTGTGCGCGCTGGGGGGATTGGGCCTCGCCAATATTCCGACATTCATTGTCGGCGCGGATCTGCAATCGGGGGCGCTGGTGACTGTCCTCGACAAGTTCATTTCGCAGGACATGACCATCAGCGCCGTTTACCCGCACTCCCGACATCTCTCGCCGACAGTGCGGGCATTCGTCGATTTCCTCGTCGATCGCTTCGGCCCGCGGCCGTACTGGGATCTCGTCCAGGTGGCTTCGCAGGCTCTTTGAGGCATGAGGGCGCTAGGCCCAGGCGGCAGTTAATTAACTGGGCAAGCGTCTCGACTGAAGCCGCCGCCGTCAGTCATCGTCCTTCAGCCTGAAGCCGACCGCCCGAACGGAGACGATGTATTGCCGCTCCCCGGTCGGATCGAGCTTGCGACGCAGATTGCCGATCTGCACGTCGACCACGTTGCTCCGGACGTCGAACTTGGAATTCCAGACGTCTTCGAGCAGCTTCGCCCGTGACAGGGCCTGACCGGGACGGCGCATCATATATTCGAGCAGCTTGAATTCCGTCGGGAGCAGTTCGACCGATCTGCCGGCGCAACGCACCTTTCGCTCGACCAGATTCATTTCCAGGTCGCCGAATTGCAGCCTGGCGCGCGGGTCGCCGGTGCGGCGCAGCACCGCCTCGACCCGCGCGGCCAGTTCACGCACATCGAACGGCTTGACGATATAGTCGTCGGCGCCGGCCTTCAATCCGTTGATCCGCTCGTCGACCGAAGTCGGCGGACCGACCACGAGAACCGGCGTGAAGTTTCCCTCCTGGCGCAGGGTCTCGACGATCGAGAGGCCATCCTCTCCGTTCAGCGCACGGTCGACGACCAGCACGGACGGCCAGCCGGAGCGCGCCGCGCGCAGGGCGTCGCGCGTCGTTTGCGAAAGCCAGACCGGATGGCCGCCGGCCTGGAGATGGAAGCGAATCTCCTCCGCAACGTCGAGATCATTCCCGACCAGGAGGACGGCGGCGTCGGCCTGCCGTTTCATTTGCCCGACTTTCGAAACGCTTCGGGCCGCGGCGAACGAAATGCTCATGGCGTGTAGGCTCGCTCCCTCGTCGGGCGCCTCCTCGACGGCCCGCCGGCCGCAGATCAAAATGTCCGCGGACAAGCTACAAAATGATGGAGTTAAGTCGATTGCCCCCAGGTCTACTTGCGAGAAACTACGGTCCACAAATCGGATAACGCGCGCAATTGGGGATTCTACGTAGTGGCTCTTTACCGGGTCGGCGAGGGCGGCCATTAACACAGACGGCAAAAGCCTGTTCGCCGCGCCGGGATTCCAGGGTTTGCGTTGAAAACCAATGAAATAGGTCGGTTAGCAGATCGATCTCAGCGTCAGTACGGCCGGAACGCTGTTCGCGGCGCGGGCAGAATTCGCCAAGGACAAGGTTGAGATTCGCGACGACGAGAAGACCGGCGCGATCGCGCCGATCGCGAATCCTCTGCTCGAGACCGCGCCTTTGGGCGTCGCCTTCGCCGCAGTCGGCACAGCCATCGCCTATATGCTCGTTTACTGGGGCGGATGGATGCCGTCGCCGGTGGTTACAACGCTCGTTTCTCTCGTCTTCGTCGTCCCCTATGCGATCATCGTGAGGCAGAACATCTTCCGGGAGGAAGACGATAAACGCGAAAAACACCGTCGCGAAGAAGCCGACGACGGTCCATTGGCTGTATTCCTCGCCCATGACCTTGAAGGTCAACAGCGCGCCCATCGCGATCAGTATGGCGACGACGATAAAGTTCAAACCCACCTGTTCCCAGAACAGCTGGTTGACGCTAAGCTTTTTTGTTGTCATGATCGGTATTCCTTAGTTTTTCCCGTTCCCCCTTTTGTTGGTTGCCTCACCCGGGGCGCTAGGCCGCTTCGTCCCGCAGGTGCCTTTCGCGCAGCACGGTCTTGTCGACCTTGCCGACCGAGGTCAGCGGCAGCTCCTTGACGATCTCGACCCGGTCGGGGATCGCGAACTTCGAGATGACGCCCTTGTCGACATAGGAGCTCACATGGGCGCGGATGGCCTCTTGCACGGCTTCCGCGGAGCCGCCCGCGAAGCCAGGCTCCACAATGACGAGCGCCATCGGACGCTCGCCCCATTTGGCGTCCTTGACGGCGATGACCGCCGCTTTCACGACGCCGCTCTTCTCCGAGATGATGTCTTCGACCTGGATGGAGGACACCCATTCGCCGCCGCTCTTGATGATGTCCTTGATCCGGTCGACGATGTGGATGGTCCCGTCGGCGTCGCAGGTCGCGACGTCCCCGGTGTGCAGGTAGCCGCCGGCCCAAAGCTGCTCCGACGCCGCAGGATCGTTGAGATAGCCCATGGTGAGCCACGGAGCGCGGGTGACGATTTCGCCCCACCGAGGCCGGAAACGGGCCCTTGTATCTCGACGTGCCGGAGCCGAACGCCGAAGCGCTGGCGCTGGTCGGCGACAGGGGCATGGGGAAGGTATTCGAGACTGCGCGCATGTATCGCGGGCCGGCGCCGAGGCTGGAGCTCGACCGCGTCTTCGGCGTCACCACTTTCGAGCTCGGCTGACGGCGCAGCAGCTGGTGCGAGAGTGTGCCCGGAACGTGGGGCTCGGGCGTCAAAGCGCGAATAACCTCGGATCGCCAGATTTCTTGCGGCCCGCGGCTCGACAGTCACGTCGTGTCGGCACCGACGTCTGCTCTCCACGTGCGCCGTGACAAGGCGGCGCATTTCCAGTGGGTGCAAGGCCCACCCGGCGACCGCTCCAGCCGGAAGCAACCGGGGCAGGCATGGAGGAGACGAAATGTCTGAAGCCTTCGGATAA